>JAEEGH010002226.1_pt1 | contig 52683 bp, 34 predicted proteins | sample 9134181 | NCBI WGS metagenome assembly JAEEGH01 (sample SAMN16246544, study PRJNA631951) | gut metagenome | biome: gut microbiome; feature: rumen; material: DP-attached | host: Bos | place: Iran: Karaj | collected 2018-10 | reverse complement strand
CGCTCTACGGTGCCTTAAAATGCGATTTTAAAATTCAAAGAATTTTACGGCTCAAAACCAAGGGCAAATTTCAATACTAACGACAACCATAAATAATGACTTATTCTGCCATTAATAGATAATATTTGTGCCCGTGACAAAAATGACACTTGTGACATGTCATTTCTAGACACATACACAAAGAGAAAGTTCCAGAAAGTTTAAAAGTTTAAGAGAAAGACTTTTTCACCTTTTCACCTTTTTACCTTTAGAATCGGGGGCTTTCTTTTTATGCCCTGCCATCCTCTTTTGAAGATTTCTTGTCAAAAAGCTTGGAACGAATGTCCAAATATGCTAACTTTGCATCATGCGACGACTGCTCTTTTTCCTGCTTTTGCTCTGGACGGCCTGGGCTTCCGGTCAGGACGAGATGCTGACCGTAACGGGTCGCGTGGTTGATGCAGCCACGGGGGAGCCCTTGCCCTATGCTGCTGTGTATAAGCAGAACGGAATGGGGACGCTGACCAACGTCGATGGTGACTTCCGCCTGAATGCCTCGCCGCAGGATATCCTGACCTTCAGTTTCATCGGTTTCGAGAAGACGACCATGCAGGCTTGGGAAGTGCCGTCGAGGGTCAGGCTGAAACCCTACGAACGGACTCTCCGCGAGGTCGAGGTGCGGCCCGTAGATAAGCTGGACGTTCTGGCTGCAGTCATCAAGAACCTGAAAAGGGACTTCTCGAGGCACAAAAAGGACAGGCAAGCCTATTTCATGCGAGCCCTGCTGAAGAATGACAAAGACAGCTACCTGATAGAAAGCCTCATGGGCTGGAGCTCGGCCGTGAATCTTCGCGACGACGAGACTTTCAGCGGCATTTTCGGAATGAACGCGGAGGGAGATAAGAGCAGCATCAAGCTGAGACTGACCAACATACACCGCATGGCAGAGATAGGTCCGAGTGCCTTTATGAGCAGTTATTGGGAAAAGGCCGTCAAGCCCCTCTATAGCATGTCGATGGCAAAGAAGTACTACGACATAACGGTGGAGACGTTGACAGGCGATGCGGACGAAAAGCTCTATCGCCTCTCGTTCCGTTGGAAAGGCTTAAAGACAAAGATTCTGGAGGGCAAACGCTACATGACGGGCGATGCCTTCGTGGATGCCAAGACGATGCGTCTGCTCCGCTTCGAAGGTGAGGTTGGGAACGCCTTTCAGTCGGTTGACGGCAGGCGCATGCCCACATCCATCAAGTTCCACATAAGTTTTGACTACACCAAAGGTTATGCGGCGGTGAATAACATAGCCGTTCAGGGCGGAAACGATGCCATGATGTACAGGTATCTTCTGTTCGATGCTCATGCCGACGACCTTGCTGCCGCATCAGGTGGGTTCGTGGGAGGCAATATCATCGATAACCTGACCTATGCCAAATACGACTCGACGCTTTGGGAAAAATATGATATCGTGAAGCGAACCAGAGAGGAAGAACTGGTAGCTTTCGGCGAAACAACACAGCCTCCACCGGATGTGGACGAAGAAGAGGAGGAAAGCGAGGAGATACAAGAGGAAGAGCCCGAGAGGGACATTCATTTCACTGCACCTTTCACTCCTCTCATGGAACGCCTCATAGCCTTTAGCAAGTCAATCCCGCAGGAGAAAGTCTATGTTCATATGGACAACACCAGCTACTTCCAGGGCGACACCATTTGGTTCACAGCCTATACAAGGCAGACGAATACGGGCAAGCCATCGATTGTCAGCGGCGTGCTTTATGTGGAACTCCTCAACAACGACGGCTATTTGGTGGAGCGCAAGCTAATCGAGATGAAGGAAGGACGAGGCACGGGATTCTTCGCCTTGAACAAGATGATACAGTACAGCGGCTTCTACGAGCTCAGGGCCTATACGCGTTGGCAACTGAACTGGGGAGAGCATGAGCACGAGCATCCCAGTTACTTTGGCTTCATGTATCGGGATAAAGCAAGCGAGCGGGAATTCTTCCGCGACTATGACAAACTCTACAGCCGCGTCTTTCCCGTTTATGACAAGCCTCTCGCTCCAGGCGACTACACGCGCGACATGACCTTGCGAGTCCTGCGACGCGAATTCAAGAACGACCCAGACAAGCGCTCGCTCAAGCTCTCGCTCTTCCCGGAAGGAGGCAACCTCGTGGCAGGCCTCGAGAATCGAGTGGCCTTCGAGGCAGTAATGTCCGATGGAGAGCAGGTCGATGGCATCTTGACGATAGGAAACGACAGTGCAAAGGCCATCCATCGAGGGCGAGGCGTGTTTTCTGTCGTTCCACAAAAAGGCATGGAGAGAGAAGTGACCTTTGTCGCATCAAATGGAGAAAAAGCCTCTGCCAAGTTGCCAAAACCAGAAGGGGAAGGAGTCGCCATAAAGGTTCAGCAAGAAGGTGACAGCATCATCATCCAGACGAGCCTTGCAGGTCTCAATGCAGACAGCCTGGCGCTCACCATCATGCACGAAGGAAAGGTCGAGGAGTTCCATGAATTCAGTTCACGGATAACAATTCATCATTCGCAATTAAAGGTAGGCATTCATCAGGCAACGGTTTTCGATGTTCATGGAAGAGTCTTTGCCGACCGCCTCTTTTTCGTGAGGAAAGCAGAAAAGGAAGAGCCGACACTTGCAGTATCAGGGATGAAAGATGAGTACAGCCCTTACGAGAAAGTAGAGTTGAAGGTGAAAGGCAAAAGGAGGAACGTTCCTGTTTCTCTTTCCGTTCACGACGGTTATCAGGCTGAACCGCTCTTCGACAGCGGAAACATCATGACGGAGATGTTGCTCTCCTCAGAGATAAAAGGCTTCATTCCCAATCCAGATTGGTATTTCGAGAAGGATGATGAAGAGCATCGCCAAGCCCTCGACCTCCTGATGATGACACAAGGCTGGCGGCGTTTCGTCTGGCGAGACATGGCGGTAAAGGGCGAATGGGACCTGACGCAACCCAACGAGAAAACTCCCATCCTGATTGGAAACGTGTCGTTCAACCCGAATCGCATATCTGCTCCTCCAGCCTATCTTGAACTCTCGCTCGACAGAAGTCGCGACTACAAACATATCTTAGAGCTGGCGAGGAAGAAATTGACACCTGGCTTGCGCCTTCATGCGGAAATAGTCTCTCTCGATAGCCTGAATTGGGAAACGAGCGAGTCGCCTTTCAACGGCGATAAATTCACGATAAGATGCCCCAAGTTCTACGGGAACAGCATGTTTTTCCTCTCTGTAGCCGACACGACAAAATGGTCGAAGAAAACGAAGAAGCGATACCCGTGGATTCAATCGGTGGATTATGGAGAAGATTTTCCTTTGCGAATCAAGAGGAAGCTTTATGTTGGAGAAGCCGACTTCAGGGCTTATATCTCATGGCCCTATCCGCGTTTCGTCTTGCCCTATAGCTTCTATCAAACACACCTGCCACAAAAGCCTGCAATCTCTGACTATGACGTGCCGTCCGAACTCCTCGCAGATTCTGCTAAAGTGCTTCGCGAGGTACGTGTCAAAGCCCGTCGCAGGAGCCGACTCAAAGGCTTCGACAGCACCTATCCCGCCTTTATGTTGGATGCCTACGATGTTTGGAACACAATAGAAGACGCCGGAATTCCTTTCTTTGCCTTCGGAAGTATCGGCAAGCCTTTGGTTCGTGTCTATATGAATGAGTACGGGGTAAATGAAGAAGGTATGAGAAGAGAAGATGGAAAAAGTCTCGACACACGCATTCGGGTATATTCTGGCTTAACTCCTACCAGACGCTCTTTGCCGCAGTATGCCAGCATCCCGAAAGACTCGATTTATCATCCCAAATACTTAACCGTGTTTGCTACAAACGCTGATAGCATCTCGCCAGGTGAACGCAAAGAATTCCTCGGCGACGAAAGCATATACGAAGACCCACGCTCGCGGTTAGACAGATATGTTGTCTATACTGACTACCAGCCTCGCCTTGAAGGAAGTGACCGCTACTCGGGTTCGAACAGGCCAGAGACGCGAATAGTCGTTTATTCTTTCCACGACGGAAGTCGTCGCACAGTCTATCGCGACCGCTATTACCTCTTGCCAGGTTTCTCTGTGCCTGCAGAGTTCTATAGTCCAGACTACTCACGCCAGACGCCTCCAGAGCCGACCGACTATCGACGCACGCTTTACTGGAATCCGAATCTGCAACTGGACAAGAGAGGAGAGGCAAATGTCACTTTCTACAACAACTCTCGTCAGACCATCTTAAGCATCGAGGCAGAAGGCCAGGCTGCCGACGGAACCCTGCTTTGGACAAAGTAAAAAGGAGGGTCTCTGTAAGCCCAAAAGAAAAGTCCAGCGTATTGCTGGGCTTTGCGCTTCAGGATGGGCTTGTTCCGGCTTTGCCGCCTGAACGAAGTGAAGAACCACGACCTTGGTCGTTGGTGAAAGCCCACAAGAAAAGCCCAGCGTTTTGCTGGGCTTTGCGCTTCAGGATGGGCTTGTTCCGGCTTTGCCGCCTGAACGAAGTGAAGAACCACGACCTTGGTCGTTGGTGAAAGCCCAAAAAGAAAAGCCCAGCGTTTTGCTGGGCTTTGCGCTTCAGGATGGGCTTGAACCAACGACCCCATGATTAACAGTCATGTGCTCTAACCAACTGAGCTACTGAAGCAGGTTTTGCAATTGCTCGGAAAGACTTTTGCGCTTCAGGATGGGCTTGCTCCGGCTTTGCCGCTTGAGCGGAGCGAAAAACCACGACCTTGGTCGGTGGTGAAAGCCCTAAACCTTTTGCGCTTCAGGATGGGCTTGAACCAACGACCCCATGATTAACAGTCATGTGCTCTAACCAACTGAGCTACTGAAGCAGTTTTTTGCTTTCTCTCGCAATTGCGGGGCAAAGGTACAACAAAATGTGAAAAGAGAAAAGAGAAAAGTGAAAAATTTTTATTTAAAGGGCTTTTTTTTCTTTTTAGGCCTTATCTTTAATCTTTTATCCTTAATCTTTAATCTTTATTTTATATCTTTGCAGAAAATTTTGCACAATATGGAGAAAATAATAGGTATAGGCAATGCTCTTGTCGATATTCTTGTGCGGCTTGAAGATGATGTGCTGCTTGAACGGGTGGGCCTCCCTAAGGGAGGAATGACCTTGATTGATGAGGTTCGCCAACGGGAACTGCGAACCTGCATGGAGGGGCTTCCCATGGAGCAAGCTACGGGCGGAAGTGCTGGCAACTCGATGCTGGCCTTGGCTCGATTGGGCGGCAACGCAGGTTTCGTCGGCAAGGTCGGCAGGGATGCTCTTGGCAAGTTCTATGCCGACAACTGCAAGAAGGTGGGCATCGAGGCACGTCTGCTGGAATGCAATCTTGCGACGGGTGTGGCCAATACGTTCATCTCTCCGGACGGCGAAAGAACCTTCGGCACTTGCCTTGGCGCCGCTGCAACCATGCAGGCAAGCGACATCACGCCACAGCTCTTCGAAGGCGTCTCGATGGCTCATATCGAGGGTTATCTTGTGCAGAATCACGACTTGATGGAGGCTATCTGCCAGATGGCGATGGAACAAAGCGTGCAGCTCAGCCTCGACCTCGCCAGTTATAATGTCGTCGCAGCAGACCTTCCTTTCTTCCAACACCTGGTGCAAGACTATATCGACATCGTCTTTGCCAACGAAGAGGAAGCAGCTGCCTTTACTGGCAAAAGGGATCCTCTCGAGGCTTTGCGTGAGATAGCGGCCTACAAGTGCTTAGCCGTCGTGAAACTCGGCAGCAAAGGCGCGAGTGCAAGGCTCGGCAGAGAAGAGGTCGTGGTGCCAGCCAGGAAGGTTCCTGTAGTGGATACAACGGCTGCGGGCGACTTCTTTGCGGGCGGCTTCCTCTATGCCTTGAACCGAGGAGCCTCGCTGAAGGACTGCCTCAGCTGCGGTGCTTTGCTTAGCGAGCACATCATCGGCGTGGTCGGCACAAGGTTGTCCGACGAGACGTGGAAGCAGATAAAAGTACTATGCTCAAAGTTTAATGTTCAATGAAACGCGCGTATATATATATAATAATGTGTATGCTGCCGCTTGCTTTGGCAGCACAAAAGAAGGAGAATGCCAATTCGGCAATCAGCAGAAACCTTGAACTCTTCAATGACATCTACAAGCAGCTCGACCTCTTCTACGTCGATTCGCTCAACGCAGATACCGTCATTGGCTGGGGCATCCGCTCGATGTTGCAACAGGTGGACCCCTTTACTGACTACTTCCCTGATGACGACGAGGACCTCCGCCAGATGGCAACTGGCAAGTATGCCGGCATTGGCAGCGTCATTCGCTATCATAAGAAAGAGCAAAGGGCAGTCATCAGCGAACCCTACGAAGGTACGCCCAGCCAGAAAGCAGGTGTGCAGGCGGGCGACGTGATTCTTTCCATCGACGGGAAGGACGTGAAGGGCATGCTCACGCCCAAGGTGAGCAGTATGCTCAGGGGCGAAGCTGGCACAACTTTCGAACTGAAAGTGCGTCGCGGAGAAGAGGAGAAGTCGTTCCTCATCACGCGTCAGACGATACAGCTGCCGCAGGTTCCTTATGCAGGAATGCTTGCCGACGGACAGACGGGCTATATCTATCTGACAGGCTTTACCGAGGGGGCTTGCCGAGAGGTTCGTGATGCTTTGGATGAGGTGCGTCGTCAGGGAGCCAAGCGACTCGTGTTCGACCTCCGCGGCAATCCTGGCGGAGCAATCAACGAGGCTGTCGATATCGCTAATCTCTTCCTGCCGAAAGGCAAGAAGGTGGTCTATACGCGTGGCAAGATGACGCGCACCAACCGTGAGTATTATACAGCGACAGAGCCTGTGGACAGCATGATGCCGCTCATCGTGCTTGTGGATGGCGGCTCGGCTTCTGCTTCCGAGATAGTGGCAGGAGCCTTGCAAGACTTCGACCGAGCCGTCATCATGGGTGTGCGAACCTATGGCAAGGGCTTGGTGCAGATGATTCGCGAGGTGCCTTATCATGGTAGCCTCAAGCTCACGACCAGTCGCTACTACATCCCCAGCGGACGTTGCATCCAAGCCTACGACTACCGTCATCTCAATGCAGACGGTTCCGCCGGCACTGTTCCAGACAGCCTGACGAAAGTCTTCCATACGGCAGGAGGCCGCGAAGTTCGTGACGGTGGCGGCATCAAGCCCGACATCGAGGTGAAGCCCGATAGCCTTCCTACGATGATTAGCGAACTGCTGAACAGCGACGAGTTCTTCGATTATGCCACACATTTCTGCCGTACACATCCAACGATTCCGCCCGTCGGACAGTTCAAGTTGAGCGACGAGGACTATACCGCCTTTGCTGACAGCATTGGCTGTAGTGGCTTCGAGGCAGGAAAGCCAGCCAAGGAGTTGCTGAAAGTGCTGCGAGACGTCATCAAACGCGAAGGCTATCAGGAGGCAACGAAGGATGAACTTGCTGCACTCGAAGCGAAGCTGACCTATGATGTGAAGGCTGACCTGTTGCGCTTCCGCAAGCAGGTGGAGCCATATCTCTGCGACGAGATAGTGCATCGTTACTATTATCAGAAGGGTGGGGCACAGCAGCAACTCATCGGCGACCCATGCATCGAGCGTGCTTTGCAAGTGCTGTCGAACGAAAACGAATACAATAACATATTGTGCAAATGAGGAAACTTGGATTCGTTATACTACTTTGTCTTTGCTTGAGCGTTCGTGCTCAGGTTGAGTCATCATTGCAGGACAGCATTGTTCGCGTGCTTGCCATAGGCAATAGCTTCTCGCAGGATGCCGTAGAGCAGTACCTTTGGGAACTTGCTAACGAGGCAGGCGTGAAGATGATTATCGGCAATGCCTACAGAGGAGGTCAGGGCTTCCAGTCGCATTGGATTGATGTGACGGAGGCGAACAACACCTTCGAGTACCGTAAGATTGTGAATGGCCGTCGCTACAACAGGCCTCGTACAGCCCTTGCCGACATCATCACCGACGAGCCGTGGCAGTTCATCACCTTCCAGCAAGTCAGTCAGGAGTCGGGGCTTACGACTACATTCGAGCCTTACCTGACGAACCTCATACAATATGCTCAAGGCCTACAAACCAATCCTAATGCCACTTATGGCTATCATCAAACGTGGGCTTACTCGCATGATAGCACGCATAGCGGCTTCGCCAATTATGGGAACCGTCAGGACGTGATGTATGACAGCATCTGTGCTGCCGTGCAATATGCCCTGCAGACGCATCCCGAGTTCAGTTTCGTCGTGCCAAGCGGCACAGCCATTCAGAATGCCCGCACTACTTATCTGGGCGACAACATGAACCGCGATGGCTATCACCTTGACCTCAAGATGGGGCGCTACACGGCTGCCTGTGCTTGGTTCGAGACCCTTACAGGCATTTCGCCAGTTGGCTTTAGTTATCATCCCGACGGCATGGACTACTTGTCGGCCCATGCTTGCCAGGTCTCGGCTCACGATGCTGTGGCTAAACCTTTTGAGCGTACAGTCCTGGACCGTGAGGGCTTTCCTGCTGTTAATGACATTGTGCCGACAGGTATCGTGAAGCTCAACTTCGGAGGCGAGCACTCGAGCGACCCTACTTGGAATGATATCATGCCGGGCCTCAGGACGCACCTCAACATCCTGGACAGCAACATGAATCCTACTGGCATCCTCGTTACCTTAACGAGCGATTTTGGTGGCACGAACAAGAACGGCGCAACCTATACCACGACCAAGATGCTCATGCCGTCCGACGTCTCGCAGTCTGCCCTTTGGGGTTATGCGGCAGGCAAGTTCGGCAGCAGCGGCCCTCGATCGAGCGCAGCCATCAGGTTCAGCCATCTCAACCCGGAGCTCGAGTACGAGTTGACCATCTTCTCCTCTCGCATCGGGTGTCAGGACTTCCGGCAGACCAGCCTCATCGTGCAAGGCGCCGACACTTGGGCAGATGCATTGCAGTCCGCCAACAACTCCCAAGAGACGGCTGTCATGAAGCACATCCGCCCCACATCCGACGGGCAGCTGACCCTCACCGTCATGCCTGGTTCGTACAACAACAGCCCCAACCTCTTCTATTACCTCAATGCAATGACAATCAAAGCAAAACATTAATAACATATCATGGCACAACAACAGAAACAGATTCAGATTCAGTTCCGCTTGATGGACGTCAAGCAGTTGCAGTTCGTCAACCTTGCCAACGAATGGCCGGAAGGCGAGATGCAAATCAACAACCAGTTGCAGTTCAACTGCGACACCGACAAGCGCATCGTGCGCTGCAACGCCAATTTCGAGTACAAGAAGAACGACATCACGCAGCTCATCCTTGGCGTGCAGACCGTCTTTGAGTTCACGCGTGAGAGCTGGAGCTCGCTCTATCAACTCAATGAAGACCAATGGGTTCTGCCAGCAGGACTGGTGCAGCACATGGCCGACATCACCATCGGAAGCGCTCGAGGCATTCTGGCCGTAAGGAGCGAAGAGGCAGGCATCCCCAAGCAGATACTTCCGCTTGTCAATCCAGGCCAGATGCTGCGCAACAACATCGCTTTCAAGCGCGTTCCGCAGCAGCCCAACAATCCGTCGGGAGGCAACCCCATTCCCTTGGACGGCACCCTTGGCAACGCGTAAGGCAATTATAAAACCACGAATTGCGCGTGTTACGCGAATTCAAGGGACTGTATAAGTTCTGAAGGGGCGGCAGGATATCCACATCAATATCCTGCCGCCCTTTTGAATTTTGGTGCGACGTGAATACATGTAACTCTCGTTGTTTGTATTGTCAAAATGAAAGTAAATATACGGACTGGCTTTCTATATGTTACTTTTCGAAGTGGTGAAAAAGGTGACAAAACACGCCGAATTTGGTGATGCAACGTGCTGCGATTGTCACTCCCCTATAGGGGAATTGCAAACGCCCTACGTTAAGTTTGCAAACTCCCCACGCTGCGTTGGGTGAAATTCCACGTCGATTTTGGCGAAAAAACACGATAAAATGGACGATTTTGCTATGTGGAGATGGCAATATGGCAATTCATAATTGACATTCGTCGAGCTATGCTTCATAATTCACAATTCATAGTTATATAATGTCCGTTGTGAATCAGGCAGTTACAAAACTCTTTCGTTCTAAGCGCGTCAAATTGTCTTGGGGTACAAAAGTGCCAGCGAGAAGATTTTAAGCGATTCTCGCGAGTCGGTCAAAAATCAGGAAGTAAGCAAAACGGCGAATTTAACGACAAAATGTCAAATTAAGAAGCTCCTGAGAAGTAATACCTGAGGACTGCCTTCATTCTGTCCGATTCGCAGTTCAATCTCACTTTTCATTATTTCATTATTTCATTATTTCATTTTTTTTTCGTACCTTGGCTTTGCCGAGCTACTGGTGCACTCGGAAAAGCAAAAAGTAAAAAAACCTTTCTACTTTTGTTTTTCTCTCGTTTTTTTCGTACCTTTGTCGCGCAAAATATATAGTTATGTCGAACATAGTAGCTATTGTGGGGCGCCCGAATGTGGGCAAGAGTACCCTTTTCAACCGCTTGACACAGACGCGTCACGCTATCGTGAGCGAAGAGGCAGGCACCACGCGCGACCGTCAGTACGGCAAGTGCGAGTGGGGCAACCGTGAGTTCTCCGTCATCGACACAGGCGGCTGGGTCGTAGGCAGCGACGACATCTTCGAGGAGGAAATCCGTAAGCAAGTAACCCTCGCTACCGACGAGGCCGACGTCATCCTGTTCCTCGTCGATATTCAGAACGGCATCACGGACCTCGATGAGGCTGTGGCTGGCATTCTCCGTCGCTCGAAGAAGCCCATCCTGCTCGTCTGCAACAAGATGGACAACAACGAGACTTACCTCGCTGCCGAGTTCTATGCGCTCGGGCTGGGTGAGCCGCAATGCATTTCTGCAGCAACGGGAAGCGGCACAGGCGACTTGCTCGACCTCGTCATCAGTAAGTTCCCGAAGGAAGGCGACACCCTGCCCGACGAAGACATCCCGAGGTTTGCCGTCGTGGGACGTCCCAACGCAGGCAAGTCGAGCCTCATCAATGCCTTCATCGGCGAGGAGCGCAACATCGTGACAGACATCGCGGGCACCACTCGCGACAGCATCTACACACGCTACGACAAGTTCGGCTTCGACTTCTATCTCGTTGATACAGCCGGCATCCGCAGGAAAAACAAGGTCAACGAAGACCTGGAGTTCTACAGCGTGATGCGTTCGATTCGCGCCATCGAGAACAGCGATGTCTGCATCCTCATGATAGATGCCACCAGAGGCATCGAGGCGCAAGACCTCAACATCTTCCAAATCATACAGAAGAACCAGAAGAGCATCGTCGTGGTCGTCAACAAGTGGGACCTCGTGCCCGACAAGGACAACAAGGTCATCAAGACGATGGAGGAAGCAATCCGCACCAGGATGGCTCCGTTCACAGACTTCCCCATCATCTTCGGCTCAGCCCTCACGAAGCAGCGCATCTTCAAAGTGCTCGAGACGGCAAAGGACGTCTTCCTCAACAGACGTAGGAAGGTATCGACCCACAAGCTCAACGAAGAGATGCTGCCACTCATCGAGGCTTATCCGCCACCATCGATGAAGGGCAAATACATCAAGATAAAGTACTGTATGCAAATCCCCGACACACGAGTTCCATCGTTTGTCTTCTACGCCAACCTGCCTCAATATGTCAAGGAGCCCTACAAGCGCTTCCTCGAGAACAAGATACGCGAGCGTTGGGACTTCTCGGGGTGTCCCATCAATATATTCGTAAGGCAGAAATAGACCCCCTAACCCCCTTTAGGGGGAACTATGAGATTCAAAATGATTAAACTCAAAATACAAAATAGTAAAGTGCTTCGCTTTCTCCCCCTAAAGGGGGCTTGGGGGGTCTTTCTGTTGCTTTTGTTCTTTGCCTGCTCCCGAGGCCAATACTCCCACGAGGCCGCGAGAAAGGCTGCGGAGCAGTACTATACGATGCTCATCAAGGGCAACTACAAAGGCTTCGTCGAGGGTTATGCCAGTTCGGACAACCTGCCCGAAGACTTCCGCAGTCAACTTGTGGATGCTACGGCTCAGTTCATGACGAGGGATGACATGCGAAGCCTCGTCTCCGTCAAAGCCATAAGTGATAGCCTGCTGGCGGACAGCACGGCCTACGTCATGCTCAGGCTCAACTTCAACGACAGCACAAGCGAACAGATAGAACTGCCCCTCGTGCTCCTAGAAGAGGGGTGGAAGATGTGGACTCCTTAGGAATAATTCAATGTGTAGATTCAAAATTCAAAATAACATGAAGAAACTAATCTCTTTGTTGCTGATGCTCGTTGCAGTATCAGCAGTTAGTGCACAGCAGATGCAAATGCCGCCTGTACCTCTTGACCCAGCTGTCAAGACAGGCAAGTTAGAGAATGGACTCACTTACTACATCCGCCATAATGAGTGGCCCGAGAAGCGTTGCGACTTCTACATCGCTCAGCGTGTCGGCTCGATGCAGGAAGAGGATGACCAGCGCGGCCTGGCTCACTTCCTCGAACACATGTGCTTCAACGGCACAACACACTTCCCCGGCGATGCTCTCAAGCAATACTTGGAGCGCATCGGTGTCAAGTTTGGCGAGAACCTCAATGCCTATACCTCCTTCGACGAGACTGTCTATAACATCAACAACGTCAACGTCGAGATAGCAGGAGCCGTCGATTCCTGTCTGCTCATCCTGCACGACTGGAGTCACGACCTCTTGCTCGAGGACAAGGAGATTGACAAGGAGCGAGGCGTCATTGAGGAGGAGTGGCGTGCACGTCGCAGCGCACAGCTCAGACTCATAGAGGCAGCACTGCCCACCATTTGCAAGGACAGCAAGTATGCCGAGCGCATGCCTATCGGTACGATGGAGATTGTGAAGAACTTCCCCTACGAGACCCTTCGCAGCTACTACCGCAAGTGGTATCGTCCTGACCTGCAGGCCCTCGTCATTGTGGGCGACGTTGACCCCGAAGCCATCGAGAAGAAGTTGCAGGAGATGTTTGCCGACATCGCTCCCGCTCCCGCAGATGCTGCCGTTCGCGAGGATTATCCCGTGCCCGACAACAAGGAGCCGCTCGTCTTCATCGGCAAGGACAAAGAGTTCACAGGCATGATGGCATCCGTCATGTTCAAAACAGACCCGCTGCCTCGTGAGATGCGTAACACGATGGCATACATTGCGCTCGACTTTGTGCAGGACGCCATCTCAGGCATGCTCAACGAGCGCCTCAACGAGATAACGCGTCAGGCTGATGCGCCCTTCTCAGGTGCAGGCGTTAGCTTTGGCGACTATGTTGTGGCAAAGACGAAGGACGCACTGTCCCTCGATATCTCTATGAAAGAGAATCGTTATGCCGAGGGCATCAAGGCAGCCTACCGAGAGTTGCTCCGTGCCTCGAGAAGCGGCTTCACAGAAAGCGAGTACCAACGCTTCAAAGATGAGTATCTGTCACAAATCGACGCAGCCTACGAGGCTCGCGACAAGCGCACAAACACCTCGCTGGTGAGTGCATATGTGCGTCACTTTATAGATAATGTTCCTGCAGCAGGCATCGAGTGGCGCCATCAGATGATGAACCAGATTGTGCCCAACATTCCTTTGGACATGATTAATCAGGCTATCTCTCAACTCTCTGAAGACAATCGCGCCATCCTCGTCTTCATGCCAGAGAAGGAAGGACTGGTTTGCCCGGCAGAGCAGGAAGTGCTGACGGCATTGAAGGAGGTCGATGGAGAAGACATTGCAGCCTTCACCGAAGAGGTCAGCACAGAGCCTTTGGTGCCTGAGCTCAAGAGCAAAGTCAAGGTCAAGAAGATTACCGACGACATCTATGGCGCTAAGCTCATCACCCTGAGCAATGGCATGAAGATTCACGTCAAGCAGACCGACTATAGCCCCAACAGAATTATCTTCCGTGCAACATCTTGGGGCGGCAACAGCCTTTACAGCAATGACGAGTACGTTAACTCCAGCAACATCGGTTTGGTTCATCAGGGCGGTTTGGGCAACTTCTCTGCTGTAGAGCTCAACAAGAAGCTTGCAGGCAAGCAAGCCAGCGTGTCGTCGAGCGTCAATGCACGCAGCGAAGGCATCAGCGCGAACTGTGTGAAGAAGGATTTCGAAACGATGCTCCAACTCGTTTACCTCAACTTCACCTCACCTCGTCGTGATGATGATGCCTTTACTTCTGCGATGGAACGCACTCGTAACGCTTTGAAGAATCAGGACCTCAATCCAAATATCACTCTGCAGGACAGCGTCATCAGCGTGGTTTATAATAATAATGTCCGTGCTAAGCGATTCAAGGAAGAAGACCTCGACCGCATCAGCTACGACCGTTTGCTCGAGATGTATCGTGAGCGCTTTGCCAATGCAGGCGACTTTGAATACTACCTCGTGGGCGATGTCAATGCCGACTCTGTCGCTCCCTTGCTTGCGAAGTATCTTGGCGCGCTGCCTGCTAAGGGCAAGAAAGAGGCTTACAAGATTATCGACCAACGCATGACGAAGGGCGAACGCGAGTGCTACTTCACGAAAGAGCAAGACACGCCCAACTCCCTGAATGTCTTCATCTACCATACGCCCATGAAGGAGACGCTGAGGAGCGACATCCTTGTCGATATGCTCCAGCAAGCCATGCAGATGCTCTACACGGAGACTGTTCGCGAGGACGAAGGCGGAGCTTATGGCGTGCCTGTAAGTGCAAACCTTGTCGATTATCCAGAAGAAATTGCAATGGTGCAGATTGTCCTGCCCACGGCTCCCGAAAAGCGTGTGGCCATGACGTCTGTCATCAGCAATGGCATCAAGGAGATGATGGAGAAGGGACCCTCTGAAGAGAACCTCGGCAAGATAAAGGAGTACATGCTTCGTTCGCATCAGGAGGACTTGAAGAACAACGGCTATTGGATGAACAGCCTCGTCTCTAAGACACGTTTCAACCAGGAGTTCGTCGAGGGCTATGAAGATTGCGTTCAAGGCGTGACAGTTGAGGACATCAAGCAGTTGGCACAGCAAATCTTCGGCAGCGGCAACCGTCTTGTTGTCGGCATGGAAACGCCGCAGCAATAGTTTAGAGTTGAAAGTTTAGAGTTAAGAGAAGCTATGTTTATCACGAAGTGGCTGGCTGCCTTTGGCAGGTACTTGCAACTGATGGGACGCGTTTTAAGCATTCCCGAAAGGTGGCGGATGTTCATGCGACAGTATGTCCGTGAGATGGGCTCGCTTGGTGTCGATTCCATCGGCATTGTGCTGCTCATCAGTTTCTTCATTGGAGCCGTCATCTGCATACAGATCAAACTCAACATCCAAAGCCCGTGGATGCCGACATTCACGACGGGATACACCACCAGAGAGATTATGTTGCTCGAGTTCTCCTCGAGTATCATGTGTCTTATCCTTGCCGGCAAGGTTGGCTCGAACATAGCCTCAGAGATAGGCACCATGCGTGTGACGCAGCAGATCGACGCCTTGGAGATAATGGGCGTGAACTCCGCTTCGTTCCTCATCCTGCCAAAGGTGGTGGGCATGATGACGATGATACCCTTCTTGGTTGTCTTCAGCATCGTGGCAGGCTTTGTGGGAGCGTATGCAACGGCGATTGCAGGCATCATCACACCAGACGATTTGACCATCGGTTTGCTGCATAGTTTCAATCAATGGTACGTCTGGATGAGCATCATCAAGAGCATCTTCTTCGCTTTCATCATCAGTAGCGTGGCATCTTATCACGGTTACTTTGTGGAGGGAGGCAGTTTCGATGTGGGCAAGGCCAGCACGAATGCTGTTGTGTCGAGCAGTATGTTGATTCTTTTCTCTGACATATTCCTAACTTCATTATTGTCGTAGTCATGATTGAGGTTCAGCATCTATACAAGAGTTTCGATGGTCGAGACATTCTCTCCGACATCAATATGACTTTCCGGGACGGGCAGACGAACCTCATCATCGGTCAGTCGGGCTCCGGCAAGACTGTGCTGATGAAAAACATCGTCGGCCTCTTCACACCTACGAAGGGCAAGATACTTTACGACGGACGCGACTTCGTGACGATGGACAAAAAGGAGCGCGTCATGATGCGTCGCGAGATGGGCATGATCTTCCAGAGTGCTGCACTCTTCGACTCCATGACGGTCTTGGAGAATGTCATGTTTCCCCTCGACATGTTCTCTGATATGAACTTGTCGGACAGAGTGAAACGAGCACGTTTCTGTCTGGAGAGGGTGAACCTGAAAGGAGCCGAAGACAAGATGCCGGGCGAGATAAGTGGTGGTATGCAGAAGCGCGTCGCCATAGCAAGAGCAATTGCCTTGAACCCCAAGTACCTTTTCTGCGACGAGCCTAATTCAGGTCTCGACCCCAAGACGAGCCTCGTCATCGACGACTTGATCAGTAGCATCACGCACGAATACGGCATGACGACCATCATCAACACACACGATATGAACTCGGTGCTCGGCATAGGCGAGAGTATCCTCTTCATCTGCGATGGTCACAAGGAATGGGAAGGCTCGAAGGATCAGATAATGGGCTCGACCAATGAAAGGCTCAACTCCTTCATCTTCGCCAGCGACCTGCTGAGGAAAGTCAAGGAGGAAAACGGCCCCTCTCTAACTCCCCCAAAGGGGAGAACGTAATGTTCAATGTTCAATATTCAATCTTCAATGGATAGTTTGCAGCTCAGAAGCGAAGGCTTGGTAAAGATTTATGGCAAGCGAACTGTGGTGAACAACGTCAGTTTCGATGTTCGTCAGGGCGAGATTGTCGGCCTGCTCGGACCAAACGGTGCTGGCAAGACCACCTCTTTCTATATGACGACAGGCCTTGTTCTGCCAAACGACGGCCATATCTTCTTGGGCGACGAAGAGATAACCGACCTTCCTGTCTATAAGCGGGCTCGTCTGGGCATCGGATACCTCGCGCAAGAAGCCAGCGTCTTCCGCAAGATGAGTGTCGAGGACAATATTGCCAGCGTGCTGGAGATGACGGATAAGCCTCGCGAGGAACAGCGCGAGAAGCTCGAAAGCCTGATCAGCGAGTTCCACCTCGAGAAGGTTCGCAAGAACTTGGGCGACCAGTTGAGTGGTGGCGAACGACGCAGGACGGAGATTGCTCGCTGCCTTGCCATCGATCCGAAGTTCATCATGCTGGACGAACCCTTTGCCGGTGTTGACCCAATTGCCGTGGAGGACATACAATATATCGTGTGGAAGTTGAAACAGAGGAACATCGGTGTCCTCATCACGGACCACAATGTGGAGGAGACCCTCTGCATAACCGACCGTGCATACCTCCTGTTCGAGGGGCAGATTCTCTTCCACGGAACACCTCAGGAGTTGAGTGTCAACCCTGTCGTCCTCGATAAGTACTTGACCAGGAACTTCGTCCTTCGTTTCAAGGACTTCCAGCAAATGGAAGAGGAAAGGATGGAAACGGGAAAAGCGTAACAGGAGAACCGACAGGTCGACGCCAGTCAACTTCGTAAACTCCTGCAGAGAAGTTCGAAAGTTCTCTGCAGAAGTTCGCAAAGTTCTCTGCAGAAGTTGGGCAACTTCTCTGCAGAAGTTTTGAAACTTCACACGAGAAGTTTTAGCTTGACTCCAGTCAACATGAAAAAACTTTCAAAAAAAAAACTAAAACATAAAACTATGAGACGAATCATTTTAATTCTTTTATCCGTTCTGCCCATGCTGGTTCTTGCAAAGGGCAACAAAGACAATCGCCTGATTGTCATTACCATCGATGGCCTGCGTTGGCAGGAAGTTTTCCAAGGAGCTGAAGAGAATATCCTCACGGACTCCAAACAAGTGCGCAACGTGAATCAGTGTCGTGAGACTTATTGGCGAGCTACGCCTGAAGAAAGACGCGAGGCGCTGATGCCTTTCACATGGAGCACTATCGCAAAGAAAGGCCTTCTCATTGGCAACAGAAATGTCAACAGCATCATGCACCTTGCCAACAAGACCAACATCTCCTATCCTGGTTACTCAGAGATGATGACAGGAATGGCCGATGAGGCTATCACGAGCAACAATCCCGTCAACAATCCCCATCGGAATGTTCTGGAGGCAGCCAACGAAGACCCTCGCTACAAGGGCGAAGTCATCATGTATGGCTCTTGGAAGTCAACGCGTTTTGCCATCCACAACGAGCAGGCAGGCATCCCAGCCAGCGTGTCGTACGAACCCAATATTGCCAAGAAGCAGACGCCCCAGTTGAAGCTCGTGGACAGAATGCTCGAGGGCATGCCTCGCTATTGGCAAAGCGAACATTTCGATGCCTTCACCTTCGCTTATGCGCTCGAGGCGTTGAAGAACGACCATCCGAAGGTGATGTGGATTTCTTTTGGCGATTGCGACGAGTGGGCTCATGCTCGTAAGTACGACCTCTACCTCGATGCAGCCAAGGGAACGGATGCCTTCATCCGCGACATCTACGAGGCTTGCGAGTCCGACAAGTTCTACAAGGGCAAGACAACCTACCTCATCACTTGCGATCATGGACGAGGCTTCGGCAATGAGTGGGGCAGTCATGGAAGCAGCACGAAAGGTTCCGAAGCGACTTGGATTATGCTCTTGGGCAAAGGCATTGATGCTTTGGGCGAGACAAAGGAATGCGGCCCCTTCCAGACTCAGCAGGTTGCTGCTACGATTGCCTCTATTCTGGGCATCGACTTCACACCTGATAGCGGTATCAAACTGCTGCCAATCGAAGTGAAATAACAAATTATTAACGCTAAACTTTCAACTTTCAACTTTTTATCGTACCTTTGCACCCGCTTTAGAAGAAAAGGACAATTTTTAAACACAAATATAGACAATGAAGATTTCATTTGAGAACGTCGACAAGGTGAGCGCCCTGCTTACCCTAAACATCGAGAAGAAAGACTACGAAGAAAAGGTAAAGAAGGCACTGAAGGACTTCAGTCACAAAGCAAGCCTGCCAGGCTTCCGCCCAGGCAAGGTTCCTGCATCACTCATACAAAAGCGTTTCGGTGCTGAGATTAAGGCAGAGGAAATCAACAAACTCCTCAGCGAAGAAATCAACAAGTACATTCGCGAGAACAAGATCAACATGCTGGCCGAGCCTCTTCCAAACGAAGAGAAGACTCCCAAGATGGACTTCGAGGCACAGGACGACTTCACCTTCGCCTTCGACATCGCACTCGCTCCCGACTTCGACGCCAAACTCTCCAAGAAGGATAAGCTGACGTACTACGACATCAAGGTTGATGACGCTCTCGTCGATCAGCAGGTGCAGAGCTACTGCCAGCGTGGCGGTCAGCACGTCAAGGCTGAGACATACGAGGCTCGCGACATGGTGAAGGGCACACTCACACAGCTCAACACAAAGAACAACACCCTCAAGGACGGCATCACCGTCGAGGATGCAGTCATGCTCCCCGAGTACATGAAGGACAAGAAGGAGAAGGCAAAGTTCGAAGGTGCCAAGCTGGGTGACGTCATCACCTTCAATCCTGCAAAGGCATACGACGGCAGCGCTACCGAACTCGCCAGCCTGCTCCACATCACAAAGGAAGAGGCAGAGGAAATAAAGTCTAACTTCAACTTCCAGATCAGCGAGATTATGCGCTTCGAGCCCGCTAAGGTGAGCCAGGAACTCTTTGACCAAGTGCTCGGCAAGGGCGTGGTGAAGAGCGAGGAAGAGTTCCGCAAGTTCATTGCCGACGACATCAAGAAGAACTTCCAGAGCGAGTCTGAATATCAGTTCACACAAGACCTGCGCGAGTACATCCTGGGTCGCGTCGGCAAGGTTGAATTCCCCGAAGCACTCCTGAAGCGCTTCATGAAGCTCCGCAACGCAGATAAGGGCGAGGAGTACGTTGATGATAACTTCGAGAAGAGCCTGCCCGAATTGCTCTGGCACCTTGCCAAGGAACAGATTTGCGACCAGCTCGAGGTAAAGGTGCAGCACGAAGATGTGCTCGAGACAGCCAAGACTTTCACTCGCTTACAGTTCGCTCAGTACGGCATGGTGAACCTTCCCGAAGAGTCCATCACCAGCTACGCTGCCGAGATGCTCAAGAACGAGCAGCAGGCACAAGGTCTCGTAGAGCGCACCGTCGAGAACCTCATGGCCGCAAAGGTCAAGGAAGCTGTTACATTGAAGACTAAGGAAGTCACAATGGAAGAGTTCCGCAAGCTCTCAGAGAAAAAGTAATATTGAGAAATGAAATAGTGCGTACGTGCCCTTGCGCGCGTGCGCATTATTATATATAATGTGTAATTATGGATAAAGAGTTTCGTAAGTTCGCCACCCGACACATGGGAATTAACAGCATGGTGCTCGACGACGTGGTCAGTATGCAAAACCAGTACCTCAATCCCTACATCCTTGAGGAGCGCCAGTTGAACGTCACGCAGATGGACGTCTTCAGCCGTTTGATGATGGACCGCATCATCTTCCTCGGCACGCAGATCGACGACTATACTGCCAACACCTTGCAGGCTCAGTTGCTCTTCTTGGATAGTACCGACCCAGGCAAGGACATCAGCATTTACGTCAACAGCCCTGGTGGCAGCGTACATGCAGGCTTGGGAATCTACGACACCATGCAGTTCATCTCGAGCGACGTGGCTACCATCTGCACAGGCATGGCTGCCAGTATGGCCGCAGTATTGCTCGTGGCCGGCAAGGAAGGAAAACGTAGCGCCCTGAAGCACAGTCGCGTCATGATTCATCAGCCGATGGGTGGTGCTCAAGGTCAGGCAAGCGACATCGAGATAACGGCTCGCGAGATTCAGAAGCTCAAGAAGGAGCTCTACACCATCATCGCAGAGCACTCACATACCGACTTCGACAAAGTCTGGGCAGACAGCGACCGCGATTACTGGATGACTGCTGAAGAGGCCAAGGAATACGGCATGATAGACCGTGTGATGACACGCAAGCAGGATTAAAGATTAAGGATTATAGATAAGGGATGACAGGCAAGAAAAAGAATCGTTGCTCGTTCTGCGGACGCAGCGAAGACGAAGTGGCAATGCTCCTGACGGGCCTGAACGGCTTCATCTGCGACGAGTGTGCCCGCCAGGCAGAACATATTGTCCGCGAGAACTTGGGAAGTAAGGTCAATCCCAAGAAAGGCAATGACATGGCTCTCGACATGAAGGAGATTCCCAAGCCGCGCGACATCAAAGCCTTCCTCGACCAGTATGTCATCGGTCAGGACAGCGCCAAGCGTTACCTGTCGGTTGCCGTCTATAATCACTACAAGCGTCTTTCCCAGAAGGTGGACGACGATGGTGTTGAGATCGAGAAGAGCAACATCATCATGGTAGGGCCTACTGGCACAGGCAAAACGCTGCTGGCTCGCACCATCGCCAAGCAGCTCAATGTGCCTTTCACCATTGTGGACGCCACCATCTTCACCGAGGCAGGTTATGTCGGAGAAGACGTCGAGAGCATCCTGACGCGACTGCTGCAAGTGGCAGACTACGATGTGGCTGCTACGGAGCGAGGCATTGTCTTTATCGACGAGATAGACAAGATAGCTCGCAAGCAAGACAATCCAAGCATCACACGCGATGTAAGCGGCGAAGGTGTGCAGCAAGGACTGCTCAAACTTCTCGAGGGCTCCATTGTCAACGTGCCGCCTAAAGGAGGCCGCAAGCATCCCGATCAGGACTACATACATGTCGATACCCGTAACATCCTCTTCATCTGTGGCGGCGCATTCGACGGCATAGAGCGCAAGATAGCACAACGCCTGAACACTCATGTCGTGGGTTATGACAGCGTGCAAAACCAGCAGAAAATTGATACGAAGGACTTGATGAAGTACATCGTGCCGCAGGACCTGAAGAGCTTCGGCCTTATTCCCGAGATTATCGGACGCCTGCCGGTGCTGACCTACCTCGACCAATTGGACCGTGATGCCTTGCGAAACATCCTGACCGAACCAAAGAACTCGCTCGTCAAGCAGCAGCAGAAGCTCTTCCAGATGGATGGCATCAAGCTCACATTCGAAGTGGAGGCGCTCGACTACATTGTTGATAAGGCCGTCGAATACAAGCTTGGAGCCCGCGGCTTGCGCAGCATCATGGAGACCATCATGATTGAGGCACAGTACAACGCCCCGTCGGGGAAAGAGAAGGAACTTGTCATCACGCGTCAGTATGCCGAGCAGCAGATCGCAAAGAGCGAGAAGATGAAATAAGACAACGGACTTCCGTGAGCATCCAAGAACAGTCAACGGACAACAGGAATAGGAATTTTTCTACTCTGTTGTCCGTTGACTGTTGTCTGTCGTCATAAAAAATGGAGTCCTCTTCTTTCATTTTTACCTAAAAACATTTGGCAGTTTGCGCAAAAAGACGTATCTTTGTCATTAGCTATGTACTAACACCACCCAAATGACAGAGATTAACCTGACTGATCAACTAAAGCATTATTTTGGTTTCGATTCCTTTAAGGGCGACCAGGAAGCCATCATCCGTAACCTCCTCGACGGCAAGGACACCTTTGTGCTCATGCCTACCGGCGGAGGCAAATCCTTGTGCTATCAACTGCCGGCACTGATAAGTGAAGGCACGGCCATCGTGGTCTCTCCGCTTATTGCCCTGATGAAGAATCAAGTGGATGCCATACGTCAGGTTACCGACAACGATGGTATCGCACACTACCTCAACTCCTCTCTCTCCAAAGTACAGATTGATATGGTGAAGGAGGACGTGAGCGCCGGACGCACCAAACTCCTGTATGTTGCCCCAGAGTCGCTGACGAAGGAGGAGAACATGCGTTTCCTCTCCAACGTAAAGATATCATTCTATGCAGTTGACGAAGCCCATTGTATCTCGGAATGGGGACACGACTTCCGTCCCGAGTATCGCAACATTCGTCCGCTCGTCGAGCAGATTGGCAAAGCGCCCATCATCGCATTGACTGCAACGGCTACTGATAAGGTGCGAACGGACATCAAGAAGAACCTCGGCATACCTGATGCCACCGAGTTCAAGAGCTCTTTCAACCGCCCCAACCTCTACTACGAGATACGCCCCAAGACAAAGGACGTCGATAAGGACATCACGCGCTTCGTGCTCCAGAACAAGGGCAAGAGCGGCATCATCTACTGTCTGAGCCGTCGCCGCGTAGAGGAACTGGCCGAGATGCTTCGTGCCAACAACATCAAGGCGCGCGCTTATCATGCCGGAATGGAGTCGGCAGACAGAGCCGAGACACAGGACGACTTCCTCATGGAGCGCATCGACGTCATCGTCGCCACCATTGCCTTCGGCATGGGCATCGACAAACCAGACGTGCGCTACGTCATCCATTACGACATACCCAAGAGCCTCGAGGGCTACTATCAGGAGACGGGACGCGCCGGCCGAGACGGTGGCGAAGGCATCTGCCTCACATTCTTCTCGCCACACGACCTGCGTAAACTCGAGAAGTTCATGCAGGGCAAACCCGTGGCAGAGCAGGACATAGGCCGACAGCTCCTGCAAGAGACAGCAGCCTATGCCGAGACATCTGTATGCCGACGCAAGTTCCTGTTGCATTACTTCGGCGAGGAATACGAACCCGACAACTGCGGCAAGTGCGACAACTGCCTGCATCCGAAGGAACGCGTCAAAGCCGTCAGCGAACTCCTGCAAGTGCTCAAGGTCATCAATGCCATCAAGGAAGGCTTCAAGACGCAGCACGTCATCGACATCCTCGTGGGCAACGAGACGGACGACGTCATCGCACATCGCCACGAACTCCTCAACTGCTTCGGTTGCGGCGACGACCACGAAGCATCCTTCTGGAATGCAGTCATACGACAGGCCATGATATCAGGCTACATCGAGAAAGGCATCGAGAACTACGGCCTGCTCAGCATCACACAGGCAGGACACGACTACATGAAGGATCCCGAAGAGTTCTACATCACCGAAGACCGCGAGTTCGACGACTTCAACGACGCCATGGGCGAAGGCACATCAGTCCTCGACGAGACACTCTTCGCCATGCTCAAAGACCTGCGCCGCGACGTGGCCCGCCGCAAGAACCTGCCTCCTTACGTCATCTTCCAAGACCCGTCGCTCGAGGATATGGCAACATCATATCCCACAACCGTCGAGGAACTGAAGAATATCAAAGGCGTGGGCGAAGGCAAGGCAAACCGTTACGGAGCAGAGTTTGTGCAGCTCATCGCACGCTACTGCGAGGAGAACGAGATAGACCGCTTCGAAGACTTCCGCATACGCACTGTCGTCAACAAGAGCGCCGATAAAGTCAGCATCATCACCTCCATCGACCGACAAGTCGATCTCGAAGAGATAGCCCGCACCAAAGGCATGACCCTCGACGAGTTGCTCGACGAAATATACAGCATGGTCGAGAGCGGAACAAAGCTCAACCTCGACTACTACATCCGCGAGGTCATGGACGACGACCACATGCAGGACATCTATGACTACTTCCGCGAAGCAGAAGACCCCGACATCGACGACGCCCTCGACGAGTTCGCCGACGACGAAGACGAGTACACCGAAGAGGAAATAAAACTCGTCCGCATCAAGTTCCTCTCCGAGAACGGAAACTAATGAAGGAAGAGTGCTCCGCGACTACAATCGCGCCGTGGTGCTAAAGCATCCACGAAGGAGCGAGGGGCAAGAGGATTGCAGAAGCGCCCTGAAAGGGCAACAAGCTATCAGCCCAGGGCAGTGCCCAGGGCTGTTTGCGTTTGGGCCACCCTCGCCCTAAAGGGGCAAAAGCTTTTATTCCGAAAACATCGAAAAACACAAAAAATTCGAAAAAGATTCTTACTGATGACAGAGTAGAATAACGGTTAACGGTTAAAGGAGATTGACTTTGCTCATATTAAACTCATATTAAACTCATATTGAAGTCATATTGAAGTCATACTGAAGTCATACCGAAGTCATATTAAACTCTAATTAAACTCTAATTGAACTCTAATTGAACTCTAACTTAACTCTAACTTAACTCTAACTTAACTCTAACTTAAGGTAAGTGTAGTTCGCTGATTTAGGTTGTCAGTTTTCTGTCTGACGACTATATAGAGTTGACTGGTTATTAAATTACGACTGCTCTCTGTTGTCAGTCTTTTTGCTTTCGACTATTTGAGGTTTACTAATCGGACACTTTAACCGTTACAAATTTGTGTTTTTCGATGTTTTCGGAATAAAAGCTTTTGCCCCTGCACATCCAGCCCTTTTTCACAGCACCTTTCACCCTTTTTCTCAGCCCAAGTCACCCCGCTCCTTTAAGGGTAACGCACAGAAACTCACGTCAAATGTGCCAAAATCTCTCAATTTAACACGATTTAACAATGGGGGGGGGGTGATTCCTTAAAAAATGTGTAACTTTGCAGAGCAAAGTGTGCGTAACGCACGCGAATAAATAATTGCAAGGTAAAAAGACATTTTATTAACCCTAAACAATTATATCTTATGAAAAAAGGAATACTATTCCTCGTGCTGTCCGTGCTGACTATAGGCGCATGGGCGCAAACAAGCCCTTACACGGGTGTCGCAGTTAACGACATCGTTTCGGGCAATGACTACTATCTTTACAACGTAGAGTCTGGCCTTTGGCTCCAGAACAACGACCGTACTACAAACGATTGGCACACTCGCGGCCAGCTCGGCACTCGCGGTATTGATTTTCAGCTAAATGCAGATGGCGGGGGCTATAAGATAAACGGAAAGTTCGGTAAAGGCTCGATTAATCATGAGAACCTTTATCTTGATGCCAATGACAATGACGTGTGGGTATTCGAGAGTGTTTCTGTTGGTAGCGTGTCCAATGCCGTAACAATTTCTTGCTCAGGCACAGTCTTGGGTGCAAGGAATTATGTGCGTACATACAAGGCAAAAAACCTTTTCACTGAGGAGACAGAAAGTAACTACTATCTGGAGAACCAGGCAAACGAAGACACAAAGAATAATACTTGGCAGATTGTAACAAAGGCGGAGCGTCTGGATAAGATGGCTGTCGCAACAGAGTCCAGTCCTATGGATGCATCATGGCTCGTGAAGAGTCCTGACTTCGCCAACAACGACAGCCGTTACAGCAGTTGGACGCGCACCGGAAAATGGGCTCGTGGCGGCGATGCTAACGGCGACTGGGGTCGTGGCAGCATGATTATGGAAAGCTGGAACTCTGACAACAATGTTCAAATCAGCCAAGTGATAAGTGGTGTCCCAAATGGTAAGTATGAGCTTCAGTTACAAGGCTACTACCGCGACGGAATGGCTGGTGACAATACTGACTATAACGACCGCGGCTGTACAGACGAGACATGTATAGAGGCTCGCCACGATGCCGGAACAGAAGTCATCAGGGCAAAGTATTTTGCAAATGCAACGGAGGCAGACCTGCGTTCTATCATTGATGAGACACATACTTCGGCAAAGACTGGCCCAGATTGTTGGAATTTTACACGTCTAGGACATTATTATTTCCCTAACAACATGCAGACAGCTCAGCGTGCTATGAACATCGAGAAGGCATACGTCAATGACCCCATCCAAGTAATAGTAACTGATGGCAACCTGACAATTGGTGTCAAAAAGACTGGCTCTGCTGCATACGACTGGGTTATCCTCGACAACTTCAAGCTGACTTACCTTGGTCCCGTTGTTGACCTTGGTCCGTATCTTGAAACCCTCAACAATAACATTACTGCTGCAGAAGCATATAATGGTGAGACCACCGATGCCCTGCAGGCAGCTCTCGACGCAGCTCTGACTGCCGCAAGGGCAACAACAGGGTCAACAGACGTTGACGAGATTTCTGCGGCTTCAAGTACACTCATCACCGCACTCAACGCAGCACAGGCTGCCGATGTGAGCGTGCTCCGTCCCTCCGTAGAATATGCCAAAGCAAAAGGCGTTAATGTAAGTGCACAAGAGGATTATCTTGTAAATGGAACCTCGACTGATGTGGCAAGTCAACTGAATGCTGTTATCATTAGTGTGAAGCAGCATTATGCCGAAACAAGTCCTCAACCCACTATCTTCACCTTGGTCAGCGAGTCTGTAGTAGGAACGGACGACAATACTCGTGGAACCGTTGTTACCGATCATGCAGACGGCTTCTATGTATATAATGTGGGCACAGGCCGTTGGTTCTGCGGTGGTGATGACTGGGGCGCACATGCAGCCGTAGGCTTCCCTGGCATTAAAATTACCACACCAGAGAACAACCATGGAAGTGGGCAATACAACAGTGTTGTCACTTGGCTTTTCAATGGTAACTGGGGTAGTGGCGGACAACTGAACCACGACGGGTATTGTGATACCGGAGGTAATGGCTGGAAATTCTGGCAGCAGGATGCTTCACAGGGTATCTTCACATGGGCTAGAAACGGTGACAATACTGGTAATAATACAGGCTTGGGTTGTGGCACACAAGGGCTGGTGGGTTTTGCACCTTCCACTTTCTCCCGAGTTAATACAAACAGAACAGGTGCAGATGACCCCTATAACCAGTGGATTTTCGTTACCGAGGCTCAGCGCGACGAAATGGCTGCTGCTGCAATGGCAACTGCTTCAGAGTCAAAACCTGTGGATTTGACCTATAAGATTAAGATGCCTGGCTTCAACCAGCGTGAACGTAAGGAAGGCACTAATCAGGATTCCGAAGAACTGGACTGGACCTGCAACCATGCTAACTATCTTTATAATGACGGCCGAAAGATTATCATGGGTCGTGGTGACAACCACGCAGACTTTGTCTGTGATATCTATGGCTATTCTTGGAATGATGCCTTCTCTTGGACACAGACCGTGACAGGCTTGACTCCTGGCAGCTATCGCGTCAAGGTGCAAGGCTACAATAATGGTGGCAGTGATGCCAACAAGGCTTGTCTCGTGGCAAACGGACAAAAGGTTGCACTCGTTGAGCGCTCTTCGGAATCCGTTCTGCCTTGGACATCAGGCCTTCCCGAAAACACATTTGATAACCCAGAGTATTTCCAGGTAGGCTGTTATTGGAACAGCGTCATCTGCACAGTCGGCAGCAATGGCGAACTGACACTTGGAGTAGAATCTCCCAGTGTAATAGGTGCCCATGTTGTTATCTTCGATAACTTCCGTCTGGAGTATGTAGGTACGGCTTCAGAATCTGTTTCAGTTACAAATGCTGGCTACGCTACTTATTGCAGCGAGAATGCTCTCGACTTCACAGGTAAAGACATCAAGGCTTACGTTGGAACAAAGACTGGCGACAAGCTGACCTTCACTCCAATCAATCAGGTTCCTGCCGGTACCGGCTTGCTGCTTGTCTATGAAGGCGGTAAGACGGAGAATGTGCCTGTCATTGCTTCTGCTTCAGCCGTAGAAGGCAACTGCCTCGTCGGTGTGAATGTAGAGACAACTATAGATAGCAACGACTACATCTTGAATGTAGTAAACGGTGGTGCAGGCTTCTACAAGGCCGGCACATGGACAACGCTCGGTGCCCACAAGGCATACATTCCCGCTGCTGTTGGTAACGGCGTGAAGGGCTTCACCATTGACTTCGACGATGATGCTACAGGCATTAGCCTGATGGAAGATGGAAGAAGTCAGATGGAAGACGGTGCCATCTACAACGTTGCTGGTCAGCGCTTGAGCAAGACACAGAAGGGCATCAACATCGTGAATGGGAAGAAGATTGCGGTTAAGTGAGAATAAAGCTGAGCTTGCTCATGCTTTATCGAGCGTGAGCAATCTCGGCAAAGCCAAGATTTTGAAATAAAAAATAAGGACCTTAGGGTCTCTAAGGACTTTAGGGACCTTAAGGACTTTAAACAAGAAGACAACAATGAAAAAGACATATATCACACCCGAAGCACTCACAGAGGTGCTCGGCTCAAGCACAAGTATCCTCACAGGTTCTAACCTTACAAAAGACGGCGATAACTATAAAGGATCAGTATATGACACCGATGCCACAAGCGCAGGTCTGACTAAGGAGAGCAAGTCCCTCTGGGACGAGGAGTGGTAGGACCCCCCGACCCCCTTTAGGGGGAGGAGTGGTAACGGTTAACGGTTAAAGAGGGTTTTAAGTGGTAAGGACTAATGGACAAAACGCTTTAATCCATAATCTCTAATCTTTAACCTTTAACCATTAACCTTTACTGATAACGGTTAAAGAGCACAGAGGCAGGGAACCATTCCTTGCCTCTGTGCTCTTTCTATAAAAATAAAGAAGCCCTCTGCAAGATAACTGCAGGGGGCTTCTTTGTTTGAGTGACGTTCTTACTTCAGCACTCCCAATTCTTTACCTACTTTTATGAAGGCGGCGATGCACTTGTCGAGGTGTTCGCGCTTGTGGCCGGCGGAGAGCTGAACACGGATGCGGGCCTCGCCCTTCGGCACGACGGGATAGTAGAATCCGGTGACGTAGATGCCTTCTTCCTGCATCTTGGCGGCGAAGACCTGCGAGAGCTTGGCGTCGTAGAGCATCACGGCGCAGATAGCACTCTGCGTTGGCTTGATGTCGAAGCCGGCTGCCATCATCTTGTCGCGGAAGTAGTTGACGTTCTCCACGAGGCGGTCGTGCAGCTCGTTGCTTTCCTTGAGCATCTTGAAGACTTCGAGGGAAGCGCCGATGATACAGGGAGCCAGCGAGTTGGAGAAGAGGTAAGGACGTGAGCGCTGACGCAGCAGGTCGATGATTTCCTTGCGACCTGTGGTGAAGCCGCCCAATGCGCCACCGAAGGCTTTGCCCAAGGTGCCGGTATAGATATCGACGCGTCCGTATGTGTCGGTCAGTTCGCTTACGCCGTGACCTGTCTTGCCTACAACACCTGCCGAGTGACTCTCATCGACCATGACGAGTGCGTCGTACTTCTCAGCGAGGTCACAAATCTTATCCATCGGTGCGACGTTGCCGTCCATCGAGAAGACGCCGTCGGTGACGATGATGCGGAAGCGCTGAGCCTGTGCCTCTTGCAAGCACTTCTCCAGTTCCTGCATGTTGGCGTTGGCGTAACGATAGCGCTTTGCCTTGCAGAGGCGCACGCCGTCGATGATGCTGGCGTGGTTGAGGGCGTCGCTGATGATGGCGTCCTCCTCGGTGAAGAGAGGTTCGAAGACACCGCCGTTGGCGTCGAAGCAAGCAGCATAGAGGATGGTATCTTCCGTGTGGAAGTAGTCGCTGATGGCAGCCTCGAGCTGCTTATGGATGTCTTGTGTGCCGCAGATGAAGCGCACGCTCGACATGCCGAAGCCGCGCTGCTGCATCATCTTCGTAGCGCCTTCGATGAGACGCGGATGGTCGGAGAGGCCGAGGTAGTTGTTGGCACAGAAGTTCAGCACCTCTTTGCCCTTCACCTGAATGGCAGCCTTCTGTGGACTTTCGATGAGGCGCTCTTCCTTGTAAAGGCCAGCTTCACGAATCTCAGCGAGCGTCTGGCTGAGATGTTCTTTCATTTTACCGTACATATTTAAAAGTTTAAAGGTTTAAAAGTTGAAAAGTTTAAGAGTTTAAAGGTTTAAATGTTGAATAGTTTAAAGATAAAAGATAATATCAATGCAAAGTTACAAAATAATTCATAGTTCATTGTTCTTAGTTCGTAGTTTTTTTGTAATTTTGTGCGAGAAAAAACTAAAACTCACAAATACGCGAATGAAAAACATACTTATTATTGGCTCAACAGGACAAATTGGTTCTGAGCTGACGATGCACCTTAGAAATCTTTACGGAAACGAACATGTTGTGGCAGGCTACATCCCCGGAGCAGAGCCGAAGGGTGAGCTGCTGGAGAGCGGTCCGTGTGCCCTCGCGGACGTGATAAAGGCCGAGAGCATCGCTGATGCGGTGAAGAAATACAACATCGATACCATCTACAACCTCGCGGCGCTGCTGTCGGTTGTGGCAGAGTCGAAGCCTCGCCTGGCATGGAGCATCGGCATAGACGGCCTGTGGAACATCCTGGAGATTGCTCGCGAGAACAAGTGCGCGGTGTTTACTCCCAGCTCGATTGGCTCGTTCGGACTCGAGACGCCCCACGATATGACGCCCCAGGACACCGTGCAGCGTCCGCGCACCATCTACGGCGTTTCGAAGGTGACGACTGAGCTGCTGAGCGAATGGTTCTTCCATAAGTACGGCGTCGATACGCGCAGCGTCCGCTTCCCAGGCATCATATCCTACGTTACACCTCCAGGCGGCGGCACCACCGACTACGCTGTCGATATCTATTATTACGCAGTTCGTGGCGAACGCTTCACTTGCCCCATCAAGGCCGGCACGCACATGGACATGATGTATATGCCCGATGCCCTGCACGCTGCCACAATGTTGATGGAGGCCGACCCAAGCCGCCTTGTGCATCGCAACGGCTTCAACATCGCAGCCATGAGTTTCGATCCGGAGATGATCTACAAGGCCATCAAGAAGTATAAGCCCGAGTTCGAGATGGTCTATGACGTCGATCCGCTCAAGCAGTCGATTGCCGAGTCCTGGCCAAACATGATGGACGACAGTTGCGCCCGCAAGGAATGGGACTGGGAACACAAATATAACCTCGACGACATGACGAAAGACATGCTCGAGAAGTTGACGAAAAAGCTCCTTTAAGGAGTAATAGTAGTAGTATTTAAATAGTGGAGAGTCCGATGCGATGCGTCGGGCTCTTTTTGTTTACCTGTCCTTTTGCCCTGTTTCTCGTGACTATAGACCAGAATTCTCGCGTCCATTCCATTGCATGTACATGTATGTGCAATTGCACGTACATGTATATGCAATTGCACATACATGTATATGCAACGAATTTGCCTCGTTATGTTGGCTGTCGCGACAGGTCGGACAAAGAAAATCCGCGTGCCTCGATGGGTATCGTAGCACGCGGATTGTGTTGATGCTCGCAGGAGCGATGGCTGCGTCGGGCCGTCAGTTCACTTCAATCAGCACTTCGGAGAGGGTGGGATGGATGTGTACGGTCTCGCGCAACTGACGGAGCGTTGCCCCGAGCGTGATGTAGGCCGTCACTTCCTGGACGATGTCGGCGGCATGTGCGCCGAAGACATGTGCGCTGAGCAGCTTGCCTTCCTCGGGCTCGCAGCACAGCTTCACCATTCCCTCGGTCTCGTTCATCGCCAGAGCCTTGCCGTTGGCACGGTAGAAACTCTTGTGGCACTCGAACGGTACGCCCTGTTCCTTCAGCTGATCCTCCGTGGGACCGACGCAAGCGGCCTCTGGCTCGGTGAATATCGCGGCTGGCATGAAGTCAAATCGTATCTTGTCCTCAATGCCGAGGATGCGGTTCACGACGTGTATGCCTTGCATCTCTGCCGCATGGGCCAGCATCTGTCGTCCGTTGACGTCGCCAATGGCGTAGATGCCTTTCACGCTGGTCTCGAAGTTCTCATCCACAGCGATACCCTTGCGCTCGTCGTAGTCAAAGCCCGCGTTGGCGAAGTCCGGCGACACGTTTGGCTTGCGACCCGTTGCCATCAGGATGTAGTCGGCTTCTACTGCGACCTCCTTGCCCTTCTGCTCAAACAGGACAGTCGAGCCGTCGATGCTCTTCACGCCTGCTCCCATGTAGAAGGTGATGCCGCGTTTCTCCAGGAGTTTGCGCAGGCGCTTGGCGATGTCGCCGTCCACCATGGGCAGGCACTCCTTGAGGTACTCCACGACGGTCACTTCGCTTCCGAACTTCTGGAAGACGCTCGCAAACTCCATGCCGATGACGCCCGCACCAATGATGCAGAGGCGCTTGGGCAGCTCCTTCAGTCCGAGCAACTCGGTGGAAGAACCTACGTTCTGTTCGTCAGCACCTGGGATGGGCAACATCTTTGCGCTGCTACCTGTGGCGACAATGATGTTGGGAGCCGTCACGCCGCTCACCGTATTGGCGTTGATGAAGACGCCCTTCTCGCGTACCAAAGTGATGTTGGGGTGGGAGAGTAGTGTCTCCACGCCGCTGCGTAGTGCCTCGACCACTTGTGGCTGACGCTCTACTGCTTCCTTGAAGTCCTTGGAATGTACGTAGGTCTTCGTCGGGATGCAGCCTACGTTGAGGCATGTGCCACCCACATGGACGTCCTCGAAGATAGTAACCTTCAGGCCCTTCTTCGCTGCATAGACCGCTGCCTTATAGCCCCCCGGGCCGGCACCGATGATGATAAGGTCGGAACAATTCATGATGTTCTTTTTTATGGAGTTAAAGGAGTTAAAGGAGTTGTCGCGCTATGCGCTGGGGAGTTAAAGACAATAGATAGGGCAGCTCCCTTAAGTATCGTCTTTAACTCCTTTACTCCCTTTACTCCTTTAACTCCCGTTTATTAATTTTCCAAAGCCTTCCAATAGGTTGTTACTGGTTGCTTGGCCGCCAGCACGTCATCGACGCGGCCGATTGGCGTGTTGTGCGGGGCTGTCTTCACCAGTTCGGGATCTGTCTTGGCCTCCTCCGCAATCTTGTGCATCACGTCGATGAAGGCGTCGATGGTCTCCTTGCTCTCGTTCTCGGTGGGCTCTATCATGAGGCTCTCATGGAAGAGCAACGGGAAGTAGATGGTGGGAGCATGGTAGCCATAGTCGAGCAAGCGCTTGGCCACATCCATTGTCGTGACGCCGGTGCTCTTGTCAACGAGTCCGTCGAAGACCACCTCGTGCTTGCACAGGCCTTTGATGGGCAAGAGATAGCTGTCGCGGAGGCGCTCCTTGATGTAGTTCGCGTTGAGCGTTGCCAAGGGGCCGACCTGCTTGATGTTCTCTGAGCCGAGCGACAGGATGTAGGCATAGGCCTTCAGCATCACGCCGAAGTTGCCGAAGAAGTTGCCGACGGAACCAAGCGAGGAGTCTGCTCCCCAGTCGATGATGAAGCCTTCCCATTCGGTCGGGCCGTCCTCGGGGATGTCGTAATTCACGACAACCTTCTTGACGCGAGGTGTCGGGAGGAACTGTTCCAAACCCTTGCGGACACCAACCGGGCCGCTGCCTGGGCCGCCGCCGCCATGAGGCGTGGAGAACGTCTTGTGCAGGTTGATGTGCATCACGTCGAAGCCCATGTCGCCGGGACGGCACTCGCCGAGCAGGGCGTTGAGGTTCGCGCCGTCGTAGTACATCAGGCCGCCTGCCTTGTGTACCATCTCGGTAATCTCCATCACACGCGGCTCGAAGATGCCCAACGTGTTGGGGTTGGTCATCATCATGGCTGCGATGTTAGGGCCTTCTAGCTGAACTAGTCTCTCTAGGTCTTCTAGATCGACGGTGCCGTTGGCGTTGCTCTTCACCTCGACGACCTCCAGGCCGCAAACTGCTGCAGAGGCTGGGTTCGTGCCGTGGGCCGAGTCGGGAATGAGAACCTTGGTCCTGACGTCGCCTCGGCTTTCGTGATAAGCACGGATGACCATCAAGCCAGTCAACTCGCCATGTGCACCGGCACAGGGATTCAGCGTGAACTCGCTCAGTCCGGCAAGCTCGGCAAGCGACTCCTGCAGGTTGTAATACACCTCCAGTGCGCCTTGGCAGGTCACGGCGGGTTGCAGGGGATGCAATCCGGCGAAGGCCTTCATGCCGGCAATCTCTTCGTTGATGACGGGATTGTACTTCATCGTGCATGAGCCGAGCGGATAGAAGCCGTCGTTCACACCGAAGTTGTTGTGACTGAGGTTTGTGTAGTGACGCACTACCGTCAGCTCGTCGCACTCGGGCAGGCGGGCAGCTTCCTTGCGGCGAAGTGCTTCGGGAAGTTCCGCTGTTGTGTGCGTGCGGTCATAGTCCTGCGGAAGGGAGTAACCCTTGCGTCCTTTCTTCGACAACTCGAAGATAAGGTTTCCATATAATGTCCTGTTCATGCCTTTGCCTCCTCTTCCTTAAATTGCTGAATAATCTCGACGAGTTCATCGATCTCCTCTGTTGAGCGCTGCTCCGTGACAGCCAGCATGAGTGTCTTCTCGCCGACCTGAACGCCTGCGAGGTAGCCGTTGGCGGTGCATTCGTCGAGGAGCGCTTCGAGGTCTCCCTCGTAGTCCACGCAGAACTCATTGAAGAAAGGCTGTCCCGGGAAAGTGTCCTTGAACTTGCCCGTCGCGATGAGTTTGTCGCGGAGGCTGTGTGCGCCGGCATAGCTCATCTCCGCCACTTCGCGAAGTCCCTCTTTGCCCATGAGGCTGAGGTATATCGTGACATAGAGCGCCATGAGGCTCTGGTTGGAACAGATATTGGAGGTTGCCTTCTGGCGACGTATGTGCTGCTCGCGAGCCTGCAGCGTCAGGACGAAAGCCCGTTGGCCGCGATTGTCGAGGGTCTGTCCCACGATGCGTCCCGGCAGCTTTCGCATCAGCTTCTCCGTGCAGGCCATGTAGCCCACGCCGGGGCCTCCGAAGGTCATGGGAATGCCGAGGCTCTGGCCTTCGCCTACTGCCACGTCGGCTCCCCACTCGGCAGGCGTCTTCAGGATAGCCAGGTCGGATGGGTTGGCGTTCACTACGAAGATGCCTTTCTGCTCGTGGATGGCGTCGGCGATACCTGTATAGTCTTCGACGATGCCGTAGTAGTTGGGCTGCTGCACGATGAGTCCTGCCACGCCGCCCTCAGCAAGTTCCTTGTCGAGAGCCTTGCGGTCGAGCACACCATTGGCTGCAGGCACGAGCTTGATTGGGAAGCCGTGGAAGTGCGCATAGGTCTCGACGACGCGGCGCACCTTTGGGTCCACCGTCTCGCTCATCAAGACGCAGTTTGCCTTCTTGGCATTGCCCCAAGCCATCATGGCAGCTTCCGCCGTAGCGGTTGCGCCGTCGTACATCGAGGCGTTGGCAATGTCCATGCCCGTCAGCTCTGCAATCATCGACTGATACTCGAAGATATAGTGGAGCGTGCCCTGCGATATCTCAGCTTGGTAAGGCGTGTAGGACGTCAAGAACTCCGAGCGCTGAATGAGGTTCTGCACTACGCTGGGAGCATAGTGGTCGTAGCATCCTGCACCGGCAAAGCAGACGAGTTGCCTCGTGTTGTCAGGTGCAGTCAGTTGTTCGAAGAAGAGTCGCAGGTCAGTTTCCGAGAGAGCCTCCGGCAGTTCGTAGTCTCTCTTGAAGCGCGCAGCCTCCGGCACATCGGCAAAGAGGTCGTGAACCGTCTTCGCTCCGGCAGCCTTCAGCATCTCCTGCAAGTCCTCCTCGGTGTGAGGAAAATACTTGTAATTCATTTCTTTCTGTTTTGAGGGGAGTTAATGGAGTTAATGGAGTTAAAGGAGTAAAAGACGATACTTTGTTTTGTTCAGTAGTACTTCAGCTCCATTCACTCTTTTCGTCAGTCATCCTTTATGCCATTGTTATTGAGTATTCCTTTACAATACAGATTAAGGAACTTGCTTGACTCTTCTAACACGTCATGGAGAAGTTGAAATTCGTTTGGCTGAAGATACCCTAAGTCCCTTGAAAGGATGATGTAATCCCTGCATTCTTCTTGACTACCTTGTGAGATATTCATGAAGCGCAACTTGTCTGCCTTGCTCAACTTCTTGTATCCTTCAGCAATGTTAGCTTCTATAGAGACTGCAGCACGGCGGAACTGAGGGACAAGGCAAAACTTCTCATCTTCAGGGAAGGAACGTGTAGTACGATAAACTTGCAGGACGAATGCATGTGCTTTCTGCCATGCAATGACGTTCTGGAAGTTATATGTTACGCTTTTCATCTCCATCCCTTGCTATTGTCTTTAACTTCTTTAACTCCCTTAACTTCTTTAACTCCCAAAAACTTATTCGTTACAATGTGCTTTGTATGCTTCTACATCCATGAGGGCATCGAGTTCCGAGGGGTCGGAGAGCTGCACCTTGATGATCCAGTTGGCAAAGGCGTCTTCGTTCAGAAGCTCGGGTGTGTCCTCGAGGGCCTCGTTGACTTCAACGACGGTGCCGCTTACGGGAGAAATCAAATCACTTGCTGCCTTGACGCTCTCCACGGCGCCAAACTCTTCGCCGGCTGTTACCTCGTCGTCCACTTCGGGCATATCGACGTAAACCACATTGCCGAGCGCGTGCTGAGCATAGTCAGAGATACCAATGTAACCGTATTCGCCTTCTACGCGAATGTACTCGTGTGACTCGCTGTAACGGAGTCCTTCTTCAAATTTAGCCATAATGATTACTTTTTATAATGTTTATCGTAAAATTTCTTCTTAACCACTTTGCCTTCGAACACTTTCTTGCGGATCTGTACTTGCAGCGGGGTGTCGAGCTTTGCATAGTCGGTCTTGACGAGGGCCATGCAGACGCTCTTGTCGACGCTAAGGCAGTGATAGCCGGTCGTCACTTCGCCCACCTGCTCGCCCTCCATGTTGAGGACGGGATAGCCGTGGCGGGGGATTGCCTTGTCTGCGAGTTCGATGCCGACGAGCTTCTGTGCGACGCCGTTGGCTTTCTGCTCTGCGAGGGCTTCCTTGCCGATGAACTCGGGCTTGTCGAGCTTGCAGAACATGGAGAGGCCTGCCATTACGGGCGAAATGTCTGCGCTGAGTTCGTCGCCATAAAGCGGCAGGCCGACCTCGAAGCGCAAGGTGTCGCGACAACCTAAGCCGCAAGGTTTGCAACGACCGCTCTGGATGAGTTTGTCCCAAGACTGCTGAGTGAACTCGTGTGAGCCGTAGATCTCGAAGCCGTCCTCGCCTGTGTAACCTGTGCGAGACACGATGATGTCGCCAACGACCTTTGCCGTGTAGAACTTCAGCTCGCTGCAGGGGATGCCGAGCACCTCTTCGACGACGGCTTCGGCTTCAGGGCCTTGCACGGCAAGCTGCCCATAGAAGTCGCTCTGATGGTCGAGCTTAATGTCGAAGCCTGCTGTGTGCTCCTTCATCCAAGCCACATCCTTGTCGATGTTTGCTGCGTTGATGACGAGGAAGAAATCGTTCTCGCCCATCTTATAGACGAGCAGGTCATCCACCGTTCCGCCGTTCGGATAGAGCATCATACCATAATATATTTGTCCGACGGGTGCTCCAGTCACGTCGTTCGTGAAGATGTGCTGAACGTAGCGCTCAGCGTCGGGACCCGTGATGCGCACTTCGCCCATGTGACTCACATCGAAGACGCCGCAATGCTGGCGTACGGCATTGTGCTCGTCGGTGATGTTCGAGTACTGGATGGGCATGATGAAGCCGCCAAAGGGTGACATGAGTGCGCCCAAAGCCACGTGGCGGTCATACAGACATGTTTTCTTTTCCATAGATAAATTCAGGGTTTAGATATGTTTCTTGTTCTATTCTTTCGATGTTCTTGACGTCCTCGTCGGTGAGCCTGAGCGTGTCGGAGCAGAGCCTTTCCACGGCGAAGCGCTTGAACTCCTCGATGCTGAGGCTGGTGTGCTCCTTGAGGAGCGTGATGCGCTGCCGCACGCTTTCCACGCCGTGCTTCGTGAGCTTCTGCTTGGGCGGCGTGATGGCCTGAAGCATGTGCTGCATGTCGGTGTCGAAGAGCATTGTGCCGTGAACGATGCTCCAGCCGGCTTTGTGGTAGTAGGCATTGCCCGAGACCTTCCGACCGCCGATGAGCACGTCGTTGTTCTCCGTTGAGGTCGCGTCCAAGCCGAGTGCCTTGAGCATTTCGCAAACCATTTGCATGTACTCGCGGAACGTTGTCTGCACCTGGTCGGAGCGTGTGATGTAGCTCATCATGACGTTGCTCTTGTCAGCATATACGCAGCCGCCACCGCTTTTGCGGCGGTAGAACTCGATGCCGTGCTCGCGGCAGTAGGGTATGTTCACCTCGTTCTCGATGACTTGATGCCTGCCAAAGATGACTGTCGGCTCCACCTGCCAGAGGAAAAACAGGTCGCCGCCGTTGTTCAAGGCATGGGCCGCATACTCCTCCATCGCCAGATAGAAGCTGAGGCGTCGCGTTTCGTCTGTTGGCAGGACCAAATGAGTCATTGAGAAAGCTGTTAGTCGCTTAGCGACTACAAATATACTCTTTTTTCTTGGAAAGACAAAGGGAATGCCCAACTTTTTATGTTTTCTTTATAATCCGCCATTTTTGCTTCGTGTCCTGTATCCTACTGAAAATGTAAAGATATTTCCAAGAAATGCTCATCGAGGCTTCAAAAAACGGCCTTCGTTGCGGCCAAAGACCCAAAAGGCTGCAAATTTTGCCGCTTTTCTAACCTGTTTAAAGTCAGCGACATACAAAACGGACTAAATTTGTCATATAGAGGAAATGGTCACGAAAAGCGTGCTTTGGGATAGAAAACAGCCCGTTTCATCGATAATTTTAGCGTGCCTCGTCGCCCAACTTAACACGTTAAGTTTGTCATTCCCCTACGTTAAGTTTGTCATTCCCCTATGCTGCGTTGAAAACTTCGGCTGGGGAAGTTGGATTTTCCGCCCTGTTTCGTCAGCATTTTCGCCACGACGAGTAGAAATATTGTAAAGTATCTTCCCAGAAATCCAGCATGTTTTGCAGATTTAAAGCCTACGTCTGAGCTTCACTTTCCCTCAAGAAATTACTCATTTTCCGAACTTTTTATCCATTTTTCCTTGCGTATATATTAAATAATGTTTAATTTTGCAGGAGAAAACCTAGTATTAACCATTATAATCTTTAGGCTTATGAAGAACAGATTTTTACTCAGTATCGTGCTCATGCTGTTGTGCTTCAGCGCAGCAAGAGCAGAAGTGGTGACGTTAGGCAGTGGTACGAATACCAATAGTGCTCTACCTTTCCCAGCTAATTGGAAATACAATTTTACGCAACAGATTTATACTTCAACGGAAATTGGCACGACTGGCTCCATCACCAGTATTGCATTCTACGCTGAGAGTAGTTCTTCCTCAACACATATTCGCAACCTCAATGTTTATATGTCCTTGACCGACAAGAGCTCTTTCAGCTCAGCAGCCGACTGGGAAACAGTCTCAGAGAGCAATAAAGTCTTCAGCGGTAATGTGGAATTTAGCCTTGAAAAGTGGACTACAATCACTCTTGATACTCCATTTAAATACGATGGCACAAAAAACCTGTGCATTACCATAAACGACGTGACAGGTTCTTATTTAAGCGCCATCCAATGGAGAGTGTACAATGATGGATCAAAGAGTATTGCATGGTACAACGATAATGAAGCCTACGATGTTACAGCATTGTCAAGCGCAACAGGAAGTGGGTCTAAGACAACCTTCGACTATAAGTCCCAGTTGCAGCTCACCTTCGCCGATGGTGGAAGTTCCGATGGAATCGAGATTGGCTCAGGCACAGAAACTTCAAATTTACTGCCCACAGACAACTATTACAAATACTCTCTGACGCAGCAGATATACACGAAGGATGAAATAGGCGGCAGCACAACCCTCGAAAGCATCAGCTTCCTTAATGCCAGCGATGACGAAAGGAATCGTAACCTCGACATCTACCTGATGCATACCAGCAAGGAAGCCTTCGATGGCTCGGATTGGATTGACTGCTCAGGCGCTCAGAAGGTCTTCAGTGGAGAGGTCCTGTTCTTCATTGATGAATGGACAACAATCGTCTTCGACACACCGTTCGAATACAACGGTGCAGACAACTTGGTAGTCGTCGTGGACGATAATACCGGCGCCTATACTAGCAGTACGCCTTTCTATGTCTTCGATGCTCCTGGTCATGCAATGTATATCCGTAGCGATAATACTAATTATGATATCGCAAGTATCAGTGAATATACGGGGACGCAACAAGATGTGAAGAACCAGATTAAGTTCAACGCAGCTCCCAATCGTGCACGACCCACTAACCTGCAGGTTACCGACGTAACATACAATTCGGCTACCATTTCATGGGAAGGCGAGGGCAGCAGATGGAATGTGCAATACAGGAAAGCAGGTGATAGTGAGTGGCTGTCAACGATTGGTACACCGTCCAAGAGCGAGACGCTTTATCCTCTTGCACCGGAAACCCAATATCAGGTTCGCGTACAAATATATGAAGGTTCAGTAACTGAAGATGGATGGCGTTACGCCTACTTTACCACTCCAGAGCAGTACCCACGTCCAACAGACCTGGCGGTTTCTGAGATAACTGCTAATACTGCCCTCTTGAAGTGGAACGAGAATAGCGGCGCAACATCGTGGCAGATTGAACTGGATGGTGCAACTACCTACGAGATTTCTGGAGAACCTGAATTCCTCCTGGAAGGACTCTCCGCAAACGCTGATCACACAGTGAAGGTGCGCTCCATCATCGACAAGGGTTCAGACATCTACAGCAACTGGAGCGAAAGCAAAGAATTCCATACCCCCGAAGTTAACCCGGTTCCCACAGATATCGTAGTAACACCTTATGCCACATATGCCGACATCAGCTGGACAGGCACAAGTGAAATGTATATTGTGAAGTACAGAAAGTCCAATGCAATCTTCTTCGATGGCTTCGAGAACGGTCTGGACAAATGGACCATCTACACCGAAGGTGAAGCACCATACGAAACAGGATGGTATATAACGGAAAGTAGACATATGAGTGGCGCTAAGGCTGCAAGAGCTGTAAGTTGGACAGGCGGAGAAGGCAGTTTCGATGCCGACAACTGGCTTGTTTCACCTGCTATTGAACTGGACGGTACATTGAAGTTCTGGCAGCGGTCTGAACTATCCGACTATAGAGACCCATATGAGGTGAAGTTGTCTACTACGGGCAATGCTATAGAGGATTTCACAATAGAGCTTCAGACCATGCAAGAATCGAATGCCGAATGGTCGGAAGTTGCCATCGACCTGAGCAGCTATGCAGGTCAGACTGGTTACATAGCCATCCATCATAAGTGCTATGACATGTCTTCCCTCTATATTGACGACTTCGGCGTCTATCCTAACTCAGAGGGAACATGGTCAACCATCAGTACGAGCGAAACAAACGTGACTATCACAGGTCTGGAAGCTAACACCGTGTACGAATATCAGATAATCGGTTGCTTCGACGGAGAACCCGATGCAGATACTGAGATTGGCACCTTTACCACAACAGCTGTAGCTAGTGCTCCTACAGATGTTGAAGTTACACCATACTTTACTTCTGCCACCGTTAGTTGGAATGGTACATGCGACAGCTATAAGGTGCGCTATGTAGGTCCTTCTGATTCAGAGACGGATCTTGCTACCATTATCTTAAGAACTGATGATGTATGGGGAGACGGCAGCGGCTATCAGATGCTCATCGATGCTGATGCCACAGCTTATGGCAGTGTTATCCCCGAAATTGGTCCATTGACAAACGGCGGCGATGCTGATCCCTCGGTTTATGCCGAGTTTGAATATAAGATTCCAGAAAATGCTGATGGTGCTTTGAACACATCCAACATTGTTCTTGATAACCAGGTATCCATCCAGATTCCAGCGGGTACATATGATTTCTGCATAACTAATCCGACACCTGGTGACAAAATGTGGATTGCTTCCCAAGATGGAAACGTAGGTGGTCGCCATGACGACTATGTGTTTAAGGCAGGATATATATATGAGTTCTATGTTTATCATGGAGGTGATGGCGATGCTATCGACTTAACCATTACACCAGGAGCCTATGACTGGGATGAAGTCATTACTATTGATGATGCAACAAGTCCTCTCACCATAGAAGGACTTGAACAGGAGACAACCTATTTGCTCCAGGTAATCGGCATCAAGGATGGCGAAGAATTTGCTTCTAACATTACATCCTTCACTACATTCACGAAAGACCTGGTTTTGAGTAGTGATGCCAATAATTCTAGTCTGATTGAAAGATACGATGGAATGACGGTGAATGTCACTCTTGATGGTCGTACATATAGGAAGAACGGCACTTGGCAGACAATCTGCTTGCCCTTCAACGTAGAACTGGCTGGCAGTCCGCTTGAAGGTGCTGATGTCAGAACTGCTGAGGCTGCAAATGTGGTGGACAATTGTCTTATCATAGATTGCTTAACTCCTGTTTCTAAGATAGAGGCCGGTGTTCCTTATGTCATCAGATGGGAAAGCGGTGAGGACATTGTTGATCCTATATTTAATGATGTCGTTATTGATTCATACGATGGTAATTATATTAGTTTGTCTGATGTTACTTTCTATGGTATCTATCAATATTGGGAAAACTCTCCTGATCCAGGCTACAGCCGCTATTATTATGTGAATGGTAGTCCGGCGCTTGTGTCCTTTGGTAATGGTGCAGAACTTCTTTCTTTTGACGCTTATTTCAGTGTGCAATCAAGTCTCAACGAAACGTTACAGGGAGTTGCCATAAATACGGGCGACATGAGTATAGATGACCTGATAGCAACAGGCATCAGCCTGATGGAAGATGGAAGAAGTCAGAAGGAAGGCGATGCTATCTACAATGTTGCTGGTCAGCGCCTCAGCAAGAAGCAAAAGGGCGTCAATATTGTAAATGGCAAGAAGGTCGCGATTAAGTGAGTAACAAGACAGAACTTGCTCAGGCTTGTTCGAACGTGAGCGAGCTCGGTGAAGCCAAGCTCATTGTGAAGTAAGACAGGTCATAAGCTAACGCTATAACAAATCATCTCCGTCCTCTTGCTGGGCGGAGATGATTCTTTTATGCCTGGCAGTTACATTATTACAGGACAAGCACTCCCCAATACAACGCAAAACAGGCTGACAGCCTTTCAGCCATCAGCCTGCTTCTGTACTCCGAGCCGGGGTCGAACCGGCACAGGTTTCCCTATCGGTGTTTGAGACCGACGCGTCTACCGATTCCGCCATCGGAGCTTTAACCGGCTGCAAAGGTAAGAAAAAAAGTTCATAGTTCATAGTCCATAGTTCATAATTTTTGTTTTTATTGCTTATTTTGTGCTTTTTCTCCTTAATCTTTAATCTTTATTCCCTAATCTTTTTATAACTTTGTGCATGCTAAACCATGAATCATGAAGTTTTGTGCCTCACTATTTGGCATGCTGCCTTTGACGTTGTTCGCTAAGTCGAGTCATCCTAATATTATATATATAATGTGTGACGACATGGGGTATGGCGACCTGGGCTGTTACGGGCAGAAGCTCATCGCTACCCCCTGCATCGACCGTATGGCAGCGGAAGGGATGCTGTTCACTGATGCCTATGCCGGTTGTCCTGTGAGTGCGCCCAGCCGTTGCTCGTTCATGACGGGCCAGCATACAGGTCATGCGAAGATTCGAGGCAATCGCGAGTACTGGGGTCGCTCTGTACTCAGGCAGAATATGTTTGCAGGGAATGCCGACTACTATGTCATCGGGCAGGAGCCTTACGACATGACTCAGCCCATCATTCCTGAGCTCTTCAAGGAGAAGGGTTACCGTACAGGCATGTTCGGCAAGTGGGCCGGAGGCTATTGGAACTTCGACATCCCTGACACTTATGCCTGTCTGCCCGATGGAAACACAGATACCAGCAAGAGCCGTGAGAGTTCATCTTGTTCCTTGCCCAACCTGAGGGGCATAGACTGCTTTTATGGTCCTGTCTGTCAGTTCCAAGCACACACTTATTTCCCCAATTTCCTGAACCGATACGACCCGGAGGGCAGGGGCGACAAGCATCTGGTGGCAGAAGTTTTGGAAGAGAACATCAAGTATCCTGGCGTGAATTCCGGCAGCACAGACTATGAAAAGCGCCCTCAATACTCAGCCGACCTCATCCATCGCTATGCCCTTGAGTGGCTCGATCGGCAGAAGAAGGAAGAACCTTTCCTGGGCATCTTCACCTATACCCTGCCGCATGCCGAGCTTTGGCAACCAAAGGACTCTATCGTTGAACGCTATCACGGCATCTTTCCAGCTGAGGAGGAACGTTCTTACAGGACAGATGCCTGGAGTTGGTACTATGGTGGCGAGGACAAGCATGCCCAGTTCGCTGCCATGATTACGCGTCTAGATTGTTACGTCGGAGAGATATTGGAGAAGCTGAAAGATAAAGGTCTTGACAAGAACACGCTCGTCATCTTTACCAGCGACAACGGCCCTCATGAAGAGGGTGGAGCAGATCCCAGTTTCTTTGGGCGTGATGGAAAGCTGCGAGGCATCAAGCGAAGCACCTACGAAGGCGGCATTCGCATCCCGTTTATCTGTTGGGGAGCAGGTGTTCCGAAAGGCAAAGTCAGCCATCATCAACTGGCTTTCTACGACCTCATGCCAACCTTCATGGAGTATAGTGGCGCGTTCTCGAAGAGGGAAATCAAGGAACACAGCCTCGATCCTCCTCGTTATGACGGCATTTCCTTCTGCCCAACTTTGCTTGGAAAGGATAGGAAACAACAGAAGCACGAGTTCCTCTATTGGGAGATGAGCGACGGTCCGACGCAAGTTATTGGCGTTCGTCAGGGCGATTGGAAGCTGGTTGTCAGTCAGGGCAAGCCATTCCTTTATAACCTCAAGACAGACATCCACGAGGACCACGACCTCAAGGATTTGTATCCCGATAAACTTGCGGAACTCATCGGCATTGTCCATCGTGAACACACGGACAGTCCTCTCTTCCCGATTACTATTCCAGAATAGGCTGTTAGCGGCTTTCGGGGGACTTGTTCCTTGCAGTATTCAGATAACTTCAATATAGAAGCTGAAAGGGCGAAAGCCGTCGTTGCAACTAATCATTGCACTCATTGGGTTCTTCATCCAACCGTCGAAGAAATTGCCTTCGCCTTTGGCCAGAGACTCTACGAACTCTCGCATCGAAGACCACGCAGACGGGCACATCCCATCGGGACACTTCCCATCTATAGAAACCCACTGTTGCCCTTCCCTGACATCACAAGCGTGTTCAATGGGATTCTCGTATTTTTGCATCAGGTCAGGATAGGTCGTCTGTCGTATAGCTGTAATTCGTACTTTGTTCATGCTGGCTTTTGGGGATAAATGTGATAAAAGAAGAGAGGCTGAGTGCTTGCTTTGACTCAGCCTCTCCTTGTGTGTTTGCTTGGAAGATATTACTTCCCGAGGTCGATGCTTGCGCACCAGCCGCCGTTGCGAGCCATGTGGATGGGCAGAGTGGTTGTGTTGCCTACTCTGCTTTCCTTGCGGAGATAGTCCATTGCGATGATGTGTGCGTTGACGCCATCCTCGAAATGTGTCATCCTGTACTGCTTTCCTTCAGGCAGGAAGTCGAGCTTGATTTCCAGGTTGCGCTCGGTGCTGTTGGTGATGCCACCAATGAACCACTTACTTCCTTTACGCTTTGCCATTACGATGTACTGGCCTGCTTCTGCCTGCAGGACACGTGTCTCGTCCCAGTTCACTGGCACGCTTGTGAGGAAGTCGCGGCAGTCGGGCCACTGGTCGTAGCGGCAGGGGTTGTCCATCAGCATCTGGAGGTTGCTCTCGGCAAGTACGAAGATGGCCAGGTTGAAGACCTTTGTGCCCACACCAGAGCAGATGGGACGACCGCCATGATGGCGCTCGGGCTGGTAGTTCAGCATAGAGCCTGGGGTGTAGTCCATGGGTCCGACGGCATTTCTGATGAAGGGCAGCCACACACTATTATCGGGTTTGCAGCTACCGTTATACTCCATGCCGCGTACACCTTCGTAGGTCAGGATGTTGGGATACTTGTAGTCCAAGCCGCTGGGATGGAATGCGCCGTGGAAGTCCACGAAGATGTGATGCTTGGCAGACTCCTTGGCTACGCGCTCGTAGAAGTTCACCATCCATTGGTCCTGACGGTCCATGAAGTCGATCTTCGTGCCTTTGATGCCCCACTCCTCAAACTTTTCGAAGAGGTCCATGTGGTGCTCCACTGTGAGCCAAGGCAGCCAGAGGATGACGCCCACGCCCTTGCTCTTGCCGTAAGCGATAATCTCGGGCAGATGCACTTCGGGATTGGTCTCGAATGGGTTGCGTGTATTGAGCGCCCAGCCTTCATCGATGAGGATGTAGCCCACGCCGTTGCGAGCAGCGAAGTCAATGAAGTACTTGTAGGTGTCAAGGTTGATGCCAGACTTGAACGTCACATCTGGACCGAAGGGGATGCCGTTGAGCCAGTCCCAGCAAGTCTGTCCCACCTTAATCCAATCGGTGTCTCCAATAGCGTTGGCGGGTGCAAGACGAACGGGCATAGTGCTTTCGGCCAGTTGTCCGTCGTTCTGTGTAATGAGCATATAGCGCCAAGGGAATGTGCGGGTGCCCTGAGTCTTGGCAACATAATCGGCTTCCTTGAGAATCTTGTGTCTGCGGTCGCCGTCGTCCTGATATTCGATGGGGCACTTCGGCTGGATGATGGAGAAGGCGTTGGTGCCTTCGCCAACGGATTTGAGGAAGACGCCTGCATAGTCGAACAGGTCGAACTCGGAGATGAGGACTTTCTGCTTCTCGCCCATAACGAGGATGGGCAATTCGCTCATCTTGTCGTCAGCCTTCCAGGCATTGCTCTCGACGACTGAGTAGTTCTCCTCGCAGCTTGTCTTGAAGCCGCCGGGCTGTTGCAGGACGAGCTTTGCCGGGGTTGCCAGCTGCCATGTTCCGTCCTCGTTCATCACTTCGATTTCGCCCTTCAAGGCGGTGATGAAGCGGTAAGCTACGCCGTCGTTATAGACGCGCCACTCCACCTTGTAGCCTCCGCCAAAGGTGAGCGTGAGCAGGGTATAGTTGTTCTCTACCTTGCTGAACTTGAGGGGATGAATGGGTGTGATGGTCTCGTTGACCTTTGTCACCTTTTTGCCCTTCAGTGCGGGCTTCTCTCCGAGGGTGCGGTCGCTGAGGGTCATGCCGATGCGGTTCTGCTTGAACAGCAGTTCGCCGTGGCTCTCGACATCGTAGTAGATACGGTCAGAGACAGTTACCGTTACTTTAGTCTGTCCGTCGGGACTTGTTGCGCTTACTATCTTCTGCGCGTTAGCGGCAAAACTCGAAAGGAGCAGAACCGCAAGGAAAAGTGACTTCTTCATATTGTCAGTTTTAGTGAATTGTAATCTTATAAGGCTATGTGTCAAAACGCGGCGTGCCGTGTTTGTCATTTCGGCGTGTCGAATTGCTCATCTCGACGTGTCGCGTTGGCAAACATGGCGTGCCGCGTTTTTCAACACTTACTTTTCAATCTCCAGGAGCTCAACGGTGAAGATGAGGCAGGAGAAAGGAGGAATCTTTGCCTGCTCGCGGTCCTTGTAGGCCAGTTCCTGCGGAACATAGAGCATCCACTTGCTGCCTACGGGCATCATGCAGAGGGCTTCTGTCCAACCAGGAATGACGCCAGAGACAGGGAACGAAACGGGCTTGTTACGCTTATAGGAGCTGTCGAACTCAGTTCCGTTGATGAGGTGACCTTCGTAGTTTACCTTCACCTTCGATTCCTTTGTGGGAATCTCGCCAGTACCCTGAGTCAGCACCTTGTACTGGAGGCCGCTGGGAGTCACCTTCACGCTGTCCTTCTTGGCATTAGCCTTGAGGAACTCTTCGCCTGCAATACGGTTTGCGCCGTATTTCTTCTCCATGTTCACCTTGTGGTAGTAGTCCATCTGCTTCTTCACAAGTCTCTGCGTGCTGTCCATCGAAACGGTAGCGTTCTCGCCAGAGAAGCCGTCGCGGAAGCCCTTCACGAAGAGGACCTTGTTCAGGATGTCTGTGCTGTCGTTCACTTGCTTGGAGACACCAGGATAGATCTGCTCCTCCACCTGCTGACGAATCTCGATGCCAGCCAGGCGAGCCTTCTCTTTCTTGTCTGCTTCAGTGAGGCTTGTCTGCTCAAAGCCCTTCAGGAAGTCGGCAACATAAGTTGTGTCAACGCCCAGGCGCTGAGCCAGATAACCTTTCAAACCATTAGAATTGGCACGACCGAAGTGGTAGCTGAAAGTGTCAACACTAACTGTATCGACCACCTCGACGGGTTGCTTTGATTTGCTCTTCTTGCCAGTCTTCTTGGCAGCACCTGCGCCCAGTGAAATGCAGGCGCAGAGTGCAAATAGAATAAACTTCTTCATTTCGCTGTTATTACTTCTCGATGCCAAGCAGTTCAATCTTGAAGATGAGGCAAGAGAATGGAGAAATCTTGCCAGCCTCACGCTCGCCATAAGCCTGCTCCTGAGGAATGTAAACCATCCAAGTAGAGCCGACAGGCATGTTTGTCAGAGCCTTTGTCCAACCTGGGATAACCTGGTCGCAACGGAACTTAGCAGGCTCGCCACGCTGATAGCTGCTGTCGAAGATAGTGTCGTTGAGGAGCTTGCCCTCGTAGTTCACGCTAACCTTGTTGGTGTCGGCAGGAACAGCACCTGTGCCTTCGGTGATAACCTCGTAGTAAACACCGTCGCCCAGTTCCTTGATGCCTTCCTTCTTGGCAATCTTGGCCATGTAGTCCTCGCACTCCTTCTTCCAGTCACCGAACTTCTCAGCCATCACTCTTGCCTTAACGGTCTGCATCATTGTCTGCATAGTCTGAGCAGCCTCGTCAGCAGTCATCAAGCAGTTCTTGCCTGATGCACCAGAGATGAAACCGGCCAAGAGGTTCTGCAGGCTTACCTGGCGAGTGCTGTCTTCGCCGAAGATTTCATAGCTGAGGCCAGGAATCCACTGCTGAGCAATCTGCTGACCCATCTGGATGCCGGCATAGTAAGCAGCCTTCTTCTTGCTGTCGCCAGCGTTAGCACCTTCTGTCAAACCCTTGAAGAACTCGTCCATGTATGTTGTATCGACGCCCATGCGCTGGGTCAGATACTCCTTCAGACCTTGAGTCTGAGCCACACCGACAGCATAGGTCAGGGTGTCAACGTCGTCCTTCAGGTTAGCTTTGGGAGTGCCATTTGTGCAACTTCCCATGATAGCAGCCACTACAACGGCTGCGAGAATAGAAAACTTTTTCATGTTGTTTGTTTAATTATGAATTTAGTTATTTTGAATTTTGAATTTGTCAAAGCACTTTGATGAGCTCTACGTCGAAGATGAGCGTGCTGAATGGCGGAATGCTTGCTCCTGCGCCCTGCTCTCCGTAAGCCAGAAGATAAGGAATCGTGAAGCGGAACTTAGCGCCTTCCTTCATGAGCTGTACGCCTTCGGTCCAGCCTGTGATGACCTGGTTGAGGCCGAAGTCGGCAGGCTCGCCACGCTTGTAGCTACTATCGAAGACAGTGCCGTCGAGCAGACGTCCCTCGTAATGGCAGCGAACGGTGTCGGTAGCCTTGGGACTCTTGCCCATTCCTTCCTGAAGGACTTCATACTGCAGGCCGCTCTTCGTGACGGTTACGCCGGGCTTCTTGGCATTTGCGTCGAGGTAAGCCTTGCCCTCGGCAATGTGAGCCTGAGCCTCTTCCTTCTGCTTCTTGGTGAAATACTCTTGCAGCATCATCTGTGCCTCGCGAGCGGAGAAGGTCGTTTCCTTGCCCTCAATCACATCGGTGATGCTCTTTGCGAAGTCCTCGATGCTGAAGCTCTCAATGTTCATGCTCTTTATCTGTTGGCCGATACCAAGGCCAAGTGCATAGCTAATTTTGTCCATATAAATGATGTATTATATAAAATGCGCCGCAAAATTACAAAAAAACTCCCTCACCTGCAAGAGATAAGGGAGAAATATGTGTCAAGAGACGTGAGTCTTACTTAATCAGCACCTTTTTGCCGCCAATGATGTTGATGCCCTTCTGAGGTTTGCTCAAGCGTTGACCTGCGAGATTATAGATTGCGGCCCCCTCTTCCGTCTCTGCGATGGGAGAATCAACCTTTACCGGGTCGTCGTTTGGGTCGAGGGCGTGAGCCCATAGATTGAAGTTTATCCATTCGCGATCCGTCCTGAAATAATTGGTGCTGGCGCCTGGCACGAGATGCAGGAATGCTACGTTGGCTTGTATGCGTGACTTCCAGAAGCAGTTGCTGCCGCCCGTGTCGGAAGAAAGTTCTGGTGGCTCTATGCCGTAGCAATAGACGTCCTTCAGGTCGTAGAGCGTGAGGGCTTGCTTGCCGACCTTCTTCACGCCCGAGCCGAGCGTGAGCTTCTTCACGTGGTCGTCGGGATGGCTGCCGCTTGGTCCGTCGCCTTCGTAGTAGAGGAAGTAAGGTTGTATCTCCACATCAACACCTGTGATGACAATCTCCCTGATTTGGGGCAGCAGGTCGAGCCATTTCAGGCGGTAGGCCACTTCGGGGTCGGTGGTGTCCTTGGTGCAGTTCTGCGGCATCTGCCCGATGTAGTCGACGGTCAGCACGCCGTCCTCGAAGTACCAGATGCCTTGGTTGCCCAGCTCGCCATGAATCTCGGGCAGTTCAGGGAAGTCGCCACCGCCGCCGCTTGAGGTATCGAAGTGCAGCTCTACGGTTGTGCGTGTTCTTATGATTTCGTAGGCTTCGGGGGCTGTGGTTAATAGTCTTTCGCGGTCTTCATCTGTGATGGTGTAGATGATATTGTCGGCTGATGTGATGCCTGGTGCAATGGTGAGAATGTTATTGTCGTCTTGAATGAACAGCAACTTGTCTGCCGTTGAAAGAAAATATATGTTTCCGGTAAATTCACCTTCTTCGTCTAATTCATATTCTATCTTTATTTGGTTGAAGTACTGCCATAACAAGGAAAACGCCATCTCAGTATCTTCGTCATCGTCTATACGTATACCTGTTTTGATTGTGCCCACAAGAGCACTCTGGTCAATCGGAGCAATTCCGTTACCTGGTACGAAATGCATGTGTATTGTTCTGTATTTTCTGAGATATTCATATATCTCAACGTCTTCTTCTTTTATAAGTTCTCGGTCTGCATCGGTGAGAGTGTAGACAATGTCGTCAGCATCAGTAACCTTCGAAGAGACGGTGACCACGCCATCTGTTGTCTGCGTAAACAAAAACTTGTCTGTTGCTGTAGAGTAGAATGCTAACACGCTTGTCACGTCGCTATAGCCCCCATATATTTGCTGAATCGTATACAAAGCAAAAAATGCGTTGTAAGCGTCGATGTTTTCTTCGGCTTCAAGGTTCATGCCTGATTCTATCGTGACGTACAAGTCCTGGAGCAATGTTGCATGAACTTTCTGTGTGCCCATCGCAAATGCTGCGAGGGCGAGAATAAGAGTAAGGATTTTCTTCATAGTATTTTAGTTTGTTTTGTATGTTTCTGCGGACAAAAATACGAAAATAAATTGAAAATTGAAAATTGAAACAACGAATTTATTATTTAACGACCACGAATGACTCGGGTAAAGGTTAAAGATTAAAGGTTGACTGAGTCGAGACTGCTTTGCAGCCTTCTTTGATGCTTTAGCACAAAGGCGCGCTTTTTATGCGCGGAAAAAGGTTAAAGACAAATCAACTCCAGCATATCAAGTAAAGATCTCTATAATATCCCTATAATATCAAGAAAAGATCTCTATAATACCAAGTAAAGACCTCCAATGGAACAAGCAAACGGCAAGGTAATATCTCCTACACATGTCCGGTACTTGTCCGGTATATGTCCGGTATATGTCCGGTAGAAAAGCGGACATGTACCGAACAAGTACCGAACTTATAGCGGACAACAATAGGAGGGAAATAGGAGCTCCACATGAGCAACTATATGGATAGAATAGAGGTCTTTATGAGAAGTTCTAGAGGTTGACATGAGAAGTAATAGAGATTGACATGAACTTTCACTGACTCTGACTAGTCTTTAACGGTTCTTGCACGCTTTAGCGGCAAGGCGCGCTTTTTATGCGCGGAAAACGGTTAAAGGTTATGCGCGGACCCATCTTACTTCTTCCCTCTTCCCTCTTCCATCTTTGTTGAGACGATACTTTTCCGCTTTTCTTGCTTTTCGTTCCTTTTTCTTCGCTTTTGCATTCCTCGAATCGTATTTTTTGCTATATTTGCGTATCTTTAATCAAAAACCGGGCATTTATGAGAATAGTAATGT
>JAEEGH010002225.1_pt1 | contig 52698 bp, 42 predicted proteins | sample 9134181 | NCBI WGS metagenome assembly JAEEGH01 (sample SAMN16246544, study PRJNA631951) | gut metagenome | biome: gut microbiome; feature: rumen; material: DP-attached | host: Bos | place: Iran: Karaj | collected 2018-10 | reverse complement strand
GGTATTCTCCCATTCTTCCCTGCCATATAGCTTCTCATTTTCTGAGAGGAATGAGTTAAGTTTACCTTCAAGTTTCTCTTTGCTGTCATACTTCTCCGTATTCAGGTCAAGGTGCAGCACAGGATGCACAGCCCAGTCCCAGTCTTCCTTTTGGTCTATCGCCAACCCCTTGAACAGCTCGCGCTTACCAAGAAACAGTGCCTTTATCGTTGATAAAAGCAATGACTTACCGAAACGGCGCGGGCGGGAGAGGAAATAGTACGAACCTTCTGAGGCAAGGCGGTAAACGTGTTCCGTCTTGTCTATGTAGAGATAACCGCCGGTACGGATCTTCTCAAAGTCTTGTATGCCAATAGGAAGTTTCATATTGCAAAGTTACACTTTTTCCTTGATACTACCACTTTTTATCGTCAAAAAATCATATAAATTAACAAAAAACGTTGTCATGCAGAGCATTATGACACCGTTTTCTGTTTTAGATGGTTTACCAATAAGTGTTCAAAACTTCATAATTGTTTCTAACTGATTAGTTTTATGTCATTAAGTTTTTTCAGAACTTATATCTTATACCTGCACATACAACACCTTGCTCGCCAGTCCCCAATTCGGCAAAACCACGCAAGTAAGGACTTCCGACCTCAACTCCTATGAATGAAAACTGCCAGTTGAAGCGCAAAGCATTTCTGTTGTCGGTGTGGACGATATTACGAGTATCATAGTCAATGTATTCAAAAGATTCTGCTAGCAAAGTGACACCTAGTGCCGCTTTTGAGTATAAACCGAAATGAGTCTTGCGCACAAAATTGAATTTTACGGCGGGCAACAGTGTATAGTTGGAACTTTTACCTAGTGTACAGTATAATATAATATTATCATTATTATCTGTGTAATAACAATAGTAGTTTGTATTCTGTTTAGAATTTTTATAATTACCATAAACAAAAATACCGCCTATGCCCAGCCATTCATTGATATGGTAGTAATATTCGGCAGATATTGGTCCTATGTATTTGTCGTTCTTCTTGTTCCATATGGAAAGGGAATAACCATAATCCTCATTGGTATCACGTAATTGTGTATTTGAACCCACACCAATGGCAATAGACACCTCATGCTTGGTATCTTCGTAACCCTCCTGTGCATTCATGTTAGTCGCCATCATTAGAGCGGTTACTGCCATTAAACATATTTTTTTCATTGTTTTTTAATGACTAACAAATAAAAGTATTTACACTATTCAATCACCCACCTGTCTATGGTGCGTGTCTCCTTGGAGAAGTTTACTCCTATTATGAATGTTTTAGACTTTCCCTGGCTCTCACTGGTAGCGAGAGTGTCTCCGAAGAACTGCAGTTGATAGTTCTTGTCTTTTATCTGTTGCAGTGCCTCCTCGGCGGTGCCATCAAGTTTAAATTCCATGATGTAGCGATACTGCGGTGTCTCCACCAGCAGGTCTATGCGGCCGTCGCTGGTGTGGTATTCCGTCTGTGAGTAGAAACCCATCATCTTGAACACCACCCACATCATGTTCTGGAAGTGGTTCTCCTTGTCACCCTTCACGCTGTCGCATGGTGCACTGGCGAAGAGCGACTTCAGACGGCTCAGGAACTGCTCGGCATTGCCTTCCCTGACATCTGACGTGAAGCTTCTTATGTCAAATACCGACCTTTCCTCCCTGTTGTCGAGATAGAACGGTGCGAGGTACTTTATGAAGCCCTCCTCTACTTCCTGGTTAGGGAAACCAAGGTGATACATCTGGAACTCGTTGTCATATCCTTTTATCGTCAAGTAGCCACTCTGGTATATCACTGGTATTGGGTTTGTGGACTCTGCATCAACGCTGTTTATCACGTCCGAGGTAACATCTGATGTTGCCATCTCCTCGAGGTCGTAGTAGTGGCGGCGCAACAGTTCCACGAGGTATGTCGGTGTGCCGGTCTCAAACCAGTAACTGCCGAATTTCCTCGTTTGAAACGTATTAAGCACACTGAAGGGGTTGTATATGCCCGGTGAGTCCTCGTCGAAATGATAGCCGTCATACATTCTGCGGAGTTTCTCTATACATTCCTCACGCGTCAGTTTGCTGCGCTCTGCTAATGCGTCTATCTGCGTCGGGAAATATGACAGCAGTTCCTGCTCCGTAATACCGCAGATGCTGTGGAAATCATAGTCAAGTGATATATCTCTCAGGTTGTTTAGGTCGCTGAACACGCTGACCTTGCCGAATTTCGTGACGCCGGTGAGCATGGCGAACTTTATGCAACCGTCCATTGACTTCAATGCACCGTAGAAGCCTTTCAACGTGCCGCGGTACTCGTCTTGCAACTCTTTGTTGCCTATGGCTTGCAGCAGTGGCTTGTCGTATTCGTCCACGAGGATGACCACGCGCTGACCGGTCTTCTCATAAGCGCGCTTTATTATTCCCTCGAAACGAATGCCGAAGGTATTCTCCCATTCTTCCCTGCCATATAGTTTCTCGTTTTCTGAAAGGAAGGAGTTGAGTTTGCCTTCAAGTTTCTCCTTGCTGTCATACTTCTCCGTATTCAAGTCAAGGTGCATCACGGGATGTACTGCCCAGTCCCAGTCTTCCTTCTGGTCTATCGCCAGTCCTGCAAATAGTTCGCGCTTTCCTAGGAACAAAGCCTTTATCGTTGATAAAAGCAACGACTTACCGAAGCGGCGCGGACGGGACAGAAAATAGTACGAACCCTCTGAGGCAAGGCGGTACACATGCTCCGTCTTGTCTATGTAGAGATAACCGCCGGTGCGGATTTTCTCAAAGTCTTGTATGCCAATAGGAAGTTTCATATTCTGGTTGTTTGGGTGGGTATGTTCTTTTCTATTTACAAAGTTACACTTTTTCCGTGATACAACTGCTTTTTGCCGTCAAAAAATATATAATTTAACAAAAATCAAGGTAAACGGAAAGTAACAGGGAGGGTGTATCTAACCCTGACCACCTCATCACCATTTCTACCCGGTATCCATTCAGGCATTGAGGCTACTATCCTCACTGCCTCGGCGTCAAGCTGAGGGTCAACAGACCTTGCCACTCTTATATCAGACAACCTACCATCCTTCTCTACAATAAACTGTAAGATGACACGTCCCTGAATACCCTCGCGCTCTGCCACCACAGGATAGGACAGATGGTTTTCAATATACTTCATAAGAGCCATATTGCCCCCATTAAACGACGGCATCTGTTCCACCACGTCATATACATCTTTCTTATCAGGATAATATGCTTCTGCATTTAGAGCTTCCCTCGTAACGGCATAAACCAAAGGCTCTGGCTTGTCCTCCTCGCCGGTGTATGTAATGCTTTGCCACTTGTCATCACGCTCAATGAGTCCCTTGGTATATTGTCCCATGAACAGTATCTCATCATTATCCTCATCTACCAGCATATAGATAAAGGGATGGTTAGCATTGAAGTTATACACCGTAGTATTATGGTATAATGGATTGTCACTCACATATGCTCTCTCCACGGCTTTTTTATCCATGATGCCGTTCTCGTCCACTGAAATATCAGCCGTCAGGTGCGCCCGCATCAAGCTGAGCGGCTTTACTGTTATGCTGTCAAACTCATCCATGTGACGAGCACCGAGACTGCGCATCAGTTTCTGCGCATCAATCGTTGAGTGTATAGTGAAGCGTGGCAACCTGATGTTTACTCTCTTGAGCTCAAAATGCCGTTTGAAGTCACCGTAATAGCTGCCGCGCAGTGTCTTCATCACGTCATCCAAGGTATATCCCTTGCGAGGTAGCACTACATACACAGAGCATTCATGCATACCAGCAACAACCTTTCCTCTCGTAAAGAAAGGCAGTGACACAACCTGCATGGTGTCATTATGCATATAATAGAAATATTCACTACGAGCCATCATGTCAACAGTAGTCTTCCTGCCGTCATACTGATAGAAGCACTTCTGTTTAGTCTTACTCTTGTCAAATCCGTCACGCCACGCTCCCTTGAAACCTGTTGCATTGAGCGCATACACATTATTTGAAAGGCATAGCACCGCATCCTGACGTGCGCCACTGTTACCGCTCATCTGCCTTTCCATCCACTTGCTAATGGTTTCTGTCTTTCGGGCAGAACTGAAGTTGAGTTCCATAGTTTCGGCACTAAACACTGACCTCATACGCTCAAAGAACCGCGGACGCATACGACACTTACCGCTTACCGCAAAGGCATCTGCCACCTTCACCACCGCCGGTCTGCCATCATCTGCCAAGGGGTCATAGACATTGCTCAACGTCCTTACATACCCAGCCATGATGTCGCTATACACGCACATGGATTTCTGCAGTTCCTCCCGGGTTCTGCCGCTGCTACCCTCCTTCACCATAGTAAACAGCGCTGACATACCGAGCGGTGAGAACACATAGTTAGTGTCCTTATCCTTTCTCAGACAATCCTGCACGCCTATGGAATACAAGTATTGTCCGCACTTAGTAGATACGGTATCATAGGATGTGTACCTCCTTTCATCTATACCCATAATACTGTTTGCGTCTACTCCACATGACGCAAACAAGAGAAGAGTAACTGAGAAAAACAATATATACCTCATTAATCTATATACATTTTACAAAACAACTATTACCTTACCTGCTCCACCTGGCACCCTGCATTGCGGAGCAGCTGTATCACTCCGTGAGGTCCTACCAGATGGCCGGCACCGAATACGAACATGGTGGGTGCCTCACGCATAGCGGCAAGCATCTTGGGCAGCCATTTCTCATTTCGATTTCTGAACAGAGGCATCTCCGTCTGTCCTGACCAGTATTCTGAGGAAGAGAAATGCTCATAGTCACCGGCTTTCCAGTCTCTCACCGCCTGCACTAAATTCTGTATCTCCTCTGCGAAATTCTTCTTGTACAGCTCATAGCCATTAAGGAACGATATGAGAGAGTCCGCCTGCATATCCAGGCTTTGCATTAATAATTCCTCCTTAGCCTTCTTTATACTGTCAAGATTAAACTCATCAAGATTTCCCATCGTCATGTTACGCTCCTTAGCCCTCTGGGCGCACCCTTCATCAAGAATCATGCCCTGAAGTCTCAGCTCTGGATACTTTACCATCGCTCTTGTGAGTGGTGCTATCTTTAACGTTAATAGAAAAGCAACTGGTTGATAATTAAAACGAGCCACTATTTCAGAGTCTTCTACAGATACAAAAAAGCCATCCTTTATACACTCTTTCAACTTTTCTGTCTGCTCCCTGCTAAGCAAGTCAAGGATGGTCTTGCCCTCAGTCATCTGCATCATGTTTGCTCCCTTGCTCATCAAATTGTCCATAGCCTGCTTGTCATTCACATCATACTCTATAAACAATTGGCGGCATTGTGCCTCCGCCTCCTGATATGCCGGGATGCTGTCAAGCAATGAAGCCGGCAGCAAATGTATAGTGCCGAGCATATATGACGGTGCGCTTTGCTTGTCGGCACCGCTGATACGGAAAAGAAACTGCGCATTTGCTGATACCGTCAGCAATGCCAATAGCAATGAGGTTATTATCTTTCTCATTATGAATGTAGCGTTTAAGTAATGTTTTCTCACAGACACTTCAAGTACACAAAAACTCCGTTTACCCCAAGAAGTCTGTGTCAACCCATAAAGTCTGTGGTAGTACCCATATTGGTTATTTGTCCAGATTCTCAAGGAACATGAACTCAAAGTCATACTCCTTGCCGCGGCTGTTGGTGAACCTGCCGGAGAAGCTGTCCCACTTGGTGGAGTGCCTGCCTACGAACTTGCCGGTGTTGTTGCCCTTAGGCGTGTATTCCTTGATGACATATCTCCTCAGGGCTATGTCGAGGTCCTCACACTCCACAAGGACGAGCTTGAACTTCGTCTTGGGCCTCTCGTTGTAGTAATAGTAACCTATTGAGTCACCCTCGCTGGCATTGCTGAAGTCAGCATACAGCGTCACCTCAAATTCTCCTATCTTGCCTGTGAACTTCTGCGCCGACATGGTGCACACTGCGGCAATTGTCATGGTTAGTAATAATAACAGTTTTCTCATAATGCTTGTAAAGTTAATAATTTCCGTTGGAAAACGACACACTTCTTCCGTATTAAATAAAAAAACACCTCTTTTTATGTCTTAAACACAAAAAAAAGTGTATCTTTGTATCGGAAAAACAGATTGAGACCTTAATCAGGAGCAAAGAAAAGGGAACCATGAAGAAGGGATTAAGAAACATTACACTCGCGGCATTGTTTGGTGTCTGCCACGCCACGGGTGCATACGCTCAGGGCACTAATGCCGGTCTGGGCCTGGAGAATGAGCAGACACTATCACTGAGCGAAAGAATATTCAAACTGGAGAAGCACAAGGATGCCCTTAACGTGTACCTGAATATGCACACCTCATATCAGGAGCATTTCAACGGAGAGGATGAGGGCGGCTCCTTTGTGGGCAGACAGCTGAGGCTGGAGTTTGTGGGCCACATAGACAAGCACTGGGGCTACCGTATGCGTTACCGTATGAACAGGCCCAGCAAGGCCCAGAGCGACAACTTCGGCAGCAGCATTGACATCATGATGGCACGCTATACATTCAATGAGCGCTTCTCACTGGAGGCAGGTAAGCTGGGCGTGGCGCTGGGAGGCTATGAGTATGACTACAACCCTATACAGGTGCTGGAGTTCTGCGACTTCCTCAACGGCATCGACGGCTTCCATATAGGCGCACAGGGCAACTATATGTTTACCAAGAACAACTATTTGAGCCTCGGACTATATAACCCTAACAACAACAGCATCACAGAGTATTACAAGGAAGACCCCACGGTGGAGAAGGCTAAGCATCCGCTGGGCGTGGCAGTGAACTGGACCGGCAACCTCTTTGGCGGCAAGGTGGAGACGCTGTGGTCTTACTCACACATACACGAGGCAAAGAAGGCCCACGGTAACTTCCTGATGCTCGGTACCAGGGTTAACCTGAAGAAATGGCAGTTTGTATTGGATTACTACGGCGGCTGGGAGGACCTGGACCACAACAAGACCGTGTCTGCCGATATGTCGAAGATGGAGGATGCCGACATACTGGCACGCGACGTAAGCTATAACAGCTTTGTAGGCGAGGTATATTACAAGCCCACGCCACACTGGAACTGCTTTGTAAGAGGCAGCATAGAGTCGGCATCGGCAAAGGATAATCCTGCTTTCCACAACTATCGCAAGAGCTACGGCTACCAGGCTGCAGTGCAGTGGATTCCAGACCTTACGCAGGATGCGCGCCTGTCACTGGCTTACATAGGCAAGAAGGTGGACTACAAGAAGGAGTGCGGACTGGAGGACTATAACCGTGACCGCATAGAGCTGAGCCTGATATACAGAATAAAGGTGTACTAAGCACCTGCAGACTGCCCTGCAGGGAGGTTGTCTCTATATCCTGAAGATCCTGTCGGCATAGGGAATACGCATCACTATAAGACCGAACGCCAGCATCACCACCGTGACAATAAGATAGTCTATGACGGTTGCCGGAATACAATGAAGGCTGTAGTTGATGGTATAGAACGGGTCATGGCTGAAACATTCCTGCAGGAACAGCCAGTGGAAGGCATAGACCGGCAGGAACGTGGCTGACAGCCGCCCTAAGACCTTACTGTCATATATGGGCAGCCTTACCAGTGCACCGAAGGTTACAAAGGCATAGACCATGCACGGTAGCGCACCGAAGTAGTGCTCTATGCCCGTAGTGACAAACCCCATGTAATAGAATACTAAGAAAAGAAGCGCCGCGGGAACAATCCACCATAACCGTATCTTGTCTATGCAGGCAGGGTTACGACGTATGTATGCCCCCATGAGGAAATACAGGAACCAATAGTACAGTCGGATGAACTGCCTTGGATTGGGTGCCTCAAAGCCCCAGTGGCACGCTATGAACGCCAGGTTGCAGAGGACCACAAGGCCGACCAGCACCGGCACGAAATACCGCTGACTGTTGATGACACGCTGCAACAGCGGCAGGAAGGCATACACCAGTATCATGGCACCAAAATACCAGAACACTCCGAGGTCATAAAGCTGCAGGAAACAAAAGGGAAACGGGAAGACCACATCATCATGAAACGCACTTCTCACACCATAGACTATCACCGATATTATAAAGGAGAAGCGTATGATGCCCCATATCTTCCTTAATATATATTCCCTGCTCACCTTCTTATCAGCCATAAGGTAGCCGCTGGTCATGAAAAACAAGGGGATGGCTATGCCCGGCAATGCATAGCACATCTTGGAGAAACCGGTAGAAGACCATTGCTTGAGCACATTGACATGCAGCATGAGAACCATCAGCATGGCAACAACCTTAACGAGGTCAAGCGACTGTATCCTTTTCTTCTCCATCACACTATCACTCATAATGCCTTATCCTTACATCTATGCCGGCATCTTTCAGCATGCCCGGTATGACGGTTACGTCTGTCTGTCCGTAATGGTAAGGGAACAGCACCTTAGGCTTTACCACCTTTGCGGCGCTTACCAGCTGCTCCGGTGTCATGGTGTAAGGCTGGTTGCAAGGCATGAAGGCTATGTCTATGTCTTTTATTGAAGCCATCTCAGGTATGTCCTCTGTATCGCCGGCAATGTATATCCTCAGTCCGTCTATCGTGAGCACATAGCCGTTGTCCCTTCCCTTAGGGTGGAACTTCTTGTTTGCCTCCGTAGTGTTATAGGCAGGCACCGCCACAAGCGTGATATCGCCTGATATCCTCAGCGTGTCACCGTTGTTCATGACAGAGCCATAGCCGAGCATCTCTCCGCACCGCTTGTTGGCAACGAGCTGTGTACCGTCAGCCGTAAGCTGACTGATGGCGCCGCGGTCAAAGTGGTCGGAGTGCTCATGGGTAATGAGGATATAGTCTGCCTTAGGCATTGACGCATAGTCCACTGTCCTGTCACGCAGCTTCGTCACAGGGTCTATCTCTATCTCCCTGCCGTCATATTCTATCCTGATACTGGCGTGCATAAGGGCGTGGAACCTGACAGTCTTTCCACTCTTTGTATTAAACACATCCACCTCTTCTCCGTTCTGCTGTCCATAGGCAGTAGTAAGTCCCAAGACGGCCAGCATGCAAAATAGTATTCTTTTCATATCGTTTAGGTTTGTTTATTTATTATTCCTTCTGTCGTAATACTCCGCAGTAGCAGTGAAGAAGACGTCACTGCTGGAGTTGAGCGCGGTCTCCACACTGTCTTGTACCACACCGATGATAAAGCCTATTGCCACCGCCTTGAGGGCACTGACAAATATCTTACCGAAGATGGTAAGGCCTGTCCACTGGGGCACGGTAAGTCCGAGTACAACACCTGCTGTAAGTCCTATGGCTATCTGTGTGATGAGGCTCGTACCCTTCAGCCAGTTGATTAGCTTTGAGAGGTTTTTCATAAATAAAGACTCTATAGAGATCTTTCTTCTGACAGTTTAATGTAATAGATTATGCAAATTTACACATTTTTTACTTACAAAACAAACTGACTTTACGGTTTTTTTGTTACCTTTGTACCCGGTTTTCTGTAATCTCAATAGGAAATCATATTATTATTATCATTTTTTTAACCTAACTTATTTACACATTTTTATGAAAAAGAATGCATTGATTGTATGCACTTTGCTGGCTGCAATGTTCTCTTCTTGTTCAAATGAGGACATTCAGGAGCAGAGCGCTACAGGCAATCAGGATGTTGTTACTAACAGGAGTTTTACAGTGATTGACGAGAAAGAAGTATCAGAGGAGCAGTTCCTTGCCGATGCCGTTGCAGGTATCGCTGACAAGGCTGACGCAACACAGCTTAGTGAGCTTAAGACTACTTGCAAGCAGTCTTTTGCAGAGTTGGAGGACAATGGCGAAGGCACACGCGGCATAGTACCTGCTATCTACAAGAGTGTGCATGTGACTTACGAGACTCTTGACGAGGCTAACAAGCCTGTCACAGCGTCAGCACTCATCGTTTACCCTCTCTTCAAGAAGATAAAGAACGTGATGCTCATCAACCACGGCACTCAGATTGGCGCTATGATGATTCCTTCAAACTACACATCGGTGGAGTCTGTCATGGCTGCTACAGGTTCTCTGTGCATACTGCCTGACTATATCGGACTGGGCGCTACATGTAATCACCCTGACCTCTACCTTAACTCTGAGGTTCACGGTCGCACCAGCGTTGACGCTCTGCTCACCCTGCTTGACTATGCAGAGCAGAAGAGCATCTCTCTTGACAGCAACTATGACACCTATATCCTGGGTTACTCACAGGGTGGCGCCGTTTCTCTCGCTTCACTGAGAAGAGTGCAGCAGCTGGATGCAGCTACACAGAGCCGCCTGCACCTGAGAAAGGTATATTGCGGTGACGGTCCTTACGACCTGCGCCTCACCTTCGAGACTTACCTCAGCGACCTCGAGAACGGCAAGGACATGGCTCTGGGCTCTGTTATACCTACCGTTATCAACAGTATGTTCAACAGCTATCCGGAGGAGATGGCTGGCATAAACTATGAGGACTTCTTCACTGCATGGGCACTGAAGACCGGCGTGCCACAGGCTATACGCCAGAACAAGGAGGGTATCCTTGACATGATTATAAAGTGGAACGGTGCTTCTCTTGACCAGATTCTTAACTTCGACTACCTCAACGCTCACCCTGAGCACCTTGACCGCCTGCTCCAGATGATGGACCGTCAGAACCTCTGCAAGGGCTGGATGCCTAAGTATCCGCTGAAGCTCATACACTCTAACCCTGACGGCGTGGTGCCTTTCGCTAACTTTGAGGAGGCTTACGCCAACCTTAAGAACGAGTATGTGGAGGAGCCTACCATCATCACTCCTACTACCAACAACGCTCTGCTGCAGCATATCAACGGTATGCTCGTAATGATAGCTGAGGTGTTCAAGGACATCTAATCATACTGTATCATACTTTCACTGCAGACAACACTTGCAGTGACAGAATAAAAGAGACAGGGCTTGCGCCGATATGACGCAAGCCCTGTCTTCTTTGTCTTTTAGTTTACCTTTTTACGGTTTATCGATATTACGATATTACGATATTACGGTTTTACGATTATTTATCGGTTTATCGGTTTTACGATTTACCGTCTTCGTTTTATTCGTTTTCGTCTTCGTTTTCGTTTTATTCGTCTTCGTTTTCGTTCTCGTTCCCCTCCCCCTCCCCTTGGGAGGGTTGGGGTGGGGTCTTCGTTTACTTCACCTGTATCTTCTTTCCGTTGACGATATACATGCCTGGAGCAAGATACTGTCTCCATGTGCCGTCGCTTACCTGTGCCTCGGTGGCTACCTGACGGCCCTGCATGTCATATACACCGGAGTTTACTACGGTCTCTACCACGTTGACAGCCTCTGGAGTGCTTTCCGGCTCTTCCTCTTCATCCTCGAAGTCGAAATTCAGAGGAACGAAGCTCTTGGCTCCTGCACCTGCATTGCGATAGTATATCTTGTTATGGAGCACGTAGCGGTTGTTTCTGAACCACAGTGACTGCATGTCTGACGCCTCCTTGTTTGGTGTAGCATTGATATAGAAGCCTACACCCGTCTCAGCCTTCTCAGGCACAGGGGCTGTTATATCGCCTGTCGTAGCGTAATCAGCATCTTTCTCCACATGGCTGGTAAACGGCAAGCCCAGTGTATAGACGTCATTGGCGGCATCCAGGCTGAGCAGCTGCTCAAGGTATGTACCAGTGAAGGCACATTGCAGCGGTGTGGCTGACGGTGCTGACGTAGGCAGTGACAGTGTCACGGTGCCGGTATTGTCAGATGTGCGGATTATCACTGCAGAGCCTGCCGGTACGAACTTGCCTGCTGCATAGGTACCACTTGCAGGTACTTGTCTTGTAGCCAGACCCTCTTCCTGCCATGCCGCACAAACATAGGCGCCATAGGTAGTGTTGCCGTTGTCCTCTGGCAGCAGCACGTCAAACGGTGCGCAGAACGTGGTGTAGTAATGTCCGTCGCCGCCGTTGTTTGTAGCCACTACGAGTCCGTCATCGTCCTTCACCGGCTTCAAGCACCACTTCATGTCGTCGGTAGGCACGTTATGGTAGAACTTCAAGTCGTACTTCTCAGGCTCGCCGTCGCTGTTAAGGTCTGCTACCTGGTCAAAGTTGAGATACTGCCTTGTGAATGGCGAACCTCCTCCATGTATGAGCAGCACGGCACCACCGATATCCATCAGCTCGAGTGGTGTGGCGTTGGCCTCACCCTCTACCATAATGGCTTTCCTTGTCTTGGCTGAGCCCGAACCGTCGGCATTGCTTCCTGCCATATAGAGTCCCTGGGTGCTGAGGGTGTATTTACCTGTCTCACTACTTGGAGCTATATAGAAGATAGCTGACGGATCCTGCTCCATCTCTGGTATTGGTATGTCACCACGTGTGGCAGGAGATACGGTAAAGCCTTCCTCAAGTCCGTTTTCTCCAAACGTGGTAGCCACGCCCGGGATGCTGTAGAAGTGCATAGGTATGCCGTTGGTCATCTCTGTCTTGTGCAGGTAACCGCTGGCATAGCGCACTGGTGATATGCCTGCTATGCCCGGCTGTGAGTGCATGCGGTAGTAGCCTGGCTCGAACGGTATGATGTTCTCATCAGAGTAAACCACACTCTGCAATGCCATAATCACATTCCTCGGCTCCTGCAATGCCTGCTCATACGCTACCTTGCCCTCAGGGGTAAGTCCGCCTACATAGCCGGCACGGTCATAGTATGGCTGCATGAGCGCCAGGTCAAGACCGAAGGTCCAGTCACTCGGCGTTGTGGAGAGCACAGCGAGGTTGGTTGTTTCATCTCTCTTGACGAAATACTGCGTTCCCTCATTGTTAACCATTGGGTGTACGTGGAAGTAACCGTCGACGTCGCCCGGCAACAGCTCAAATATATCATAGCCCACAGGCAGCTTGCCCTCTGCATCAGGATTGTCGGTAACGCCCGGCTCACCTATCATTACGTTCGGACCTTCACCTATGACCGTGGCGGTCATCACATATCCTGCCTCATGGTTATTCTTCAGTGCATACCTGTTATACATCTTGAAGCCGTAAGGGTCGCCTACCGGTGTCCACAGGTAGTCGTTGGTATAGTGCGGCTCACGTCCTGATATGGCTTGCAACCTGCTGTTCACGTTATGGCGTGCCAGCATCGGCGTACCTGCATTGTTGGTCTCAAAGGTGTACCACATGTTCTCATCGGTGCTGTGCACGAAGTCAAGACCGTTGTTGGTAGCCAGTTCCTTGTTGAAGGAATAGACTACGTTTATGAGCACTGTCTTACCTATGAGGTCAGCGTCAGACATCAGGTTAGGGAGCATCAGTCCCTTATACTTGTTGTCCAGCACGGTGTTTGGCACTTCCGCTGTCTTTGTCTCATCATCAAACTCATTCCATATACCTCCGATATAGAAGTCGTATGATACGTTAGGACGATAGAACACCTCTGGCAGTTTCAGAACATCGCCTATACTTACCTCACCTGCGTCATAGCAGTATGTCTGTCCGTTGATGGTCTCACCCATCTGGTACTTCTCACCAGGATAGTGTGTGCCTTCGCCGGTATTCACAGATGTCAGGTCACGCTGTGTGGTTCCCCTTATATTCTTCACATCACTCTCAGTCCACTCACCGCTCAGCTGATAGGTGCTCTGACCTCCCGGACGGTAAGGTATCGGTGTCATGACGTTGGTGGTGTTGATGACAAGGTGGTAAACCAGCTTATGCGTTGACAAACCGAAGATAATATACTTCGCAGGGTCTCCCGTCGTAGTGGTCTGTCCGTATCCGGTCAGTTTGTCGTCAGTGCCCGTCATCTGCAGTATGCCGTAAGGATAGTTCTCCTTCTTCAGCATCATGAACGTATTGTCGGCAGTAGCGCTCAGCGCGCCTGTTCCCACTGCATACTTACCAGAAGCCCTGTGCTTAATCTTAAGGGCATAAGGGTCGCTGCCCTCAAACAACCACATGTGCTCAGGCTGACCTGACAGTAAATGATTGGCATCATTGCCAATGCCGTCGTATGCCACGTCATCGCTTGGATTATTATCCACAGCCTTCATCATGTTGTCGCTCTCCCATATAATGTTGTATGGCAGTATTCCACTTATATCAAATGCCACGTCACGTGAGTCAGGGTCCCTGGCTACGGTACCGCCGGTGGCATTACGCTTGTTTGGCACCTTGTAGCTGCAGTTTACTATATCATAGTCATTATAGCGTACATACAGTGTATCGTCATAAAGTCCGTACAGCGTCGTCAGCTTTGTGTCATTGACCACCTCATAGGTGTCGTCGCTGGTATCCACGGTTCCCTTGTTGTCTTTAACCACACTGCCATAGTAGTGATATGCGTCCATGTTGAGCAGTGGTGTCCTCAGGTCTTCAGGCAGCGTCGGGTCGAAATGGTTCAACTCTGCCTCATTCTCGTTCTGACTGGTGCTGGCTGCCCACTTGTTTGCATTGGTGATGACATTATATATATAGTTATGCGTCACGTCATCGTTGAAATATATCCTTGTGGCATCGGTTAACACACCGGTATTGATGTTAAAACCTGGCTCCGCAGATGTCGTCGCAGGCTCAGAACTTGACATATCGGCTGCATTAAGGAACGAGTATTCGTATGACTCTGTACCTGCCACCGCCATGGCATAGCCACCATTAGGATGCGACAGGATAGCGAAGCGGTCTTTGTCATTCACCTTGACGCCCACGCTCATAGGGTTAGGCTCTTCCAGTCCTGAAGAATAATTTGCCATACGGTTGAATATCTGCACTCCATAAGGATCGACAGGCCTGTAGTAAGCCGATGCAGTGTCGGTAGGTGCAGCTATGAACTTCCACTGCCATTCCTTCTCTGATGAGTCTATGACAGCCGGCTTGGTGTCCTCCAGGAGTGACACGCCTGTACCGTCATTCGGATTAATTTTGCCGCTCGCCTTGACCTCCTTGCCATCGATAGTCATCGTCAGCCATCTGCCTTGCAGCACTCTATTTTGCTCTACATCATAACTCTCGTCATAGCTGTAGCGTACATATACCTCGTTGTCCTCGGCTTTAAGTCCTGAACCGCCGAACGAGCCCTTGATGGTGTCAGACACCACACCTTCGGTAAGTGTCTTGAAATATGTGAAGTCCTTAGCCAGCGGACTCTTGATAGGGTCTGGCACTGATGGGTAGAACTCTCCTGCCCTTCTGTATCGCAGTGCCTCACGGCCGTCGTTGTCAATGATATGATAGCAGAATATCTGCGGCGGCACGAGGAACGTGGTCTGCGGTCCCATTGACGCATTGTCCTCAGTAGAAGCCTTGGCTTTGTCCACAGGAGCTTCCAGCGTGGTGACTCTCGGCTCAGCCTTTATGGTATTGACACGCACTGAGTGGTCAAAGCGCGGCATCAGTTGCATATTGCCATTGGCATCCATCACAGCCATGAATGTCTGGTTACTCATCTGCAGATTGGTATGGTCATAGCCCTCACTGCCTTTGTAAACGTCAGAGTTATAGTCTGTGAACTTATCTTCCAGCGTGATACTGGTAGAACCTCCTGCACCAGAGTAGTCGCCCTTCATGGCGCCGCTGTTAACAGCAGTCGTCGTGATATGGCTTGTCATGTATTTGCCGTGCTCGGCATTTCTGAACTGCAGGTTATAAGGATCAAAGCCCGTCTTGTCCTTATAGTCCTTCTTCATCTCGTACTCCATCTTTGGCTCACCGGTGTTACCAGGAACGGTAGCCCAGTGGATGCCCATCTCCTTGTCTATGTCAAGGTTAGGCTCTACATACCACAGGTTTATGTCGTCTATATATCCGTCATCGTTGGCATCCACTAAAGTAGATACGCTTGCCTGCTTCACCTTACTCGGATGGAATATCATGTCATAGACATTACCACCTGTAGGATCAGAAGCCTCATTGATAGGCTTACTAATATAGTCATTCCTGTTAGTCTCTCCCTGGTTATCTCTCAGGAATCTGCCGTTTTGCAGAACGAGGAAGCGCATCGGCGTACCTGACTCTGTGAAGGTCTGGTTTGCCTCATCCACCTCAAGGTGATACTCATAGCTGCTCTCATACTCTTCCTTAACGGTGTATGTCACATACATATCCTGGAACACTCCGTTATTATCCTTCACACCCGTGGCCGTCAGTGGCGGCAGCGCTGCCAGTGATGATGAAGAATATGGCTTGCCGCTGACTTTTATCTCGTCTCTCAGCGCACCCGTACCGTCGGTCTTCAATCTGAGCGTGAACTTATGACATCCTGAAGCCTTTGAGGCGTTGTTGTAGAAGTAATACTTATCTACCATCGGACTGTCATACTTACGCAGCTCGTCAAGTTCCTCACCGTAAGGATAGGTATTTGTAGGCAGAGGCTTACGCATTATCTCCCAGCCATGACGGTCGAGGAGCACAAGCACAGGCGGTATGTCGGCACTCTCTATATCAAAGGTGCCGTTGCCCATGTCGAAGGTCTGGAACCAGTGCTCTATGTTCTCCACCACCTTCTTACCTGCACCGCTTGATACGTTGTTGTATCCGTTCCAGCGTGTAGCGTTGGCAATGGCATTATAGCTGTGCCAGTCCCTTGCCTCTATCGTCGGGCGGTAGGTGCTCTCGTCTGCTGTAGTCTCCGGGTCATTCTCAGTAGGTACCACGAAGGTTGCCGCGTCATCGCTGAAGGCGTCGGTTGACTTCGGTATTCCCAGCACATGGAGCTTCAGCATGTTGTATGTCTTCCAGTACTGCTCTAAAGTCGTCACATACTGTCTCTCGTTCTCGCCAGGACCGTTGGTGTTCTCATCACCATCCAGGTCAACAGGTACTGCCTTACTGGTAAGCAACTTGTATCTTCCCACTGTTCCCAGTATCATATACTCCGTCGGCGCCTTTGATGCTATACCCGGCAACATACCGCCGGTAATCACACGCTGCTTGTTAGGATTGTCGGTATCCTGGTTGAAGTGTACGGCGTATGTCTGCAGGTATGTATTATAAGGGACACTATTATATGATATGGTGCTCTTTGAGTGTATCGATACGTGATAAGGGTCGTCGTTGGTGCTCCGGAAGAACCATATCCATCGTGGACGCGTGTTGGCACCTGCCTCCATCTGCTCTTCCTTCATAGACATGCCATATATGTTGATGCTGCCGTCACCGTTACAGTATGGATATACCGCCTGTATCTTCGAACCAGTCAGCTTGTCGGCGCCGTCCTCCAGGTAGTAACCCTCAACGAATGGGTCAAGGAAGCGTAACAGATAAGGAGCGCCGCTGTCATTGAACTTAACGAGATTGTTCTTCTCGTATGTTACATATATATCCTTATAGAAAGGCTTTGTCACATTGATGTGGTAATATGTGGTGCCGCCTACCAAGCAATAGTAGTCGCCCACATCTGACAGTCTCTTTGCCATTTCATTCATCTTGTCTGACTCTATGGCTGTCAACGCGCGTGTTCCGGCACTTGACCATGCTGCGGCATAGTCTCCTGCCGTAATGGTATATACGGCGTCAAGGTCATAGATGGTTGACAGTTCTCTAGCCGATGGATTCAGGTTATAGTCTGTACCGACCACATTGAAGTCATTGAGTATATAGAAATGGTATGTACCTACCAGCGGACTCTGATATTCTGCCGGCAACACGAGCTCAGGGTTCTTACTCTCTGCCGTCAGCAACTCCTTGTGACCTTTGTCGATAAGGTGGTACACATAGTCTGTTGAATGTTCCAGCATGAAGGAAATAACCGGGCTGCCATGAACGTAGTCACTGTTCTCGCAGAAACTTACCACGTCTGTGGCGGTGCGTCCTATATTATAATATGTCTCGCTGGCATCTATGCCGTTGCCAGTGGCTAACATCACCTCATAGACACCCTCACGCAGACCAGCCTTGGCTATGAAACGCAGCGCCTTTGACCTGTCGGTGGAGAAGCGCAGCTGCATGCCGTTGGTGATGCTTGCCGGGTCTGTAAGCATGGTAGGGTCTGCCACCCATGCGCCTTTCTGTCTCGTCACCTCTTCAGGTGTACCGTCATCACCATATATCGTGACGTTCTCTGTCTGGTCATCAACCCCATGGTCAACTCTTGCCCCGAGATTGTCTATAATCATACAGTACGGGTCACGGTTTCTCAGTTTCCACAGGAAAGCATCAGACTTCAGGTCGTTAGCCAATGGTGTTGGCGTTGACTTTATGACGGTCTCGCCTGCCGTTGTCACACAATATATATACTCACCGTTGAGCCTTACGTTAAACTCCTGGTTCTCGCTCAGCTTCACAGGCTTTGTGGCAAGGTCTGTCGTGGTATAGCTTACATATATAGTGTCATCCACACTCGGTGTCTCAGTAACCGGCACACTGAGGTGCGCGCGGTTTGTACCTGTCTCAGGTCCTCCGCCGCTGTCATACGAGTCATAGAACGAAACTGTCTCTCCTCTGAGGAACGGACTGGCGATGATGCTTGGGATAGAGCTTACTGACAGCGGCGAGAAGATAGTCTGGTCGGCAGATGCTGTCACCGCTATGCGTCCCGTCTTGTCTATCACCTTATATGTGATTTTACGCGGGGGCAATGCCTTTACCTTTATGCGTGTGGCATTCTCAGTGCTGCACTCCACATCCTGGTCTGCCGCCGCTACGTTCCAATACCACTGCGCCGTGCCGCCATACTTACGCAGCAGCATACTGCCCTCCACGTCGTCGTCAGGTATGTCCCAGTGATAGTCGGCACCGTCAGCCGCACTGATGCCCAGCGTCGTGGCACCTCCGACGTAACTCTTGGCTCCACCGGTCTCCGTATGCTGACGGTGTATCACCTGCATCTCATACGGGTCGCCTACGAAGGCAAACTCGCTCAGCTTGTCAGAGACGGTATAAGGGCTGTTGTTACGGAAGCGGCTGGCAGCAGCGTTCCATGTTATCTTCATGTCGTTAGTCTCAGCATCATCGGTAAGCTCATACCATGTGGCATCGCTATATGGTGCTGACGGAGCTATGGCCTTGAACGGTATTGACGGATGTACCTCATAGCCCACATATATATGGTTGTCTGTAGTCTGTGTAAACTTTGTTATCTGCTGACTGTAGGCAGCGTCCTTATAGAAATATGTAAAGTCGCAATACTTACGTCTCAACGCATCAGGAATGAACTTAGCGTCAATATCCTCATTGTCCATGGTATATTCGCTCAGTTTCCTGGAAGCAGAGACATTGTTAGAGAATGGCGTGGTGACATTGAAGTCCACATCCATTATCCTATACATCTTCCCGTCAGTGGTGTATGGGGTTTCATTGGCACCCACCAGTACCTTCACAAAATTGATATCTTTTGCATTTACAGATTTAAGGTAGTAATACTTATATTTCTTTGCTTTTTTATCATATTCTGGCTCTACTATATTACCACTGTTTGCATCGTTCATCAGCCTGGTACCCAGATACACGAAACCGTTGTTGTCATCATTATTCAGCAGGGCGACAGAGTTCCACACCGGTGCACCTGACGCATGGTAATAACCCGGTCTGCTCTCTGATGTTACGTCTGTAGAAGTGGTATATACCGTTGTATATCTCACATGAACGTCACTGGAAAAAAAAGTGGCTGCATCTTTTTGGGCAAAGAGTTCACTGCCTTTATAGTATTTGTTTACGAATTTACTATTGTCATTGTTTTTCTCAACGTAAGAGGTGTCTTTGTCATAGCCTGTGCATATCCTCACATTATACGGGTCCTCACCCTTGTATGTGAACAGGAAATGGAACTTTGAGCCTACGACTGCCTGAGAGTTCTTGTTGTCACCATGTGACCAATATGGGGATATGCCAGTACCGTTCACATCTATATACACGAAGTCATCACTGCACAGTTGCTCTGCAGTGACGCGGTCCTTAGGCATGACACACAAACGGTTGTTACGTCCTCGGTTAAGTGCGAGGAAGCCGTTGTTAAACACTATGTTGTATTTCACCGAGCCGTCGAGCTTGGCTATGGTGTTGTCAGCGTCATACTCGTATGTCACGTATATGTCACAGTCGTTGGTCACTGCCGTGTTTTCTGCTATCGGAGTGGCATCGTCGGTGGCATCGTCTGGCGTTGTCTCGCCTGCTATGTTATACAGATAGTATTTGGTGTTGCCGTTATCATATATATACTGTGGATTGGCAGAGCGCTCAACGTCAGCCGCGGCATAGTACTTGAAGTTCTTTGCCAGCGGACTCTTGAAGTGTCTAGGCAGAATCACCTGTGTGGCGTCATTTGCTTTGACCATCACCGCCTCCATACGCTGTCCGTAGTAGGCTGCCTTTATTTCGCTGCTGCTGTTTATTGGCAGCGTCAGTATATGATAGGTCACCGTGGCTGCCCACGCATTGTTTATTCCTGCCGCAAGCAGCAGGAACAAGGAAAGTTTATATATATGTCGTCTCAGATTTCCCATAGTCATCTGTATTTGCTTAAAGTCCAGTAAAAGGTAATGTCCTTCTAACTCCTCTAACTCCTTAACTCCTTAACTCCCTAACTCCTTATACACCCCTACCACTGCTCTGTGAATTTCTCCACATCAACTGTAAGGTCATACTTACTGATGGTAAACACATAGTCGTAGCTGTAACCTGCCAGCCATGCCGTAGGCACTGAGGCGGTGAGGGTCTCGCTGACGTCCTCGCCCCACTCCTTCCATGTAGCGCTCACCTCTATCTCGCCCGTCCAGTCCTGTGGTATCACGAGGCATGGTGCATAGAGCAGCTGCTCCTCTCCCGTTACGGTGTAATTCTCATTGAGTGTAACCACAATGTTGGTGGCATTGCCTGTCAATGCCCACCTGTCGGGAGTGCCTGTATGGGTGTAGGTACCGTTATTCTTGACCGACTTGAAGGTTATGCTGTTGATGGTCACATCCTTTACCTGGTTGGCGGAGAGCTTCAGGTTGATGCGTGCGAAGGGGTGCACGAAGTTCAGCGCCACGCCTGTGGCTCCCTGGTGTGCCTTATCCTGGTTGGCAGCCATGGCAAAGATAAACTCCTTGATGCCGTCCTGTCCGGCGTTAGTCACCGGCAGTGAGACGCACTTGAACTGCGGATTGCCCGATGTGTATGTCACCTGTCCTGCCACGTCACTGACGTCGGTAATGTAGCTTGGTACGGTGGCTGGCATATAGGCGAAGAAGTCAAGCGCACCCGCTGCGGGCCAGTAGTGCTTACCGTCCTGGAACTTCCATGCGTCTTCCTCGTTGTCATACCTCACGCTGACAGCGTCGAAGTATGGTGTGGTGGTGCCGTAGTCATACACACAGCACATAAATCCTCCTGTCTCTGCCTCCAGTTGCTGTGCGTTGTCAAATGTTGCCGCCCTTGTGCCCTTCATCACCTGCCAGCAGTCGGCATTAAGGCGTATCTCCGTTGCGCCGCCACCATTGTCGATGCCGTCGTCATCAGTAGAACAAGCCGCCAACAGTCCTGCTGTCAGCAGCATGACTGTCGCGCACCCTATTATGTTTTGTTTATTCAGCATTTAGTTATTTCAATATTTCGAGGCTTCGCCTTTTTCTGTCTTCTCTTTATTTTCTTTCTTTGACTTGGTCAATCTTAATTATGCATTATGAATTGTGCATTATGCATTGTTTCGGCCCCGGGCCTTTTTTCTTTCTTTTTAGAAGCCCGACGGGGAGTCGAACCCCGCCGGGCTTAAATGGTATTCATCTAATGCCATGGCTGACATCTGTTGCCTGTGGCATTACAAATGAATTTAGTTGTTAGCAGGTACATTTATACCAGGAGCTGCAATCCACTCGTCAACAGTTGGAGAGAGGAAGAAAATCTCTGCATTCTCGAGGATTGGGTCGAGGTCTTCGCTGGCATCCTGGTTTGTTGTGTAGTAACCACCACCGGCGAGGTCAAGAGTATAGGTGTACTTATGACCTGGGAGCCACTGTGTTGCAACGAGAGGCCACATAGCTGTAACGAAATCGCTTGCAGTACCTGCGAGGTAGTGATCCTGTGCGTCCTGTATCTTCACCTGAACAGTGATGCAAGCGCCGTTGAATCCACTGCCAGCTGTAGCTGTGCTGTAAGCTCCTGCATTAACCAATGTCTGTGGCACGAGAATCATGTCAGCAGGAAGAGCTGTGGTAGCAGTTTCGTCTGTGTAGCTTGTTATGGTAGCAGCCTGAGTGTAAGATGTTCTTGTACCATCAGCTGTCCATGCACCTGGAACGATGTAGTAACCAGTCTCAGAAGCGGCTGTCACGTTAGAGATGCCTGTACCGTTTGTGCAGAAACCAATCTGGTCACCTTCAGCAGTCTTAAATACAGGAGCGAAAGCACCTGTAGGCAGGATATAGCCGATGGCAACGTTACCTACTGTAACTTTCTTGTCGTCAGAAGTGTTCTTCAGCTGGATGATCACGTTAGACATAGCGTGACGGAAGTTAAGAGCCACACCCTGTCCGCCAGTTGTCTTGTCCTGCTGTCTTACTACGCCATATACGAAGTCCTGCTGGCTTGCTGGAGCAGCGGCTGGAGTAACGCTGAAATGGGTAGAGTCGGTACGTGTAATTGTACTACCTGTACCTGCTGCAGGAGCGAAAGCATAGAAGTCAAGCTTGCCCTCTGATGGCCAGTAGTACTTTGTCGCTGACCTGTAGCTTGTAGTCTCTCCGTCCTTAGTAAATGTAACTGGATCTTCTGCAAAGTAGATATCATTGCCACGCTTTGCTGTCACATAGAATGATGTGAGGTTACCTGTTGTGATACCAGTTGCACGTGTCACTCCTTCAACAACAGTATTGAAGTTGATGGCGTCCTCTTGATATTGTGCGATGGTGTCATCGTTGCTGCAAGCTGCGAGCGCTACGGCTGCTGCTGCAAAAATCCATAAATTCTTTTTCATAATCTTTAAGTTTTAGAGTGTTAATAATATTTTTTGTTTTGTTTTTCTTGTTTTCTCTCTCATCTCTTTGCGCATTATACTTTGATTCTCCCCTACATCGTGACTTCAATATTTACGCCTTGCCAACCATCAATGGTGGGATGGAAACCAGAACCGTTGACAATAGGTTTCGGGATGGGAAGTCCGTCAACCTCTATCGATATGGTGCTGTTACCGTCATCTATCGCTGCATGTTGCAACTTGTCTGTCACGTCGATGGTGTAATACCATTTCGATCCATCGGCAAGAATAGCGTAGATGGTGAGGTAATGAGCAATGTCCGGAGCATCTGTGCGACGTCCGAAGATATTCACGCTCATCTCAAGAGTCTCTTCGTCGGTCTTCTGAACAGTGAAAGCCTCGGTGACCATCTGCTGTCCCATCTCTCCCGTGGATATGAAGCGCGATGCAGCAACGCCTGATATTGCGCCTCCTATGCCCTCGGTATATTTCAGGTTCGGCACATTGACGATTTTCACCTTCAGTGTGGTGTAGCGATACTCTGGATAAAGCACCAAGTTGTAGCCATCACCATCAGCAATAAGGGTAAACTCTTCACTTACGCATCCCCATATAGGGTCTGGCTCGAGAATTACCTGTTCCTGCTCAGCACCGTTGGCCTGTGGCATCACTCCTCGGGTAAACTGCGTTCCTTCCTCTATGGAAGACTGTCGAGTATAAGCCTCTGGCGTTGTCCACCACTGCTGTCCGCGGTGTCGGATAGCCTCCGTATTATTGTTGTATGTCACGGCGCGCCATCTTCCTGGTTGCAGTGTTGCTGTGCCACCACTGAGAGGGTAGTCATAGCGTATAGGTTGCTGTGAGGGGTTGTCAATATTGTAAAAGAGCACTGTCATACTTGTCGCTGTATGCTGCGGAGCCTTCCGCCAGTCGAAGGTGACGAAGACCTTGTCTGAATGATGGTGGTCATAGCACAGGTCTTTGTATTCGCATCCCGTCAGTAGGAGGCAGAGCATTATCAGTAAACTGCCCCTTGCCACCCAACGCCGAGACTGCGGCGAGTGTTTCATAGGCCACCTCCTTTCCTGTTAGTTTCTATAGATTCTATATTTTCTATAGTTCCTATAGTTTCTATAGTATCTATAGGTTTTGTTTTATTTGTTTTCTTTTTTCCTCCTATGATCCATGCCAGCGACAGTTCCAACTTCGTAGGTCCCCACCAATGACGTTTCTTCGTGGCGAGCCATACATAGTGGTTGTAGTGGTCGTTGCTTGGTTCATATTCTTTATATTCACCGTCTTGAAAGCCCAAGCCAAGTGAAAAGTCCATCTTCATTGAGCGGCTCACTCGCCATGAGTAACCATACTCTACACCTCCTCCAAATCCGAAGTGTGAAGCCTGATATCCCTTGCCTCCCCATTCAAGGTCGTAGGTGAGGCCCGTAAGATAGAAACCTATATGGTGACCTACCAGCGGAGCATCTGAGACCCAATCAAGGAATTCAAAGTATTTCTTTACCGTCAGATAACCTCCATAACCCTGCCAATAACGATGGCGGTTGTCTGACGAGAACCATGTATACAGCCAATCCAACTGCACAGACCATCCCCGTGCAATCTGAAGTTCTGCTCCTATGTTTGGTATGAGGAACGCATCATACAAAGTGTTGGTGCGTATGGTGACAAGCGGTGAATATTTACATGTATCGCGTTTTTCTGCGCCACACACTGTCGGTGCAACAACGAGGAGAAGGGTAACCAGTACAAAGCTGATGCCTGCTCTATGGGCAATATGTGCAACCAAGATTCTCATCCGTATTCTCCTCTTTTTTTAAATTTTCTAAATTCGTTTTTCTCTTCAATTAAGGTACAATATAATAAGGTATAATGCTTTACTCCAAATTATATTTATAACATTGTTCAGTCATCTCTCTCTCCCTTCTCACTCTTGAGTAGGGTTTCTTTCTCAGTTAGATATCTTGATTTAGTTTTATATTCTACTCCAAAATTATGTTATTTTTCCTTAACACCAAAAAAAAATTGGTTAAAAGTACAGATTGTTTGCAATTAATTGACATAAATCATCCACGAAAGACGAAATTATGTTATATATTACTGAAATTATGTATTTTTAATATGCAAAATAGCCAATATATGAAAAAATAGTTGTACTTTTGCGCTGAAAAATAAAAAACACTGTGAAAAATGTTTTTATATACATATTAATAATGCTATTGTCGTTACCCGCTGCCGGCAAGGACAAGAAGAAAATTAAACCGGAAGACCGACATGTTGACATGGACAGTCCCACGTTTGTGCCAATGGTGCGTGTCAGCAAAATTATGGACGACTCCACCGGTGACAGCATAAAGTATGTAGAAATGAACAACGTGTATGTATATGGCCCACTGGAATTCAAGAACGAGAAACAAAGAGAGGCATACAACCGTCTTGTATATAATGTAAAAAAAGTTCTTCCCATTGCCAAAGAGGTGAATGCAGCCGTAATAGAAACATACGAATACTTGGAAACGCTGCCTAACAAGAAAGCCCGCGACGAACACATAAAATATGTAGAGAAGAGTCTGAAAGCCGAATATACACCACGACTCAAGAAACTGACTTACTCACAAGGCAAACTGCTGATAAAACTTGTTTATCGCGAGACTAACTCCTCATCATACGAGCTTGTACAAGCCTTTCTCGGCAAGACAAAAGCCGTATTCTATCAATCATTTGCATGGATGCTGGGAGCATCACTGAAGAAAGAATATGATCCCAAAGGAAAAGACAAACTGACCGAGCGCGTTGTCAGACTGGTAGAAGCTGGACAACTCTAATTGTCATATTGATTACATAAAAATGAAGAATAACAATATTTCCGATTTTATCGTTCCAACGAAAAAGAAAATTCCCATACACAAAGGTGGTCCTTTGGGTATGGGATTCTTCGGTTTCATCGCACCAGAAGTTGCTCAGTTCATATACGCCATACTGACCGCATTGATAATCCTATTTACTTGGACAAACCTCAAAGACCCATCCACATTGCTATGGCAACGCATCACTGCACTCAGCGGCACCATCGCTCTATGGGCCGTTTACTGGTTGTGGCCATGTAGAGCCGTGATGATGTGTCGCCTGGGTTATCTGCTTCTGCTGCTCGGTGCATGGTATCCTGACACATACGAAATAAACCAACAGTTTGGATGCCTTGACCACATATTCGCTGGATGGGAACAATCACTCTTTAATTGTCAACCTGCTGCTGTGTTTTCCGAGCGTTTCTCATCACGGGTAGTGTCTGAATTGATGTATATGGGCTATGTGTCATACTACCTTTTCTTCGTCGTCACAATATTCCTCGTATTCATCCGCGACTACAAACAGGTGGAGCGTGTTTCCTTTATGATATTCACTGGTTTTTTCCTGTGCTATATTATTTATCTTTTCCTACCCGTAACTGGTCCTCAATATTATTATCTTGCTGCAGGTATTGAGAACATCAAGGAAGCTAATTTTCCCGACGTAGGACATTATTTCGCCGATTCCACCGAGTGTCTGAAGGCTCCTGGGTGGAGTGACGGACTCTTTTACGGCCTTTGTCAGATGGCGCATCAAACAGGAGAGCGTCCAACAGCAGCCTTTCCATCCAGTCATGTAGCCATAGCCACCCTGGTGATGGTCATGGTTATGCGAATGCGAATGTGGAAATATATGCTTATATTAGCGGTTCCATACCTTTTCCTCTGTATGTCCACCGTATATATATATGCCCATTATGCCATTGATGCTATCGCAGGCTTCTTCGTTGGAATCGCCTTTTTCTTCTTGCTTGGCGGCATGAAACTGAAGAAGATTTGACAGATTGTTTCCTTTATTTTAGGCAATAATATAACAGTAGGTACAAACATAAAATGTTACTGATATACTTTGACAAAATGAAAGCTATCATATTACCTTGTAATAGCTATGCTTTTACAGTGTAATATGATAGCTTTTACCATGTAAAAGCATAGCTATTACGATACCCTATACAATTTAACATTCGTTAGATATTTGCGTTACAAAAAAATAGGTTTTTACTTACAATTTGTAAGCAAAAACCTATTTTTATGACAATTTGTTTTTCTTGAGGTTAAGGTAAAACAGGAATAATATGGCTACTTCTGCATTGCCTTATTTTATTAGTTGTTGGGCAAAATGCCAAATAACAATACCTGCGGTCACTGATACATTTAGTGAGTGTTTCGTGCCGTACTGTGGTATCTCAAGGCAACCATCACACATGTCCACAACCTCCTGATGAACACCTTTCACCTCATTGCCGAGAATGACGGCATAACCCTCCCTCAAGGAAGAGGAAATCTGTTCAGAGGCATCTCCACCTTGCAAACGTGGAGCGAACTCCTGAAGCATAGTGGAACCATGACATTGCTCTACTGCCAACACGGTAAAACCGTCGTTTTTTAATGCTTTCACAGCATCTTTTGCATCCTTAAAATAACGCCAGCTGACACTTTCCTCTGCACCGAGGGCTGTCTTATGTATCTCCTGCGAGGCTTTCAATGAACATTCTTTTATTACGGTTCCATCGACATCTTTCACATCATCCGGTGTTGCGGTAATGCCGCAGATATATATTGCCGCCACACGAAAAGCATCGGCGGTACGGAACACGCTGCCTACATTATGCAACGATCGCACATCGTCAAGAACGACAATGAGCGGTATTTTTCTTGCCTCATGGAATTCATCCACCGTAAGGCGGTTCATTTCAAGTATCGTAGTCTTCTGCATGACTGTTAGAACATCTGGCTGACGCGCTTTATCCCATTGACAAGAACGTCTATTTCTTCTTTCGTGTTGTAGAGTGCAAACGATGCACGTACCGTACCTTGTATGCCAAGGCGGTGCATCAGCGGTTCAGCACAGTGATGACCTGTGCGCACGGCAATACCGAGGCGATCAAGCAATGTTCCCATATCGAGGTGGTGAATGTCACCTACAAGGAAAGATATAACTGCATCGCGCTTTGTTGCGTCAAGTGGACCAAAGATACGCATATCTGGTATTGTCTGCATTTGTTCGAGGGCATAACGTGTCAGTTCACGCTCATGCTTCTCAATGTTTTCAAGTCCGATTTCCTCCATGTAATCGATGGCTTTTGCCAATCCATGCGTAGCTACATAGTCGGGCGTTCCTGCCTCAAACTTAAACGGCAGGTCTGCCCATGTGGTTTTCTCAAACGACACAGTACCAATCATCTCACCGCCACCCTGATAAGGAGGCATTTCATCAAGATATTTCTCCTTGCCATAAAGAACGCCAATACCGGTGGGACCGTACATTTTATGACCTGAAAAAGCGTAGAAATCGCAGTCTATGTCCTGTACGTCTATCTTCATATGGGGAGCACTCTGCGCTCCGTCAATAAGACACGGCACACCATGCTGGTGAGCTATACTTACTATCTCTTTTGCCGGATTCACCGTACCGAGCACATTACTTACATGCGCAACACTGACAAGTCTGGTGCGCTCGGTAAATAACTTTTTAAAGGCTTCGATGTCAAGAATCCCGTCATCACTCATTGGAATCACCTTAACGACGATACCCTTGCGCTGCGCCTGCAACTGCCATGGTACAATGTTGGAATGGTGTTCCATGGTTGAGACGATGACTTCGTCACCTTCCTTCATATAAGCCTCGGTGAAACTGGATGCAACGAGGTTCATGCTCTCGGTAGTACCGCGGGTAAATACAATCTCACTTGACTTCTCTGCATTTATGAATTGGCGTACGCGTTCACGCGCAGCTTCATGCAAGTCTGTTGCCTGCTGCGACAGATAGTGAACCCCGCGATGCACGTTGGCATTCACATTGAGGTATTCCTCGCGCATGGCATCAAGTACGCAGAGCGGTTTTTGCGTCGTAGCCCCATTATCGAGATATACCAATGGATATTTATTATAGATTTTTCTCGATAGAATGGGGAAATCCTGACGTATCTTTTCTATGTTCATTGTTGCTTCCATGCTTTATTTACAAATCTTACACGTGCCGCAACGTTCCTCCTTTGACAGACGTTTGTCAACGAGAATGTGCATACGGTCGCGGAACGCAGTCCATTTCATTTCGTCTATCACTTGTGATATAAAGGCATTCTTCAGCAGAGTGCGTGCTGTTTCGAGTGGTATGCCACGCTGCTGCATATAGAAGAGGGCGGCTTGATCCATCACTCCGACCGTAGATCCGTGTGCACACTTCACGTCGTCGGCATATATCTCAAGCATCGGTTGAGTGTACATACGAGCATTCTCCGATGCCACCATGTTGTTGTTCGTCTCCTGCGATGCAGTCTGTTGCGCACCCTCGCGCACCAATATCTTTCCAGCAAAGGCACATACTGCATCATCGTCGAGCACGTACTTGTAAAGTTCGTTGCTTGTGCAACCGGCCACCTGATGGTCTATAAGCGTATTGTTGTCAACGTGCTGCTGTCTGTCGGCTATTACTGCACCGTTGAGAACTGTCTCAGCACCACTACCTTTCAGATAGATGTCTATGCCATTTCGTGTGGTACCGTTAGACAGAGTAACATTGTTGTGGCGCACCGAGGCGTTGGCCTCAGCATGTACATACAGGTTGCTAAAACGTCGGCAACGCTCGTCTGTCTCCTCTATCTCATACATATCAAGGTGTGCACCCTCCTTGCACACGACCTCAACAACCTGCAGATTGAGGAATTTTTGTTTTTCCTCACCTTTTGCGTGGTCCACCAGGAACACAGTGGCTTCGCTCTGCTCTTCCATAACTATCAGCACCCTGCGCACAGACATTGTATCCTGCTCACCACCCATTGTATTCTCTATACGTATGGGCATCTCAGCGTGTGTGTTGCGTGGCACATATATCACCACAACATCACTGACAAGGGCTGTATTGAGTGCAGTAAGGGAATCGTCACTGTCTGCCACGGTGTTGTAATACGTCATAGCCTGTGCAGGTGCCGATTTCATCGTGTAGGTATATGGCACCCCCTTTATGGTAAGCGGAGCGAGTGACATGCCATAGTCGGGAGCGAAAGCCTCTGCCACGTCGGTATAGCGGTAGCGTTCCACCTTTTTTGTTGGAAAGCCTTTCGCTTCAAACGTACTGATGGCCTCGTCACGTTTGGCATCAAGCAACTCATGGGTATGTCCCATAAGCAGCGGACGTATCTCGTTGTATAGCTTTACGTATTGATTCATAGCTGTTCCTTTATCCAGTCGAAACCTTCGTCTTCAATCTTCTGCGCAAGGTCTGGACCTCCAGTTTTCACGATTTGACCGTCGATAAGCACATGTACAACGTCGGGCTTGATATAGTCGAGCAGACGCTGATAGTGCGTGATGACCATTGCCGATGTTTTGTCGGTGCGCAGTTTATTGAAACCTGTGGCCACGATGCGCAGAGCATCAACATCAAGACCGGAGTCGGTCTCGTCGAGTATGCAGAAGGTAGGTTCCAGCATAGCCATCTGGAATATCTCATTGCGTTTCTTCTCACCGCCAGAAAATCCCTCGTTAACGGAACGGCTCATGAGTTTCTGGTCAATCTCCACCAGCTGGCGTTTCTCCTTCATCATCTTGATGAAATCGGACGTTTTCATCGGTTCCTCACCGCGCGCTTTGCGACGGGCGTTGACTGCCGCCTTCATGAAGTTAGTCATTGACACACCCGGTATCTCCACCGGCATCTGGAACGACATGAAAATGCCGGCGTTAGCTCTTTCGTCAGCACTCATCTCAAGCAAGTTCTGTCCGTTGAACAGTATCTCGCCCTCTGTCACCTCGTATGCAGGATTACCCACGATGACGTTGGAGAGTGTTGACTTGCCAGCGCCGTTGGTACCCATCAGCGCATGTATCTCACCGTCGTTGATAGTGAGGTTCACGCCTTTCAATATTTCCTTATCGCCAGCCTTGGCGTGCAGGTTTCGTATTTCTAACATAGTAAATTATAAATTCGATTTTAATATGAGTTACAATTAAGGATTGCGCATTGTAAACAGTAAACCATAAACGGTAAACAGTAAACCGTAAACCATAATCACCCCACGCTGCCTTCCAAGCTCACGCTGAGCAGTTTCTGCGCTTCCACCGCAAATTCCATAGGAAGTTTCTGCAGCACCTCCTTGGCATATCCATTGACAATCAATCCAACGGCATCCTCTGTCGAAATGCCTCGCTGATTACAGTAGAGCAGCTGCGCCTCACTGATTTTCGACGTTGTTGCCTCGTGCTCCACCACAGCGGTGTTGTTGTGTATGTCCATATATGGGAAGGTATGTGCTCCACAATGGCTGCCCAGCAACAGCGAGTCGCAAGAAGAATAATTGCGTGCACCATCTGCCTTGCTTGTGGCGCGCACCAGTCCACGATATGAGTTCTGTGAGTGTCCGGCAGATATACCTTTCGATATAATCGTTGATTTCGTGTCGCGCCCCATGTGAATCATCTTCGTGCCGGTGTCGGCCTCCTGATAGTTGTTCGTAACTGCAACAGAATAGAACTCTGCCTGCGAACGGTCGCCGCGCAACACGCATGACGGGTATTTCCAAGTGATGGCAGAACCCGTCTCCACCTGTGTCCACGACAGTTTGGAGTCAATGCCGCGCAGGTCACCACGCTTCGTAACGAGGTTCAGCACGCCACCCTTGCCGTTCTCGTCGCCAGGGTACCAGTTCTGCACGGTAGAGTATTTCACCTCTGCACGGTTCATCACCACAATCTCCACGATGGCAGCGTGCAACTGGTTCTCGTCGCGCATCGGTGCGGTACACCCCTCAAGGTATGACACATACGAATCATCATCGGCAATTATAAGCGTACGCTCAAACTGTCCCGTGCCTACCGCATTGATGCGAAAGTATGAAGACAGTTCCATAGGGCATCGCACGCCTTTCGGTATATACACGAAAGAACCGTCGGAGAAAACTGCCGAGTTCAGCGCAGCGAAGAAATTATCACGGTAAGGAACCACCGTCCCAAGATACTGTTGTATCAAGTCAGGATGTTCTTTGATGGCCTCGCCTATCGACATGAATATAATGCCGAGTTCTTTCAGTTTCTCCTTGTAGGTTGTTTTCACCGACACAGAGTCCATGATGGCATCTACTGCCACGCCACTGAGTGCCAGACGTTCCTCAAGCGGAATGCCCAGTTTGTCAAAAGTCTTTTCTAATTCGGGATCAATCTCTCCATTCTCTGTCAGATTGGGGTTTTTCTTCTTCGCCATCGGGTCAGCATAGTATGATATTGCCTGATAGTCTATCGGCGGAAGAGTGACATGTCCCCACTCCGGCTGTTTCATCCCCTGCCAGTGGCGGAAGGCTTTCAGTCGGAAATCAAGCATCCACTGCGGCTCACCTTTCTTCTCAGAAATAAGTCGCACGATATCCTCGGTCAAACCATTGGGTATGACCTCCGTATGCACGTCTGTTGTAAAGCCGTACTCATACTTCTGCTCCGCCACGCGGCGCACAAATTCATTTTTCTCTGCCATTATGCTTAATGTATGTAAACTGTCGATGCTTCATCGCACCATACGGTTTCAAATGCAAAATTACTCATATTTTTTGAAATATGAGTAGGAGAACCCTATATTTTTTTATTATTCATGAAAAAAAGCCACATTTTTCAAGTAAAAGCCACTCAGCGTCCCTGCATCAAACTATCATAGTCAAGTGTCATCTCACCCACATGAATTACACGTTTGCTCTGTTGATAATCCGAACTAAGCACATCATCTGCACCCCGATAATAGGGTGACTTAATGCGTGCCAGATGCAGCATCATCTGTCCAATAAGGTCGTGGCTGTACGGACGGTCTTTTGCCTTCAACACTTGCATTGCCGCTTCCGGATATGCGCTTTTATACCTGTCTGACATCCATACCACAAACGGTATGGCATGCTGACAAAGAGCAAACTGCCGTTTCATGCCGGCATTCATAGGCGGACGGTCGGAACGATCCCGATAGTCATACACTTCCTCACCATGATCAGAAAAGAACACTATCACCGCCTTACGGTGACGGTACAGTTCAAAGAGAGCACCGAGGGTCTTATCCGTATGTCTTACTGCATTGTCATAATTTGCTATATATGATTTCATCTTCTCTGTCAGCCATGATTCCGAACGCTTTATGTCACGCGAGGTAAACACCTTTTCATCATCCGGGCATTTGTTGTCAAAAGGAAAATGCTGTCCCAGAAGGTGGAAAAACAAAAATGTTTTCTTTTCTGATGCCGCTGCCACAGACCTTATCGACGATAGCATCTCCATGTCAAAGTAATGGGCTTCATCGGCAACATGACTGAAACTTGGTCGTGCCACCTTCACGTTATACATTTCGTAGAACGAACCATTGTAATGTTTGTCTGCCCCTCTTTGATTGTCGAAGACGTATGTACCATATCCTGCCTTGCGAAACAAAAGAGGCCAGAACACTGAGTCATACCATCTTTCATTCTTCGCATAGTTGTTAAGACAAAACATATTCTTCATTGACGGTGTTGTGGATGGGAAGGGAGACATCACATCGCTGAACACCACAAGATTACCACTTGCATTCTCTCGTTGCATACATGGCGTGGTAGGAATACCATACCCATATATTGAGGCATGGTGCCTGATAAGGCTTTCACCAAGCACCAGCACCACGTCTATACTGTCATCACCGCACTCTGCAACATCAGGCATACGGGCCACACGCTCTGTCATGACATAGAATTTTCCAGCATCTTCCGCACTTTCTTTCATTCCTTTCATCGCCGCAGCAATGCACGACACAGTATTCTGTCCCGTCACTCCTTTCGTTTCTGGATAGTCTATTGCAGAAATAACAGCGACAGGTGCAAGCATGATTGCAACAAAAGTCACCAGTCCCTTTGTCAATCGTTTATTGAGTATGCTCTTGCATTTCTTTGTCGTCCACAACCACTCGGCACCACCGATTGCCAAGGCAATCAGCAACATCTTAACAAAATACTTTGCACCTTGCCATGTAAACAGGAATGTCTTGGCAAATCCCATGCTCTCTGTTCCGTTGGTTTCAACAAACATGCTGAGAGTTTCTGTGGTGATGTCCATGTCAAACGTCCACAACAAAAACCTGCGCACCATAAAAGTCAATATAAGCAGCACATAGCAGAAGATACGCACTGATAGCGACAGCGAGGCTTTTGTATATCTCTTTAGCAGGTTGGCAACCATGACTGCCGCAAAAGCAACGAACAAAACAAAATACAGATCATTCCTGGTCAATCTGACTACATAATCGTCTCCAAGATATAACAGATTACTTAATCCCGTAAAATATGTCGACGAATCATTCGCACTGAAGCATACAGGACTGAGCAAAATAACAGACGCAACAAACAAGGGCAGGTAATTTATTACCGCTCCTATAGAAAAACGCCATACTATTTGCACTATTCTCCACATTTTTATTAGTTGCATTCTCTGTCGGTTATATTGACTGCAAAAATAATGATTTTTTTTGAGAAAAAAGAATGTTTTTACAATAAAGTTTCACATGCGCGGTTATATATGTATGGAGGAAGAACTGAAAAAGGAAAAAAATATTGTTTCAATAATCGGTGCCGGAGCTGCTGGATGCTTCTGCGCCATTGAACTGAAATGCCGCATGCCTAATATGGATGTGCACGTATATGAACGTGGTACGAAGGCTTTGGCGAAAGTGGCTGTCACAGGTGGTGGCAGGTGCAACCTCACAAACAGTTTCTCCGGTTTCATCGATGATTATGGAAGGTACACAGACTTACAGCTTGCCTATCCGCGAGGCGACAAACTGATGCGTCGCATGCTCGGCATATTTTCGCACGAAGACACGATGAAATGGTTTGAAAGAGAAGGAGTAAAACTCGTTACGCAGACGGATGAGTGTGTATTTCCACAGTCACAGGATGCTATGGAGATTGTAAATACGCTGTTGAAACTGATGCGGAGAAATGGCGTAAATCTACATCTCGGAATGAAACTGGTGAATATTGAGAAGAACGATGAAATGGATTATAATCTATTCTTTGAAAAAGATAAATCCCCGATTTCATCGAATTATGTAATAATAACGAGCGGTGGCGGCAAAGCTCCTTTTTTACAGTCCCTGGATATTAAAATGACCGAAACACTACCGTCGTTGTTCACCTTCAACCTCACTGGTGCGCCATGTCAGGAACTGATGGGCACCGTTGTGGAAGATACCGTGGTAGGACTGGGCGGCACGAAGATTAAGGCTCGCGGTCCGCTCCTGTGGACCCACTGGGGCGTAAGCGGACCGGCTATACTGAAACTTTCATCATATGCAGCACGCTTACTGGCTGAACGAGAATATAAAGGTACACTGACCGTCAACTGGTGCGGTGGCATGCACGAAACAGAAGTGCGGGAACGGCTCTCTGAAATGCTTGAGAAAAACGCAAACAAGAACATCACCAACTCCTACCCCACATTTCTTACGCAGAAACATTGGTTGCAGATGCTCGCAGCGTGCGCCATACCTCACACCCAACGGTGCGGTGCACTCAATGCCACACAGATAAACCGTCTTGTCAATACGCTGACGGCGCAGCAACTGACCATAAGCGGACGCTGCCATTACAAAGAGGAATTTGTGACCTGCGGCGGAGTGGCACTCAGTGAACTATCCACAAAGACCCTTGAGCACAAGAAGCACAAAGGGCTGTATTTCGCAGGCGAGGCAACCGACGTGGATGCCATCACCGGAGGATTCAACCTACAGGCTGCATGGAGCATGGGATATGTCGTGGCAAAATCCATTGCAGACGAATGAAGGTGACATAACATACGAAAATAGAAACAAAAAAGCCTCGAAGTGAAAAATACCTCGAGGCTTTTTGCATATATGAAATGTTTTTACTACCTTTGCAAGTCGGAATGCATTACAAAAGACACCTTTATATATTATAAGGAAAGAAAATGAAGAAAATGAAAAAGATACTTTGTGCTGCAATAGCAATGACATGCGTCCTTGCCGCACATGCACAGATGCGCATCAACCTCGGCGAAGACTCACCGATAAGGAAACTGTCAATCGCCGAGATGGCTATCTACAACCTTTACGTTGACAGTGTAAACGAAAAGAAACTCGTGGAGGATGCCATCCGCGGCATGCTCGAGAAGCTCGATCCACACTCCAGTTACTCCACACCCAAAGAAGTGCAGGCTCTCAATGAACCGTTGGTAGGCAACTTCGACGGTATCGGCGTACAGTTCAACATGCTCGACGACACTTTGCTCGTAGTTCAGACCATCAATGACGGACCATCTGAGAAAGTCGGCGTGCTCGCCGGCGACCGCATCGTGACCGTCAACGACACCGCCATAGCAGGTGTGAAGATGTCGAAGGAGGAGATAATGCGACGACTGCGCGGTCCCAAAGGAACGAAGGTGAAGGTGGGTATAAAACGCGCAGGAATAAAAGACCTTGTGTATTTCACCATCATCCGCGACAAGATTCCTGTCAATACCGTTGACGCATCATACATGATACGTCCCGGCATTGGTTACATACGCCTGTCATCATTCGGTATGACCACACACCAGGAGATGCTCGACTGCTTCACGAAACTGCGTAAGCAAGGCATGCACGACCTCATACTCGACCTTCAAGAGAATGGCGGCGGTTTCCTGCAAGCCGCAGCAGATGTTCTCAACGAATTTCTCGAGAAGGGCGACTTGATGGTTTACACCGAAGGACGCTCCGTGCCACGACAGGAATTCAGGGCACAGGGCGACGGTACTTTCCGTCAGGGACGCTTAGTGGTTCTCGTCAATGAATACTCTGCCTCTGCCGCAGAAATCGTTTCCGGTGCCATCCAAGACCAGGACCGCGGCATCGTGATAGGCCGCCGCACGTTTGGCAAAGGACTTGTGCAACGCCCCATCGACCTTCCCGACGGTTCCATGATTCGTCTTACGGTGGCCCATTACCACACCCCTTCTGGACGCTGCATCCAGAAACCTTATACCATGGGTGATGCCAAAGGCTATTACAACGACATCGAAGAGCGATACAAGCACGGAGAGTTTACCAATGCTGACAGCATACACTTCGCCGACTCTCTGAAATACGAGACACTGAAGAAACACCGCACGGTATATGGCGGCGGCGGCATCATGCCCGACTACTTCATACCTCTGGACACTACACGCTATACCAGGTACCACCGTGAACTGGCGGCACGCAGCATCATCATCAACGCCAATCTGCGCTTTGCGGAGAAAAACCGCAAAAACCTATGGAAACAGTACGGCAAGGATCCTGATGCCACAGGAAACATGGGATTCAACGCATACACGGAGACATACACCGTACCACAGGAACTCATCGACGAGATATATGCCGAAGGCAAGAAGCAAGGCATAGAACCTAAAGACGAGGAGGAGAAGGAACAGACCACACGCTATCTCACACAGCAACTCAAAGCACTGATAGCACGCGACCTATGGAGCATGACGGAATACTTCCGCGTAATGAACGAAGACAACGATGCCGTGAAATGTGCATTGGAAAAACTGAAATGACAGGCAATAGACGCCATTTTGCAAACCAACTTCCAAAGAAAACATAACATTAACAAAAAATGCTGATATTGTAATATATATATGTCAAAAAATGCACAGAACATATATAAATGTGCAGTTCAAAGCGTTTTTTATGCTAAAATATTTGGTAGTTACAAAGAAAAGGAGTAATTTTGCACTCGAATTTTTACCAGTGGGGTTGTAGCTCACGGTTTAAAGGTGTAAAGAATAGACAATTAACAATTTAATTAAACATTTAAAAATCATGTCTGAAATTAACGGAAAAGTAGTAGAGATCATCGTTGACAAACTGGGTGTTGACGCAGCAGAGGTAAAGATGGAGTCAAGCTTCACTAACGACCTTGGTGCAGATTCTCTTGACACAGTAGAGCTCATCATGGAGCTTGAGAAAGAGTTTGGTGTAACAATTCCTGACTCTGACGCAGAGAAGATCCAGACCGTAGGCGACGCTATTGCTTACATTGAGAACGCAAGCAAGTAATTAAAACTTCAACAGCTTGCTTCATGCGTATCTCAACGCATGATACACGTAGGTGATGGTTGGTAGCGATTTCTTTTCGCCCCTACCATCACCTTTTTTATTTACTATTTCAGAATTTACTACTTACGATTGATTTACAATTGGGTAAATATACCGTCTGTACCATAACATGGATGGTATGAAATAGTAAATGATACAAATAGTAATATACTGTATATAGTAAATAAATGAATTGTAAAATAAGATAAACTTATGGAATTGAAAAGAGTAGTAGTAACGGGCATTGGCGCCGTGACCCCACTCGGACTTTCTGCCGAGGAGACATGGAAGAACATGCTGGCAGGTGTCAGCGGCTGCGACATCATAAAGCAGATGGATGCCTCACGTTACAAGACACAGATAGCCTGCGAGGTTAAGGATTTCAACCCAGAGCAGTGGATTGACCGCAAAGAGGCTCGCAAGATGGACAAGTTCTGCCAGATGGCAATAGCCGGTGCAGACATGGCAATAAAAGACTCAGGAATAGACCTTGAAACAGTTGACAAGGACCGCATCGGCGTCATCTACGGTGTGGGCATCGGTGGTCTGAAGACCATGCAGGACGAGCTGGAGTATTATTCTGAGCACAAGGATACACCTAAGTTCGGTCCGTTCTTCATCCCTAAGATGATTGGCGACATCGCACCTGGCCAGATTTCCATCCGCTATGGTTTCCATGGTCCTAACTATGCAACGACATCTGCATGTGCATCATCTTCCAACGCACTTGCCGACGCTTTCAACCTTATCCGTCTGGGTAAGGCCAACATCATCGTCAGTGGTGGTTCTGAGGCTGTCATCACAGACCCGGGACTGGGCGGTTTCTGCTCAATGCACGCACTGTCAACACGCAACGACGAGCCACAGAAGGCCAGTCGTCCATTCTCTGCAAGTCGTGACGGCTTCGTAATGGGCGAGGGTTCTGCCTGCCTCATTCTTGAGGAACTGGAGCATGCAAAGGCTCGCGGTGCTAAGATATACTGCGAGATGGTAGGTGCCGGCATGAGTGCCGATGCACACCACATCACTGCATCACACCCAGAAGGTCTCGGTGCAAAGATCGTGATGTCTGAAGCATTGAAGGACGCAGGCATGCAGCCTGAGGACATCGACTACATCAACGTGCACGGCACGTCAACACCTGTAGGCGACATCTCTGAGGCCAAGGCCATCAAGGCTCTCTTCGGTGACTGGGCTTACAAACTCAACATATCATCTACAAAGTCTATGACTGGTCACCTGCTCGGTGCTGCCGGTGCTGTGGAGGCTATGGCATGCGTGAAGGCTGTGCAGGAGGACATCATCCCGCCAACCATCAACCATGAGGAGGGCGACAACGACCCAGAGATAGACTACAACATGAACTTCACATTCAACAAGGCGCAGAAGCGTGAGGTGCGTGCAGCACTGAGCAACACGTTTGGCTTCGGCGGACACAACGCCTGCGTGATATTCAAGAAATATGCTGAATAATATTATTGACAGAATAAAGCTCCCTTTCCGCAAGGAGAAGGAGCTTTATTTTGCGTTATATAACATACTGGGCTTCTACCCACGCAAGATAACATACTACAAGGTGGCACTGATGCACAAAAGCCTTGGACACCGTGCCACGGCGGAGGAGTTGCGTGTGCTTGAGGGTAAGAAGAGCAAGAAAAACGACCAATACGGACGTAAGGGCCGCAAGGGGCGCTTCGATAAGAAAGGACGCCTGGGCAAGCAGCTGAACAACGAGCGTCTGGAATTTCTCGGCGATGCCATCCTCGATGCGGTGGTGGGCGACATTGTATATCAGCGCTTCCCCGGCAAGCCAGAGGGTTTCCTCACCAACGCACGTTCAAAGATGGTGCAGCGCGAAACCCTCGGACGACTGGCAAAGGAGATGGGTATAACAAAACTCATCATGGCCAGCGGACGAACCTCCACCCACAACAGTTACATGGGCGGCAATGCCTTCGAAGCACTCGTGGGTGCCATATACCTTGACCGTGGCTATGAAGCGTGCCAACAGTTCTGGACAAATAGGGTGATGGGAAAATATCTCAACACCGACAAGGTGGCGTATAAGGAGGTCAACTTCAAATCAAAGATACTGGAGTGGACACAGAAGAACCGCGTGAACATCGAGTTCCGCCTCGAGGAACAGTCGCAAGACAAGAACGGTTCACCCACATTTGCCTACACCGTAGTACTCGAAGGTGTAGAGGGCTGCCGTTCCGAAGGTTTCTCAAAGAAGGAAAGCCAGCAGCGTGCCAGCGAAGAAACGCTGAAACGCCTGCGCAACGATGCAAAGTTCCTTGATTCTGTATTCGCAGCAAAGACAGAACGCACAAAAATGGAGGAGCAGCCCATCAGCGTGGCACCCGATGTGGAGCAACCCACCATCGACGATATCGTCATATCCACTCCTGACAATACCGATGAGGAGGAGCAGACAAACAAGGTGGCCGCCATCGAGCAGACCATCGACGACATGAGCCTTGACGACGTAAAGGCGGAGAAATCACGCGAAGACATCATCGCCGAGGCAGAGGCACAGGCATACGATTAATAACAGACAATATAATAAGGAAATGAAAATAGCATTGATAGGATACGGCAAGATGGGCAAAATGATTGAGCAGATTGCCCTCTCGCGTGGTCATGAGATTGTAAGCATCATCGACATTGACAACCAGCAGGACTTTGACAGCCCTGAGTTTGCATCGGCCGACGTGGCCATTGAGTTCACTGCCCCAATGGTGGCATACGGCAACTATCTCAAATGTTGGGAGAAAGGCGTGAAGGTGGTGAGCGGTTCCACTGGCTGGCTCAAGGAGCATGGTGACGAGGTGCGTCATGCCTGCAAGGAGGAAGGCAAGACACTGTTCTGGGCTTCCAACTACTCCATCGGCGTGGCTATCTTCTCTGCCGTCAACAAATACCTGGCGAAGATCATGAATTCTTTCCCACAGTATGACGTGGAGGAAACAGAAGTACACCACATACACAAACTCGACCACCCTTCAGGTACCGGCATCACGCTCGCAGAGCAGATTGTTGCCAACCTTGACCGCAAGAGCGACTGGCAGATGGGTACTCTGACGCAGCCTGACGGCACTGTAGTGCCTGCAGAAGGCACTGATGAGAACAAGCTCACCATCAACTCCATCCGCAAGGACGAGGTGCCGGGCATACACTCCATAACATGGAACAGCGAAGCTGATCAGATCACCATCACACACGATGCGCACTCACGTCAGGGTTTTGCCCTGGGTGCCGTACTCGCCGCTGAATACACTGCCCAGCACGAGGGTTTGCTGACCATCGACGACATGTTCAAGTTCTGAGCATCTCTCTCACGCCGTCGCTGAGTTTCCACTGCGGACTGTATCCGAAGTCACTTATCGCCGGGGTGATGTCGCAGCGCCAGTTGCGCTGCTTCAGTATGTTATAATGGTCGTTATTCAGTGTGGAGAGTTTTCCTGTGACGTGCATCCACACATCGCTCACGGCGCACACCGTGCGCAGCACCCACAGGGGGAAGGTTATGCGAAGCACATGGCGCTTGCCCAGTTCCTTTATGATAAGGTCGCTGAAATCCCTTGACGTATATACATCACCGTCGCTGAGGAAATAGGCCTTGCCTATGGCCTGCCCTGATTTCATCGACTTGAGCACGGCCTGCACCACATCTTTTACGAATACGAAAGTAAGGTCTTGACGCTTGAAGCCTACGGCAGTGTCAAGACCTTTTCTTATGCTGTCGGCCATCAGCATATAGTCTTTCTCGCGCGGGCCATACACGCCAGTGGGGCGCAGTATGGTGAAGGGCAGGCGGCACTCCTGTTTCAGCCATTCCTCTGCAGCCAGCTTGCTCTTTCCATAGGCAGTATTGGGCTGCGGCGTGTCTGCATCCTTTATCTCCGTATATGGCTCCGTTTCGCGTATCGCGCCCATCACACTCAGGCTGCTGATAAACACAAACCGTTTCAGCGAGGAACAGGTATGTTGCAGTGCCGTCACAAGGTTCTTCGTGCCTTCGGTGTTCACTTTGAAGAAATCCTCCAGCCGCAATGCCTTTGTCGCTCCTGCGGCATGCACCACATAGTCTGGTGCGACGTCACTGAGCGCCTCCTCCATCTGTTCCACTGACGAGAGGTCGAGTTCTATCTTGTATATGCGCTCATCCTGAAGGTATCTCTGGCTGCTGCTCTTGCGCACAGCCGCCCATACCTCCATATCCTGTCTCAGCGCCTCCTCCACGATGAAGGAGCCTATGAAGCCCGATGCACCTGTTATGAGTATTCGTTCCTTCTGCATATCTAATGGTTGCAAAGTTAATAAAAATTCCCCATTATTCAAAATTATTTTCAAGTTTCGCAAATTTAAACTTGCGGAACTTGAAAAATAATTTGTGAACATTTCAGCTCTTTTGAAAAACGCAAACTAGAGAAAAATCGTCGGAAAATATAACAACCGAACCAGCAAATAGAACAGGCGCTGATTCGGTTTTTTCGTGTTTTCAGCGTAAAAGCTACCTTATTACGCTGCTAAAACAGCCTTTTTACACTGCAAAATGAACGCTTTCAGAGTGTAAAAGCTATCATATTACACTGTGAAAGCTATCGTTTTACAATTCTAAAGGAGCAATTTACCCTTTCAAATCCTCGTTACACATTAACAGACAAGCAGTTAGCAGAAACAAAAAAATCCTTGCGATATTTGAGACCAAAATGAACTTTGGTGACTAATATCGCAAGGAAACGGCAGTTAAATACGAAATTTTTGAAACAAATTACCATAATTTCCCTTAATTATTTTAATGAAAAAAAGCAGATAAAAAGTGTTTTTCTCTTGTTTGTTTTAGTATTTAGGAAAAAAGTTGTATCTTTGCACCATAAACCGCATAATACTATATTTATGATAGCATTACAGTTAAATGCCGAGCTATACCGTGAAGACCCTACGCTGATGACAAAAGAGGAGTTCTTCGCCCGTGTGGACAAAGCGAAGGAAGGGCCATCGTATGAATTGTTACCAGATGAAAACCTTACTGACTTTCTGACGCGCCAAGGTTAAGACGAGCAAACTCGGAGCATGGAATTATAATATTCTCTGCGAGGCACCATAAATTCCATAAAAGCCATAAATTCTTTCATAAATTAAATTTATGGAGGACTCCGCGAAGCGCCTGAGCACCTACGGAGCGCAAGAATTAATGTTTATTTTGATAATTAATGGTACGCCGTAGGCAAGAATGAATTCCCGTGAATTAATGTAGGAAGATATAAAACACATTCTGAATGACAGAAGATTTTGACATACATAATAACGAGCGGATGGGCTCGGCGGAAAAAGAATTTGAGAAGGCGCTGAGACCTCTGCAGTTTGATGATTTCAGCGGACAGCAGAAGGTGGTGGAAAACCTTCGCGTGTTCGTGGATGCAGCGAAATACCGTGGCGAACCGCTCGACCACACACTGCTGCACGGACCTCCGGGACTGGGCAAGACAACATTGTCGAACATCATCGCCAACGAACTGGGCGTAGGATTCAAGCTTACCTCCGGTCCGGTGCTCGACAAGCCCGGCGACCTTGCCGGACTCCTGACATCGCTCGAGACCAACGACGTGCTGTTCATCGACGAGATACACCGTCTATCGCCCGTAGTGGAGGAATACCTGTACTCCGCCATGGAAGACTACCGAATAGACATTATGATAGACAAGGGGCCGTCGGCACGCAGCATACAGATAGACCTCAACCCCTTCACGCTCATTGGTGCAACGACACGCTCCGGACTGCTTACCGCTCCGCTGCGCGCACGCTTCGGCATCAACATGCACCTGGAGTATTACGACCCCGAGACGCTGTCGAAGATCATACGCCGCTCTGCCAACCTGCTGAAGGTGCCCATCAGCGATGCCGCCTGCGACGAGATATCACGCCGCTCACGCGGTACGCCGCGTATAGCCAACGGACTGCTGCGCCGTGTGCGCGACTTCGCCCAGGTGAAGGGCAACGGTTCGATAGACATGGCCATTGCGAAGATGGCGCTCGAGGCACTGAACATCGACGAGTACGGACTGGACGAGATAGACAACAAGATACTCCTGACCATCATCGACAAATTCAATGGTGGACCGGTAGGCGTAGGCACCATAGCCACTGCCATCGGTGAGGATGCCGGCACCGTGGAGGACGTATATGAGCCATACCTCATCATGGAGGGCTTCATAAAGCGCACGCAGAGGGGCCGCGTGGTCACCGAACTGGCATACGCACACCTGGGACGCAACCCCTACAAGCAGGGCAGCAACATCTTGTCGCCTACGTTCTTTGACTAAACGACATATAACAGGAAAACTATGAGAACAGCAATATTCACAGGGACGTTCAACCCCTTCACCATCGGACATGCCGACATCGTGAGCCGCGCACTCGCCATCTTCGACCATGTGGTCATTGGCATAGGCTACAACCCCGCCAAGACGGAGCACAGCGACGTGGAAACACGCATAGAGCAGATAAAGGCCGTATATAAGGATGAGCCGCGCGTGACAGTGGAGGCGTACAACGACATGGCCGCCGACTTCGCCGCACGCCACAATGCCGTGGCGGTGGTCAAGGGCGTGCGCACGGTGCAGGACTATGAATACGAGCGCAACCAGGCGGAATACAACCGTCTGCTGGGCGACGGACTGGAGACGGTGCTCTTCTTCGCCCGTCCGCAGCTGGCAGCGGTATCGAGCAGCGCAGTGAGAACCCTGCAGCACTTCGGCAAGGATGTTTCAAGGTTTCTGCCTTAAGAAATTACTATAAAGAACTATAAAAAACTATAGAAACTATAGTTACTATAGGCACTATAGAAACTATAAAAAGAAAAAGAAATGATCACATACTCTGCAGAAAACGTCAAGATGCCCAAGATACGCAAGCGCGACACCACGGCATGGATACGCAGCGTAGCAAAGACATACGGCAAGACCGTGGGAGAGGTGGGCTACCTCTTCTGCGACGATGAGAAGATACTCGAGGTGAACCGCGAATATCTGCAGCACGACTATTACACAGACATCATCACCTTCGACTACGACGAAGGCAACCAGATAAACGGCGACCTCGTAATATCACTCGACACCGTGCGCACCAATGCGGAGCAGTTCGGCAAAGACTACGACGAGGAACTGCACCGCGTCATCATACACGGCATACTGCACCTGTGCGGCATCAACGACAAGGGACCCGGTGAACGCGAGATAATGGAACAGGCAGAAAACAAAGCCCTCGCCATGCTCAAAGAAACACAAAAATAGCAAAACGTCAGAAAATTATCGTAAATAATGAAAAAAGTACTGCTTTTTGTTGCATAATCCAACAAAAAGCAGTACTTTTGCTTTCAGAACGTAACATTACCAAATATGTCAATGGAAAAAATAGACAAACTCGACAGAAAGATTCTGTCAATACTCTCAAAGAACGCGCGCATAGCGTTCAAAGATGTGGCTGAGGCATGCGACGTATCACGCGCCGCCGTTCACCAGCGTGTGGAGCGCCTCAAGGAACTGGGTGTGATAGTAGGCAGCGGTTTCTCCGTAAACCCAAAGTCTGTAGGCTATGGCACATGCACATACGTGGGAATAAGACTGGAGCGCGGCTCTATGTATAAGGACGTAGTGAAGAAACTGGAGAAGATACCAGAGATAGTGGAGTGTCACTTCACCACAGGTCCATACACCATGCTCGTGAAACTCTACGTGCGCGACAACGAACAGCTCATGCAACTGCTCAACGGCACACTGCAGTCTATCGACGGCGTGGTATCTACCGAGACGCTCATATCACTCGACCAGAGCATAAAGAGAGACTTCCCAATACATATCAACGAAGAATAACATCCACCCAACAGCGGAAGCGGAAAGTGAAAAACGAATGACAAAACTTCGTTTTTCACTTTCCGCTTTTCACTCTATTATCGAAAACCAGATGAAAGACTTCTCCCTACAATCACTTACAGACAAGGCTTATACAGCACTCTCCACCCCACCCCACCGTCCTGTCATCGGTATCACCGCCAACCACGAAGGCATAGACCACACCATTCGCGAGGCATACTGCCGACAAGTAGAAGCCGCAGGTGGAGTGCCTGTCATCATACCCCCGATAGACGACCCGCAAACCATCAGTACGACACTCGACCGCATTGATGCCGTCATCCTCTCCGGGGGAGGCGACCACAACCCTTTGTGGCAGGGAGAACAGCCTTCAATGAAACTCGGAAACATCAACGCCGTGCGTGACAGTGCCGAACTGCTTCTGACACGACTTGCATTCAACCGCCAGATGCCGATGCTCGGCATCTGCCGTGGTATCCAGACACTCGTCATTGCCTTGGGCGGACATGTCATGCAAGACATAAAGAACTCCACAATCATAAAGCACTCTCAGGATGCCGACCGTTCCGAGCCAACACACACGGTGAAGATAGAACAAGGCACTGTGCTGTATGACATATATAAAGAGGAGAAGATAACCGTCAATTCATTCCACCATCAGGCAGTGGACAATTCCGGCACGCACCTTCGCACTGCGGCAATGTCTGACGACTGCATAGTGGAAGCCGTGGAAAGCACCGAACAGAAAAGTATCATCGGAGTGCAGTGGCATCCCGAATGGCTCGGTGAAGACGGACTACCGCTGTTCCAGTGGCTTGTGCAGCGTGCCACAGAATACCGGCAGGCACAGCGACTGCACGACGGTTTGCTGACACTCGACACACACTGCGACACACCAATGTTCTTCCATCAGGGTGTGGACTTCACCAAGCGCGACCCACGCATCCTTGTTGACATGCACAAGATGACGGAAGGAAGGCTCGACGCCACATTCATGGTGTGCTACCTGCCACAACCATACATGGACAACAACGGTGCCTCAGAGGAACGCAAGGGAAAGCCATTCAGCGAACTGGTGCACTTCCCCATAGAATCGCCGAAGGCATACACCGATTTCATCTTCGACGAAATAACAAAGATTGTAGAGAGCAGGCCCGACCGTCTGGCCTTCGCACGCACAGAGGAAGACCTGCAACGCAACAAACGCGACGGCAAGAAGAGCATAGTGCTCGGCATAGAGAACGGACTTGCCATCGAAGACGCCATCAACAACCTGCAGCACTTTGCCAATCGTGGCATAGCATACATGACACTGTGCCACAACGGCGACAACCTTATCTGCGACTCCGCCAAGGGGGCAGGAATGAACAACGGCGTGTCACAGTTTGGCGAGAAGGTGATAAAGGAGATGAACCGCCTCGGAATCATGGTTGACCTCAGCCACGCAGGCGAAAAGAGTTTCTATGATGCCATGGAGATAAGCAGCACACCGATAGTATGCTCGCACTCCAACTGCCGCAGTCTGTGCGACCACCCACGCAACCTCACCGATGACCAGCTGCGTGCCCTTGCCCGTAACGGCGGTGTGGCGCACACCACATTCTATCCAGGTTTTCTTCGCGCAAGCGGCGAAGCCGACATCCTCGATGCAGTGGCACACCTCGAACACGCCATCAGCATCATGGGTATAGACCATGTAGGCATAGGCACCGACTTCGACGGTGACGGCGGTGTGCCCGGCATGGCAGATGCATCAGAGTGCATCAATTTCACCATGCAACTGCTACGCCGCCACTATAACAACGACGACATTCGTAAAATATGGGGCGGCAACTGGTTACGCATCATGAAACAAGTATCACAATCAAGAGAAATCTAAGCAATTTATAAATATTTGTTAATTCATAACAGAAAAATAGTTGAATTATTACTACAATTAAACTAATTGTAGTAATTTTGCACATCGAAAACAAAAATGCGCAAATAGAACAATCTATTTATCTGAAAAGAATGACAAAGAAAACTATCATCACCGTTGCCCTTGCGGCAGCCACATTCACAAGCAGTCATGCCGGAGGCATACTGACAAACACGAACCAAAGCGTGGCATTTCTACGCAATCCAGCCCGTGAGGGTGCCATTGCCATAGACGGAGTGTACAGCAATCCAGCTGGCGTTGCACTCCTTGGCGAGGGAAAGTATGTATCAATAAACTGGCAGGCAGCATGGCAGACACGAACCATCCAAACAACGAATCCTGTCTTCCAGTTGTCAAAAGACTTTGACGGTCAGCCTCAGACATACGAAGGCAAGGCCTCTGCACCATTCGTACCTTCTGTACAGGCAGCCTACAATACCGGCAAATGGTCGTTCCAGTTTAATTTCTCTGTTACCGGCGGCGGTGGCAAATGTGAGTTTGCCAACGGACTGGGTTCTTTCGAGGGAGCAGTGGGACAGATTGCAGCAGGACTGAATAAGTTCGGAGTTGCTGCAGGACTACCAAACGCTGTAATTTGCAACGGCTATGATTGCAGCAGCTACATGCAGGGAAAGCAGTATTACTTTGGCTTCACCATGGGTGCGGCTTATAAGGTTACAGACAATTTCTCTGTATATGGTGGCATCCGTGTGCTCTATGGTTCTGCCACATATAAAGCGAAGATTGACAATATCAAGGTTATCAATGGTATGAATCCAAACGGAGTGGACTTTGGGGAATACTATGACCAACTTAAGCCTTATATCAACGGTGCAGCACAGAATTATGAGGCAGCTATAGCAACATACGCAAGAGCTGGCCAGGAGATACCAGCAGATATTATAAACGGCTACACCTCAGTAAGAAAACTCCAGGCAGTTGAGTCATATCGCGAAGGCGTAAACCTTCAGTCTGACCAGAGCGGTGTGGGCTTTGCACCAATCCTCGGTGCCGACTTGAAACTTGACAAATTCAACTTTGCAGTGAAGTATGAGTTCCGCACAAAGATGAACATGGAGAACAAGTCAACAGTCAAGGATGCTCATGCCATCGATGCAGTGAACGTGTTCCGTGACGGCACATCAATACGTGAGGACCAGCCTTCACTCCTTGCTTTCGGCGTGCAGTATAGTCCTGTAGAGTGTGTACGCGTCAACGCTGGCTACCACCACTTCTACGACAAAGCTGCTAAAAAAACATACTACAAGATGAACGAGGCAGGCGTTTCCACACGCTACGACAACAAGAACGACATGCTCAAGAGCGGCACTAACGAATACCTCGGCGGTGCTGAGTGGGACGTGACAAAGAAACTGACTGTCAGCGGCGGATTCCAGATAACACGCTACGGAAACACTGACGAATACATCAACGACATATCATACGTGGTTGACTCTTGGAGCTATGGTCTCGGTCTGAAATATCAGATTACAGACAAAGTGGCTGTCAATGCAGCTTACTTCAAGACATGCTACGACGATTACACAACCAACATGGATGCAACAGGAGTGCAGAACAGTTTCACACGCTCAAACCGTGTTGGCGCCATAGGCATAGACATCAATTTCTAACTCGATATTTATACATTTATTGGTTTTGATTAAGAGCAACTGTCCGTGAGGATGGTTGCTTTTTCTTTTGCTCACTCTACATTATAAATTTATTCTTTATGCCCACACATATATCATATTTAAAACAAATTCTTTGTTTTTCTCGCAAATAATTCGTAATTTTGCATACAAGCAATGAAACAAGGACAGAAAGAAACACTAAAGATACGCATTCTCAGCACGCTGTTTGTCATTGGAGCACTTACCGTGTTCCAACCTTTCGGGTTTGATGTCAGCCAATGGCAGACATACATACACCTGCTGGCGTTTATCTTTCCGGGAATACTCGTATGTATGCTGACGGACACCATCCTGAAATATGTGTTTAAGATGCCACACACCAACAAACGAGGCATCGACTACATCATAAGGCGCAACATGTTGTTCCAAATCATCAACACTCCAACAGTTTCCCTGTTTATCTGCCTTTACCGTCACTTCGTGATGAACAACTATATAGAGGGCAACCAGCTGTCATTGTTCAACTATCTCGAAACACTGGTCATCCTCGCCTTCTGCTCTTTCGCCATCGGACTGTACTGGCGTTTCAAATTCCGCATTAAATTCCTGGCGGCCGAACTGGAGGAGACGCGCATGCTTAACGAGCAGTTGAAGAAGATACAGGTGCAGCCTGTCCTACCCAGTCCTCCCAGTGAAGAAGCAAGTGCTCCCCTGATGTCTGACACCTCCCTGCCCGTGAAGGTTACAGAAAGTCACCTGATGCTCAAGGGCACCACAAGCGAAAGCATCACGCTTGACATCTCAAACCTGCTGTACATAGAAGCCGTAGGCAACTACGTCAAGGTGTATCGCCTATGCGACGGCAAGGTGCGCACCGACATGCTGCGCGCCACATCAAAACAACTGGAGGATGACCTGCGACCCTATCCCATGATAGTGCGCTGCCACCGTGCCTTCCTCGTAAACCTTGCACAGGTGGAGCATGTAGTGTCGCAATCCGGCTCCATGCATCTGGTCATGAACCATTGTCATGACTCACTTCCTGTCTCGCGCAGCAACATGGCGCAAGTCAAGAAAGCCATTAAGGGTATATAAAGAAACTATTTCGGTTCCACATGTACGGCAATGTGGGTATCGTTTCCATAATGAAGCCTCAGAAGTTCCTCCACTTCTGAGGCTTTGTCGTGTGCCTCATTCAGTGTAATGTTTCCATCCATGAGTATATGCAGTTCTATGGCATAGTGGTTGCCTATGCGACGTGTGCGAAGGTCGTGCGGCTCCGCCACGCCATCCACCGATGCAGCAAGCCTCAGCATCTCAGCCTCAACGTCGTCAGGCAGCGACTCCTCCATCAAGTCGCCGATACCACGACGCAACAGGCCGAGAGACACCTTTACAATAAACAATCCCACGACGACCGACGCCACGGGGTCGAGCACAGTCCAGCGTTCCCCGAGGAATATGGCGCCACCGATGCCCACCGCCGTACCTATTGACGACAATGCATCGCTGCGGTGATGCCACGCATTAGCCTCCACTGCCTGCGAATCCAACTGACGTGCCTTCACCATGGAATAGCGATACACTGCTTCCTTCAATATCACCGACAGCAGTGCCGCCCACAACGCGAGCGTTCCGGGAGCCTCCAGCACAGCGCCCTGCATCCATGCCACCACCTTCACAGCGCCACTATATACTATTCCCACGGCAACACCGAGCAATGCCACACCGATGATGGTCATGGCAAGCGTTTCATACTTGCCGTGACCATAGTCGTGCGACTTGTCCTTTGGCTTGCCACTGATATGCACGAAAACGAGCACTATGGCATCGGTAACGAAGTCGCTGAGCGAGTGTATCGCATCAGCCAGCATGGCAGCACTGTGGCCCATGATGCCAGCCACAAACTTGAAAACGAGCAGCACTACATTGACTGTGCCACCCACAAGCGTCACCTTATATATTTCCTTGTTTCTATCTTTCATGATTTCTGTCTTTCAACTGCAAAATTACAATTTTTCTTCCATTTTCCAACATCATTGCAGAAAAGATTTTCCACAACATATAATTAACGAAAGGATTTATCATTTTTTTTCATTATTTTTTAACAAAAGAACTTTTTTTTCAAATTATTTTGTTCAGTATTTTTTTTTATATATATTTGCACTCAGAAAGGTCTAATTAACTTATAAACCTATTAAATAAACATCGTAATAATAACAATTTAAAAGAAACAATCTATGAATTATATCCAACTTACTACAGGAGCATCAATCTAAATGTATAATTAATAAAAACAGAGAAATATGAAAAAATCAATCATTATCTTTCTTGTAATCCTACTTTCTTTGGGGGAAAGACTCGATGCGTATGCTGATTTTGATAGAAATACACAGTATGAAATTAATGGCGTAGAGTATATGCTCGACACCGAAAATATGGTGGCGGGAATATACAGAGCACAATATTCTGGAGGAGACTTTGTCGTCCCATCAACAATTACTTATGACAATAAGGTTTATACCATAACGTGTATAGGAAACAGTGCATTCAACGTTTCCTATATTACTTCCATAACATTTCCAAATACCATTACAAGTATAGAAGCAGGGGCATTCACTGACTGCAGGAACCTTAAATCTGTTACCATACCCGAAGGCATAACAAAAATTGAGAGAGGAACATTCAAACGATGCCACGCCTTAAGTTCCGTTAGCTTACCTGAAAGCCTCACAAGCATTGAAAAAGAAAGTTTCAGGGAATGTATAAGTCTTAACACTATTACCCTTCCCAGCAACTTAACGACCATAGGAGAAAGTGCTTTCAGGGAATCAAGTCTTAACACCATCACCATTCCCAACAGCGTGACTACCATAGGAGACGCTGCTTTCTCATATTGCTCAAATCTTTCTTCCATTACCCTTTCCAACAATTTGACAAGCATTGGTAAATATGCCTTTTTAAAATGCACAAGCCTTAATTCCATAACTATTCCAAATAGTGTAAAGGAAATAAATAATTATGCTTTTGAGGAATGTATTTAGAGTCCTCTAAACAACCATAAATAATGAAAAACACATAGAGATAAACCTCTGTATATCAACCACTTTTAGATTTTAACACTTCGGACTTGCTTTTTGGTGGTTCTCAAAAATCCGCTTACCTTTGCAACGCATTTCTACCGCGGAGA
>JAEEGH010002224.1_pt1 | contig 52726 bp, 47 predicted proteins | sample 9134181 | NCBI WGS metagenome assembly JAEEGH01 (sample SAMN16246544, study PRJNA631951) | gut metagenome | biome: gut microbiome; feature: rumen; material: DP-attached | host: Bos | place: Iran: Karaj | collected 2018-10 | reverse complement strand
CCTTTGGTTTGCCTATTGTGGTCGGGTATCGATGAAAAACACCTGCTTTATTTGTATGTTTCGAAAAATGTTTGTATCTTTGCGTGGTAATCTATCATCCTAAAACAGAGAATCATGAAAAGAATCCCTTCACTCATGCTGTGGCTGAGCCTGCTATTGCTGGTTCCGCTGACCTTGTCGGCTGCGAAGAAGAAACCCCAGAAGCCCATGACCGACCGCGAATACTGGTGCTCGCAAGCCTATAAGATGGCGCAGCCCGTGCTTGAGAACATGGCTCGTGGTGAGTTGCAGAAAAATATGCAGACGGAGTTTTCGCCATCGTTCGACAATCGAAACCGGAAAGTAGTCTACATGGAGACGTTCGGTAGGCTGATGGCTGGTCTGGCACCTTGGCTCTCGCTGCCCGACGACGACACCGCTGAGGGCAAACAGCGTCGCCAGCTGCGCGAGTGGGCATTGGCATCGTTCAAGAACTCCGTCGACCCCGCCTCGCCCGACTACCTCTGCTGGGGCGTGAGCGGACAGAACCTCGTGGATGCCGCCTACATCGCTGAGGCGTTCATCCGTGCCTACGACGCCCTCTGGGTGCCGCTCGACGAGGTGACGAAGGAGCGCTACATCAAAGAGTTCAAGATGCTGCGCAAGTATGAACCGCCCTACACCAACTGGTTTCTTTTCTCGAGCACCATAGAGAGTTTCATTGCGAAGGCTGCAGGACTGAAGGAATACGACGATTATCGCGTGATGACGACCATTCGCAAGGTGGAAGAGTGGTATGTGGGCGACGGCTGGTATGCCGACGGCCCGGTGTTCGCCTTCGACTACTACACGTCGTATGTGTTCCATGCCATGTATCTGGAGACACTGCAGAACATGATTGATGCGAAGGCAAACACGCGACTCGACTATCAGAAGTACTACGACCGTGCGTTGAAACGGGCACAGAAGTTTGCCATCATCCTCGAGCGCTTCATCTCGCCCGAAGGAACGTTCCCCGTTATTGGCCGTTCTACACCTTATCGCATGGCTGCGATGCAGCCGCTGGCCCTTATGGCGTGGTATCAGAAGTTGCCGAAGGACCTTTCGAACGGACAGGTGCGCGCTGCGCTCACGCAGGTAATGCACCGCATGTATGACTACCAGCAGAACTACAACGAGGGCGGTTTCCTCACCATTGGCTTCTGCGGCCATCAGCCCGAGACTGCCGATTGGTACACCAATAACGGGTCCCTCTATATGACCAGTCTGTCGCTCATGCCGCTCGGCCTGCCTGCCGATCACGACTTCTGGACCTGCCCTGCCGAGGAATGGACGCAGGTGAAGGCCTGGAACGGCAAGCCTTTCCCGAAGGATCATCGTTGGGGCGACGACATTCAGACGAGGGACAAGTGGTAAGGGAAAACCGTAGGGGCAGACTCCCGTGTCTGCCCGCAAAGAAAAGGTAAAGAAAGTGGCTGTCGGGAATAGTTTTATCGGAAAGAAATTATCAGGAATTACTAGAAATTTCGTTCAGAAATGAGATGTTTTTTATAGGAAATGAATTAGAAAGAATTAGAAAGAATAATATTTCTGGTATAAATTTCTGGCAATTTCTAGTAATTTCTTTCCGATAAAATTCGAAAATCAGTCCCGGTACTGTTCAATTTCATTTCGACAAGATAATAAAAACGAGAATAATGAAAAGGACAATTCTATTAGCAATCAGCATGGCCTGCGCAGTGACGCTGCAGGCCAAGACATGGACGGCGCAGGAAGTGCGCGACATTGTCTACAAGGTGAACAACACGTGGCAGATGAACCACGATCAGGAGCGATCGTTCTGGGACCCCGCCGTTTACCACACGGGCAACATGGAGGCCTTCTTCACGTTTGGCAACCTTGCATGGCTGGAGTATTCCAAGCAGTGGGCCGACCGAAACCTTTGGCAAGGCGCACGCGAGAAAGACTCGTCGAAATGGCGCTACAAGCAGTATGGCGAATCCATGCAGCACGTGCTCTTTGGCGACTGGCAGATTTGCTTCCAGACCTACCTTGATTTGAACCAGGTGTTCCCTGCCGGCTACAAAGTGGCACGTGCCAAGGAGGTGATGTCGTTCGAGGCAGATTCGAAAGATGCCGATTTCTGGTGGTGGGCCGATGCCCTGTACATGGTCATGCCCGTCATGACGAAGATGTACAAGCTGACGGGCGACGAGAAGTATCTGCGTAAACTTTACGAGAATATTCTCTATAGTGACAGCATCATGCTCGATGAAGAAACCGGTATCTACTTCCGCGACGGTAAGTACGTTTTCCCGAAGCACAAGTCGGCCAACGGCAAGAAGGATTTCTGGGCACGTGGCGACGGTTGGGTGCTCGCGGGTCTGGCCAAGGTGCTGCAGGACATGCCCGAGGAGTATGTGCGCCAGCCGTTCTTCGTCAATAAATATGTGGCGTTGGCACGCGCGGTCGCTAAACTGCAACAGAAGGAGGGCTACTGGACACGTTCTATGGCTGATCCTGAACATGCTCCCGGCCCGGAGACCAGCGGCACCGCCTTCTTTACCTACGGCCTGTTATGGGGCGTGAACCACGGCTATCTGCAGAAGAAGGAGTTCAAGCCTGTCATCGATCGTGCTTGGAAATATTTGACGGAGACCGCTCTGCAGCCATCGGGCAAGGTGGGCTATGTCCAGCCTATCGGTGAGCGTGCCATCCCCGGCCAGACCGTCGACCAGAACAGCGAGGCTAACTTCGGCGTAGGCGCCTTCCTGCTCGCCGCCTGCGAGTACGTCAGATATCTGCAAGGTCTTTAGTAAAGTTTTCGAGATACAAGGTGCGAGATGCGAGGTACGAGGTGCGAGAATAGTTCTGCCAAAAAGAAACCTCGTATATCGCACCTCGTACCTCGTATATCGTACCTCGAAGTCAGTATAAAAATTATTCGAAATAATTGCAATGATTTTCCATCTTGTGTGTATATATAGGTAGAAGACATCGAAATGGAACAAAAGTCAACCATCCTGATTAGCAACCTGCGACAGCATAAGCCTGCCGCCTGGCAACAGCTGCTTACAGAACATGGCCCGATGGTGTTCCGCATGGTGCAGCGTATTGTGACGCGCCGTGAGGATGCCGAAGAGGTCTATCAGGATGTGTTTGTCAAAGCCTTGCGCGGCATCGAAGGCTATAATCCTAATCAGGCATCGCTCGCCACATGGCTGGGTCGCATTGCCTACCACGAGTCGCTCAACTTCGTCCGCGGCAAGAAGCCCAACATCGTCTATATGGACGACCGTGACACAGGCATCGACTCATTAGAAGCCCCCGACGATGCCCCGCTTGACGAACAGACCATCCGTCAGCTGGAACAGGCCCTGGCAATGCTGCCGTCCCACGAGCAGGCCATCGTCAGTATGTTCTACTACGACAATATGAGCCTTGCCGACATTGCATTCGTCACAGGCTCCATTCCCTCTACCGTCGGTTCGCAGCTGAGCCGTATCCGCAAGAAACTCTACCGAATCATCAAAACGCTCTGAACAATGAACGACATCAAAAACGACAAGAACCTGCGCGAAGCTGTCAGCCGAAGGGAGCAGAAACAGCCGGCCTTGCCTGACGACCTGAATAAAAGGGTCATGAAGAGCCTCGTGGAGCCCGAGACGACTCCAAAGTCTCGCCGACTGTGGGGCTATGCAGCCGTAGCCGCTGCCGCCAGCATTGCCCTGCTGATAGTTTTTAACTGGGGCAAGCAGCAGAGCCCGCAGGAGCCCGTCGTGGCGCAGCAGAGTCCGCGACACCCAGTCAGCCCAGTCAGCCCAGCCATCGTCCAACCAAAGGTCGTGCCCGACGAGCAGCCAAAAGAAAAGCCCGTATCGGCACGCAGCGAGGATGCGCCTCAGCGGGTAGAGCTGGCAGCGACGGAGATTGTCAGCCCCCACCAATCTCCCCTCGAAGGAGAGACATCCCCTCTTTGGGAGGGGGCGGGGGGAAAGCCTGAGCCTCTATTCCTTGCCTCCACATCGTATATGGTCACGCATAGGAGCCACAGAGACGGCCTCGCCGCGTCGGAACCAAAGGATGGTTCCGCTATCCAATTATCGACGAAAACGGTATCACAGAACCGCCCCCAGAGGCCCCAGATTCCCCTTCGTAAGCTGTCGAAGAAGGAAAGGAAACAGGTGGCTGTGCTCGGTGCCATTGCTGATAAGCGGTGGCATATCGACATCAATTCAATGAATACCCTGCGCTATGGTTCGAGAACGGTAACGTCTGACTTCTATCTGGAACTGCGAGGCGACACATTGTTCAGCTATTTGCCCTATCTGGGGCAGGTCCAGATATCGACGATGTCGCCGTCGATAGGGCTGAACTTCGAAGAGCCTGTGCTGACCTACAAGGAAAGTAAGCCCAAGTCGAAATATACGCAGGTTGATATCGATGTGAAGACCCGTGAAGACTCCTATCACTATGTGATTGAAATCTACGACAATGGCCAGGCGTATATCCGAGTACGTTCGATGAACCGCGATCCCATCAGCTTCGATGGCACATTGGAAATCGAATAACTAAAGGCCAACCGACCTATGAAGAATATATATACCATTATCATCCTGGCTCTCATAGCCAGTCAGGTGACGGCTCAGAAGGGTGTTACCTTTGTAGTCGACGAGAATCTCTCGCCCGTCGAAAACTATAATGTGGAAAAATACCAAGAGACTGGTTCTAAGGCTCTCAAAGGGATTTTCCGCGATGAAGGCGTTCCTGGTGACACCCACGCCATGATTGCCAAGAGCTTTTCTGACGACGAGAGGTTTTACACCTTCACAGGGAAGGACGTGTTCTTCAAAACCATTGTGCGGGCCTATGCTGAGCACCGTCCACTCGTGTTCTCACCCGATATGATATGGGTGCTCATCAGTCAGGGCTTTGCCCGCTATGTGAATGCCCATCCCGAAGAGTTGCGCGACCAGCTTGTGAACCACTCGGGGAAGATGGAACTGGTAGTGCAGTCCGACAAGGATTTGCTTTCTGAGGATGCTGACTGGGAGAAGATGATGGGTGACTTCACAGCACAAATCAACGAAAACACCAAAGGCGACATCGCCAAAACCATCACTGCCGACTTCACCACCACTGGCATCACCGAGCGTATCACCTCTCAGATTACGCTGATGGAGACCATGAAGAGCTATTTTGACTATGTAGTCCATTATTTAGCCTGCGGCATTCCGAGCGTTACGCTTACAGGTACTCCCCAAGACTGGCAGAAGGTGCTTGAGAAGACGCAGCAGCTGGAGAAGTACGGCATCAGCAAATGGACCAAGAGTCTCGTCCCTATTCTGACGGAATTTGTCAAAGCCTCTGAGGGAAAACCCAATCAGGCTTTCTGGCAGAACATGGTCAAGAAGGGAAGTGTTGACAAACTGACAGGTGGCGGATGCACCCCCGGCCAGCCGACGGAACTGGATGGTTGGATACTCAAGTTCTTTCCTTATGAGAACGGGCTGACGCCTGACCAGGTGCCACACACTCACAAGATGCCGTCAGAGCGGGTGTATGTGGATTTCAAATACCAAGTCATCAGTCCTGCCGACGGTATGGTCATCGTTGATACCCCGCTGCAGCTCATAGCAGGCTTCATCGGAACGGAGGTGGACACCCTGACACATGCCCTCACGCCCAAGATGGGGTGGGTGGTCAGACAGATGGAGGGCAGCGACAGCATCGTGAAGCAACTCCAGAAGATGGACTCAGAGGATTCCTTCTTCGGCATCGAGTTGCGCGTAAACAAAGTGCCCGAACACCTCTCCCTATTGCCACATATCAAGAGATTGACCCTCTACTTTACCGACAAAGTGGAACTGCCGGAGTGGTTCTACAATCTGCAGATTGACAACCTGACAATAGAAGGCGAAATGACCGATGAACAGGAAGATGCCATCAAAGAACATTTCCCTAATGCAAATGTTAGAAATGCCAGAAAGACGAATAACGTCGAAAAAGCCCCAGAAACGAAAAATGTCAAAAAAGCCAGAAAAACGAAGACGGCAAAAGCCGTGAAGTCTGGTGATAAGATCAGCGGCACAGTGAGCGACGAAGTCGGTCCGCTGATGGGTGCCACCGTTTGTGAGATTAATGCAAATGGCCGTATCATCGAGTCAGTTGTCACCGATATGAATGGAGCCTTTTCCATGAAGGTGAAGAATCCCCAAAACCGCCTACGTTTCAGCTACGTGGGATTGAATACCGTCATTATGCCCATCGACAAGAAGGAATACAAGATAAAGATGGAGGCGGAGATAAACCAACACAGATTCAAACTGGAGCCAATAGAAAAACAATACAGATACATACCTGTCGATAATAACATTTGAGACTACGATCTCAATTATTTAAGCCGAAAGTTTTGTGCTTCCGGCTTTTTTGTTTACTTTTGCATTCTGAACACCTAAAGTATGCTAATAACTAAAACAGATTCCTATGAAGAAAGCTATTTTTATACTGGTGGCGCTGATGGCGCTGATGCCCGTTGAGGCAAAGAAAGCGAAAAAGGCGGTACAGACAGACCGCGAGTACTGGTGCGAGTTAGCCTATAAGATGGCACAGCCTGTATTGGAGAACATGGCCAAGGGCGAGCTCCAGAAGAACATGAAAACGGAGTTCTCGCCCTCGTTCGACAACCGCAACCGCAAGGTAGTCTATATGGAGACTTTCGGGCGCCTAATGGCGGGCATAGCCCCGTGGCTGACAGTACCCGACAGCACGTTCGGCAGTTCCGCTGCCGAAGTGAAGGAGCACGAAATGGTACGTCAGCTGCGTGAGTGGGCATTAGCCTCTTATAAGAACAGTGTGGATCCAGAGAGCCCCGACTATCTGTGCTGGGGCGTTGCTGGCCAGAACTTAGTGGATGCCGCCTATATCGCCGAGTCGTTTATCCGAGCCTACGACGCCCTCTGGGTTCCACTGGATGACGTCACGAAACAACGGTACATTACGGAGTTCAAGAAACTGCGCTCGATAGAGCCGCCCTACACCAACTGGTTCCTGTTCTCCAGCATTATCGAGAGCTTCATTGCCAAAGCCTCTGGGCTGAGGGAATATGACGACTTCCGAGTGATGATGACCATTCGTAAAGTGGAGGAGTGGTACGTGGGCGACGGTTGGTATGCCGACGGCCCTGTATTCGCCTTTGACTACTATTCGAGCTACGTTTTTCACGCTATGTATTTAGAGACATTGCAGAACATGATTGACGCAAAGGCCCGCACTCGTCTGGAATATGAGAAGTACTATGCCCGCGCCCTGAAGCGTGCACAGAAATTCAGCATTATCCTTGAACGCTTCATCTCGCCTGAAGGCACCTTCCCCGTCATCGGTCGCTCAACGCCCTACCGTCTAGCTGCCATGCAGCCGCTGGCTCTGATGGCATGGTACCAGAAATTGCCGAAGGATTTGACGAACGGACAGGTGCGCGCCGCCCTGACTCAGGTGATGCACCGTATGTTCGACCAGCAGCAGAACTACAATGATGGCGGCTACCTGACCATCGGTTTCTGTGGCCACCAGCCCGAGACTGCAGATTGGTATACTAATAATGGCTCGCTTTACATGACCAGTCTCGCGTTTATGCCTCTTGGACTCCCTGCCGACCACCCCTTCTGGACAACTGAAGCGGAGCCGTGGACGCAGGTGAAAGCATGGGGTGGACAACCCTTCCCGAAAGATCACCGCTGGGCTGACGACATTGTGACAAAAGACAAGTACTAATGAGAAAAACAGCGATTCTATCGATTCTTTTCCTTCTGAGCATAGCTGTCTGTGGACAGACGTTTAGCCAGTATAAAGAAACACTCGACAAGATTTTGGTCAAACCGGGACAGTTTGCGCCACTGCCACAAGCTGGCGAGACGTTTTGGCGCGACAGTCTGCCTGAGTCGATGCGGCAGAGCTACATTCACTATGGTGAACAGTATATGAAGAAAACGTGGGCGACACTATCGACAAGTGTCTTCGCTCAGTTTAAGGAGAACGGTAACCGTGTGGGTTACGAGCAACAATGTTTTGCCAAGCGACGCCAGCTGGCCGCTTTGGTCATGGCAGAGGTAGCTGAAGGAAAAGGGCGTTTCATTCCGGATATCATCGATGGAATCGGCAGTTTTTGCGAAGAAACATGGTGGGGCATACCCGCTCACTATGGTAGTAAGATACCCCGTTACGAGGATCAGAATGTTGATCTGTTCAATGCCGAGACAGCCGGTCTCGTGGTTTGGACGTGTTATGTGCTTCGCCCCCAGCTCGACCGCTTCTCGCCACTGCTCTGCCAACGTGTTGGTCGTGAGGTGCAACGTCGCATTTTACAGCCTGCGCTGAAGGAGAACTACTGGTGGAAGAGGGCTGGCATGAACTGGAATCCATGGATCTGCTCCAACTGGCTCAGTTGCGTGCTGCTTTGTGAGACCGATCGCCAGCGGCAGATACAGGCCGTTGGACAGATACTTGACTGCATGGATGCCTTTTTCAATAGCTATCCCGAGGACGGGGGCTGCGACGAAGGACCGGGATACTGGGATCGTGCCGCCGCCTCGCTCTACGAGTGTCTGATGCAACTTGACGATGCTACCAATGGTAAGATAGACGCACGCCAAAATGCAAAATTGCGGGCGATGGCAGCCTATGCTTACAAGACCTATATCGGTAATGGTTATGTGCTGAGCTTTGCCGACTCTCACGACAACCGCTATATGCAGCAGCTAAATATTGTCTATCCCTTCGCCTGCTATGTTGACGACTCCTCGATGCGTTGCTTTGCCAAATACATTGGTGAGGACAAGGACTATCTGCATCAGGCTGCCCAACTTTATGACCTTAGTGGTAACTTCCCAACTCTCGGCCGAGAGTTGTTTTTCCTCCGTTTCATCGCACAATTCCAGCGTGAAAAGGCTGCCGAACCACTCCCTCAGAACGTCTGGTTGCCCAACCTGCAAATATGGTCGGCACGTCAGGACGGACTATTTGTCGCGATGAAAGGTGGCCACAACGATGAGAGTCACAACCACAATGACGTAGGCGAAATGGTGGTCTATGCTGATGGCGAGCCGTTGCTCATCGACCCCGGCGTAGGTGAATACACTTCAAAGACTTTTTCCAATGATCGCTACAGCATTTGGACTATGCAGAGTGGCTACCACAACCTGCCGCAAATCAATGGCTGTGACCAGAAAAATGGTAAGGAATATAAAGCACGCGTGATTAGCCGGCAAAAGGAGCAGATGGTGCTCGACATTGCTGCTGCCTATCCCCAGGAGGCTGCTGTCGACAGTTGGCAGCGTAAAGTGAGCCTGAAGAAGCATCAGATTTACGTTACAGAAGAATACACGCTGACGGCACATAAAGGCGTTACCAGTCTGATGTTCATAACTCCGGTGAAACCTGACATTACCAAGTCTGGCATAGTACAGTTAGGTACTTATCAACTGAAATATGATGCACGTCTGTTAACGGCTAGCATTGAGGATATCAGCCAGCAGCTTGACAGCATTCTGAAAGGGATGTGGGGCACGAAGCTGTATCGTATTGTTCTTGTCGTAAAAGATAATTCATTGAACAACAGGATATGTTATCAAATACGGTAGCAAACCACTGTTTTTAGAGGGAAAAAGCATTTTTTCGTCAGAAAATTTGGCAGAGTCGAAAAATATCCCTACCTTTGCCAACGGTAACAAGACATAATAGCTTAGGGATTCCGACATCAGAGTACGCGTCGGAATTCTTTTGTTTTTTGTCTGCCTAAAATAATAAATAGGATTCGGGAAAGCCCCGCTTCCCTAAAATAAGGAACTAATAAAAAACAGAATAACTATGGCATACATGTCACAAGAAGGCTACGATAAGTTGTTAGCCGAACTGAAGCATTTGGAGAGTGTAGAACGCCCCAAGGCATCAGCAGCCATCGCGGAAGCTCGCGATAAAGGCGACCTGAGTGAGAATAGTGAATATGACGCAGCTAAAGAGGCTCAGGGTCACTTGGAGGCGAAGATTAACCAACTGAAGTTGGCTATCTCAGAGGCAAAGATTGTAGACACTTCGCGTCTGAGTACTGATTCCGTACAGATACTGTCGAAAGTGGAAATGACTAACCTGGCCAACAAAGCCAAGATGTCATACACTATCGTTAGCGAAAACGAGGCCAACCTTCGGGAGGGCAAAATATCCATCACAACTCCTATTGCACAAGGACTGCTGAACCACAAGGTGGGTGACGAGGTGGAAATCAAGATTCCGCGAGGCACCATCAAACTACGTATCGACAAGATAACGGTTGGATAAATTGAAATTGCTGTTTTGGCGAAATAACGTTATACCATTATATCGAGATTGATTATGGATATATTCAGTAAGATTGCTGCTGGCGAAATTCCCAGCTACAAATGTGCAGAGAACGAGGAGTTCTATGCATTCCTTGATATTAATCCGCTGGTGAAAGGACATACCCTTGTGATTCCTCGCCGCGAAGTAGACTATTTCTTTGATATGGCCGACGATGAGCTGGCGCGCTATCAGCAGTTTGCCAAGCAAGTCGCTGTCGCTATCAAGAAGGCTTTTCCCTGCAAGAAGGTAGCACAGGTGGTGCTCGGACTTGAAGTGCCCCATGCTCACATCCATCTCATTCCCATGCAGTCGGAAGCCGATGCCGACTTCCGCCGTGAGAAACTGAAGCTTACGGAAGCGGAGTTTAAGGAAATTGCCGATAAGATTCGCGAAGAGTTTGTCTATTAGACAAACTCTTCGCCGTATTTCAGCCGTACTTCATTGACGTACTTGCGGATGAGAGCTGAAGAATCGCCCTTCTTACAGATAAGCAACACATCACCAGCCTCGGCCACGATATAGCCCTCCAGTCCGTTGATAACAGCTAAATGCCCTTTTGGCATTTTGATGATGTTTCCGTGACAGTCTTCCATCACTACCTCGGAGTCAATCACTACATTGTCGTTTTCTGATTTGCTCAAGCACTCATAGATGGAGTGCCAAGTACCAAGGTCGGCCCATCCGAAGTCGGCTTTCATGACATAGGCCTTGTCGGCCTGTTCGAACAGCCCTTGGTCGATAGCGATGTTGGGTAATGACGCATAATTACTCTTAATATAGTTCAGTACCTGGTCAATAGTGTAGTTGCCCCGTTCGCAGAGTCCAGGAGCAAACAGCTCGAAGAACATCTTCCTTAGGCATTGTCTGAGATAGGGAGCCCGACATAACAACAAGCCAGTATTCCAAAGGAACTCTCCGCTCTTCATGAAGATATTGGCAAATTCGCGTTCAGGCTTCTCGCTGAACGACTGTACCTGGAATACATTAGGATGAGGCGTAGTGGCACCCATCTGGATGTAGCCATAGCCAGGTTCTGGACGTGTAGGCTTAACGCCCATTACTAATGCCATATCGTGCTGACTGACGATCTCAAAAGCCTCTATCATGTTGCCCTCGAAGGCTTCGTCGTTGGTGATGTATTGGTCGCTTGGAGTTATTGCGATGCTTGCATCCTCGCAATGCTTCTGGATATTGAGCATCGCCCACGATACGCTGGCGGCAGTATTGCGGTTAACCACCTCTATCATCAGGCATTCTTCTTTCAACTCAGGTAATTGTTCACGCACCAAGGGAGCATACTCATGATTGGTACACACATAGATGTGGTCTTTGGGCATTAGGCGGGTAAAACGGTCAAACGTCGTCTGCAATTGTGTACGCCCAGTACCAAAGAAGTCGAAAAATTGTTTCGGTTTCTCTTCACGACTACAAGGCCACAGGCGTTTCCCCTTACCCCCAGCCAAAATGATGCAATAAAACTTTTCTGATTTCTCCATGTATTTCAGATATAAAGTTAGCTTTTCGGCTACGAAGGTACGCAATAATATTGAGAAATGCAAGTGTTTTTAAGATTTTTAGCGGAAAGTTTTTGTTAATCCAAATTTTCTTATTACCTTTGCACCGCTTTTGAAGCCCAGATGGCGGAATCGGTAGACGCGCTGGTCTCAAACACCAGTGGGGCAACCCGTGCCGGTTCGACCCCGGCTCTGGGTACTTCGAATAAGGAAATTGCTGGAAACGGTGATTTCCTTAATTGGTTAGAAATCATCAAAACAAAAGAATATGACTACTATTATCGCAATTGCAGTTCTCATCCTCATCGCCCTTGTTGGTTGGTTCGTTGCCGAGGCAAAGGGCAAGTATGTCATCTATGCCAACAATGAACAGGAACAGGCCGTACTCGACCAGAATCGGCATAATCTGGAACAGAACGGTTTCACCGAACTGAACATCAAAGACGTTATCCGTACTATTGCCACAACTGGCTATAGTGCTGTATAAATAAAAATGTAGCAATGCTAACTAGCCTAATTAGCATTGCTACTTCATCTTTTTAAAGATAATGTTCAGACTACTTCGCTTTTTTCTTGCAGAAGTCACGGATAGTCTGAATCATGTAATTCAGCTTTTCGATAGTCATGCCGGGATAGACACCAATCCAGAAACTATCGCGCATGATTCTGTCGGTGATAGGCAATGTATCTCCAATAATACGGTAATCGCGCCCTTTTTCGTATTGTTCGAAAGCGGGATGCTTGGTCAAGTTACCAGCAAAGAGGTTGCGTGTCTGTACCTTATGGTCTTCTAGATAGGAAGTCAGTTCATTGCGCGTGAAGCCAGCATCGGGCAGGACAGTGATGAAGAAGCCGAACCAGCTGGGACGAGAATTCTTCTGCGGCTCGGGCAGTAACAAACCGGGAATGTCACATAGACCGTCGTAGAGTATCTGGTAGTTCTCGCGGCGGCGCTGGACGATGAAGTCGAGCTTCTCCAGCTGTGCACAGCCGATGGCGGCCTGCAAGTCGGTGGCTTTGAGGTTGTAGCCTAGATGACTGTAAACGTACTTGTGGTCGTAGCCTTGCGGCAGCTGTCCGAACTGACCGGTGAAGCGACATCCGCAGGTATTGTCGACACCTCCTACGCACCAGCAGTCTCGGCCCCAGTCGCGGTAGCTATTGACATACTTATGCAGGGCGGGATTGTTGGTATAAACGGCTCCTCCCTCGCCCATTGTCATGTGGTGGGGTGGATAAAAAGAGGAGGTGCCGATGTCACCGATGGTGCCCGTTTTGTGCCACTTGCCATCGATGAAATACTCTGAGCCGAGGGCGTCGCAGTTGTCCTCGATGAGCCACAAGTTGTGGCGGCGGCAGAAGTCGACAACAACCTGAAGGTTGAAGGGATTGCCGAGTGAGTGGGCTATCATGACGCATTTTGTTTTATCTGAGAGAGCGGCATCGAGCTGTGTCACATCGATATTGCCCTCATCGATGTTCATATCGACGAAGACTGGGACGGCGCCATACTGTACGATGCATGCCACGGTGGTGGGGAATCCTGCTGCCACGGTGATAACCTCGTCGCCACGGCATATCTGTCGGTCGCCCAGTTCGGGAGCTGTAAGTGCATTGAATGCAAGGAGGTTGGCCGAGGATCCAGAATTGCAGAGTGAGCAATATTTCACGCCGAGCCATTGTGCCAGCCGGGTCTCGAACTTATGGGCCCAAGGGCCGGCGGTAAGCCAGAAATCGAGGGAGGCGTCAACGAGGTTGACCATTTCCTGATCATCGAAGTAACGGCCTCCGTAGTTCACACGAGTTTTTCCTGCCTCGAAAGCGGGCTGTGGCTGATGCACCTCTCGGTAGTACTGGCGCGTCAGCTCGAGTATCTGTTGCTTGAGTTCGTCTTTTTTGTTCATAGAAATAATGTATCTTATAGGACTAATGGGACTTATTGGGCATATGGGGCTTAAAGGTTCAGTCGGGGAACTATGCGCTCCCAACGTTTCCAGGGTGCGCGCCCTTCGCGGAGGAGCTTTTCGAGCATCTCGCGTTCGCGTACATTATCCATACATTGCCAGAAGCCTTCGTGGATGTAGGACATGAGCTGTCCCTCGCGGGCGAGGGTCTCCAAAGGCTGCTTCTCGAAAATTGTGGTGTCGTCGTCAAGATAGTTGAATATCTCAGGCTGTAGCACCATGTAACCAGCATTGATAGGGGCTCCGTCGGCGAGGTTCTTCTCGCGGAAGGCTTTTACGGCGTTGTCGCCGCCAATATTGAGGATACCCTTGTCCTGGGCAATCTTGACGGCGGTAAGGGTGGCAATCTTACCATGACTCTGATGGAAGGCCAGAAGTTTATTGATATCGACATCGCACACGCCGTCACCATAGGTCATGAAGAACGGCTCCCCCTCGACATAAGGCTGAATACGTTTGATGCGACCACCGGTCATAGTGTTGTAACCGGTATCGACAACGGTTACCTTCCACGGTTCCAGATGGCTTTGGTGGACGGTCATCTCGTTGCGGCCATTGCGGAAGTCGAAACTGATGTCGGAGTTATGGAGGAAGTAGTTAGCAAACCACTCCTTAATATACTCCTGCTTGTAGCCTGCACAGATAATGAACTCGTTGTGGCCGAAATAGGAATATTCCTTCATGATGTGCCAGAGTATTGGCATTCCGCCAATCTCAATCATGGGTTTAGGCTTATAGGCAGACTCCTCGGAGATACGGGAGCCAAAGCCGCCAGCTAATATTACTGCTTTCATTTATTAGGAGTTAAAGAAGTTTGAGTAGTGAAGATGGTGAGGTCGTCGTCTTCATAGACAGGGGTGTAGTGATGCTTCTGCATCCATGGCTCCAGATCTCGGCGGAAATCTGGCATATCATCGGTATCGTGACCACGCTTGATGTAGACAATGAGCGGTAGCCGACGATAGTCGGCAGCTTGGCGGTCGAGGCGTTCAATGAGTTCGGACCCCATGAAGGTGCCCATCTGGGTGTTGCCCGTAAAGGGTAGCTTGCCAGTTGCATAATAGAGCTCAGAGGCCTGGTTACCGATGAGCAACCAAGGATTGTTTTTTCCATACTGCTGTATGCGGCTCACTTCGTTGCGGTAACGCTCGGCTCGCTCGCTGTCGGTCATAACGTTTAGGGTGCCAGGCAGAGCAATGGTGGTAGTGTGTAGTCGAGAGTGCTCTTCTCCCTGGGCTGCGGACCCCATTTTGTAGAGCATCAGCAAAGAAATAGCAACACAGAGTGCACAGACTACATTCTTCTGCCAGGTACTGAAGAGTTTACGATAGCAGCAGGCGGTGGGCAGGATGAGCAATCCGGCACACCAATGGAAGATACCCGGTATACCAATGTCGCTACCGAAGGGAAAGAGATATGCACAGATGAGTACATACGACACCAAGGGCTGGATAGCACGTGATATGAGCAACAGCAACGAACAGATGGCAATGGCCGAGAGGTATGGCTGGCTAGTAAGCACTAGAACGAATAAAACAGCTAACAACAAAATACGTATGGGAAGTTTCAGCTTCTGCGGCAGGTGGCCAGAGTCGCCGTAGAATAGGGCGATGCCTGCCAAGGCCAATACCTGCAGACCAATGTTGACGTAGCTCTTTAGATAGACGCTGAAGAGGTTGGCCGACGTATGAGAGTTCTGTACTTCGGGCAAAGCGTCTCTCAGTGCTGAGCTTTCGTTGCCGTTGAAGGTGCCGAAGGCCTCACTCAGCGCAGCCATAAAGTAGGGCCAATGACCCAATGCCAGCATAAGCACCAAGACAGCGATGCTGCCTGCAAGCATACCGCTACCGAAAGTCAGGGCGAGCGTAAATCCTCGTTTCCATGATTGTAGGCAACCGCATACGAAGGGAACAAGTATCAGGGCGGCCAGAGAACCATTGACAATGCGGGCAAAAAAAGCGATGCCAATCATGACACCAGCTGTCCACAGCCATATTGGACGCTCAATCTGCTGCCAGCGTGACAGTGCATAGACAGAGCTCGACATAAGCAGGAACGATAAGGTGTCGTAATGGAACGTTAATACGAATGAAGGAAATAGAAAACTAACTAAGATGGCTACGGCTGCCACACGAGTAGAGTGAAACCACGGGCGGAACGAGAGGTAGAGCAACCAGATTGCTACAGACACCGTTATCGTCTCCAGAACACGAAATCCTAACAACCCAAACTGTCCGAATAGCAGGTTCCATACACCGCCGATGAGTCCTGTTAGGTAATAGTTGAAGTAAAACGTCATCGCCTCTGGATGGTTGAAGATGTTTTGGTAGAAGGTCATACAGAACCCCATATCGATGGAGTCGATGCCTTGCAAACTCATCAGCAGGCGGTAGATAATGCCGATGAGGAATGCTGCTGCAATGTATTTCTTTTCTTTTGTCATATCTTGGTTTTATTTTGGTTCTTTAGCCTTGCTGTTGGACGGTATGTTGGAACTGTGTTGCACGGACAGACGATCTTGGACCATGCGCTCCATATATTGCTGGATGATGGATTTCAGTTCACGTTCCATTTTTGACTGCTGGGGGACATGCCCCATGAGGTTATGCTGCATGAGTGAATCATCGAGGGCGTAGACGGCCCGAGTCTGCTTACCGTCGAATTGAAGGACGTGGCCGTGCTTGACATACTGGTAGATGCCGTTCAGATAGTTGACGGCCCATGTGCTGTCGGCAGGGGTGTTGAACAGGTCGATGCCGAAGCCAAAGTAGGAATCGGGGTAATGGAGCATGCCCATCAAGGTAGGCAGGATATCTATCTGCTGGGCTATGCTTGGCAGAATGGCTGGTTCGCGGTCACTCCCCGGCTCATATATAATAATAGGTGAACAGAATCCGCCGAGGTCGGTTTGGTAGTAGTCGTGGTCGCTCATGTTAGTATGATCACTAGTGAGCACGAAGATGGTGTTTTGGAACCACGGCTGACGGCTGGCCTCACGGAAGAACTTGCCTATAGCCATGTCGGTATAGCGTATGCACTTATGCATGATAATGCCTTCCTCGGGGTAGACGTCCTTGTATTTGTTTGGTACAACGTAGGGATGATGGCTGGAGGCAGTAAAGACGGCGGTCATGAAGGGCTGCTTCATCTCCGACATTTTTGTGCAGTAGTATTGCAGGAACGGCTCGTCCCAGATGGCCCACATGCCATCGAAGTCGTCGTCGCCGTTAAAACGGCTGTCGGCATCGAAGTCCTCACGGCCGTAGTACTCCTGGAACCCTGTCTTGCGGGCAAAGGCCATGAAACCCATAGAACCTCGCTGTGCACCATGAAAGAATGCAGTATGATAGCCCTTGCCGGCTAACAATGAGGCAATGCCCGATACTTGGTTCATCGAAGCCGGCGTAAGGAAGAAAGGTTCCACGAACATAGGTATCGACGAGAGGATGCTTGGCATTCCGTCAATGCTCTTTCTGCCGTTGCAGAAGGAACGCTCGAAAGTTATGCTTTGTGCAATAAGGGAGTCGACGCAGGGGGTGTAGCCCTTGTAGCGTCCGTTCTCTAAGTTGCGATTCAAAGCTCCGATGTATTCGCGTCCGAAACTCTCGACAATGAGTACTACGACGTTCTTCTTTTGGAAGGTAGAATCTCCGGAAAGAATAGAAAAACTAGGATAGTGGACGGGCGAATAGACGTTTTCCATTTCCTGCTCGCTATCAAAATATTCGGGTACCATGAAAACTGCTTTTCCGATGGTTCGGTAAAGTGAGAAGGGGGTGTTGAGTACCAAAGCGGCATCAGTGGGACGGTCTACATATTGATTGGCATTTGAGATGGTGATAGGACGTACTGCAGTAGCAAAGCCTCCTCGAATGCCTGCTACTACAAAAGGAGCAATGGCAGCTAGCGATAATAGTGTCACTAAATCATATCGCCACCAAGACAGACGGCGGCTTTCGAGACGGGGCATAACATAAAACTTCGCAAGACCATAGATAACGATAAGGGCGAGTAACACGAAGTACCAGTGATGCATGGTTTCAGTGAGGATAATCTCACCAATGTTTCCCTCGTTTTGGAATTCATTGAAAACGGTAGTCGTTGTACGCCTAAGGGTGTAGGGAAAGTAGGCGGCATCACAAAGGTTGACAACCATGGCCAGCCCATTGATAATGACAAAAATCCAGCGACATAGTTGGTGCCACAGTCTCGTCTCTTTCCAATGCAGGGGCAGCAGCATCAGCACTATATACGGGATATTGGTGACAAGAATGGCTGCAGTGTCGAATACCAGACCTCCTTGCATGACCTCCTTCGATAGACTATTGGAAAAGTAACTCCAATTATCCAGAAGGTAAGCTATGCGAGCCACAAAATAGACCACGTAGGCCAGCAAAATGTTGGCTAACGTTGCCACTAATGGAGAGAAGCTTGACTCTAATATTCTATTTCTTATCATTTCAAACCTTTCAAATTTGTTGCTGCAGACTGCAGGACGGCTTTACCGATGTGTATTAGTCGTTCTGCATTGTAACCATCTCCTTGTATCATTCGGTTGGATGTGAGGTCATACATGGCACGTCCAGTGCTGTCAACCATGGCGATGCCGTTATTATATGTGTGTACGGCCATCCGGCAAGTGTAGTTACTGCTCATCACATCTCGGCTATAGCGGTAGTCAGTATGGTTGATGCCCATTTGTCCTAAAAGTGTTGCAGGCAGGTCAGTCTGGTTGCAGATGCTCTTGATACGGCGGGCAGCCTTTACAGCTCCACCAGTCCAGACCATTGGAATATGGTCGTGACGAGAGTCTTCTGCGTCCACCTCCTTGTAATCAATACCATGGTCTGGCAGTAGCACAATGAGCAGGTCCTTCCAGACGGGCGTCTTTTTGAGGGAATCGACAAATACTCCGATACAGTGGTCCAAATAATAGAATGCGTTGAGCACTTCGTCATCAAATTTTTTTAGAGGCACGTCCCATGGCTCGTGGCTTGACAACGTAGAAAATCCGATGATGAATGACTTTCCTTTGGCTTGGTAGTCAGTTGCCTGGCGGGAAACGGTGCTGAACATGATGTCGTCGCGCACTCCCCATTCGGCTGTTTGCTGTTCTTCTGAAGAAAAGTCCTTCTTCCAAGTAATCTGTTGGAAACCAGTGCCGATAAGGTAACTGCGCATATTGGTAAAATTGATATCACCGCCGTAGAAATAGCTTGTTTCGTAACCCTCGGCCGCGAACGACTTGGCTAGTCCTGGTAGCAAGCGGCTCTTTGATGGCATTTTCATGACCGATGAAACGGGGAACGACGGATAGCCGCTATAGGTGCAGACTGTACCGCGGTCGGTTCGCCAGGAGTTGGCATAGCAACTGTCGAAGCTAATGCCCTCGTTCATCAGTCGCTCCAGTTGAGGCATTACGTCAGCTCGTCCTTCCAAACCAGTGAAAATAGCACCGCAACTCTCCATAAGGATAACGATAATATTTGGACGATTGGTATTTAGCAAGGTGTCAACAGAGAAACTCTCTGTGGGATACAGACTATCTACTAATTTCTCACAGGTGCTATTATCCATAAATTCATAGTCGGGGATATAAGAGGCGGTACGCTCCAACGAAGACAGGAAAGAAAAAACAGGATTAACAGCAGAATGGTTTAGGAATTGTTTTTGTGAGTAATAAACCTGTCCGACGTTTGTTGTCGATTCATCAAGCCCCCCTCGGATGCCGATGATGATGATGGGAATGACAAAAAGGTATAGTAGTGTTTCCATAAGGCGAAGCCCATTCCTGCCCTTCTCTTTACTACCGTCATAACCAACGCTCTCAGTCCGTCTAAAGCACGCAAATATCAGCACAGCCATTACCAAGATGACCACTACCCTAATAATCAGATAGATTACTGATACGGAGGCCATAGCTTCGGAGGGAGTGTCAAGATATTGCAAACAGGAGGCATCGAGCTTAAATCCCCAGAAAGGATAAAGACTAGTGTCGGCCACGAATGCCAAAGAGAAGGCCACAGCCACGATGATATAGTATATCACGAAAAGCCACCTGGGAATCTTCATCCATACGCTGACAATAGTCAGGAGGAAGGGAATTGCTAAAAAATAGAGTGCAGTAGAGAGATCAAGGGATAGTCCGTGCCATAATACCTGGCAAATATCTGCCACGTTGAAGTCATGTCCTTCGCGGTTGAAGAACATAAACACCAACTTGGCAGCTAAAAACATCATCACCGTCAGCAGGTAGAACTTGAACAGATAGGCTAATCTCTTTCTCATCCCCCAAATTACATTATCCTATTCTCACAGGCTTTGCATATCATTGAGTTTCTTATAATATCCATCGAAAGAGAGCAGTTCGTCATGGGTACCGCGCTCTACGATGCGTCCTTCATGTAACACGCAGATTTCGTCGGCATTCTTGATGGTTGACAGACGGTGGGCGATAGCGACGGTGGTGCGGGTTTTCATAAGCCTCTCCAATGCATCCTGCACTAAGCGCTCACTTTCGGTATCAAGAGCAGATGTTGCTTCATCCAATATAAGGATAGGAGGATTCTTAAGAATGGCCCGGGCGATTGATACGCGTTGACGCTGTCCACCGGAGAGTCGGCCACCACGGTCGCCGATATTGGTGTTGAAACCATGTTCTGATGTCATGATAAACTCGTAGGCATTGGCAATTTTGGCAGCTTCTTCAATCTGCTCCTGTGTGGCATTATCGACCCCAAACGAAATGTTATTGCGGAAGGAGTCGTTGAAAAGAATTGCCTCCTGGTTAACGTTGCCGATGAGTTGTCGCAGGTCGTAGATGCCCAGTTCCTTGACGTTGATGCCGTCGATGAGCACCTCACCATCCTGCACATCGTAATAGCGGGGGATAAGATCGACGAGTGTCGACTTACCCGAGCCCGACTGTCCTACGATGGCGATGGTCTGTCCCTTGTGGATGGTGAGGTTGATGTTGCGGAGCACCCAATTGTCGCCATAGCGGAACGATATATTGCGGAACTCTATCTCATGCTCGAAAGCGGTGATGTGCTTAGGTCGGGCCACCTCCTTGATGGTGTTCTCGGCCATGAGAATCTTGTCGATGCGCTCCATCGAGGCTAGTCCCTTTGGAATGTTGTAGCCGGCCTTGGAGAACTCTTTCAGCGGATTGATAATAGAGTAGAGTATCACCATGTAGTAGATGAAGGTAGGACCAGTGATGGTCTGGTTGTTGAGCACTAGCACACCTCCGAACCACAGCACGATGACAATCATGACCGTTCCGAGGAACTCACTCATGGGGTGAGCTGACGACTGACGTATGTTCACCCGCATCAGGTCATCGCGATAGTTGCTGTTGATGCGGTCAAAGCGTGCGTTCATTTTCTCCTCGGCGCAGAAAGCTTTAATGATGCGCAGGCCGCCCAGGGTTTCCTCCACCTGACTCATGGTGTCGCTCCACAGGGCCTGTGCCTTTACCGACTGGGATTTCAGCTTGCGACCTACTAGCCCCATGAACCATCCCATGATAGGAACAATGATGAGCGTGAAGAGTGTGAGCTGCCACGATATGAACACCAACGTGGCGAAGTAGGCAATGATGAGTACAGGATTCTTGAATAGCATTTCCAACGACGACATGATGCTATTTTCCACCTCCTGCACGTCACCACTCATGCGGGCAATGATGTCACCCTTGCGTTCCTCGCTGAAAAAGCCCAAGGGCAGCGAGGTAATCTTTCGATATAACTGGTTACGAATATCGCGAACGACCCCCGTTCGGATAGGCACGATGCAGGCTGAGGTCAGGAAGTAGGCCCCTGTCTTCAGGAACGTCGTCACAGCCAGAAAAAGGCCGATAAGCAGCAATGTCGTCGTAGGTCCGAAATCACGGATAAGGCCATTGACAAAGAAGTTCAGGTTGTTCATCAGCACCGCTTGGGCGTTACCCCAGTCCCATGCCATCACACTCGTTGCTGCCTCTGCATCGCCTGTCTGGAAGAGTATCTGCAGAATCGGTATCAGCGCAGCGAACGAGAATATATTGAGCAATGCCGACAGGATGTTGAACACCACCGATAGCACTAGGAACTTCTTGTAGGGCGGCACGAACCGTCTTAGTATTTGCAGGAACTCTTTCATACCTCTTCACCCAATAATGTGGCACTGGTGCTTCCTGTGATACGCACGCGAACGGTTTCGCCGACGTGGTGGCTGCCCTTGTCGAAAACCACCATCTTGTTCTGTTCTGTACGGCCACAAAGCTGTTGACGGCTGCGCTTTGAGAATCCTTCTACCAAGACGTCGAACTCACGGCCCTCATCGCGCCTGTTGGCCTGAGCCGACAACTCGGTCTGCAGGGCGATGAGTTCGTTCAGACGTCGTATCTTCACGTCCTCAGGCACATCGTCAGGCAAGTGCTTTGAGGCATAGGTACCTGGGCGTTCCGAGTACTTGAACATAAAGGCAGAGTCATAGCCCACCTCACGCATCAGCGACAGCGACAGTTGATGGTCATCCTCCGTCTCAGAGCAATAGCCCACAAAGATGTCGGTGGACAGTCCGCAGTCGGGGATAATACGGCGGATGGCCGCCACGCGGTCCAGATACCATTCGCGGGTATACTTGCGGTTCATTAGCTGCAGAATGCGGTTGCTACCGCTCTGCACAGGCAAGTGTATATGCTTGCAGACGTTGGGCATATCTGCAATTACCTGCAACGTTTCATCGCTCATATCTTTAGGGTGGGAGGTGGTAAAGCGGATTCGCATATTAGGAGCTTCTTCTGCTACCATCCTCAATAAGTTGGCAAAAGAAATATTCTCCAACATTTCCTGGTCTTCCCTGTCTTTCTCCAACTTCCCTTTATATGAATTAACGTTCTGTCCCAGAAGCGTCACCTCCTTGAAGCCGCGGTCGCGCAGGTCGCGCACCTCTCTTAAAATACTCTCCACATCGCGGCTTCGCTCGCGGCCACGGGTGTAAGGAACAATGCAATAATGGCAGAAATTGTTGCAGCCACGCATGATACTGACAAAGCCTCCAATCTTATGGCCGAGACCAATACGTTGCGGCACTATGTCGCGGTAAGTCTCAGTCATAGAGAGATCAATATTGATTGCTTTGTGGCCTGTTTCTGCCTGTGCAACGAGGTCGGGCAGCGACAGATATGCGTCGGGACCTGCCACGAGGTCAGCACCATGCTTTTCCAACAGGTCTTCTTTTACGCGCTCCGCCATACATCCCAAGACACCAATAATCAATTTCCGGTTCTTGCGCATGGCATTAAGCGCCTCCAATCGATGGTATATTTTCTGTTCGGCGTTGTCACGCACAGAACAGGTATTCAGGAATACAGCATCTGCAAGGGCTAAGTCATCCGTTGGCTCATAGCCAGCCACGCCCATTACAGAAACAACAACCTCCGAATCAGCCACATTCATCTGGCATCCGTAGGTCTCAATATACAGTTTCTTCATCCTTTCTTAATTATTTGGGTGCAAAGTTACGAAAAGTCGAGAGCAAAACAAAAGAATCCATTCTTTTTTTTGCCGAGACGGAGTATCTTCGCCATCTTTGATGGCAAAGTTACGGAAAAACGAGCGAAAAGCCAAATTTATTTGAGCTTTCCCTAGTGCCAAATATGTTCGGTGAAGCCAAAGATAGACAAAAATTGATAATTTGCATTCGATAATTCATAATTATTTCGTAATTTTGCAGCCAAAAGATAATTGAAATGACTATTGCAAACACTAAAACAACAGTTGGCAAGGAATTACGCGATTACACCATGATTACCATTGCCATGCTCAGTTATGCTATCGGATGGGGTATCTTTCTGCTACCTAATAACATTACCACTGGCGGCGTAGCAGGTGTCTCGTCTATCCTTTTTTGGGCTACAAAGATCCCGGTACCGGTGAGCTATTCCATTATCAATGGTATTTTGTTGCTCATTGCCTTACGAGTGTTGGGGTGGAAGTTTTGTGTGAAAACCATCTATGCTGTAGTGGTGCTGACATTCGCAATAGGTATTGTCACTGCTCATTACAATGCTCATCTGCTGAACGATCAACCTTTTATGGCTGCTATCATTGGAAGTGTGTTCTGTGGCTGTGGCGTGGGACTCGGGCTTTCGAGTAACGGTTCAACAGGTGGTACCGACATCATCGCTGCCATTGTCAACAAGTACCGTGATGTATCTTTGGGACGGGTCATTCTTATATGTGATGTATTCATTATTTCCAGTTCTTATCTTGTGCTACATGATTGGGAAAAGGTAATATATGGTTATGTGGTGCTTTATGTAACGGCCTTTTGTATTGATCAAGTGGTGGAGTCTGCTCGTCGCTCCGTGCAGTTCTTTATTATATCGGACAAATATCACGAGATAGGCGAGCGTATTAATCGTGAACCGCATCGTGGTTGCACCATTGTCGATGCTCAGGGCTTCTATTCGGGCAAAGAAGTGAAGATGCTGTTTGTATTGACCAAGCGTCGCCAGAGTAATATGATATTCCGCATCATTAATGAGGTTGACCCTCAAGCCTTTGTGTCTCAAAGTGCAGTTATCGGTGTCTATGGCGAAGGATTCGACCACTTCAAGATAAGGATGAAAAAAGCAAAGACCAACAATGAAACTAATTAAAGACAAAGAATTTGGTGGCGAGCGTCCATTGTTCGCTTCCCAAGATCTTCGATTGGAGGGTATTACCATTACCGATGGCGAAAGCGGTATCAAACAATGTCAGCGAATGGAAGCTGCTCACTGCCGCTTTTATGGAAAGTATCCATGGTGGCACGTGGACGAAGCCCTTATCGAAGACTGCTATTTCGCATTGGACTCTCGTTCTGCCATCTGGTATACAGATAATCTGGTCATGCGTCGCTGCCGTATCGATGCACCAAAATTTTTCCGCGAGATGAAAAACGTGAAGTTGGAAGACGTTGAGATTACCGATGCTGATGAGACATTTTGGAAGATAGATGGTCTTAAATTGAAGAATGTCAAGTTGCACGGGGGAACATACCCATTCATGTTTTCAAAGAATATCTATGTCGATGGTTTGGAGAGCGACTCTAAATACGTGTTCCAATATTGTAAAAATGTAGAAGTGCATAATGCCAAGATTCTGACCAAAGATTCTTTTTGGGAGTGTGAAGACGTTACGGTATATGACTCGGTGTTAGACGGTGAATACTTGGGCTGGCATTCTAAGAATGTGCGATTGGTGAACTGCCATCTGGCTGGTGAGCAGTTACTCTGTTATACAGACAATTTGGTATTGGAGAACTGTACCATCGATCCGATGTGCGACCGTCTATTTGAATATTCTACCGTAGAGGCTGATATCCGTGGACATGTTGAGAATATCAAAAATCCCACCTCTGGACATATTGTGGCAGACTCTATAGGTAGCGTTACTATAGACGAACACGTACTTCAACCAAACAACTGTGTTATAGAAATCAGGAAATGAGTGTGTATAACTTTGATGAATTGATAGAGCGTCGCGGAACGGGATGCGTGAAATGGGACGAGAATCCTGCCTACGATATCATCCCTTTGTGGGTAGCCGATATGGACTTTGCGGTAGCCCCGGCCATACAGAAAGCTATAAAACGGCGTGCTGAGCATCCTGTTTTTGGCTATACTCATGTCGGTGATGACTATTATGATGCAATTGTGTCATGGTTTCAGCGACGTCATCAGTGGACTGTCAAGCGTGAGTGGATACGCTACACTACGGGTGTGGTACCCGCCATTTCTGCTGTGCTGAAGGCCATAACTATGCCCGGAGACCGGGTCATTACCCTTACTCCTGCCTATAACTGTTTCTTCTCCAGCATCCGCAATACAGGGTGCGAACTGGCAGAGTGTCGCTTGCGGTGGAATCGTCGTCTGACTTCACCGCTTCATTCAGAGAAGAACGTACGCTTTGAAATACCATGGGACGAGTTAGAGGAACTGTGTCGTGACGAACGTGCTACGGTGTTGCTGCTCTGTAATCCTCACAATCCAACAGGACGTGTATGGTCTACTACTGAATTACGACATATTTCCACTATTTGTAAACGTTATAATGTCCAGATGGTTTCCGACGAGATCCACTGTGAATTGGTGATGCCAGAGTGTCATTACACACCGTTAGGAAGCATTGCTCGTGATGTTATTACGTTAACCTCACCCTCGAAGTCGTTCAATGTAGCAGGATTACAGATTGCCAACATCATTTGTAGGGATACTGAGATTCTTCGTCGCATTGACCGTGCCATCAATATCAATGAGGTCTGTGATGTCAACCCTTTCGGACCTGTCGCTTTGATAGCTGCTTACAATGAGAGTGAAGACTGGTTGGACGCTCTCAATACATATCTTTGGGACAATTACCAGGCTCTTTGTCAATATGCCAAAGAATGCCTGCCACAATGGAGGGTTTGCCCCTTGGAAGGAACATATTTGACTTGGGTAAATATTACTGCTACAGGATATTCTTCTCAGAAATATGCCGACTGGCTTACGAAAGAGGCTAGAGTATGGGTGAATCCAGGAACTATGTATGGATCTCCGTCGGGCGAAGGTTACATTCGTTTGAACATTGCTTGTCCGCGTAGCCGACTGATGGAAGCATTAGAGAGGATCAAGCAGTACAGTGTGCTTAATGAAAATGGAATGATACATCATGAAGATTGATAAGCAAGAACGGATGAAACGCGCTGAAGAACTGTTCATGCAGGGATTCAATTGCTCACAGTCGGTGGCGACAGCTTTCGCTGATGTATATGGTTATAGTGAGGAACAGATGCTGCGGGTCAGTGCGGGCTTTGGTGCGGGTATTGGCCGAATGCGTATGTCATGTGGTGCATTCAATGCGATGGCTTTGTTGGCAGGGTTGGAAAATGGAAGTGTGACGCCTGGCGATCGTGAGGGGAAGTCAAATAACTACAAAATGGTGCAGGAGTTGGCTGCTTGCTTCCAAAAGGAGCATGGTTCATTGATTTGCTCTGAACTATTGAAACTGAAGCGTGACATACCCCTCAGTTATGAAGCCTCGGAGCGCACAGCCGAATACTATCAAAAGCGGCCTTGCGTCAAGCAGATTATCTCTGCAGCTCGTATTTATGCAGAATTTTTGGAATCTAAAGAGCGTAAACAATGAAAAAGAACCAACATTATTATACTATACTTTCGCATATCTCCACATGGTGCGTGCTGTTCTTGCTGCCTCTGATGTTCCGAAAGTTGGAATATCCAATTATATTGCTTCCCTCCATTATCGTCATCATATTGTTCTATTTTAACTATTTTTGGTTGACCCCCCGTTTTTATATGAACGGCCGGAAAGTATTTTGCTGGGGGTTCAATGCAGTTTTTGTTGCAGCAGTTGCCTTTAGTATGCATCATTGGTTAAACATAGGCCTTGGCTACTTATTCAACCTTGCAGTTGCGGTTATCATTTCTATTTCCATGCGCCTGGGGTCTATCTGGCAGCAGTCAGAAGAAGAAAGGCTAGCTGCTGAGGCTGCTAGGATGGATGCCGAATTGAGCAATCTGCGTTATCAGACGAATCCACACTTTCTTTTGAATACGCTGAATAACATCTATGCGTTGACAACATTCAATATACCGAAAGCTCAAGAATCTATACAGCAACTATCCGTCATGTTGCAGCACATTCTTTACGACGGTCAAGAGCAGGAAGTAGGATTGGATAGTGAGATAGAATTCTTGGAGAGTTATATTAGTCTAATGAAAATCAGATTAGCGGACAGTGTCGATGTTAGCCTTCAAACAACGTTGATTGACTCCAATCTGCGAATAGCTCCCCTGATACTTGTACCACTTGTTGAAAATGCTTTCAAACATGGTGTCAGTCCTTCGAGTCCTAGTTTCATACACATGACTTTGTCTGCTGATAAAAGTCAGATAATCTTTTCTATAGAGAATTCGAATCATCCTAAAAGCAATCAAGATAAGAGTGGCCATGGCATAGGATTAGAACAAGTCCGGAAACGCCTTGAACTTACATATGCTGGCCGATACCAATGGGATTATGGAACCTCTTCTGATGGTCTTGTATATCATTCAAAGATAGTAATAAATTTTTAACCACACATACTAACTTCCTATGACACTTACTTGCGCAATCATTGATGATGAACCTTTGGCAGCTCAGTTATTGACAAGTTATGCCAAACAAATCAGTTTCCTGCAGATAACAGGAGTCTATAATAGTGCTCTCACGGCTATGGCGGGTTTGCGTAATCGTCCCGTTGATCTGTTGTTCCTTGATATACAGATGCCAGAATTGTCGGGCTTGGAATTAGCTAAGCTAATCCCAGTCGAAACGCGAATTGTTTTTACCACTGCTTTTAAGCAATATGCTATTGAGGGCTATAAGGTGTCTGCTTTCGACTATCTGCTGAAACCAATTAGTTTTGATAGTTTCCAATCCACAGCAAACAAGGCACTTGAGTGGTTCAGTACGCATGGTCAGCAACAGACATCTCGTCAAGACCGGTTTGTTTTCGTGAAAAGTGACTACCGATTAGTCCGTGTCATGCTTGACGATATCCTCTACATTGAAGGATTGAAAGATTATGTGCGTATTATGTTGGTGGATGGCGAGAAGGTCATGTCCCTCATTAATATGAAGCGGTTAGAGGAACTGCTACCGTATCCGGAGTTCATGAGGACGCATCGTTCCTATATTGCCCATATGACTATAGCGAGGACTATTGACAGACAGCACGTCTTTTATGGGGAGGATTCCATCCCTATTTCTGATAATTACAAAGATAGCGTGCTGCAGTTTATTGAGCAACATACTTTGGCATAACTATATGCCATCAAGGTTTTTGCCAGGAATCTTCTCTATAGGAATCCAACAGCTTTAAGTAGCGGTCACGAAAAACGTTCCAATGATAATACGGAGCAATGTCGGTTTTTAACGGCAATGTGGCCTCGTCTTCATTGAGAAGAATCTTAAAAACAACATCGGTATCTCCTGGGTGTCGTCGATAGAAGATGAATTGGACATTGGCAGCCATGGGGAATATCTTGTAGTTGATCCAATCTTTACGGGCTACCTGTTCCAAGTCGGCTATTTGCTGCCCGTAATGATTGAGGTTTAAAAGGCATACCAATGGCAAAACAATGGTCTCATGGCCGAAGCGCAATGAGGCGGACGGCTCATGGAGCTTGATACAACTGTCGGCCTCAGTGATAATCTTCCGTAGCAAGTTGCGTTGAGAAAACGGCTGTGTACCACCACTGAGAGGACAAGCGGCAAAACCAAGATAGAATCGTGCGTTCTCTCGTAACCAGTTTTGGTAGATATCATCGTCAGAAAAAGCATCATACAGCGTAACTCTTTTGCGTAGTTCGGTGTTCTGAATGCTCGAGGCCATCTTAAAGAAATAGTAGTTGAACTGTATGGGGTTCAGCTCGCTGTTCACATAATCCGGGTCATTGAAAAGTCGTTTCATCAGATGATCCGAAGTGTCGTGATGGCTACAGAATTCGACAAAGGAAACGGTCGTTTCCATGTCTGACTTACGTTTCCATAAGACAGAATCGGTCTGATTCATGTAATACATATCATGTCGACTGGCATCCTGAGTGATTTTCAGATGCGGATTCAAGGAGGCTAGTTCCTGCAATGCATTCGACATGGATAGAATGCAGCGGATGACCGTTGTACTCTTTGCATCAATATGGGCTTTGTCGCTAAACACTTCAGGAAAACGCTCATACATACGGCGGGCAATCTGTCGATGTTGTTCAGCGCCTAAAGGAGTAAGGTCTCCTAGCCGTCCTTCTGCATCTTTGCGGATAATCTCTATACGGGACAATACATTTTTCCCAAAAGGTGTTAGCTTGCCTAGTGAGTCTGCGTGCATCAATACTCTATATGGATAGTCATACTCTCTGGCGTTAGCCAGATAGCGTGAGCCGTGACGGCCATAATGGCTGATATAGAAGGGCTTCATTCCTTCTGGAGCAGGTGTCAGGGGCTTCTGAGGTCCTATGTATGCCAGCAGGTTGCTGGCAGATAAGCGGATGTTATTTTCTATCTCTTCTTGTGCAGACTGGGCATAAATGCCAGAATGTGAGAAGGCAAATATGAAGAATAATATGATTTTTCTCATAACTTTTTTGCGAATTCGGTTGCAAAGATAATAATTTTTATATAAATTTGCACACAAAATACGAAATGTTTATGGTAAAAAACTCGAATTGGCATGATGACTACTGGCTTTTGTTGATGCAGATATACCTTCGAAGACCTGTCGGGGTAAAGCCGGTTTATTGTCGTTCTATGGTTGATTTGGGTCTTGAATTGCATATCAACCCTAAGGTTTTGGCAGCAAAAATGCAGGAGATAGGCAATTTGGAGACACCACGTATAGAAAGGATTTGGCAGACTTACAGCGACAATCCCCGAAAGCTTGCTCGTGCAACACGATTGTTACGTGAAATGAAAGGTTTCGGAAAGGCAGACGAGTTTTACGACGGCGTAGAATTGAACGAGACATGGGAACGTGACTGGCAACCGCTACCAGAGAACGAGCGGATAACTCCCGTAATACTCATTCTGGTGCTTGACCTCTATTTTCGACTGACGCCACCTACAATGGTTAAGGAAACGCCGGAAGTCCAAGAATTGGCACGGCTTACACATATTACTACAGATGAGGTGGTGGAAATTTTGGACGCTTTCCTCCATTGTGACCCCTATTTAAATCGCCGTGATATAAGCCTCAGTACAATCATGGTGCCCTGCCAGAACATTTGGCAACGGTATGGCAATGGAGCGACAGAAGACCTTGCTTCATTGGCAGCACTTCTGAAAGAGTACTATAAGAGTGATAAGTAATGGGTAATAAGTTGACGCAAACACAAGAGCAAAGGCAAGAGCAAAAGCTCGTGCAAGCCATTACGCAGCAGCAGCTACTGCAGGCGCAATTGGTTGAATTGCCTATTACCCAGCTTTTGGAACGCATCAATACTGAGATGGACGACAATCCGGCATTAGAAGTCAATGCCGATGCTCCCGACGATCTTGAAAGTCAGGATTTTCTTGAAAGCCAAGAAGATGATGAAGACTTTGATAGCCAGCGTGAACGCGAAGACCGACAGTCGGCGCTTGACGATGCTCTAGCGGGCATAGGCCGTGATGACGAGGAATTGCCTGTCTATCACGGAGGTAACAATGTCGGTGAAGATAATGAAGCATTACCTTATGGAGAAACAGCTTCGTTCTATGACCAATTGAAGGAGCAGATGGGGCTTGCTGATCTGACAGCCCATGAGCTCGATATCATGGAATATCTTATTGGCTCACTGGATGATGATGGGCTGTTGCGCAAGTCTATGGATGCTATTAGTGATGAGTTGGCCGTTTATCATAATATAGAAGCCACGGCGCAAGATATAGAACATGTGTTGGAAAAGCTTCAGCTGTTTGATCCTGCTGGCATTGGAGCACGGTCTCTTCAGGAGTGTCTGCTGTTGCAGATAGAACGTCGCAATGAATCAAGGCTGAAGACATTGATGCGACAGGTGATTACTGACTACTTTGACGAGTTTACCAAGAAGCATTGGGCAAAAATCCAGTCAGCCTTAAAACTCAGTGACATTCAAGCTCAGGCACTCTTTGGTGAACTGCGTAAATTGAACCCTAAGCCTGGCGCTTCCATGGGAGAAGCGATGGGGCGTAGTCTTCAACAGATAACTCCTGATTTCATTGTCGACACACAAGATGATGGTACTGTTACCTTTACGCTCAACCAAGGAGAACTGCCCGAGCTGAAATTGTCGCAGTCGTTTGTCGACTCTATGCGTGAGTATCAGCAGAACAAGGAAAGAATGACGCGCCAGACTAAAGAGGCATTGCTTTACATAAAGAAAAAGGTTGATGCTGCACAAGGATTCATTGAGGCCATCCGTTCCCGTCGGCATACACTCACCATTACTATGCAAGCCATCATTCAGATACAGCACCAGTTCTTTGTCGATGGTGATGAAGCATCTTTGCGTCCGATGATACTTAAGGACGTGGCAGAGAAGACAGGCCTTGATGTATCTACTATCTCGCGCGTCAATAATTCCAAATACGCCCAGACGCGTTGGGGAACCTTTCCGCTGCGCCATTTCTTTAGCGACAGCTATATCACAGAGCAAGGACAGGAACTCTCAACTCGGCAGATAAAGGCAGCCCTGCGCGATATCATTAATGAAGAGGATAAACGAAAACCGTTGAGCGACGATGCCCTGACGGAAGCACTCAAACAGAAAGGCTTCCCCATTGCGCGTCGTACTGTAGCTAAGTACCGCGAGCAATTGGGAATACCTGTGGCAAGACTAAGGAAATGATAAAGAAGAAAATGAGCAGATGACACGAGAGAAACAAATCATTTATGCAGCAAGAGTGGTAAGCATGGTGTTTACACCGTTCTACCTGCCCATCTTAGGATTAGCGGCCATGTTCTTCCTAAGTTATCTTAGCCAATACCTCCTTAGCTACAAGTTTCAGGTGCTGGCCATTGTCTATTTCTTTACCATTCTGCTACCAACCTTGCTCATTCATCTTTACCGTCATTACCACGGATGGTCGCTCATCGAACTGGGAAGTAGGGAGCGGCGTATAGTACCTTACGTCATATCTATCCTCAGTTATTTTATCTGTGTTTATCTGCTGGAGCAGATGCATACGCCTTACTTTATGCGTAGCATCGTGGTCTGTGCATTGATTATTCAGATAGTTTGTGCGCTTGTCAACGTATGGTGGAAGATTTCCACCCATACTGCAGCCATTGGAGGTGTGGCGGGGGCGTTGTTCATCTTCTCTGAAGTATTCCGCTTCAATCCTACCTGGTGGTTTTGTCTCGTATTGATTCTGGCAGGAATACTTGGTAGTAGCCGCATGATTCTGCGGCAGCATACCCTGTCACAAGTAGTGGTTGGTTTCCTTGTCGGCTTCTTCTGTGCCATTTTTGCTATTCTGAAACTCTAAACAATTAATTCTCAACAATATGACCCCATTAGTAAGTATAATCATGGGCAGCACCAGTGACCTGCCCGTTATGGAAAAAGCCTGCAAGCTGTTGGATGAACTGCAGATTCCGTTTGAAGTAAATGCACTTTCGGCTCACCGCACCCCTGATGCCGTTGAACATTTTGCCCGTACCGCTAAGGATCGCGGACTGCGTGTTATTATTGCCGCTGCTGGTATGGCAGCTGCACTACCTGGTGTGATTGCCGCTTCTACTACATTACCCGTTATCGGTGTTCCCATCAAGGGTATGCTCGACGGTCTCGATGCCATGCTTTCAATCATTCAGATGCCGCCGGGCATCCCTGTAGCAACCGTAGGCGTAAATGGTGCCCAGAACGCAGCTATCTTAGCCGTCGAGATGCTTGCCCTCAGCGATGAGGCTATCGCCCAACGGCTAACTGACTACAAATCAGGCTTGAAAGCCAAGATTGAGAAGGCTAACAAGGACTTGGCAGAGGTAAAGTACGGCTTTAAAACCAACTAAGCCAATTATCTCCAGAAGTCATAGAAGTCCTATAAGACGCATTCATCCCATGAGAAGAAAATCCTCCGTAGTCCATGTCGGCCGCATCGCTATCGGTGGCGATAATCCCATTCGTATCCAGTCGATGGCTACGACTGACACTAACGATACCAATGCCTCGGTAGCACAGGCCAAGCGAATTATCGATGCAGGTGGCGAGCTGGTGCGCTTCACCACACAGGGAACCCGTGAGGCTGAGAATATGAAGAATATCTCGGCATGTCTTAAAGCTGATGGTTATATGCAGCCTTTGGTGGCCGATGTTCACTTCACGGCTCATACAGCCGACGTGGCCGCGCAATATTGCGAGAAGGTGCGCATCAATCCTGGCAATTACGTAGATCCTGGCCGTACGTTCAAGCATTTGGAGTATACTGATGATGAGTATGCCGATGAACTGAAGAAAATAGAGCAGAAGCTCGTACCTTTCATTAATATATGTAAGCAGCACCATACTGCTGTCCGCATTGGTGTCAATCACGGTTCGCTTTCCGACCGCATCATGTCTCGCTATGGTGATACCCCTGACGGTATCGTTGAAAGTTGTATGGAGTTTCTGCGCATCTTCCGACGTGAACGGTTTGACGATGTGGTTATCAGCATTAAGGCCTCTAATACTGTGGTTATGGTGCAGACAGTACGTCTCTTGGTAAAGACGATGGATGCGGAAGATATGCACTATCCCTTGCACCTTGGTGTCACAGAGGCCGGCGAGGGCGAGGATGGACGCATCAAGTCGGCTGTTGGCATCGGAGCTTTGTTGACCGAAGGCATTGGCGACACCATCCGTGTGTCGCTCTCCGAGGAACCTGAAGCAGAGATCCCTGTTGCCCGTAAGCTGGTGGAGCTCATTCCCGAGTGTACGCAGTTACGTGCTGAGGCCCAAGCCAGTATCAACAACGATACCATCACGTTGACGCTCGATGCTCCCGACTGGGAAACCATGCAGTTGAAAGCTGCGATGGCTGTCGGTGCCCTGCTCATCGACCGCAAGGCAACAAAGCTGCGATTGAAGGTAAACTCCCTGCACCCTTCACCCTCCACCCTCCACCAATTAGAAGATGCCATCCTTCAGGCTGCCCGTATTAAGTTTACCAAGACGGAATACATCTCCTGTCCTGGCTGTGGGCGCACGCTTTATAACCTGCAGGAGACCATTGCCCGGATAAAAGCTGCTACCAGCCATCTGGTGGGGCTGAAGATAGGAATCATGGGCTGTATTGTCAATGGTCCTGGAGAAATGGCTGATGCCGACTATGGCTATGTCGGAGCCGGTCGTGGCAAGATTTCACTTTATCGCCGTAAGGAATGTGTGGCCAAGAACATTCCTGAGGAGGAAGCGGTAGACCGTTTGTTGGAACTTATTGATAGCGACAGGTAATGCTTGCAAAGACATATAGTGCCGCGGTAATGGGACTTGAAGCAACTACCATTACCATCGAAGTGAACCTGACGAGGGGAGTGATGTTCCATTTGTCAGGATTGGCAGATACTGCAGTAAAGGAAAGTTATGACAGAATCTATGCCGCCCTCCCTAATGTCGGCTTCAAGACTCCTACCGCCAACATGACGATTAATCTTTCTCCAGCCGACATGAAGAAAGAAGGTAGCGGCTTTGACCTGCCGATGGCCATCGGAATCTTAGCTGCCGACGGTAAGATTGATGTAGCACACCTTCACGAATACATGCTGATAGGTGAACTTGGCTTGGACGGTAAGCTAAAACCCGTACGTGCCGTCCTGCCTATTGCCATCAGGGCGAGAAAGGAGAAGTTCAAGGGGCTGATTGTTCCGAAAGATAATATCCGCGAGGCTGCTGTAGTCAACAACCTTGATGTCTACGGGATGGACAACCTAAGCGATGTCATTGCCTTTATGAACGGGAAAAGCGGTTACGAACCAATGGTCTTCGATACCCGAAAGGAGTTCTTCGAGCATCAATGCAGCTATGACCTTGATTTCGCCGATGTCAAAGGACAGGAGGGCGTTAAAAGAGCCTTGGAGGTGGCTGCGGCAGGTTCTCACAATATTTGCCTTATCGGCCCTCCAGGTTCAGGTAAATCTATGATGGCAAAGCGACTTCCGTCCATACTGCCTCCCTTGTCGCTGGCAGAGAGTCTGGAGACCACCCAGATTCATTCCGTGGCAGGGAAATTGGGTAAAAACGTTTCGCTAATTTCCCAGCGTCCTTTCAGAAGCCCGCATCACACCTTGTCGCAAATTGCCATGACTGGCGGAACGGTAAAGGCCATGCCTGGTGAAGTATCGTTGGCGCATAATGGTATTTTGTTTCTCGACGAGCTTCCTGAGTTCTCGAAACAAACGTTGGAGGTCCTGCGCCAACCGCTGGAAGACCGCAAGATTACCATTACCCGGGCCAACTATACCGTTGAATATCCGTGCTCCTTCATGTTTGTTGCTTCCATGAATCCCTGCCCTTGCGGCTATTATGGTGATCCTACGCACCATTGCGCCTGTACCCCTGGTCAGATTCAGCGCTATATGTCCCGCATTTCAGGACCGCTTTTGGATCGTATCGACCTCCATGTAGAGGTGCCTGTAGTTCCATTTAAGGATCTGTCGCAGATGGCGCCAGGCGAACCGTCATCAGCTATTCGCGAAAGGGTTATCAAGGCCCGACAGATGCAGGAGGAGCGTTTCAAGGACTATAAGGGAATCTATGCCAATGCCCAAATGACGGAACGTTTGCTACACCAATTTGCTGAGCCAGATGCGGAATCGCTCGAAATGCTCCGTATGGCAATGGAGCGTTTGAAACTCTCAGCTCGTGCCTATAGCCGCATCCTCAAAGTAGCCCGCACCATTGCCGACCTTGCCGGTTCTGAAAAAGTACAGTCTATGCACATTGCTGAGGCCATTGGCTATCGAAGCCTCGACCGCGGCGACTGGGCTGAACGTGGGATGTAATGGAGAAAACCTAGAAAGCAGGGGACGAATGATAAAGCGGATACTGATAGCATTGGCAGTTGTCTTGGCCATTGTGATGGCGACGCTGGCTATGACAAAGCCCGACAGGAAGGCTCATTACGAGGCAGTAAAGGGCATGGCCCTAAAGGTTGTCGACCATGAACTGTCGAGCAATCCGCTGACGGAGGAGCATGCAGCCGTGGGGCTGATGATTGCTTTGAATGAGATTGACGAGTACCTGCAAAGGAATCTGATTGTTTATGAACACACATTCTACACCAATGGCATTCTTCTCTACAAGGATATGTTTGTCCCGATTTCGATAGGCATCTTTGGAAATGTCTATCTTACCATTGATGAGGAAAAGGTGAAGAAGTATATGCTGAGATAGTGGCTAAACTTAGAAGTCGCTTTAATTCATTCATTTGTTTATTTCTTGGCGCTCTGCACTTGTGACATGACGCGGAGAAAATTGCCACCCCAGATTTTCTGGATGTCGCGCTCAGAATAGTGGCGTGCCAGCAGCTGTCGGGTAAACTGCAGAAGTTCTGACGAGTTGCGCAGCCCGCAGATGCCGCCGTCGCCGTCGAAGTCGGTGCCTAAGCCAACGTGGTCGATGCCCATCACATGGATGGCGTGCTCCAGATGGGCGATGGCATCGAGGATGGTAGCCTCACCGTCCTTGACGAGAAATCCGTTATAAAGTGTCACTTGCATCACACCGCCAGCAGCTGCCAGACGGCGCATCTGGTCGTCGGTAAGGTTGCGTGGGTGATCACAGAGGGCGCGGCAGGACGAGTGGCTGCAGACGATGGGCGTCTGGCTGATGTCAAGGGCGTCGTAGAACGATTTGTCGCCAGCATGGCTGAGGTCGACCATTAGTCCAAGGCGGTTCATCTCGCGGATAACCTGTTCGCCGAAGTGACTGACACCGTTGTGGGTGTTGCAGCCGCGACAGGAGTCGCACAGGTCGTTGTCGCCATTGTGGCAAAGGGTGATGTAGACTACCCCTCGCTGTGCGAAATGCTCCACGTTCTTCAGCTCACCACTCAAGGCAAGGCCGTTCTCTATGCCGAGCATGATGCTCTTGTGACCGTGGCGTTTGTTCTCGTAGAGGTCGCCAGGGGTGCATGCCAGTGACAAATAATCAGCATTGGCATTGACAATCTCTTCAATCTTGTCAAAGATCAGGTCTGCATACTCGGTAGGACCGCTCACGTCGAAGGCCACCTTCGACGAGAACCTCTCGCCCATCTTTGGCTGCGGCAGGTAGGCGACCATAATGGTAGCATCCTGACGACCTTCGGTCATTTTATGCAGGTCGACAAGAATTCTCGGGTCGCGCTGGTCGAAATGGATGCCCTGAGGAAAGAACATGGGGGTATCGCAATGGGTGTCGAGAGTGAGCACGCGGTTGTGCACATTATGGGCCTTGCGATAGGCCTGTGCCTCGCCAACAAGCCATTGGAACAGGGGCAGGCCGTCTTCCATGCATTCAGGGTGCCACTGCACTCCGATGATGCTCTTCATCTCTGTGCTCTCAATGGCTTCTGTAACGCCGTCGCTGGCGGTGGCTATGATGCGGAACTTGTCGCCTGGCTCGCTGACGGCCTGATGGTGGAAGGAGTTGACGAGAAGCCTCCCCCCAGCCCCCTCCGACTGGAGGGGGAGCAAGTGCTCCTTATATATATTAAATAAGGTGGAACCCTCGGTGACTGTGACAGAATGGGTGGGCTCGGAGCGGTCAGCATCCTGTGAATGCTTCACGGCAGCACCCCCTCCAGTGGGAGGGGGCAGGGGGAGGCTTATATCCTGGCACACCTTGCCGTCCAGCGCCACAGCCAGCGTTTGTATGCCTCGACAGATGCCGAGCATGGGTAGCTGTCGGTTGTAGGCCAGGCGTGTAATCAGCAGTTCGGGCAAATCGCGTTCCTGATTAATGCCGTGGAGTCCGGGAATGGGTTCTTCGTCAGCCCAGAGAGGGTTGATGTCGCCGCCACCGCTCAGGATAAGGGCATCGATATGGTCAAGGGTGTTCATCAGCACGTCCTTGTTGGCCGAGGGGGGGATAATAAGGGGTACGCCGCCAGCGCGGATAACGCTGTCGTAGTAGCCTTTGCCTAACTTGCAGGTCAGTTCCTCATAGTTGCCAGTGATGCCGATAACCGGACGTCGCTCGGCAGCGGGGTAGGAGGCATAGATATTGTCGACGTGTGCTGACAGGTCAAATGATTTCATCCTTTACTTCTATTTCGCGCTTGATACTCTGCTCCAGCGAAATGAGTGTCTCTGTGGACATCACACCGTGGATGCCCTGTAGCTTGCCATTGAGCAGTTCCATAAGTTGTTCATTGTCGCGGGCATAGAGCTTTACCATCATGGTGTAGGGGCCTGTGGTGAAATGGCACTCCACCACTTCGGGGATGTTCACCAGTTCAGCCACTACGTCTTTGTACATAGAGCCTTTCTCCAACGTAATGCCTACATAGGTGCAGGTGCTGTAGCCCAGGCTCTTGGGATTCACGTCAAAGCCACTGCCGGTGATGACCCCAGCCTCGATGAGATGCTGTACGCGCTGGTGAATGGCAGCTCGTGACACGTTACACTCGGCAGCCACGTCCTTGAATGGGATTCGGGCGTTCTTTGACAAGATGCTTAAAATCTTCTTGTCGAGATTGTCAATTTTTTCCATGAAAAAGCGATTTCGTTACATTTTGTCAGCAAAAGTACGCATTTTCATTGAATTGTGCAACAAAATCGTCAAAAAAATGCAAAAAAGCTGGGAAAACAATATCAAGTTACTATGTTTGCAGTTAGAAACATAGTAACTTGATAAAAAGCTATAGACGGGAAGTATTACTTCTTGCCTTTCTTGGCAGTCTTCTTGGCGGTAGTAGCCTTGGCGGGCTCCTCAGCAGGAGCGGGCTTGTCGATACCTACCAGCTCAACGTCGAAGATGAGGGTAGAGTAGGGCAAGATGTTGCCCATGTTACGCTCGCCATAGGCCAACTCCTGAGGAATGTAAAGCTGCCACTTCGAGCCTACGGGCATCATAGTCAGCGCTTCCGTCCAGCCTTTGATAACCTGATCGGCACGGAATGAAGCGGGCTTGTCTCCGTGCTTCTTTGAGGCATCGAATACAGTACCGTCGACAAGGCGACCTTCGTAGTTGACCAGAACCTTGTCAGTCAGCTGGGGAACTTCGCCAGTACCCTTGACCAATACCTTGTATTGCAGGCCGCTGGCGGTGGTAATAACGCTGTCCTTCTGGGCATTCTCCTTCAGGAACTTGATACCGGCATCGCGGTTGGGACCATAGAGTTTCTCTTCCTTAGCCTTCTTGTCGGCTTCCTGCTTCAACTTGAAGTATAGCTCAGCGTCAGACTGTCTGAACTGAGCCGTATCGGGCTTTAGGGCATCGATGAATCCACGGTAGAACAGGTCGGTAATGATAGAGTCGGGCGAGTCCTTGAATTCTTCTTTGATGCCAGGCAGCATACGGTTGCGCAACTGGTTGGCAATCTCAATGCCAGCAATCTTTGCCTTGGCCTCGGTGCTCTCGCCAGCCTTAATCGTCTCTTCAAAACTCTTCAGGAACAGTCCGATGCTGGCAGAGTCAATGCCGTGCTGCTGCTTCAGGAACGGCAGCAGGCCGTTAGTGACAGCCATACCAGCGGTATAGCTTACAGAGTCGGAACTGGTCTTCAGCTCAACGGGAGCTACGACTGTTTCCTGCTTCACTTCCTCCTTTTTCTTCTTTTTGGCATCAATGGTGCAAAAAGAAGCACTCGCCATCACAGCGAGTGCTAATATTATGGTCTTCCTCATGGCTTATTTCTTGGGATTAACCTCTAAGAGTTCAATTTTGAATACCAGCACAGAGAAGGGCTTGATGATGCCCTGCTCGCGCTCGCCATAAGCCAGCTCCTGGGGAATGTAAACTTCCCAAACAGAACCTGCGGGCATGTGAACCATAGCGTCGGTCCAACCCTTGATGGTCTGGTTACAGCGCAGGGTGATAGGCTCGTTGCGCTTGTAAGAGCTGTCGAAGATAGAGTCGTTCAGCAGACGGCCCTCGTAATGAACCTTTACCAATGAGGTGTCAGCGGGGATAGCACCAGTACCTTCCTTCAGCACCTTGTACTGCACACCGCTCTCCAGCGTCTTCACGCCTTCTTTCTTGGCATTCTCAGCCAAGAACTTCTCACCCTCTTCCTTGTTGGGACCATAGGTCTTCTCCATCTCGCGAGCCTTAATCTGGTGCATCTTATCCTGGGCGATGGTATGAGCCTGCTCAACGGTCATGAGACCTTCCTTGCCAAGGGTACCGCTGACGAAGCCTGCCATGAAGTTCTTCATGGAGATGGTCTTTGTAGAGTCTTCACCAAATACCTCGTGGTTGATGCCCTTCACCATCTGGTTGGCAATCTGCTGACCAATCTGGATACCAGCATAGTAAGCAGCCTTCTTCTTGTTGTCGCCAGCGTTGGCGCCCTCGTTCAGACCCTTGATGAACTCGCCCAGATAGGCAGTGTCCACACCGAGACGGTCAACGAGATATTCTTTCAAACCATTGGTCTGAGCCATACCGATGGCATAGCTCATCGAGTCAACATCACTCTTCAGGTTAGCCTTCGGAGTGCCATTGCCGCAAGCGGTAAAGCCAGCGGCCACAATAGCCATAGCGGCTACGAACATTAATTTTTTCATTGCTTTTTTATTATTAAACTACTTGTATCAGTTCTACATCGAATATCAGCGCGGCAAACGGGGGAATCGAAGCACCAGCACCACCCTCACCATAACCTAAGCGGTAGGGAATGAAGAAACGGTACTTGGCACCCTCCTGCATCAACTGAAGACCCTCTGTCCAACCGGCAATCACTTGCTGCAAGGGGAATGTAGCGGGCTCACCGCGCTGGATGCTGCTGTCGAACACAGTACCGTCGATGAGGAAGCCCTCATAGTGGCACATTACCGTATCCTTGGCAGAAGGCTTCTTGCCGTTACCTTCCTTTAATACCTGGTATTGCAGACCACTGGGTAGTGTGATAACACCATCCTTCTTGGCATTCTCGGCCAGATACTTCTCTCCAGCCTCCTTATGCTGCTTGCCTGCCTCAGCGCGCTGGGCACTCAGTTTCTCTTCTTGCTTCTGGAAATACTCCTGCACAATTTGCTGTGCTTCACGGTGCTGAACTTTCAGTTCATTGCCTGCAATAACGTCTTTGATGGCCAGCGCAAAATCGTCGATATTCAATTCAGCGGCACCCATCTGTGCCAATTGCTGACCAATGCCCAGTCCCAGGGCGTAACTAACTTTATCCATGCTTTCTCTTAAAAGAATAATGTGTAATTTTCGAAAATCGGCGCAAAGGTACTACTTTTTAGGGAGTTAAAGGAGTTAAAGGAGTTAAAAGGAGTTAAAGGACAATACCTTCTTGATATAAAAAGCGTATATTTGCACAAATTTAAACATTTGCGTATGAAAAAGATTGTTGTTTTGACGGGTGCCGGTATGTCGGTGGAAAGTGGTCTGAAGACTTTCCGCGATGCTGACGGACTTTGGGAGGAATATCCCGTAGCAAAAGTGGCTACCCACGAAGGATGGGAAGCCGACCCTACACTTGTGACTAATTTCTACAACATGCTGCGCAAGAAGTGTTGGAACGTCAAGCCCAATGAGGGGCATCGCTTGGTGGCAGCTCTCGAAGAGAAGTATAACGTGACGGTGGTGACGCAGAATGTGGACAATTTGCATGAGCAGGCAGGCTCATCGAAGGTGATTCACCTGCATGGCGAGCTGATGAAGGTATGCTCCAGTCGCGATGTGGATGACCCGCGCTATCAGCAGACGCTGACGCCCGACAATTGTGAGATTGCCCCAGGCACCAAGGCTGGCGACGGCTCGCTGCTGCGCCCGTTTATTGTGTTCTTTGGCGAGGCTGTTCCCATGATTTCCGTTGCAGCCGACGAGGTGCAGGAAGCTGACGTACTGATAATAATAGGTACGTCGCTGGTTGTTTATCCTGCTGCCGGATTGATTCACTACGCTCGTCCCTCGATTCCCATCTATCTTATCGATCCCAACCCAATTTCGGCAGGTGGCCGCGTGAAACAAATCCAGAAAGGGGCCTCGGAAGGCATGAAGGAGCTTTACGCTTTGCTAATGGAAAATGCCAATAGCCATTGAGCCGCTTTCCTGCCGATACCCTAAACAGGAAATGAATATTAATTGCAAGAGAAATGCATATTTGCAAAAAATAAGGAGCAAATATGCATTTTCTTGTATTTTCCTTTGGCGATTTCGTTAAAAATGAATAATTTTGCACCCGCTTACGCAGAAGGTTGCATAGCAAGTCATAGAGAAAGTTTCAGATATTAATCCTAAATATTGTTATGGCAGAAAAATTAGAAGTGAAGGAGCTCGACCAAGTTGTTGTCCGCTTCTCAGGTGACTCCGGCGATGGTATGCAGTTGGCCGGAAACATCTTTTCTACGGTTAGTGCCACCGTTGGTAACGGCATTTCAACATTCCCAGACTATCCCGCTGACATCCGTGCCCCGCAAGGTTCGCTGACGGGTGTCTCTGGTTTCCAGGTTCACATTGGTGCCGGAAAGGTTTATACCCCTGGCGACAAGTGCGATGTGCTGGTGGCCATGAACGCTGCTGCGCTGAAGACGCAGTACCGCTATGCAAAGCCGGGTGCAACGATTATCATCGACACCGACTCCTTTGGTCCCAAAGATTTGGAGAAAGCACAGTTCAAGACGGAGGACTATCTCGGTGAGATGAACATCGATCCCGACCGCGTTATCCAGTGCCCGCTGACCACGATGGTTAAAGACTGTCTGGCTGATTCGGGTATGGACATGAAGGCTATGATGAAGTGCCGCAATATGTTCGCCCTCGGCCTCGTCTGCTGGTTGTTCGACCGCGACCTGGAGTTGGTGAACAATTTCCTGCGTGAGAAGTTTGCCAAGAAGCCCGCTATTGCAGAGGCCAATATCAAGGTGATTCAGGCAGGTTGGGACTACGGTCACAACACTCATTCGTCGACAACCAGCATCTATCGTGTTGAGTCGAAGCACAAGGAGCCCGGACGCTATATGGATATCACTGGTAACAAGGCTACGGCCTACGGTTTCATTGCCGCTGCAGAGAAGGCTGGTTTGAAGCTCTACCTTGGTTCTTATCCTATCACTCCTGCTACTGATGTGCTCCACGAGCTGTCGAAGCACAAGTCGTGTGGGGTTATCACCGTACAGTGTGAGGACGAGATTGCAGGTTGCTCTTCTGCCCTCGGTGCTTCGTTCGCAGGAGCCCTTGGTGTTACTTCTACCTCTGGCCCTGGCATCTGCCTGAAGTCGGAGGCCATGAACCTTGCTGTCATCATGGAGTTGCCGCTCGTCGTGCTCGACGTGCAGCGCGGTGGTCCTGCTACGGGTCTTCCCACGAAGTCCGAGCAAACCGACCTGTTGCAGGCGCTCTTCGGACGTAACGGTGAGAGTCCTATGCCCGTGCTGGCAGCCACCAGTCCTACCGACTGCTTCGATGCAGCCTATCAGGCCTCGAAGATTGCCTTGGAGCACATGACCCCCGTCGTGCTGCTCACCGATGCCTTCGTAGCCAACGGCTCTGGTGCTTTCAAACTGCCCGAAATGGCCAAGCTCGACGCCATCAATCCTCCTTACGTTCCTGAGGAGCTGAAGGGTAAGTGGACACCCTATATGCGTGCTGAGAATGGTACCCGCTACTGGGCTGTTCCTGGTCGTGAGGGCTTTGCTCATATCCTCGGTGGACTGGAGAAGGACTCCAACACTGGTGCTATCTCTACGAATCCTGAGAACCACGACCTGATGACTCGTCTGCGCCAGCAGAAGATTGCCAATATCCAAGTGCCCGACCTTGAGGTGGACGGCGATGCTGATGCCGACCTGCTCATCGTGGGCTTCGGTTCTACCTACGGACATCTGCACTCGGCAATGGACGAACTGCGCGCCAAGGGCCACAAGGTGGCACAGGCTCACTTCAAGTACCTGAACCCGCTGCCCAAGAACACCGCCGAGGTACTCTCTAAATATAATAAGGTGGTGGTGGCCGAACAGAACATGGGTCAGCTTGCTGCCTACCTGCGCATGAAGGTCGACAACTTCGTACCCTACCAGTTCAACCAGGTCAAGGGCCAACCCTTCGTGGTCGAAGAACTCGTCAACGCCTTCACCGAGATTATCAACAAGAAGTAATAATAACAACCACATATTCTTTTGAAACAACGAATTAAAACGGATTACACGAATTATACGAATTAATAATTTAAGGAAAATTATTTAACGAATTTAAAAGATGATATATCCAAACGAGAGTTATGAAATTATTGGTGCTGCCATGAAAGTGCATAGCATCATGGGACCTGGATTCACTGAGAAAGTGTATCAGGAAGCTCTGGCTTTGGAATTTCAGGAACGTAACATTCCATTCAAGCGCGAGGTGGAGATTCATGCTTCATATAAAGGCATTACGCTCGCTGGTACATTTGTCCCCGACTTTATTTGCTATGACAAGATTATTGTTGAAATAAAAGCAGTCAGGGAATTGGATGATGTTCATCGTTCACAGGCTATTAATTATGCTAAGATTGCAGGCTTTCAGCTTGCTCTTCTTATCAATTTCGGAGAATCATCCCTTGAATACGAACGTTTCCCCGTAGGGTAAATTCGTGAAATACAAATAATCCGAAAAAAATAATTTGTCAAATTCGTGAAATTCGTCTTAATTCGTTGTTAGAAAAATAAATGTGGTAAAAAAATATTAGTATTATGAGTTATACAGCACAAGATTTCAAGAAAGGTCAGCCTCGTTGGTGCCCGGGTTGTGGCGACCACTTCTTCCTGGCTTCACTCCATAAGGCTATGGCTGAGATTGGCGTAGCCCCAGAGAATATCGCGGTAATCAGTGGTATCGGCTGTTCCAGCCGTCTGCCCCACTACATGGCTACCTACGGCATGAACACCATCCACGGTCGTGCTGCCGCCATCGCTACTGGCGCCAAGGTTGCCAACCCCAACCTCACCGTATGGCAGGTGTCTGGTGACGGTGACGGTCTGGCTATCGGTGGTAACCATTTTATCCACGCCAACCGTCGTAACATCGACCTCAACATGATCCTGTTGAACAACCGCATCTACGGTTTGACCAAGGGTCAGTACTCTCCCACCTCTCCCCGTGGCTTTGTTTCTAAGTCGAGCCCTTACGGCACGGTCGAGGATCCGTTCCGTCCTGCCGAGCTTTGCTTTGGTGCCCGCGGTCACTTCTTCGCCCGCTGCGTAGCTACCGATGCCAAGGGTACTGTCGAGGTGCTGCAGGCTGCCTACAAGCACAAGGGTGCCTCTGTTACCGAGGTACTGCAGAACTGCGTCATCTTCAACGACCACTGCCACGACGTAGTCTATAACAACGAAGGCCGCAAGAAGAACGCTATCTACGTTAAGCACGGCGAAAAGCTCGTCTTTGGTGAGAACAATGAGTTCGGTCTCGTTCAGCAGGGCTTTGGCCTGAAGGTGGTCGAGATCGGCAAGGACGGCTACACCATCGACGATGTGCTCGTCCACGATGCCCACTGCCAGGACAACACCCTGCAGCTGAAGCTCGCCCTGATGACTCCTGAGGATGGCTTCCCCATCGCCCTGGGTGTTATCCGCGACGTCGATGCTCCCACCTACAACGATGCCGTCTATGCACAGCTCGAAGAGGTCTCGGCTCAGAAGAAGTACCACAACTTTGCCGAGCTGCTTGAGACCAACGACATCTGGGAGGTGAAGTAACATCTCCAATACGTTTTGTAAACTCCATGTAGCAAACGTCCCTGTTGCAATTCGCAGCAGGGGCGTTTTTCGTGTATTCATACACTTAATATGAGGTATTTTCCAAAATTCTTTCCTTTTAACTCTCAATTTCTTTGTACCTTTGCATCCGCAAAATTAAAAACCATCAAAGAGCAATGATCAGTAATTACAGAAACCTGCATATTGTAGATGCAGCCCGCCAGTTCCGCCACGAGCATAAGTATCATCCGTCGAACGTGATGAAGCGGTTTATCAAGATTGCCACCGTGGTCATCGTTACCTTATTGTTATGGAATATGCCCAGCGAGTGGTTCGGTATCCAGAACCTCACCGTTATCCAGCAGCGCATTATCGCCATTTTCGCCTTTGCCACGCTCATGTGGATATTGGAGATTGTGTCGTCATGGGCCACCTCCGTCGCGATTATCGTGCTCATGCTGCTGTTCACCACCGACAGTGGCATCCTGCCCATGGTCAATGAGGAGGAAGTGGGCGCCCTGCTCAGCTATAAAGGAGTGATGGCTACCTTTGCCGATCCTGTCATCATGCTGTTCATTGGAGGTTTCGTGCTCGCCATTGCCGCTACCAAGACGGGCCTCGACGCCCAGCTGGCCAAGGTGCTGCTGAAGCCCTTTGGCACCAGGAGCGAGATGGTGCTGCTGGGATTCCTGCTCATTACGGGTCTCTTCTCCATGTTCGTCTCCAACACTGCTACCGCTGCCATGATGCTCACGTTCCTCACCCCCGTGTTCCGCCAGCTGCCTCCTGAAGGCAAGGGCCGCATAGCGCTGGCCATGTCTATTCCCGTGGCTGCCAACCTCGGTGGTATGGGTACCCCCATCGGAACGCCGCCCAACACCATCGCCCTGAAATACCTCAACGACCCTGAGGGCCTGAACCTCGGACTGGGCTTCGGCCAATGGATGATGTTCATGTTCCCGCTGGTTGTCCTCCTGCTGTTCATCAGCTGGCGCTTGCTCCTGAAGGCTTTCCCCTTCACCCAGAAGCGCATTGAACTCAACATCGAGGGCGGTATGCAGAAAGGCTTCCGCGCCAACGTGGTGATTGTCACGTTCTTCGTCACGGTCATCCTCTGGTTGCTCGACAGCGTTACCGGCATCAACTCCTATACGGTAGCCATGATCCCGTTTGCCGTGTTCGCCCTGACGGGAGTGATCGACAAGCGCGACCTTGAGCAGGTCAACTGGAGTGTTATCTGGATGGTTGCTGGTGGTTTCGCCCTTGGCTACGGTCTCAATAAGTCGGGACTGGCAGAGAATGCCGTTGCCAGCATTCCTTTTGGCGAGTTCTCGCCCATGCTCATCCTCTTGCTTGGCGGTGCTATCTGCTACGCCCTGTCCAACTTCATCTCCAACTCCGCCACTGCCGCCCTGCTCATGCCTATCCTGGCTATCGTCTGCGGCGCTATGGGCGACAAGTTGGCTCCCATCGGTGGCACCCCTACCGTATTGATTGGTGTTGCTATCGCAGCCTCCTCCGCCATGATTCTTCCTATTTCCACTCCGCCGAATGCCCTTGCCTTTGCTACCGGCTTCGTTCAGCAGAAGGATATGGCGAAGATGGGCATCATCATGGGTATCATCTCGATGGTCTTAGGCTTCGGCCTCGTCTACCTGATGGGAACGCTACATCTTATTTAATATAGCTTTTCGCAAGAACATCCGAGCAATAAAAAGGGTAGTAACATCGCAGTTCACCCAAATATCTATAAGATGAGCAGCCTACTTGGCTGCTCATTTTCTTTATGAATAATGATCAGATAGAGACCCTGATCATGCTATCAACAGTCGCCCAGTCTGTGGAATATTTACAATCTAGTGGAGAATAATACAATTCGGTGGAGAATTTTACAAAAATCGAGTCGGAATATACAAAAACCTTCACCAAGGGGCGCTATGGGCTTGCAGGAATCGGGAAAAACATTTAACTTTGTAGTCGATATGAGGGGCCGATTGCCTCTCCGTACTGACTGAATCACAAAAAATATCTGAAGAAGAACGATGATTATATGACCAAGAGATTCATGTTAAATCCGTCATATTCTAAACGAAACTCTATAACCTGTCCCAAGTGTGGAAAGGTGACATCATTCAATATACCGGAAGATGCCATAGACGAAGAGGGTGAGTTCTATCGCTGCCAGCACTGCGGATGGCCATTCCATTTCATAAAACGAAGGAATAACTAACAATCACAAAATCATCTGAAATATGTACGAACACGAAGGACTCGGCGATGCACTCTTCATGGCGCTCTACGGAGCGGTGGCCATGATGGCCCTGTTGGGCGGGCTTTATCTCCTATTCACCCGTGGCAACATGGTGGCCGAGAAAGTTGCCCCTCCCAAGGCACTTAGGCGCTGGGCGGCGGCCTTCCTGGCGGCGGTGGTAGCGAGCCATGTGTGGTGGTTCGTGTTGGGCACGGTATGGCTGACGTCCGACCGCGTGGTGCGCGACACGGTGTGCATCGCCCTCGACCTCTCTACTCTTGTTCCGCTGATGATGGCGGTACTGCTGCGGCTGCTTCAGCACCGCCGGTACCCGACGTGGCCGTGGTTCGTATTGCAGTTGCCGTTGGTGGCGATGGCCGTGTGGGGCATTGTGCGTGGCGACATGTCGTATGCCACGGGTGGCGGCGGCCGTCCAGGCTGGATGGTGCTGTACCAGATGGTGGTCATCATACTATTCCTCTCGGGCTACGTGCAGGCGTTGCGGCAGTACGGCCGTTGGCTACGCAATAATTATGCCGACCTGGAGCACAAGGAAGTGTGGCAGAGCTTGGTGGTGATACTCGTCATTGTCATGGCCTACGGCTTCTACATGACCAACGGCGGCTCGCTCCTGCGTGAATACCTCTCGCAGCTCAACTCCGTGCTCATCATCGCCTTCGTGGTATGGAGGGTCGAGGCGCTGCAGGGGCTGGCGGAGGCGGAAGAAGTTAGCTCGACCGAAGGTCAAGTTAACGAAGTTATCGAAGACGAGGAGACGGGAATACAGGAAGACAAGAAGACAAGCACTCCCGACGCGATGATCACCTCGGCCCTCAGGAAGCGTTGCGAGGCGACAGAGCTCTACCTGCAGTCTGACCTGACGCTCTCGGAGCTCGCGCGGGTGTTGGGAACGAACCGCACCTACTTGAGTGCCTACTTCGCCAGCCAAGGCACGACGTACTACGGCTACATCAACCGCCTACGCATCGACCACTTCTGCCGTCTCTACCGCGAGGCGCGGGTCGAGGGGCGCTCAGCAACGGCCACACAGCTCTCCGCCGAGTGCGGCTACGGTACCTACCGCACCTTCGCCGATGCCTTCCGCACGCAGAAGGGACAGACGCCCACGGAGTGGATGCGCAGCCAGACTGATTAGTGGAATGTTCCCTGATTATTTTAAAAAGATGAGTCATCACGGAACCTGATTACCTAAATCCTGTTATTTTGGAAACATACAAAAAAACCCGGTGCTCCGTGAGGAACATCGGGATCTTTCTTTTTTTGCCGCTCAGTCTTTTGCCAGCGGCTTCAGGTCGGCATACTCGGTCTTGGCATCGAGACAGGGGCACTGCGTATGGGCGCCGGGCAGGTCTCGGTGACCGAGGATGACAACATCGGGGTAGTCTGCTTTTAACGACTTCAGCAGGGCGTGGAGGGCAGCTTTCTGCTCCGTGGTGCGCGTGTCGGCAGGAACGCCCTCTGGGGTCAGACCACCTTCGTAGCACACGCCGATGGAGTGCTGATTATAGTGCCGGGCATGTGCCCCGGGCAGGTTCTCATGACGCGTCTGGTACACATGACCGTCGCGGGTGATATAATAGTGGTAGCCGGTGAACCCGAAACGGGCGTCGTGGCAGGCGATGAGGTCCTCGACGGAGAACCGGCGGTCACAGCGCGTCGCGCTGCAGTGAATGACGATTAACTGGATTGTTCGCATAATATTTTGATTTTAATTTCACACAGATCTCACTGATCCCACAGATTTTTATCTATTGAAATTAGAGTTATCTGTCGGGAGTCAGTGCAATCAGCGGCACCATTATTATCTGTGGGATCTGTGGGATTTGTGTGACCATATCATCCGTGAGTGCTATATGACATAATTATCTGTGGGATCTGTGAGATCTGTGTGACCTAACTTTTGCAGCTCTGGGTGAGGAAGGAACTGACAATGGCGGTGAGTACAGTGATGACGAACTGTACGATGGTTTTCCACTTCTTGAGGTTCTTGAACATAGTAATTTCTTTTAGTGAGTTTGTTAAAAGTCACACAGATCTCGGAGTTTATTAAAGTCACACAGATCTCACAGATCTCTCAGATTTTTTCTGGCACAAATGATACAGTTTATATTGATTCATCAAATAAAATTCTATCTGTGTGATCTGTGAGATCTGTGTGACCATATCATCCGTGAGTGCTATATGACATAATTATCTGTGGGATCTGTGCGCTCGGCTTTGCCGCTTATATGAGCGACAGCGAGTCTTAAGAAATCTGTGTGACATTAGGGTTTAGGGCTCGGGCTCGGGGTCCGGGTTGTCGTCGTCCTTCTTCTTGCCCTTCGGCTCCAGCAGATCCTTGGCGTTCATGAACTCGGCCTTCTTCTTCAGCGTCTTGGCCGACAGGTCGTTGATGTCCTGGCGACTGGCGGCGAAGCGCAGGTAGAGGCCCTTGAAGTTGGCGCCGACGTTGAAGTCGTCCTCGGTATCGGCAGGTGACGACTTGGCGGAGAGGTAGAAGGTGCCGAGGTTGCCGAACTGCACCTTCTTGCCCTCGAGCAGCTGCTCCAGCAGACAGGTCTGCAGCTTGTTGGCAACACCCAGGCAGACGTCCTCGCCATAGACGGAATTGTGTTCCGACATGTGCTTGCAGAGCTCCTGGTAGGTCATGGTCTTGGTGGTGACCACACGACCGTAGTACATTCCATAGTACTTGGAATCGGTGATGGTGTTCTTGTAGACTTTGTAAAGTACAGGCATAATTTAAATGTTTAGAGTTTAGTGTTTAGAGTTTTCAAGCTCTGCTTGGTCGGTAGATAGAAGGAGATAAATGAAGCATACAAAACCTGAATTACTCTATCAATGTGTTTCATTGACAATACAAAGGTACAACATCTGCGAGACCCGTTTCAACCTTCCTCATGGTTACCTACGATAATGAAGAATTCAAGTTTCGCATTCGCTCAACTTCTTTGTAGTTAAGAAGTTAAGTAGATATCGCTTCGCACGTCCTTTCGGAATGTAGTTATGCCATTACACTTTTTGCTTTGTTTCTGCCTCCAGTCATTTGGCTTCACTTCTTTAACTACTGACTACTTAACTACTTCAGAAAGTTGAATGAAGAATAAAGTTTCTCAATTCGATAATTCGATAATGATCTAACGTGTGCGCAGCCAAAATTTGTGAAATTACTGCGGGCACTCGTGGGTCTTCGACAAATCTCGTGTAATTCGTTGTTTAAAGTATGTTGAGCGCGTGGTTCTATAAATATATCCGTTGCGCTCGAACTTGTTCGCTTGGCTCGTCCAAGAATCCGTTCAATCCGTTGTTGAATTTCAATCCGTTGTCGTATCTCTATTCTTGCGTCCCTTCGGTTCTTTCAGTCGCTACGCTTGGTGAAAGCGGCAAAGCCGAGCGGCAAGCGAGCAAGCTCGAGCGCGTTTTATTCGTGTCTTTCTTGCGTCCCTTCGGTAGCAAGCGAGCAAAGCTCGAGCGCGTGTCATTCTTCGCAAGCGAAGCGACCAGAGGTCGAGCGCGTTTTAATTCGTTGTTGTATATAAATCTGTGGTCGTAAATATAATTCGTTTAATTCGTGAAATTTTTCGCAAGCGAAGCGTCCCTTCGGGCCGAGCGCGTGGTTCTATAAATATATCCGTTGAATCCGTTCAATCCGTTGTTTATATGAATTCGTTTTATTCGTGTTTTTCGATGTTAAACCTAGTCCACGTCGATGGCGAACTTCTCGGTAATGAACTTCACGATATGTGGTGGCAGTACTTTGGCGTTGGGTAGCAGGCCCATCGCCGACAGTTCGGTGTCGAAGCGGCGGCACCAGTTCATCAGGGTTTGTACGGTAACGCCGGCACGGTCGGCCAGCTCGGATTTTGACATTGATTTCATGAGGGAGTACTGTTTAGTGTTTAGAGTTTAGCGTCGAAAAGGAATGCTTTTCGGGTTGAAAAGTGCCACTTTTCGGGTCGTTTGGCGGCCCTTTCCGGATGCATACAGATACAGATCTATACACTTGATTTTGTAAACTCTTCGCGTACCGCGTATACGCGCAGTACGCGAGGACTCCTTAGAAAACATCTGTATCATCTGTATCTGTATCGGCTTCATGGACCATCAGGCGACGGATGGAGAGCATCTCCTCGGCCGAGCGGCGAATGACCACGTAGCCGCGAACGTTGCGGTTCATCATGGGGTCGGTTCTACTGATCACTTTTGAAGTTTCTGTATTACACATCGTTCTTGACCCCCTGTGCACTTCCATCGGTTCAATTGTTTTCAAATGCGAAGGCAAAGAT
>JAEEGH010002220.1_pt1 | contig 52830 bp, 47 predicted proteins | sample 9134181 | NCBI WGS metagenome assembly JAEEGH01 (sample SAMN16246544, study PRJNA631951) | gut metagenome | biome: gut microbiome; feature: rumen; material: DP-attached | host: Bos | place: Iran: Karaj | collected 2018-10 | reverse complement strand
TTTTCTCTTCTAGCACCTTGACTACATTCTCTGCCAACGGCTGTTCCTTATATGCCCTTACACTGTGACGGGCTTCAATAGCTTCTTCTAGGGTCATTTCACAAAACATATTAAATCTGGGTGTAAAAATACGAAAAAATGAAGAATTATTGCTATCTTTGTGCCAAGATTTGAGAATTATTAGGATTTGATTCAGAAACAGATATCTACAGAGAATGCTCGCTCGGCTTGTCCGCTTGGCTCGTCCAAGAACGATGGGCAATTGAAACAGCTCTACGAAACGGCATTCCCCAAGGAAGAACAGATTCCCTGGGATGACTTGGTGCGACTAATTGGTGAGATGCATCTTGACTTCACAGCCTATTACGAGGGAGAAGAGTTTATCGGCTTTACGATTGTCTATCCCAGACCCTCGTTTAACTGGTACTGGTATTTCGCCGTTAAGGAAGAACTGCGAGGAAAAGGTCTTGGTCAGAAGATTCTTAATCAACTGATAGAACGTTATAAGGGACAGTCATGTGTCCTGGACATGGAGTCATCTCGTCAGGAGTGTGACAACAAGGAGCAAAGGCTGCGTCGCCATGCATTCTATCTTCGAAACGGATTCCGTGACACTAATGTCTATCGTTGTTGGGATGACTTGGAGATGACCATGATGATGATGGGCCCTGGAACATTTACCCTGCAGGATTGGGACGAGATAATTGGAGAGTTAAGGAAATATTGGACATGGGATTAAAATAAGGATTAACTGCATGAGTGAGTTTCGTGAAATGAGGCGCAAGCGCCAACAGCTTTCAGAGGAAGAGAGTATTGGTATATTGCAGAAAGCGACGGCTGGTACACTGGCATTGCTTGGTGATGATGACTACCCCTATGCTGTTCCCATCAGTTATGTCTATTATGAAGGGAAACTGTATTTCCACAGCGCTCTGGCTGGGCACAAAGTGGATGCCATCCGCAAGTGTGACAAGGCATCTTTCTGTGTCATCGAGCAGGATGATGTGCAACCAAAGAAGTATACAACCTTCTTCCGTAGCGTGATAGCCTTTGGTAGAATCCACATCATCGAGGATGAACAGGAGAAATTGGAAACAGCCCGTATGCTTGGCAACCGCTATAATCCGAACGATGATGAGAACTTGCAAAAGGAGATTGAGAGCGGCTTCTCCCGTATGCTGATGATTCGTTTTGACATCGAGCACCTGACAGGCAAGGAGGCAATTGAATTGGTAAGACAAAGAAATATATGACAGAAAAAGAGAAGATGTTGGCGGGCGAAATTTATTCCGCTGTTGACCCGCAGCTGATAGAAGAACTGACGGAAGTTAAGGAGATAATCCATGACTATAACCTGTTGCGCCCGTCGGAGAAGGAGGAGGCAAGGGAGATCCTGAAAGGTCTCTTGGGACACATCGCTGATGACAATATTCTGATTAACCAGCCCTTCTATTGCGACTATGGCAAGCAGATTAGTGTGGGCAAGCGGTTCTTTGCCAACTTCAACTTCACCGTGCTCGACGAAGCACGTGTCACCATTGGAGATGACTGTTTTATCGGCCCTAATGTAAGCATCTACACGGCCAGCCATAGTACAGACCCCGTGGAGCGCAACAGCCGTAGAGAGTGGGCAGAACCAGTCACCATTGGCAATAATGTATGGATTGGTGGCAGTGTGACCATCCTGCCTGGTGTGACAATTGGTGACAACGTGACCATAGGTGCAGGTAGTGTAGTGACGAAAGATATTCCTTCGAACTCCATTGCAGTAGGCAACCCCTGCAAAGTAGTAAAGACTATATGACACTACGTGAACTCATAAATTCAGTAGATTCTGAGCAGTACAGCGAATCAACGTTGTACCAGAAGCTACGTGAGACGAAGCCTGAGTATGGTTCCAATAGACGTATTCAGGTTAAGTTGGTAAATGGTGAGGTCGCTATTACCAACGTTCACGTCGGCTCGTTGGGCGATATTCTTACTTACCAGATTGATGTGGCTCCAGACCTGCAGGTTACGAAGATGCAACTGTTGGATGAAATCCTCAAAGAGATGGCTTCGAACACCTTCAGCGATGAAGAACAGGCAGAGTTCTGGGATGACTTCGATAACCTGCAAAAAGCAAAGATCGTAAGATGACACTTCCCAAGTTCATAATCACAATGGATGGCTACTTTCGCCTTGGCATGGTCAACCAGCATAAGCATCTGCTGAAGCCGGGTGACCAGTGTATCGGTGGTGGGTACTACCACTTTGTCTTTGTTTCCAACCGCATCCTCCTTGACAGGGAATCATACGACTTTGGTCGTCCCAAATGGCATCTGCTGGAAACATTGAAGGTTCCTTCTACCTATCGTGGTATGCAAATCGTTTATTCGTATGATGATGGTTTCCATGATGATTACAACGTCAGCGAAGAACTGAATATCGAATACTATGACTGACTACGATTCCATATGGCGCACGCAAGATGAGATTCGAACGGTGGTGAATGCCGTTCTGGGTGAATGTATCTGGAATCTCAGCTACAGCGAGCGACGTATGGCCATTGAACTGGAGTTGACTGTCACCCTTGATGATGATGCTATCGGCAATCTCTGCTGCCAATTCTCAATTACTGCCGACTACGAGGGCGTCGGCGCAAAAGGATCGAAATTCGCATTCTATCTTTGAATGCCTAAATAATCGAAGTCATTGACCTTTGTCGCTTAGCAAGGCTAAGAACTTATCTGGCCAACAATTCATAATCAGCTTGTTTGGGAATTCCGTTTCTGCCAGCAGCGGATAGAGTCGTTCATAATCGGCTATCTGGAAAGAAATGTCGTATGAGCCTGAAATATTTGTATCAATAAACTTACGGAGTGTCTGAGTGTCGCAACATTCAGAATACACGTCTGAATGTCATGCTTGGTTATTGATAAGTCTTGAAAATCAGCAGTTTATATATCTTTTTGATAATGCGTGAGTCTTATTTTAGTAGTTCCACTTTTGGATATGATTACCATTTTTGGAAATAAAATTGGCGCAAAATGTTTTAGATATAATATATAAGTCGATTTCTTGGTATTTTGTAATGATGTAATTACTTAAGAATCAGATATTTGTAACTGGTTTCTATCTAAAGATTCTAAATTTGATTTTGCGCCAATTTTGCGCCAATATTTCCTGTTTTAACATAAAACCGTTGGAATTTAAGTTAAATTTAAGTTAACGTCTTGATTTAAGGATAAAAAGAAAAGCCTTGTAAGTTGTTGACCTACAAGGTTTTATGAGGGTGCCCGGACGGACTCGAACCGTCGACATTCAGAACCACAATCTGACGCTCTAACCAACTGAACTACGGGCACCATGTTGGTTGCTTCCTCAAAAGCGAGTGCAAAGGTACGGGAAAAATTTGGATTAGCCAAATAATTCCCGTACTTTTTTCTGAAAATCTTTAATTTGCGGGCTGTGCAGGAGCTGCGGGAGCCTCTGCAGCGGGTGCTTCAGCAGCCTTAGTGGCAGGAGCCTCTGCAGCAGGAGCAGCAGCGTCCTTGGTTTGGCTGGCACCGAAGCCGGGCAGATTGTTAGGATTGGTGACAGGGTTCTCGATGTTCTCCATCACTGAGCTGTCAGTGGTAGCAGAGGGAGCAACCCATGCGCAGATGATGCTGATGACCACCATGCTGGCAGCGAGTGCCCATGTGGCCTTCTCGATGAAGTCGGTGGTTTTGCGAACACCTGCTACCTGGTTGTAGCCAGCGAAACTGGATGACAGACCGCCACCCTTAGACTCTTGAATCAGCACGATACCAATCATGAGTACGGCTGCAAGTACGATAAGAATTACAAATAATGTGTACATAATTTTTTAATGTTTTGATTGTTATTATTATTTCGTTTTTTTATTCTTGTTGTTTATAATGAGTTTCTCGAGGAAACGTATCTGATCGGCAAAGTAGGCATTCTTCTGCGGATACTTCGTGCTGAGACGAGTGATGATATCGAGGGCTTTCTGATAGCGTCCCTGCTTGATATAGATGCGTGCCAGTGTCTCGGTGAAGTACTCCTCGTCGCTGTCGTCGGCATTGCTGTCTTGTTGACTTTCTTCAAAGTCGTCCTGTGGCAGGTCGAGTGTGATGTGTCCCTGTTCCTGTTGCAGGAAGTTGTCGATGAGGTCATGCCCCTTCAGCTGTGGAGCGTCGTCTGTTACGACATTGCTCTCTGTCTCCAGCAGGAAGGCCACGTAGTCGATGGCTGCATCGGCAGGTGTGGGGCGACGCTTCATGTCCTTCGGCTCCTCGTCCTCAGGTATGGATTCGAGGAAGTTGTCGATGAGGTCGATGGTGCGGCTTGACGAGCTGTCGGCTTTGGGCTTCTGGCTGTTAGCTTTCGGCTTTTGACGCAGCTGGTAGTGGGCAGCCTCGACCATGTTGAAGATGGCCTTGCGGTCGGTGATGTAGAAGGCGGCACGGCGCAATTCTTCGTCGAAAGCGGCATCGTGGAGCAGATAGAGATTCTGCAGCATGAGCAGTCGTGCCGTCTGGAAATACGGATTCAGTGCCAGCATAGAACGCAGCTCGTACAGCGTGTCGCGGTCGAGTCGCTCTGGGTGGTTGATGAGTTCCGTCAGTTCCATATTACTTTTCACTTTTCACTTTTCATTAGCGCAGCGCCTATCACCAGTTCGCCACTGTAGCGTTGAATATCTGGTCGCAGATGTCCTTACACATCTGTGTCACCAGCTCTTCCTGTACTTCGTTGAGCGAGCGGGTGGTCTCGTAGCTCTGGTTGGCTGTAAAGGTGCGCTCAAAGTCTTCCGAGTGGTTGACATTATTGGTGAAGCGCACGTTGACGGACATGGAGAGCTCCGTCTGTGCCGAATAGCCCTCAGCACTTACAGACTTGTTGCGCTGCTGGTATTGCGTGATTTCACCCTCTATCTTCAGGTCGCCGTTACGCTTAACCTGCGTCAGACGGGTATGGGCCATGAAATGGTCTCTCAGTTCGTTGTTGAACAGCGGTCCCATAGGTCCCCACACATAGTTTGAGCGGATGGGGAATTCGGCTATCTGGATGGTCTTGGTCTTGCTGTAGTCGATGCTGGCTCCGTTGAACTTATAGCTCACGGAACAGGCCGTCAGCAGCATAAGGGCTGCCAGACATGTCGTTGTCAGTATCTTACTTCTCCAGTCCATATTGTTTCAGTCTGCGATATAGGGTGCGGTCGCTGATGCCCAGCTCTTGAGCAGCCTTCTTGCGATTGCCGCCATTACGCTCCAGGGCCTTCTCCAGCATCTGACGACCAAGGTCGCTGAGGTTCAGACTCTCCAGCTCCGGCTCCACATACTCTTCGGCCTCGGCATCCTCTAGGGATGGCGTGCTGATGGGTTGAATGGGCGAAAGCTGGGTTGTTGGCAATGGGGCCGCTGGCGTGGTCTTAGTGACCTGTACGTCCTCCATCTGCTTCTTCAGCGTACTCATCTCGCGACGCATGTCGTTGACATTGCTGCGTAGTTCGAAGAGAATCTTGTAGAGTATCTCGCGCTCATTCTCAAACGAGTGTTCACCCTCGCTGTGGATAGTGGCCAACTGTGTGGTCTCCTGGTCCTGCGGGATGAAGCGTGACAGAATCTCTGGGGTGATCTGTCGCTCGGTACTGAGGATGGAAATCTGTTCGGTGATATTCTTCAACTGGCGCACGTTGCCTGGCCACTTGTAGCGCATCAGCAACTGCTTGGCATCGTCGGTCAGCACAATCTTGTCCATGCGGTACTTCTCGGCCATCTGCATGGCAAAGAGACGGAACAGCAGGACGATGTCCTCGCCGCGCTCGCGGAGTGGGGGCATCTGTACGGGTACCTGATTCAGACGATAGTAGAGGTCTTCGCGAAAACGACCCTCGCTGATGGCCTGTTGAATGTTGACATTGGTGGCAGCCACGATGCGCACGTCGGTCTTGCGGATTTCCGTTCCGCCAACGGGGATGTACTCACCGTTCTCCAGCACACGCAACAGACGGGCCTGGGTGGCCATAGGCAGTTCGCCAACCTCGTCGAGGAACAGCGTACCCTTGTTGGCTACTCCGAAATAGCCCAACGAGTCGTTGATGGCTCCTGTGAAGGAACCTTTGACGTGACCAAAGAGCTCGGAGTCGATGGTACCCTCAGGGATAGAGCCGCAGTTGATGGCGAAGTATTTCTCGCGACGACGTGGGGAGTTGTCGTGAATGACACGAGGGATGATTTCCTTACCCACACCACTCTCGCCAACGATGAGCACACTGAGATCTGTCGGCGCCACCTGTAAAGCGACGTCGAGGGCGCGATTCAATGCTTCGCAGTTGCCCACGATATTGTAGCGCTGTTTGATGCTCTGTAACTCTGTTGTTTTCATTCAGCCGTTTTTAGCCAATTTGGCCGCAAAGGTACAAAGAAAATCTGACATAATGGCACACTTTGGCAGAAATTTAATTTTCTTCCTCTGTTTCAGGTGTTTCGGACTTCTCTTTTTTGAACAGATCCTTGGCACGCGGCTGTGCAAAACGAGCCCTGTTGCCATCCTCGCGCTTCTCGTGGAATAACTTTGGCAGTGGGTTCTTCAGCGGTTCGTCGTAGTTCTGACGATTGCGCCAGATGTCGATAGCCGTATAGATGGCCTGACGCAACGAGTTCTCGTCGGCCTTGCCCTGTCCGGCAATGTCGTAGGCAGTGCCGTGGTCGGGCGAGGTGCGCACGATGGGCAGGCCAGCCGTATAGTTGACGCCATTGTCGAGGGCGATGGTCTTGAAAGGTGCCAGTCCCTGGTCGTGGTACATAGCCAACACGCCATCGAAGTAGTTGTAACTGCCTGAACCGAAGAATCCGTCGGCTGCATAGGGACCAAAGGCCTGAATGCCGCTCTCTGCCAGCTGGTCGATGGCAGGCTTGATGATATCCTTCTCTTCAGCGCCCAACAGACCGTTGTCGCCAGCATGTGGGTTCAGCGACAGTACGGCAATGCGTGGACACGATATGCGGAAGTCGCGACGCAATGACTGGTGGAAGATGGTGGCCTTCTCGATGATGGCCTCCTTGCTGATGGCTTTGGCAATGTCCTTGATGGGCAGATGGGTGGTGACGAGTGCCACACGCAGTATCTCGTTCATCAGAATCATCAGTGCCTTCTTGCCGTCGCCCAGACTGGTCTCAATATACTCTGTGTGTCCAGGGAAGTGAAAGCCTGGACTCTGGATGGTAGCCTTGTTGATGGGTGCTGTCACCAGTACGTCGTAGAGACCGTTGCGATAGTCGGTCATAGCACGGTCCAGTGCATGGAAAGCGGCCTGTCCGGCTTCTGCGGAGGGCTGTCCCAGTTCTACCTTCGTCTCGTCATCGTGGCAATTCAAAAGGTTGACACGTCCGTCGCGAGCGTCTTCGGCCTTGTTGATGATAGAGAAATTCGTCTCTAGATTGAGTGTCTTCTTGTGGTAGGTCGCAATCTTGGGCGAACCATAGATGATGGGTGTGCAAAGTTCGAGAATGGCTGGGTCTTGGAAGACCTTCAGTATCACCTCGTAACCGACACCGTTGGTATCTCCTTGCGTGATAGCCACGCGAATTTTCTGTTCTTCCATATTGTTGTTGTATTGATGGGTCTAATGGGTCTGATGGGACTGATGGGCTGTTGATAGCAGGCCACAAGCGGCGAAGATGTCCTGACCGCGAGAAGCACGGATGGTCGTTGTGATGCCGTGAGCGGTGAGATAGTCGCGCAGAGCCTCCATACGTTTCTCGTCAGAGGCAGGCAGGTCAACATTGGGTATCTCGTGGAAACGGATGAGGTTGACACGACACTCCAGACCCTCCAACAGGCGCACTATCTCGCGACCATAGAGTGGGGTGTCGTTGAGGCCGCCAAAGCAGATGTACTCAAACGAGCAACGGCGCTGGTGGGTGAAGTCGTACTCCTTGAGCAGGGCTATCGTCTCCTCCAGTGGCATTGCCTTCTCGGCAGGCATCAACTGCAAACGCTGCTCATGGAGGGGCGAGTGCATAGAGATGGCTACGTGACAGGGACTCTCGTCTAGGAAGCGTTTCAGTTTGTTGCGAACACCCACGCTGCTGACTGTGATGCGCTTCGGACTCCATTGCCAGCCCCAGTCAGCAGTCATAATCTCCGTTACACGTAATACGGCATCGAGGTTGTCCATCGGTTCTCCTTGCCCCATGAAGACGATATTGGTGAGTTGGTCAACCTCTGGGAGTGCGTATATCTGGTTGAGAATGTCTGCAGCGGTGAGGTTGCCCTGCCACCCCTGCTTACCCGTCTGACAGAACAGACAGTTCATCTTGCAGCCTACCTGACACGAGACGCACAATGTAGCACGGTCGTGGTCCGGAATGAAGACTGTCTCGACGAAAAAGCCTGTTTCGTTTGCTGCTGTGTCACAGCAACATACAGGAAATAAATACTTGATGGTGCCGTCCTTGCTGCGCTGACAGTCGATGGGTTCCATAGTCCCTACCTCGTATTCTGCGCTGAGCAATTCGCGATTGCGCTTCGACAGATTAGTCATCTCGTCGATACTCTTCACATGCTTCTCGTACAACCATTGAGCTACCTGCTTTGCAGTAAAAGCAGGCATACCCAAACTGCCGACAAGAGCCTTCAGCTCCGTCGGAGTAAGTCCCAAAAGTCGTTTCTTTTGTGGATTCATGGGTGCAAAGGTAATAAATTTAGGCGAAAAGTGAAGAGTGAAGAGTGAAAATTTTGTAGTTATGGCATAATAATTCATAATTCGTAATTCTTTATTCCTAATTTTTTTGTATCTTTGCACATTATTACACAATAAAACAAGCTAAATTCATGAAACAGAAAACAGATTGCTTCATAGCCTGTCAGTCGCTGGACGACGTGATGCCTGCCGTAGAGCAGTTGCGCCGTAGTAGGGTGGTCAGGCGTATCTTCCTATTGGTCAACGAAGAATTGGCAGCACAGTCGGATGCTCCCAAGGACTGTACGCTGCTGCTAACACAGAACCTGACGAGTAGCGCTTTTGTGACCTTGCTGGCAGAACGAGCTGTTGCATCGTATGTGTTGCTGTGCTTGAAACCTTTTGCGCTTCAGTTAGGGGAATCGGCCTTGGAACGCATGATGCTGGTGGCTGGCGATACGGAGGCAGCTATGCTCTATAGTGACCATTACACGATGGAACAGGGTGTCAGGAAACAGCATCCTGTCATAGACTATCAGGAGGGTGCCCTACGTGACGATTTTGACTTTGGAAGTGTGTGGCTGGTGCGTACGGACCTTTTGAAGCAGTATGTTGCCGGCGATCATGAGCGAGACTATCAGTATGCCGGTATGTACGACTTGCGTCTGTTCCTGAGTCGTAATGGCAGTCTGTTTCACTTGAATGAATACCTTTATACCGAGGAAGAACGCGATCTGCGTGCCTCTGGCGAGAAGCAGTTTGACTATGTGAATCCCCGCAATCGCGAGGTACAGATAGAGATGGAGCAAGCCTGTACAGACCATCTGCGCAAGGTGAATGCATTGGTAGATACCTCGCTATGTCATGATGTGGATTTCGCTGAGCAGGACTTTGATGTAGAGGCCTCTGTTGTCATCCCTGTTTTCAACAGAGAGAAGACCATCAGGGATGCTGTTGAGAGTGCCCTCTCGCAGAAGGCATCGTTCAAATATAATGTCATCGTCGTGGACAATCACTCTACAGACGGTACCTCAGAGATTCTATCTAGTTTGTTGTCGCAATACGATAATAAGCTCCATGTGATTGTTCCTGAGCGTACTGACCTTGGTATTGGTGGCTGTTGGAACGAGGCCATACAGAGCGCTTTCTGCGGACGTTTTGCCGTACAGTTAGATAGCGACGATTTGTATTCATCGCCGAAGACACTCCAGACTGTTGTCGATGCGTTCTACGCACAGAAAGCTGCGATGGTGATAGGCTCGTATCGTATGTGCGACTTTGACTTGAATACACTGCCGCCAGGACTCATCGACCACAAGGAGTGGACGGACGAGAATGGGCCAAACAACGCTTTGCGTATCAATGGGTTAGGAGCTCCTCGCGCCTTCTTCACACCATTGTTGCGCCAGGTAGGTTTCCCCAACACCTCGTATGGTGAGGACTATGCTTTGGGATTGATGTTTTCACGTCGTTACCGCATTGGTCGCATTTTCAGTGAGCTGTACCTCTGCCGTCGTTGGGGTGGCAATAGCGATGCAGCTCTGTCTGTAGAGAAGGTCAATGCCAACAACCTGTATAAGGACCGCCTGCGCACGATGGAACTGCATGCCCGTCAACAGATGAACCAAGGGGCTAACGACGTATTGAGTGAATCGCCCCTGATGCGCTTTTTCAATCGTCAGTTGCAGGTGTGGGGCGATGTGCGCCAGCGCTATCGCGACTTGGAAGGTGTGCAGACCCGTGAACTGGTGTCTGACACGCTGATGATGACTGTTCAGTGGAACCCTGCTCGTATTGCTTCGACTGGTGCCAAGATTGACGCCAAGTCGATAGCCGAGCGTCCTTGTTTCCTGTGTGCCAAGAACCGTCCGGCAGAGCAGATGCATCGTGTCATTGATGGTAAGTACGAGTTGCTGGTCAATCCGTTCCCCATTATGCCCGTCCACCTTACGTTGCCCACGCTGAAGCACCAGCCACAACGTATTCTGCCGATGTACGACGAGATGGTGCGACTGGTCCAGCGTAACCCGGATCTTACCTTATTATATAATGGTCCGCAATGTGGTGCGTCTGCTCCCGACCACGCTCATCTGCAGGCAGTCTCGACGGGTTTGCTGCCTTTACAGACCTCGTGGCAGCGCCTAAGCCGTAACCTTTCAGAGGTTATCAAGACTGACGATGATAATGGCATCTGGCAGGTTGTGGACTATCCTTCAGCCGCCTTTGTCATCAAGACCAACAATATGCAAGCTGCAGAGCGTCTGTTCCGTCGTCTGTATGATACACTAAAATTGCCATTACTGTCGGGTAGTCCAGAACCTATGTTGAATATCATCATGTGGAGTACGGGCGACCAGGTTCTTAGTGTAGTGCTGCCTCGTAGAAAGCATCGTCCCGACTGTTATACTGCCGAGGGTGACGCACAATATATCATCTCGCCAGGTGCGGTGGACATGGGTGGACTGATCATAACACCCCGTGAGGAAGACTTCCATAAGCTTACCGCAGAACAGATGATTGCCATCTATCAGGAAATATCGCTGACGCCTGACCAGGTTCAGCGCGTCGCGGAACATCTGCAGAAGAAGGCTGCTATGGCTTCGTCGCCATTGTTGACTTCCAAGGAAGAACCTACCGTTACTGTTGGTATCGTTAGTGGTGAAAAGATTCATTTTGCACTCAACGGTGCCTATGTGGCTAAGGGTGAGACCATTGAGGGCGACCAGATGGTGGAGTTCTCTGAGGGTGGCATCCTGTGGAATGGCAACCAGTATCGTGAGTTGACTTTCTCTCCGCAGTCTCCGCAGTCGTCGTTCTCGTTGTATGATGTGACCATTGGCGTGAACTTCCATTGGGAACGTAAAGAGACACAGGTGTTCTCTGGTACCCTGCGTCTGGTGGTGGAGAGTGATAAGATTGTGGCTATCAACGAGTTGCCTGTAGAGTCGTACCTCGCCTCCGTCATTAGTAGCGAGATGAAGGCTACGGCTGGCGTCGAGTTGCTGAAAGCGCATGCTGTGATTAGTCGTTCGTGGCTTTTGGCACAGATGCAGCGTAGAGAGGAAAGCGTTGAGAAACGCGATGGTTTCTTCTCCTTTATAAAAAAAGACGACGAGCTCATTCGCTGGTACGATCGTGAAGACCACACGATCTTTGATGTCTGTGCCGACGACCATTGTCAGCGCTATCAAGGTATTACTAAGCAGACAAGCAAGGCTGTCGAGCAGGCACTGAAGGCCACCCGTGGACAGATTCTCTGTTATGAGGATGAGATATGCGATGCCCGCTTCTCGAAGTGTTGTGGTGGTGTCACTGAGGAGTTCCAGTATTGTTGGGAGGATACGCCCAAACCCTATCTTGTCAGCGTGGAAGACCCGTTCTGCAATACCAATGACAAGGAAATTCTGTCGCAGGTGCTCAACGACTACGACCAGGAAACCAATGACTTCTATCGTTGGACAGTGGAATATACTGTGGATGAGATATCCAATCTCATCAATGAAAAGCTGAAGGACGACTTCGGCACCATCACCGACCTCATTCCTTTGGAGCGAGGCAAGAGCGGACGCATATGGAAACTGAAGATCGTGGGTACTAAGAAGACCTTTACTATCGGTAAGGAGTTGGAGATTCGTCGTGCACTCAGCGAGAGTCATCTTTACAGTTCTGCCTTCGACGTCGAGAAGACCGCTAATGGCTTCCGCTTGCATGGTAAGGGCTGGGGCCACGGCGTTGGTCTCTGCCAGATTGGTGCCGCTGTGATGGGCCAGCAGGGCTATACTTATGAACAGATTCTCCTGCACTACTATCGTAACGCAGAAGTCAAAAAGATTTATTGATAATGGAAAAGCAAAGAAATCCGTGGTGGTGGATTCCCACCTTATATATTGCTGAAGGACTGCCCAATGTGGTGGTCATGACAGTAGCTGTCGTGATGTATATGCAACTAGGTATGAGTGATACCGATATCGCTCTGTATACCGGTTGGCTAGGACTTCCTTGGGTGGTGAAACCCCTGTGGAGTCCGTTCGTAGACCTTTACAAGACCAAACGTTGGTGGGTACTCGCCATGCAGCTGTTGCTGGGTTCTTCGTTGGCAGGCGTGGCCTTTACGTTAAATACGCCGTTATGGTTTCAAGGCACCATGTGTTTCTTCTTCCTGATGGCTTTTAGTAGTGCTACGCACGATATTGCTGCTGACGGCTATTACATGTTGGAACTCGACGATCACCAACAGGTGTGGTTTGTGGGTATTCGTAACACGTTCTACCGTCTGGCCGTTATCTTTGGCAATGGCGTACTCATCCCTGTAGCAGGAATGTTGCAACTGGTGTTCCGCAATCAGAAGGCTTTCACGTGGAGTCTTGTGTTCTACGGCTTGGCAGCCCTTTTCATCGCAATCTGGTTATTTCATGCCTATATCATGCCCCGTTCACAGAATGATCAGCGCCATCAAACCAATGCCCGTGAGGTAGCAACGGGTATCGTGACGGCCTTCCGTACCTTCTTCCAGAAGTTGCCTGTTAAAGAAATGATATATGCCATACTTTTCCTCTTATTCTATCGTTTTCCAGAGGCCTTGTTGGGCAAGATGAGCGTGACGTTCCTGATGCGTCCACACTCCGCAGGTGGTTTGGGACTGTCTCCTCAGGAGTTTGGACTGGCTAGTGGCACTATTGGTGTAATAGGCTTGACGCTGGGTGGTATTCTTGGCGGATTGCTGGCAGGCCGTGATGGCTTCAAGCGCTGGTTGTGGCCAATGGTTTGTGCCATTACGTTGCCCGATATCGTCTATGTGTATATGAGCTATGCTATGCCCGATAATCTGGTACTTATCAGTTCGTGTATCTTCGTCGAACAGTTTGGCTACGGACTTGGTTTTACTGCATTGACGCTCTATATGCTGTATTTCTCGAAGGGTAACTTCCAGACGTCGCATTATGCCTTCTGTACGGCCATTTCCTATCTGGGATTAATGTTGCCAGGTATGCTGTCCGGATGGATGAAGGATATGCTGGGCTATCGCACCTTTTTCATCATTGTCATGTTCCTGTGTCTGATAACCTTTGCTGTGACAGCATTTATCAAGGTTGACCCAGAGTTCGGCAAGAAGAAAGAGTAGGGGCCTGTGCCTATTCTCCTACGTCATTTTAGGTATTCCCCTACCAACAATTAGGAATTCCACCTTGCGAGGGTTGTGGAAAGTGTATATCTTTGCAGTACAGAAAACAAAGATGTCGAACTCTTTAAAATGTACGATTATGAAAAAGATTTATACTTTCCTCGCAATGGCAATGATGACCATGATGACTTTCACCAGCTGTGACGCAGATTTTGAAGATCGCATGGAGGCTCGCACCCTTGAAGGCACTTGGACAGGATATATAGATAATTACTATTACGACCGTTGGGGCCTGACAGGAAGTTCTTATCGCACCGCTTTCTATTTCGAGCGCGAGAATGCTTATGGTGGCTGGGGCTATGAGGTTGACTACGATGCCCGTCGTCCGTCAGACTACTGGTACTGTGATTTCAAATGGGAGGTAGTACGTGGCAACATCCGCATCCAGTACTACGACCGCGACTATACTGACGTCATCATCTACGACTATATGTTGGACGACTACCACTTCAGTGGAAATATGGATGATGGCTACTGCGATACCCGTACTCACTTTACGCTCAGCTACGACAATATGTTCAACTGGGACTATTGGACAACACGCGGTATCACTCGCGGAACTGTCGTCGGAGAATATCATGCTACTGGAACGGGTTGTTTCGCTAAGCAATAGTCACTAACACATACAGATAGAAAAAAGAGGGCTGCAACCCTCTTTTTTCATGCTTTTTATTACAGGAATCAGATTCCTAAGCCTCCCTCGTATGAGGCATCAACAGCCTTCGACTGCAGAATGCGAGAGTAGGGGGGAACGTCGTGCGTCAGCCAGATGTTACCACCGATAGTGGAGTGGTGTCCAATGGTGATGCGTCCAAGTACAGAGGCGTTGGAGTATATCGTCACATGGTCTTCGATAATCGGGTGGCGAGGCACGTTGAGCATATTTCCGTCAGCATCGTACTTGAAACTCTTAGCACCCAGCGTGACACCTTGGTAGAGTGTGACATGGTTGCCGATGATGCTGGTCTCACCGATAACAACGCCTGTGCCGTGGTCAATGGCAAAATACTCACCGATAGTGGCACCAGGATGGATGTCGATACCCGTCTTCGAGTGGGCCTGTTCTGTTATAATACGCGGAATGACGGGCACCTTTAGCTCATGCAGACGATGAGCGATGCGGTAGTGGGTCATTGCGTTGACTACAGGATAGCAGAAGATAACCTCGCCATAGTTAGGAGCGGCAGGGTCGTTGTCGAACATCGCCTGAATGTCGGTATAGAGCACGCGCTTCATTTCGGGCAATGTGTCGATGAACTCCATTGTCAGTCGTCCAGCTTCTTCATAGACCTGCTCTTTGGTCTTGATGCAGTCGCAGTCTTCACAGAATTGTAGTCCGTGGGCAATTTCCTTCTGGAGTAGGCGCTGCAGTTCTTGCATGTGTACACCGATGTTGTACGAGCGGATAGTCTCGTCGGGCTGTCGCTTGTTGAAGTAGTCGGGGAAGATAATATTCTTCACCAACGTAACTATCTGTTTCACCTTTTCTACCGATGGCAATGGTGCTATTGTTTTCGGCATCATGCGTACCTCCGGCTCCGTATGGCGAGAGAGAAGGTCTACATTTTTCAATAGGATATCGTTGTTCATAATAATTACGATAGGGTGTGTGAGTCGAAATACTGCTGTACGTCCTCCTTGTAACTGTCTGATATGGGCAGATACTGGTCACCGAAGACGATACGGAAACGCTCAATAGCCTCTGCCTTAGACATGTGGACGATGTACGAGCGGTGGGTACGCAGGAACTCCGGACGTGGCAGGTAGTCCTCCAGTTTTTTCATGTTCATCAGACTCATAATCTTCGTACCGTCCTGTAGGTAGATGCGGATGTAGTCCTTCAGTCCCTCGATATAGAGAATGTCATCCAAGGCGACACGTACCAGTTTGTAGTCGCTCTTCACATACATAAAGCGGTCGGTAGCATAGGTTTGTTGCTTCTGGGTAATACTGAACCACTCCAATGCCTTGTTGGAAGCCTTCAGGAAGTCCTCATAGCTGACGGGCTTCATCAGGTAGTCCAGGGCCGACACTTTGTAGCCTTCGATGGCATACTGCTGGAAGGCAGTGGTGAAGATAACTCTTGTATCCTTGGGCAGTATTTTTGCAAACTCAATGCCTGAGAGTTCGGGCATCTGTATGTCGAGGTACAATAAATCTACCGGATTATTGCGTATCTCCTTCATGGCTTCTACGGCACTTCCGTAGGTGCCGACAAGGTTCAGAAATGGTGTCTTCTCTGCGTAGCTCTTCAGCAGACCTGCTGCTAAGGGCTCGTCGTCGATAATGGCGCAGTTGATAATCATAATTGAATGGTTATTATTGAATAATATGTTTTGTTATCTTCTTTGGTGCCTTGCTCCCAAGTGTAACTGTTGGGGTAGGCGAGTTCCAGACGGCGCTGAACTTGTTGCAGTCCAATGCCGTGACCGCTATGGTCGGAAGAGGTCTTGGGGTTGTTCGAGTTCTCTATGGCGCAGACTAATTGGTGTCCATTGGTACTGATGTTGACATGCACAAACGATTTCTCAGTAGGGCTAATACCGTGCTTGAAAGCATTCTCTATCAGCGAGATAAGAATCATTGGAGCCACCTCTATGCTACCCGCAGGCTGTTGGGCGTTGAAAAGGACTTCTACGGATTCGGGCAGTCTGATGCGCATTAGTTTGACGTAGTTTTCCAAGAACTCTATCTCCTCCTTGAGTGGAATCATGGGTTTCTGGTAGTCATACAAGATGTGGCGCATCATCTTCGACAGTTCCTGAATGGCCTCCTGTGCCTTGGCGGTGTCGAAGGCTGTCAGCGCATAGATGTTGTTCAGTGTGTTCAGCAGAAAGTGGGGGTTAATCTGGTTGCGCAGGTTACGCAGTTCGGCTTGTGCACGCGCGGCCTCCAATTCTTTCAGCCTCTGGTCCGCAGTTACCCAGCGGCGTGCTAGTGCCAGTGCAGTAGCACCTGCTGCAAAGACTGCCAGGTTCAGACTGTCGCGCAGAATATACGTGAACGTTCCTAGCGTGTCAGTGTCGCGGTGCATGTGGGGCATGAATATCTCGTTGGCCCAGTCCATCCAATAGTGCAGGAATGTTCCCAGTGAGGAGATGAGCACGATATTGATGAGCAGGTCATAGCGGTGCTTGCCTGATACGAAGTACTTGGGTGCCAGGTACAGGTAATTCGTGTAGAACACAATCATCAGCAGCAGTGGCTGCATGGAGATCATCAGATAATGGGGTAGGGTAATACCCGTTCCTCTCCAGAATGTCATGGGCGACAGGAACATATACGCCCATAAGGTCATATGGCAAGCGCCAGCCACATGTTTGTTGATGGAGAACTGGAAATTATACCTTTCTTTACTCATGACGGATGGCTTCTATGGGGTCCATGTTGGCGGCTTTCTGGGCAGGAATATATCCGAAGAGTACGCCAATGCAGACGCACACGAGGAAAGAGACGTAGATAGACCATGCCGGTACGCTCGACGGCATGCCGAAGGACGCTACGAAGGTACTGGCGGCAACGCCCACGAGGACACCCAACAGTCCGCCTGTTACGGAGATAAGTACCGACTCTATCAGGAACTGCAGGGAGATGACGGGGCCCGTGGCTCCTACAGCCATGCGCAGGCCAATCTCCTTGGTACGCTCGGTAACTGACACCAGCATGATGTTCATGATGCCGATACCGGCCACGAGCAACGAGAAAGCGGCAGCAACCACGAGGATAATGGTTACAGTATCCATCGTGCTGGACATGGTCTCCATCATCTCTGCCTGCGAACGGATGGTGAAGTCGTCGACAGCCTCGCCCTTCAGTTTATGGTTGTCGCGCAGCATCTGTGTTAGTTCCTCAATGGCGGCATCTGACAGCTCTTCGGTGAGTGCCGAACAGACAATGCTGGAGAAGTAGGTCTGGGCAGCAATACGCTTCATCACGGTGGTGTAGGGCGCTATGACGACGTTATCCTGGTCCATGCCCCACGAGTTGTAGCCTTTCGACTTCAGCACACCGATGACGCGCATAGGAATGCTCTTGAAACGGATGGTCTTGCCAATGGGGTCGTGACCATTGAACAACTCCTTGACGACGGTGGCACCTATGACGCACACCTTCGCGGCCTTCTTGATGTCTTCTTCAGTGAAGCAGTCGCCCTCCTCTACGCTCCATTGCTTGATGTCGAGATATTCTGTCGACTCACCATACATCGACGTGGTGGTATTGTTGTTGCCGTAGATGGCCTGACCGCTGGCGGTAACCTCAGGGGACACCTTCGACACAAACTTCTTCTCACGCATGATACGCTCGTAGTCGGCTATCTTCAGTGTCTGCATGGCCGACGGGTCTTGGCGCACGCCACCACGCATGTCGGCACCCGGACGGATGGTCAACAGGTTGGTACCCATGGTGGATAGTTCGGCACGGATGCTCTCTTTCGAGCCCTGACCGATACTCATCATGATGATAACGGCAGCTACACCGATAATGATACCCAACATGGAGAGGAATGATCTCATCTTGTTGTTGGCTACAGCCCTGATGCTTATCTTAAATAGGTTCAGTAAATTCATATTGTCTTACTTCTTACATCTTACTTCTTACATCAATCGTCCACAGGTGCTGGCAACTTGGCGAGGGCCTCTGCTGCCGACTTGATATTCTCGTTGATGGTGTCCTCACGAATCTTGCCGTCGCGCAGGTTGATGTTGCGACTGCTGTATTCGGCAATCTCAGGGTTGTGGGTCACGAAGATAATGGTGTGGCCCTGCTTGTAGAGCTCTTGGAACAAGACCAGCATCTCGAACGAGGTGCGGGTGTCCAGGTTACCAGTAGCCTCGTCGGCCAGCAGCACGGCAGGCTCGTTAACCAGCGCACGGGCAATGGCAACACGCTGCATCTGACCACCCGACATCTGGTTCGACTTGTGGTACAGACGGTCGCCCAACCCCACGGCCTGCAGGGCCTTGATGGCAGCACGGCGACGCTGGCGCGCATCGTATTTCGAGTTGTACATCAGGGGCAGCTCCACGTTTTCTACGGCCGTAGTCTTCGCCAGCAGGTTGTAATTCTGGAATACAAAACCAATCTTCTGGTTCCTCAGGTGGGCACGCTGGGTCTTCGACATGGTGCGCACCGAGATGCCGTCCAGGAAGTACTCGCCGCTTGTGGGCGTGTCTAGACAGCCCAGCTGGTTCAGTAGGGTTGACTTGCCGGAGCCTGATGTACCCTGGATGGTGACGAACTCGCCCTCGTAGATTTTGAACGAGACGCCCCTCAGGGCTTTCACCGTTTCCGAGCCCACCTGGAAGTACCGCTTTACGTTCTGCAGCTCTATAACAACTTTTCTATTGTCATCCATACTTCTTACATCTTACATCAGACTTCTTACTTTTTCTGCTGTTGTCCGCCTTGCTGATTTCTGTTGTTACGTGGACGAGGCATGAAGGGGTTCTGAGCCTGCTGGCCAGCCTGCTCCATGTCGCCACCGCTGATCTTGAAGTCTACGAGGACGTCGGTGCCCTCGTTGATACCGCTGACAATCTCTGTCAGCATGCCGTTGGTGGTACCAATTTCCACCTTGTGGGCCTTGAAGGTGTTACCCTCCAGCGTCCATACCTTCATGGGCACCTCCAGGTCTTCTATCTGCTGACCGTCCTTCAGCAGCGCCTCGTTAGGGGTAAAGCGCAGCGCCTTGGCGGGAACTGCCAGTACATCGTTCTTTTCCAACGTGTAGATGGTGACATTGGCGGTCAGTCCGGGCTTCAGCTTCAGATCCTTGTTGGGTGCTGAGATAACAACCTCATAAGTCACCACATTGCTCGTAGTGGTAGCCTCCTGACGTACCTGCGTCACCTGTCCCTCGAACTTGTCGTCGGGGAATGCGTCGACGGTGAACGTCACGCGCTGACCTTCCTTGACACCACCGATGTCGGCCTCGTCGATATCGGCAATCACGCGCATGTCGGTCAGGTCCTGTGCGATGTTGAACAACTCAGGGGTGTTGAACGAGGCAGCAACGGTCTGACCTTCCTCTACGCTCTTCGACAGCACCACGCCGTCAATAGGTGAGGTAATGGTAGCATAGCCGAGGTTGGTCTGCGCCTTCTGCACGTTCTCACGACTGGAGGCTGCCGTTTGGCGTGCCTTCTCATAAGAGAGCTTGGCTGACTCGTAGTCGTTGGCGCTGACCAGTCCCTTGTCAAACAGTGTCTGGTAGCGTTTGAAGTTGGAGGTCTCGTAGGCCAGCGTGCTCTCAGCACTGGTCAGGTCGGCTTTGGCACGGTTCAGTTCGCTCATCAGGTTGGTCTTGTCAAGTTCGGCAATCACCTGCCCCTTCTTGACCACCGAGTTGTAGTCCACATAAAGCTTCGACACGATACCTGACACCTGTGTACCTACGGTCACGGAGGTCACGGGTTCGATGGTACCTGTAGCGGTAATGGTGGTGTGGATGTCCTGACGCTCAACCTTGGCGGTCTCAAACTCCACAGTCTCTTCTTTCTTGCCACCTGAGCACATCCAGATGACGAGGGCTACGATGACTACTGCACCTATGCCCATCCATAGTTTCTTGTTCTTCAGCATATCTCTTAACTTCTTTAACTTCTTAAACTCTTTAAACTTCTTACAGGCTTATCTCCTCTCCCTGATAGAACTTCAGCAGCTGCTGACTCAGTATTGTCATATACTTCGACTGCAACTTGTTCTGCTGGGCAGTCAGCAACTTATCCTTGCCGCTCAACAGTTCCACGATGTTCTTCAGTCCCAGGTTGAACTGTTCCTGCAGTAGGTCGTAGCTGGCCTGCTCGCTGTCAACAGAAGCTAAGGCCGAGATGAACTTCTGCTGGTTGTTCACGGCATCGAGCCACAGACCTTCGATGGTATAGTACAGGTTGTCTTCTTCGTTTTGGAACGTCAACTCTGCCTGCTCTTGGGCTATCTTAGATTTGCGGATGGAGGTCTTCGTTTTGCGACCGTCGAAGATGGGGACGCTGACGCCCACGCTGGCTGACAGTCCCAGACCGTTCTTCATCTGCTGACTCCACGACACCTGTGACATGGAGTTGGTTGATGTGCTGGCATTGGCAGACATGGTAACGCTAGGCAGGTAACCAGCCTTGGCACTCTTCAGCTGCAGCTTGCTCGACTCAATACCCAACTGGGCGCTCTTGATTTCTGGACGCTGCATGAGGGCTGCTTCATAGACGCTCGTCATCGAGGGAATGTTGGCTAGAGCTTGCTGGTCGCTGGTGACCGGTACGGCTATGTCGAATGTTCTCTGGTCAAGCAGCTTCAACTCGTTTTTCAACTGTTGCTTATACTTGGCCAGCTGCGTCTCAGACTCCACAATACTGTATTCGCCGGCAACACGCTGAGCTGTCAATTGGGCTAGGTCGGCTTTCGACATCTTACCTACTTCCACCATTGTGCGCCCACGCTCTTCGTTCTTCTTGCTGGTCTCCAGACTCTGACGGTTCACCTCGATGGCCTCCGTCATGTAGAGTATCTGCACAAAGAGCTTGGTGATGGTCTCCTGGAGGTTATTCGACGTCTCTTCAACGGCCAGTTCAGTCTGCTCTGCCGTCAACTTACTCAGTTTCAGGGCGTTGGTGTTCTGACCACCGTTCCATACCGTCCACTGGGCATTCACGCTGTACGAACCGTTATAGTATGTCTTGTCAGCGCCCGACTCGTCAAACGGACTGTAACCCACTCCCTGATTGGTGTTAGCCGTCACCGTGGGCAGCAGGGCAGCTCTTGACTGCTTCACGTCCTCCTGGGCGCTCTGCACCTTCAACTTGGCCTGCTTCAGTGGGACGTTGTTCTCTTTGGCATAGTTGAGGCACTCCTTCAGCGTCCACTGCTTCTGGGCGTGGGCACTAAAGGCTACCAGCATCGCTGCCACAATCATAATTCCTTTCTTCATATCTTCTTTATAGTCTTAACTTCTTCTTTTTATCGCTGCAAAGATAGATAATATCGACGAAACAACAAAATATTTCGTACTCTTTTTTAATTTCTATAGCAAAAATTCTCCGCTTCCTCGATAATTTTCAGAAGTCTATAGGTATTTTAACACAAGATGGATTCATAGGTAAGAGAACCTCCTGATTTCTCTTACACAATAGCGTCAATTCTTTATAGAAGTTTCTGGAGACGGGAGCGAAGCTGGTCGGCTTCGCTCTTTCTGATGGAAAGCACCATCTGGCAGGTGCTGCCCTCATAGGTCTGCGAGACGATGCGAGGCTGCATATCCTTAACGATGCGCATCACATCGTTCATCTGAGGATAGGCAAAGGAATAGTTGATGAGTTCTTCGACTTGGCGGGTCTCTATCTGGGCGTGGCTGATAGCATCGGCTGCTGCTTCGCGGTAGGCGACGATGAGGCCGCTGGTACCTAAGTTGACGCCACCATAGTAACGCACTACGACGATGAGGATGTCCGTCAGCTCGTTACTGTTAATCTGTCCGAGAATGGGTTTGCCAGCTGTGCTGCTGGGCTCACCATCGTCGTTGGCACGGAACTCCGTGCGCTCGGCGCCTAGCATATAGGCATAGCAGACGTGTCGGGCATCATAGTATTTCTTGCGGTATCCGGCCACGATGTCCTTCACCTCATCAACGGTGCTGACGGGATGGGCAAAAGCGAGGAACTTACTCCGTTTCTCGGTGTAATATCCCTCGCTTGTCTTTTTGATCGTTTTATATTCGTCGGTCATTCTTTCGAAATTTCGATGTTTCGAAATATCGATATTACGACAGTTTATGAATCACCAGTCCTGAGCGCAACTTCGGCTCAAACCAGGTAGCCTTAGGAGGCATGATCTTGCCGCTGTCGGCAATATCCATGATCTGCTGCATGGTGACAGGGTAGAGGGCCAATGCGGCACGCATCTCGCCACTGTCTACACGACGCTTCAGTTCACCCAGTCCACGCAGTCCACCAACGAAGTCGATACGCTTTGAAGAGCGCAGATCGCCAATGTTCAGGATCTCGTCGAGAATCAGACGGCTAGAGATGTCGACGTCCAGCACACCGATAGGATCGGTATTGTCGTAGGTGCCTTCCTTGGCCTTCAGGCTATACCAGTGTTCATCCAGATAGAGTGAGAACTCGTGCAACTGCTGAGGTTTATAGATATCGGTGCCCTTGTCTTCTACGTTGAAGTTCTTCTTCAGGGCAGCAAGGAATTCTTCTGAACTCAGTCCGTTGAGGTCTTTTACTACGCGGTTATAATCGAGGATGGTCAGCTGTGAAGCCTGGAAGCAGACTGCCATGAAGAAGTTATATTCTTCGTCACCCTTATGGTTGGGGTTCTGTTTCTGCTTCTCTGCACCTACGAGGGCAGCTGCTGCTGAGCGATGGTGACCATCGGCAATATACAATGATGGCATCTTGCTGAACTCGTCAGTGATGGTCCGCATGTCCTTGTCGTCATCGATAATCCAGAACTGGTGGCGGAAACCATCGATGGGTGCAATGAAGTCGTACTCAGGCTCAGTGGCGGCATAACGCATGATGAGCTCGTTGAGGATGGCATTGTCGGGATAAGCAAAGAATACCGGCTCGATATTGGCATTGTTCACACGGACATGCTTCATGCGGTCTTCCTCCTTGTCGCGACGTGTCAGCTCGTGCTTCTTGATGTTACCCTTCATGTAGTCGTCGGTATGTGCGCAGACTACCAGACCATACTGCGTCTTGCCGTTCATGGTCTGAGCATATATATAATAATGTTCGCGCGCGTCCTGCACCAGCCATCCATTGTCCTGGAACTTCTGGAAGTTCTCGGCAGCCTTCTCATAGACACGAGGGTCGTACTCTGAGGTGCCTACGGGGAAGTCAATCTCCGGTTTGATGATGTGATACAGGCTCTGGGCGTTGTCGCCAGCCTCTGCGCGAGCCTCTTCTGAGTCGAGCACGTCGTAGGGACGGCTCTCTACCTTTTCTACGAGTTCTTTTGGTGGGCGAATGCCCTTGAATGGTTTAACGATTGCCATGATAAATATGATAGTTGTTGTTTATTTCTTTCTGACGGGGTCGCAGGTCAGTCCACACCCCAGTTTCTTGAATATTTTGCGGTCTACCTCAGAGAGCATGACCGTTGAGTGTACCTGACAGCCACGTAGCTTGGGCAGTTGCTCTAAGGCAAGACGACATTGTTCGTCGTCTTTCGACAGCACGCTGAGGGCAACCAGCACCTCGTCGGTATGCAGACGAGGATTCTTACCACCCAGGTATTCTATCTTCGTCTTCTGTACGGGTTCTATCAGACTCTGTGGAATCAGCTTGGCTTCATGGTCGATGCCAGCCAAGTGCTTGGTGGCGTTTAGCAGCAAGGCTGCCGAACAGCCGAGTAGTGGAGAACTCTTGGCTGTGATGATGGTGCCGTCCTCCAACTCCATAGCGGCTGCAGTCTGTTCTGTCAGTTCCTGCTTGGCTTGTGCTGCCACTGTTACACGACGATAGGCGGTGGTGATCTTCGCCTGGTTGAATAGCATCAGAATCTTGTTGACCTCACGCTCGTTGTCCAGTCCATCAGCCATCTTGTTGGTGGCTGAATAGTAGCGACGGATAATCTCGTCACGGCTGGCATTGCAGCACACCTCGTCGTCGGAGATGCAGAAGCCCACCATATTGACACCCATATCCGTAGGTGACTTATAGGGATTCTCACCGTAGATGCCCTCAAACAAGGCCGTCAATACGGGGAATATCTCGATGTCGCGGTTGTAGTTGATGGCAATCTTGTCGTAAGCCTCCAAGTGGAACGGGTCAATCATGTTGACGTCGTTCAGGTCGGCTGTGGCAGCCTCGTAGGCAATGTTGACAGGATGCTTCAGCGGCAGGTTCCATACGGGGAAGGTCTCGAACTTCGCATATCCTGCACGGGTGCCGCGCTTGTTCTCGTTGTATAACTGCGAGAGACATACAGCCATTTTGCCTGATCCAGGACCAGGAGCCGTCACGATGACCAACTCGCGGCTGGTCTCTACGTAGTCGTTCTTACCAAAACCGTCATCCGAGGCTATCAACTCTACGTTGTGGGGATAGCCGTCAATGAGATAGTGTACGTACGACTTAATGCCCAGGCGCTCTAGACGCTTACGGAACTGGTCGGCAGCCTGCTGGCCATTGTAGTGGGTGATGACCACCGAGCCAACCATGAAGTCGCGGCTCATGAACTCCTCACGCAGTCGCAGCACATCTTCGTCGTAGGTAATACCCAGGTCAGCACGTACCTTGTTCTTCTCAATATCTTCAGCGCTGACAACGATGACTATTTCCAGTTGGTCACGCAGTTGGGCAAACATGCGTAGCTTGGAGTCGGGTTTGAAACCTGGCAGCACGCGACTGGCGTGGTGGTCATCAAAGAGCTTACCGCCTAATTCCAGATATAGTTTGCCGTCAAACTGTGCAATACGCTCTCGTATGTGCTCTGACTGTATCCTGAGATATTTCTCGTTGTCAAATCCTATTTTCATCTTTGTGTGTGTTGTATTGTGTTATTTACGGTTGTTGCGTTGCTGTTCGCGCATAGCATCTGCCTGCTTCTGCATGGCCTCCAGGCGGGCAGCGAAGCTGTTCTGCTTCTTGGGGTTGTTCTTGTTGGCCTGATAATTGGCCTCCAGAATAGCCAGCAGCTTCTCGTCGTCAGTGGTCTTGCGCAGCGTGTACATGATGGCTGCCGACATGAACAGCGAGATGAAGTAGTAGAAGTTTAGACCTGACGAGTAGTCGTTGAAGATGAAGAAGAACATCAGTGGCATGAGGTACATCATCCACTGCATGACCTTCATCTGGTCAGCCTGCTGGCCCATCATCTGGTCTTTCTGCTGCTGCATGGAGAACCAAGTGTAGATGAGCTGGGCGGCACAGAACAGGATGCACGTCAGCGACAGGTGGTCGCCAATGCCCCAGATGTTGGTGCCCCATTCCAAGATGGGATCGTAGGTAGAGAGGTCGTCCATCCACAGGAACGACTGACCGCGCAACTGGATGGCGTTAGGTACGAAGAAGAACATTGCCAGCCAGATAGGCATCTGGATGAGCATGGGCAGACAGCCTGACAGGGGCGATACACCGTACTTCGAGTAGAGCGACATCATCTCCTGCTGCTTCTTCATCTGGTCTTCGGGCTTGTCGTATTGCTTGGTGGCCTCCTCGAACTTAGGCTTCAAGACGCGCATCTTCGCACTCGACATATAGCTTTTCTTCACCATGGGGAAGGTGATGGCTTTCAGCAACAAGGTGATGAGAATCAGTACGATACCCATGTTCAAGCCAAAGCCTGTCAGCCAGTCGAAGACGTACAACGTGAACCAACGGTTAATCCAGCGCAACAGCCACCAACCGAGGTTGACGAGCTGCTCCAGGTCGAGGTCTTTGCCAAACTGGCTCTGCTGCTCGACTTCCTGAATCAGTCGGAAATTATTAGGACCGATATACATCTCGAATTCAGAGGCTTTCTGACCTGTGGGGTCGAAGGCGGTTTTCAGCTTGGCGCTAAACTGCTTCAGATAACCCGAACCTTTCTGGTCCTGAATACTTGACAGGTTGGCATTCTGCGAGAAGTCGTCCTTCGAGATAAGTGCTACGCTAAAGAACTGGTTGCGGAAAGCCACCCAATCCAAGCGCTCTTCGATATCCTCGTTCTCGTCGGAACTTTCTGACAGGTTGTCGGTGCCACCATTGGCCTCCTTATAGAACAAACCCGTATAGCGGCTCTCGAAAGAGAAACCTTTTTCCTGCTGGCGGCAGTGGTCGTTCCACTCGATGTCCATCTCCTTATAGGAAGGAGCAAACACGCCAGCCAGGCCCTTGGTCTCCAAGGCCATGCTCAGCATATAGTCCTTGCCCAGACGGTACCGCAGGGCGATGTGTCCGCCATTGGTAGCCTTAGCTATCATGGTGACGGTAGTGTCTGTGACATCTGTAGGAGTGAAAAACAGCTCGTTGGTCACGATGTTCTCCTGCTTGCCAGCCAGCATGAAGTTCAGTTGCTGGTCTTTGATGTCGAACAAGGTGACGTCGTTGCTGCCGTCAATGCTCTGGAAGTTATGGATGACGGCCTTCTCAATGGTACCGCCATTGGTGTTCAGTGTCAGTGTCAGCTTGCCATTCTTCAGCACTACCTGCTCTGACACACCCTGCTTGGCAGCGTGGAAGAGAGAGGTGGTGTCAAGTAGCAGCCAGCTGTTGCTGTCAGTGACAGCTTCCTTTACGGCTGCGGCCTGCTGAGCGGCTTTCTGGGCACTATCTTTCTGGATGGCTGCAATACTGTCTTGCTTGCGTGCGGCTTCTATCTGTTCTGCTGATGGCTGGTTCCACCAACTGAAACCAATCAGGACTAATGCTATCAGTACGAAGCCGATAATGGTGTCTCTATTCATTGTTGATTTTTACCTTATTAATATAAAACGCTTGCAAAGGTACGAAAAAAAGGTTAGTTTTCCCATATTTTATTTTATTATTTTTTCGTTTTATAATTTTTTCATTATCTTTGCAGGCAGTTATGAAACAAAAATACATCCTATTAATTGCCGTGTTGCTGCTGACAACGCTTAGTGTCAGTGCGCAACGCCGTGCGAAAAAGCCTGTCAAGGCTGAGGTGCCCGATACGGCACTGGTGGTGAAACAGTATCTGGACTCGCTGAACGTGATGCGCCAGCGTTTGGACTCTCTACAGCAGGTCAACGACCAACTGCGTACCGAGCAGAACGACGGCCGCTATTTCCGACTGTTCGCACCTACTACGTTCTATCATTCCGGTGCCCAGAAGACGCTGTCGTTACAACCGAAATCTGACGACGAGGTGGCTGATGCCATCGATCAGGCGATGATGAATATCTACCTGCGTCGTCCAGACCTGGTGGTGAATAATGAGTCGAACCTGCAGGCAGCGGGTACTATTCGAGAAGATGTCAATCAGGAACTGACGCAAGAGCTGGATTTGACAGATATTGCGGCACCAGTGCCTGAAGAGCCGGAGGCTGTACCCATCAGTATTGTGATACAGAAGCCGAACTTCTGGAAATTCAAGGGCGACGGCTACCTGCAGTTCCTGCAGAACTACGTGTCGAGCAACTGGCATAAGGGTGGCGAAAGCAACTATTCGGCAGTGGCTGCAGCCAATCTGGAGCTGAACTACAACGATAAAGACCGCATCACCTTCGACAACAAGCTGGAGATGAAGCTGGGTGTGCAGACGTCGCCCTCAGATACTGTTCACAAGTACAAAACCAACAACGACCTGCTGCGTCTCACCAGTAAGTTGGGTATTCAGGCGCATAAGAAGTGGTACTATACCTTGCAGTTGCTGGCTTATACGCAGTTTGCACGCGGCTTTAAGGCTAACAACGAGAAGGTTTTCTCAGACTTTACCTCACCATTCGACCTGAATATCGGTATCGGTATGCAGTATAACGTCGATGCGCTGGGGGGTAAGCTGAAAGGCACACTGAACTTCCTGCCCTTTGCGTTCAACTTCCGCTATGTAGCCCGTGAAGCCCTGATTGAAGCCAATGGTATTCATAGCGGACACCACACCATGGAGGACTTTGCTTCGCAGTTTACGGGAGAGTTGAAGTGGAACATCGTTGATCAGGTGTCGTGGAAGACGCGCCTCTTTGCCATTACCACTTATCATCAATCAAAGATTGAGTGGGAAAACCAGTTCGAGCTGAAGGTGACGAAGTATATCTCTGCAAACCTCTTCCTCTATCCGCGCTTTGACGACGGAAACGTCCGCGACGACGATATGGGGTACTTCCAGCTGCAGGAGTGGAGCTCCATTGGTTTGACGTATAGCTTTTAGCAATAAAAAACGCTGCCGTTTGGCAGCGCTTTTTTATTGTTCTTAACTTCTGGCCTCTTACTTCTTGTCAGCTTCTGTCATGTCGCCTTCAATATAGAGGCGGGTCATTTCAACTGCACCATTAGTGCGAACGGTGATAGACTTCTTGAAGTGACCGGGAAACTTGCCCTCACCATTGTATGTTACCTTGATTTCACCCTTCTCACCGGGCTTGACAGGCTCCTTGGTGTATTCGGGTACGGTGCATCCGCAAGAGGCAATGGCCTGATTGATAACCAGAGGCTGCTCGCCGACATTAGTGAAGGTGAACACACACGACACAACGGGGTTGGATTCTGAGAAGGTACCGAAGTTGTGAGTGGTCTTTTCAAACTTTATCTGAGCGGGATTCTGGGCCATAGCCAGCATTAGTCCGCATACCAGCATAAGTGCTGAAAGAATTGTTCTTTTCATAGCTGTTACTTTTTAATGGTTCTTCAATCGCGATAGATATATAAGTTTTTTTAGAACTTAGCCATCTTAATAGCCACCACGGCACACTCATCGCCCTTGTTGCCCAGACGCCCACCAGCACGGTCCTGTGCCTGCTGCATGTTCTCGGTAGTCAGCAGACCGAAGACCACGGGAATGTTGTTGGTTGCGTTCAGACGTGCAATACCCTGAGTGACACCTTGGCAGATGTAGTCGAAGTGGGGCGTCTCGCCGCGGATGACACAGCCTAGCACGATGACGGCATCGTAGCCGTCGTTGAGTGTCATCTGACGGGCTCCGTAGATGAGCTCAAAAGAGCCGGGTACGGTCTTCACGTGGATGTTCTCTGGCAGTGCCCCGTGCTTCTCCAATGTCGATACGCAGCCGTCGAGCAGGGCTCCTGTTATTTCAGGATTCCACTCTGACACCACGATACCGAAAATCATGTTCGACGCATCGGGTACCTTGGCGGCATTGTATTCCGACAGATTCTTAGTTGCCATATCTTGCCTTTTACTTCTTACATCTTACATCTTTCGATGTACTTGTCGATGCTCTGGTACTGCATAGAGTTGAAGTACTTCTCCTTGACCTCTTCGTAGAGCTTCAGAGCCTCGTCCTTCTTACCCTGGCTCTCCAGAATCTCACCAGCCTGGATGAGGAACGTGGGAGACAGCGAGTTGTTGTCAGCCATCTTGGCAGCCTTCTTCAGGTGCTCAACAGCCTTGTCCAACTGGTTCAGGTTTGCATAGGCGTTACCCAGTGCACCCTCTGCAGCAGGGCTAATCATCTGGTCACCCTTGCCACTGAACTGCTCCAGTGCGTTGACAGCCTCCTGCCACTTGCCGAGGTTGGCTTGGCAGATGCCGATATAGAGCTGAGCCAGATTGCCAGCGTCGGTAGCGCTGTAGTCGGCAGCTACCTTCTGGAAACCAACAAGGGCCTTGTCGTACTGCTGCTGGTCGAAGAGTTCCTGACTCTTGGCGAGCTCGGTGCTGGCCTCATTGGCGCGTGGCTCAAAATAATAGTTGTTTGCGAGAATAACGCATACGATGATAGCGATAACGGCTGCTACGCCGCCAACGATGGCCTTCTTGTACTTGTCGAAGAAGGCTTCGGTCTTAGTGACCTGCTGCTCCTCTACTGGAGCTGCTTTCTGATTGTTTGTTGCCATTTTTATTGTTTTATTTTTTCGTTCTTTCTTGTTTCAAGGGCGTAGTCCCTGTTCGTGATTAGCCACAAATCGGGTGCAAAGGTACAAATTAGTGAGCAAAAAACCAAATAAAAACAAAAATTTTCGTATCTTTATATGAGAAATGATACTTCATTTGTACAGGCATAGATAATATAATAGGACAACAATGATTTGAAGGGACGTCATCTATGACTCGTTCCAACGGCATCTATGAGTGCTTCCGACGTCATCTACGACCCGTTCCCATGATACTTTAGGGGGGTAAAGTATCATGGGAAAGACCGCAAGATGACGTTGGAACGGGTGCAAGGAACGTCAGGAACGACCCTAAAGTGACGTAACAAACATTAAACGTACATTATTGAACAATAAGCGTGCCTTATTGTCGAATAACGAACGAGTATTTTTGACTTCTTCGAAGGTACTTCCGCTCGAAAATGCAAAGAAAAATAAGTTTTCCTTTTGCATTTTCCTCGCTTATTCGTACCTTTGCATACGAAATGATACTTAGGAAGCTGTCGATACTGAACTACAAGAACATTGGCGAGGCCCAGTTGGAGCTGTCGCCTAAGATGAACTGCTTTATTGGTAGCAACGGAATGGGTAAGACGAATGTGCTTGATGCCGTGTACTACCTGTCGTTCTGTAGGTCAGCATCGAACCCTATCGACTCGCAGGTGATACGCCATGAGGAACCTTTCTGTATGATAGAAGGGGAATATGACGAGGATATCATCTCTGTGGGTATGAAGCGAGGGCAGAAGAAGCACTTCAAACGCAACAAGAAAGAGTACAAACGACTGTCGGAGCACATCGGACTGATACCGTTGGTGGTGGTGTCGCCTGCTGATGCCATGCTCATAGAAGGTGGTAGCGAGGAGCGTAGAAAACTGATGGATATGGTCATCGCACAGTACGACCGCTCGTATATCGATGCGCTGAGCCGCTACAACAATGCCTTGCAGCAGCGTAACATTCTGTTGAAGATGGAGGACCCGGCGCCCGACACCTTGGTGCTGCAGCTATGGGAGGAGCAGATGGCTGAGGCTGGTGAGGTGCTGTATGAGAAGCGACGTGCCTTTGTCGACGAACTGATACCGCTGTTCCAGGAGTACTACCAGCATATCTCTGGCGGACAGGAGCGGGTGGGGTTGACCTATGTGTCGCACTGTCAGCGTGGCCCGTTGCTGGAGGTTATCCAGCGTGACAGGCATAAAGACCTTGCTGTGGGCTATTCGCTGCATGGTGTGCATCGTGACGACTTGGAGTTTACGCTCGATGGCCATCTGATGAAGCGTGAGGGGTCACAAGGTCAGAACAAGACGTACGTCATTGCGCTGAAACTGGCGCAATTCGACTTTCTGAAACGGACGGGCTCGAAGACGACGCCCCTGCTGTTGCTCGACGACATCTTCGACAAACTTGATGCCCAGCGTGTGGAACAGATAGTGCGTCTGGTATCTAGTGATAACTTCGGACAGATTTTTATTACCGATACCAATCGCGATCACCTCGATCAGATACTGAGCACAACAGCTCTCGACTACAAGATATTCCACGTCAGTCAAGGAGAGATAGTCGGTTAATGGTTATTGGATAAAGATTAATGTTATATATAATAAGGTAATTATGAAGAAAATCGTAACAACAGTGATGGCCCTTGTGCTGATGGTAACAGCAGGGGTAGTAGTAACATCGTGTGGAGCAGGTACTCTGTTGCAGACTGTGGCAAGTGGAGGTACGCTGGCTAACGCTTTCAGCAGTGTTATCGGACTTGACAAGGTGACCAAGGCAGGAATGGTTGGCACCTGGCACTATGATAGTCCGGGATGTGCCTTCACCAGCGAGAACCTGTTGGCCAAGGCTGGTGGTGAGGTGGCTGCTACCAAGATTGAACAAGAGGCTGCACCTTATTTCCAGAAGGTGGGCATCACTGCTCAGAACACAATGGTCACTTTCAACGAGGATGGTTCGTTCAGCGCTACTATCGCTGGCAAACAGTTTAGTGGCACTTGGACGCTCGACGAGTCTACGGCCAAGGTAACTATGAAGGGGCTGTTGCTTTCCATCAACTGCTATGCCAAGCGTGAATACGGTGGCATCTCTCTGCTCTTTGAGTCCAAGAAGTTGTTGAATGTGCTTCAGATGATGGCTGCCATGAGTGGCAACGATACTGCCCAGAAGATTGGCGAACTTTCAAAGAACTACGACGGAGTACGTCTTGGCTTTGACATGAAGAAATAAACAGGACGGTGTTTAAGCGCGACGTTCAATCGGTCAAGGACCTTATTATGCGCAACCTGCGTGAGCAAGGGTTGGAGACGCCTCTGCAACAGAAGCGGCTGGTAGAGGCGTGGCCCCAGATAGCCGGTCCTATGGTGGCGCGCTATACGTTGAACACCTATATCTACAACCAAACACTCTTTGTGCGCCTGTCCAGTCCTGCCATGCGTGCTGAACTGTCCATGCGTCGCCAGGAGTTGACAACACAACTGAACCAGCATGTCGGCAGTCAGGTGATTACCGACATCCGGTTCTGCTGATATAATAACAGATTACATAACCTTTAAATTACATAAACTAGTATGGAACAACAAAAAGTCGACATGTTCATGATGATGAACAACAAGTATCTCCCAGAGTCACAAATCCTTTTCATCCGTGAGCGCCTGCTCGCAGCCGATGACAGTAAGGAAGGTCTTCTTCATGCCATTCAGTTCAAGGATCCTACGATTTCCCTTGTCCTCAGTCTCCTGACAGGACAGTTGGGTATTGACCGTTTCTTTATCGGTGATACAGGACTGGGAATCGGTAAGTTGATAACGTGTGGCGGATTAGGTATCTGGACCATCATTGACTGGTTCCTGATTATGAATGCAACACGAGAAAAGAACTTCGAGCGCTTGCTGACTATTCTCTGATGAGACTTAGCAGAGGACGATTATACCCTCTACTGCTGTTTCTATCCGCAGGCGGCTACCTCTGGCTGTTTGTCAGTAATGACAGTAGTAGGGCTTTTGGTTGGAACGGGTGTCTGATACGCTATCTTTTTCGCGTACCCTGTCCTTCATGTGGCTCAACCCGTTCCGTACATGCTGCCTTTCACGGTGAGTGGTTGGCGGCATTGTATTACAATCCTTTGGGGCTGCTGTTGGCTGTGCTGATGGTGGTAATACCTGTCTGGATTGTTATTGACCTTCTTAGAGGTTCGTCGTCCTTTCTTCAGGTTTACCGGCTGATGGAAAAGAAACTGCAATGTTGGCCATATGCGCTGACGGGTATTGTGGTCATACTGATGAATTGGATATGGAATTTTCAGAAATATATGTAAACAATCCTTCTCCTCATGTCGGGGACGTGGTTCCTCGTGAAGACGAGAAAGAACGTGCCTCCAACTGTTACGTGATGTCGCTGGTGGCGGTAATGATAGGTTTGCCGATGCCCATTATTAACCTGGTGGCAACAGGCATCTTCTATCTGATGTCCAGAAAGGGCACCTTCTTCGTTCGTTGGAATGCCATTCAGGCGCTTGTCTCACAGGTGCCGCTATTCATCATGAACAATATCCTGTTCTGGTGGACGGTTCGTGTTTTATTCTGTTTCACCGATCTCTCCTCTGCGTATATTGCTTATTTCATCACGGTCAACCTTTACAACGTCTATGACTTCATAGAGACTGTCCGTTCTGCGGTCATCACGCGAAAGGGCGAAGTGCACCGGTGGTATCTATATAGCACCATAACCGATAAGATATGTAAGCGATGAAAAAGATAATCACAGAATTCCTTGTTGAGGCTCTGCTGTTCTTCGGCATCTTCTTTCTGACCTTACAGGTGGATTGGATGAAGCTGTTCCACCTCAGTCCCACCATTGTTGGTGATAAACTGTCGGAATTGGTGTGGAACATTACCTATGATGGACTTCATGAAGTGAAGACCGATGCCGTCCGTTTACCTGTTGATACTTTGGTTCATGAGATGTGTAAGGCCAACGGTATCGATGCTGCCAGTGTGAGTGTTGTCGTCAGCAGAAATTCTGAAGTCAATGCCTATGCGACTGTAGGCCGTCACATCATTGTGAACACCGGACTTATCGAGAAGATGGACAACGAGTCGCAGCTCTGTGCTGTTATTGGTCACGAATTAGCTCATTTGGAGTTGGGACATATTGAGTCTGGCATCCGTCGGCAGGCCATCTTTCAAGTCATACTGATACTGCTGACAGGCAACTCCAGTGTTGACGGTCTTATCAACCTTACCAGCGACATGATTAACAACAGCATCACGCGAGCCAAAGAGGATGCAGCCGACGAACAGGGTGCCCGTTACCTCTATGCCATGCACCTTGACCCTATGGAGATGGCCAATACCCTTGAGACTTTCGAGAGTTATGGCATTCTGTCCTATCTTACCGACCATGCCGATAGTAAGGATCGTGCTGAGCATATCCGCAAGATGCACTTCAAAGATAACGGCCCTTACCGTCCCATTCTGTCGTCAGGGACGTGGAAAGCACTCAAAGAAGCGGAGTAAGCCTCCTTCCTATTGTACGACAAGCGCCTGTGAATGGGTGTCGTCGCTGTTGGCACCAATCATAATGTCGAAGAGTCCTGGCTCCAGGACGGGTTCGCCCTGACTATTCAGGTACTGCAGGTACTCACGGTCTATACAGAATGTGACACGACGCTCTTCGCCAGCCTTCAGGTGGATACGTTGGAAACCGCGTAATTCCTTGACAGGACGGGCGATAGAGGATGACTGTTGGTGGATGTATAGCTGTACCACCTCATCGCCTTCGCGCTGACCGGTGTTCTTCACCATGATGCTAGCCTCGAGGCTGCCGTCGGCCTGCATGGTAGCACTGCTCAGTGACAGGTCAGAATAGCTGAAGGTGGTATAGGTCAGTCCGTAGCCGAAGGGGTAGAGTGGGTCGTTGCGCACCTCCAGGTAGTTGCTGGCATATTTGCGATACTTGTTGAAACCCTTCTCCACGGGGCGACCGGTGTTCAGGTGGTTATAATAAAGAGGTACCTGCCCCAACGCCTGCGGCATAGTGACAGTGAGGTGTCCGCTGGGTGCTGCATCCCCGAAGAGCACGTCGGCAATGGCGTCGCCAGCCTCAGAGCCTGCAAACCATACGTTCATGATGGCATCCAGATGCTCTTGCTCCCAGGTGAGTACGGTGGGACGACCTGAGAAGTTCAGCAGCACGATGGGCTTGCCAATCTTTACCAGTTCTTCCAACAGTTCGCGCTGGGCATCGGGCATCTCCAGGGTGGCACGACTTGACGACTCGCCACTGAAGTCGGCGCACTCGCCCATGGCACAGACAATGACGTCGGCCTTCTTGGCAATAGCTAATGCTTCAGCCTTCGCCTTGGCAGCATTCACACGGGGAATGCTCTTGCCAAACTCAGCAGCCTGTTGCAGGTTGGCATCGTGTGTCAGGTTACAGCCCTGACTGTATAGTAGCTTCCCCTTGGACAAACGGTGTTCCAAAGCCTCCTTGATGGTGGCATAGCGTTCTGGGGTATAGGCTACACACCAAGTGCCGGCAATGTTGGCGCGGTCGTTGGCCAGCGGGCCAATGAGGGCGATAGTTGCGGTGGGGCTGAGAGGAAGAAGCGCCTTACCAGTGGGTGAACCGCTGGGCACTGCGTTCTTCAGTAGTACGAAGGTCTTGGTAGCCAACTGGCGCGAAGCAGCACGGTTGCTAGCGGTATAAATATCCTTGGCGCGACGCTTGCTGTCGAGGTAGCGGTAGGGGTTGTCGAAGAGTCCCAGTTTCCACTTGGCCTCTAGGACACGGCGACAGGCCTGGTCGATGTCGGACATGGTGACGGTGCCATCCTGCAACGACTGAGCCATTGTACTCACAAAGCCGTTGGAGCACATATCCATATCGGTTCCGGCCTTCAACGCCTTGGCGGAGTTGCTCTTCAGATTGCCAAAGCCCCAGATTCCCATCTCGTTGATGGAACCGTAGTCGGTAACCACGAAACCGTTGAATTTCCACTGGTCACGCAATACCTCCGTCAGTAGCCAGTGGTTGGCCGTAGCATGCTGTCCGTCTACAATGTTGAACGACGACATAAACGAACCCGCACCCTCTTCGGCAGCAGCCTTATAGGGCGGTAGATACTGGTTGTACATGCGCAGGCGACTCATATCGACGGTGTTGTAGTCGCGACCTGCCTCTGAGGCACCATACAAGGCATAGTGCTTGACGCAGGCCATACCGCTATTAGTTGATAGCTTTTGGCTATTAGTTGCAGATCCCTGATAGCCACGAACGTAGGCGCGGGCAATCTCACTACCTAGGTAAGGGTCTTCACCACCACCTTCGGCAATGCGTCCCCAACGGGCATCGACACAGATGTCGACCATGGGTGAGTAGAACCAGTTGATGCCATCGGCAGTTGCTTCCAATGCTGATATGCGTGCCATCTCCTCGATGGCCTGCATATCCCACGAGCACGACAGTGCCAGGGGAATGGGGAAGATGGTTTCGTAGCCGTGAATGACGTCCATACCTACGATAAGCGGTATGCCCAGTCGCGACTGCTTGACAGCAATATCTTGCAGGGCACGAATCTTGTCGACACCCTTCAGGTTGAAAATGCCGCCCAGCTGTCCACTGGCAATGCGCTGTCCCACCTGGGTGTTTACCATTCCTCCTGTGACAATCTCATCGCTGGCAGGTTGCAGGTTGAGCTGTCCCAACTTCTCTTCCAGTGTCATCTTCGATAGCAGGTTGTCAACATACTGACGCATCGCTGTCTCTTGTGCCTGAAGCATCTGACATACCATCAGACAACATAGTAATATGCTCTTCTTCATATGGTTTTTAATTTCACTATGCTGCAAAGATACTTCTTTTTCGGCTATTGGCCAAATATATGGACTAAAAATACTAATACAAAGGGACTTGCCTCGCGGCAGGTCCCTCATTCTAACTAAACAAATACTTTATCTTAAGCTGATTTATGTGGTTATATGGCTAAATAAATTTTCTGAGTGCAAAGGTACGGGGTTTCACTGAACTGTGCAATACCTAAGATTTGGTATTTTAGAGGTGAGAAGCTAGCGATGAGAGGTTTGAGGTAAGATTGGAGGAGTTCGTTGAACGTTTTGGGGTGTTCGCTGAAAGAAATAGGTAAAAGATTAAACGATTGGAGGCTTTGATGCGTCTTAATACCAGAAAACGTTGAACGAAAACGAAGACGAAAACAATAAAACTAAGTATAACTCATTAAAACTAAAAAATTATGAAGAAGATTCTTTTAACTATGGTAGCCCTCCTGTCATTGACAGCAGTACAGGCTCAAGAGAGTGACAACAAGCAGCAGTTCCGTGGTCCACGTCAGATGACACCCGAGCAGATGACCGAGCGCATGAGCGAGAACCTGAAGTTAACAGACGAGCAGAAGACAAAGGTGTTAGAGTTGAACAAGGAGTATGAAAAGGTGCTTGCCGGCCCAGGTATGCGTGGTCCTCGTCCTCAGCGTCCTGATGGTGAATCCAGTGCAACAGCGCAGAGTGAGCAGAAACGTCCGGAGCGTCCTCAGATGACGGAAGAGCAGCGTGAGGAGATGCAGAAGAATATGAAGCAACGCATGGAGCAGCGTCAGGAGTATGAGAAGAAACTGAAGGAGATATTGACTGAAGACCAGTATAAGAAGTATCAGGAGTCTCGTCCACAGCGTCGCGGATTCGGTCGCGGTCCTGGTCGTGGTGGCCGTCGCGGTGGCTTCGGTGGTCAGGGTGGTCCTCGTCCACAGTTCTAAGACCTAAACAGAACCATAAGAAAGTAGGGTCTGTCCTCACGGATAGACCCTACGCATTTGGTTAATTAGCAAATTTAATAGGTAGTAGTGTTCCTATTTGCTTATTATATTTCTCTATAGAAGTCGAGGGCTTCTTTGATTTCTTCTTCGGTGGCTGTCTGGTTGATGCGTAATTCGCCAATACCAGCCAACAAGGTGAAGTTGATTGCAGTACCCTCGTTCTTTTTGTCGTGATGCATGAGCTCCAGCAAGTGGGGGTAGTCATCACAGGTGACGGTCATCTTGCCGTAGTGTTCTTTGATAAATTGCACCGTCTGGCGCATCTTGTCGGTGGGAAAACCGGTCTTCACGCACGACAGGTAGAGTTCGACCACCAGTCCGTAGGCAACAGCATAACCGTGGAGGATGGGTGTACGTTCCAGCGCCAGTGATTCGAAAGCATGGCCAGCGGTATGTCCTAGGTTCAGGGCTTTGCGCAGTCCTCGCTCTGTGGGGTCCTCAGTGACTATGCGCTGCTTGACGGCAACGCTCTGGGCAATCATAGGGGTGAGAGGTGAGAGGTGAGAGGTGAGAGGCGAGTACAGAATGTGCTCCGTCCACATCTTCTCATCGCTGATGAGGGCATGTTTCAACATCTCGGCATAGCCGGAAAGGATGTTCTCCTGGTCGAGGGTCTGCAGGAACGTGGTGTCCAGGATGACGCAATCGGCATTGTTGAAGACACCTATCTCGTTCTTCAGTCCTCCGAAGTTGATGCCGGTCTTGCCACCCACGGAGGCATCGACCATGGACAGCAGGGTGGTAGGTATATTAATATAATGTATGCCGCGCTTGAAGGTAGATGCTGCAAAGCCTCCCAAATCGGTCACCATGCCTCCACCCAGATTGATCATCAGTGAGTGACGTGTGGCCCCCATACGCTGCAGTTCGCTCCACACATGACTTAGCGAGTCGAGCGTCTTGTGCTGGTCGGTGGCAGGGATGGTAATAGTACCAATGTCTGATGGAAGATGTCTGATGGAAGATGTTAGCGTTGGCAGACAGCATTTCTCTGTCGTTTCGTCTACAAGGACGAAGAGACGGTCGAAAGTACACTCGGCCAATGCTTGGCTGAGCGACTGTTCCAAATGTTGCGATATGACTACCTTTTGCTGGTCCATAGTTGCTAACAGGGTGCAAAATTAATACAAATATGGCAAAGTCGTATAAAAAATGAGGTATTATTGTATATTTTACGTCATTTTTTTCTATTATTATTAAACTTTTCTACTTTTCGTACGTCATAGAAAGCAAAACATCAATCATTAATAACAATGAGAAAGCATCTATTTATTATCCTATTCTTACTGAGTAGTGTGGTTGTGATGGCTCAGCGCCATGTGAGCGGCGTGGTTATCGAGAGCGATAGTCAGGAGCCTGTAGCACAGACCACTGTGAAACTACTTCGTACTGACTCAACACTGGTGACGGGTGGATTGACGTCATTGGAAGGAAAGTTCCGTGTCACTGCACCTAAGGCAGGCACTTATATCCTGCAAGTAACTTGTGTAGGTTTCAAACCTTATACCAAGCGCATCAACGTGACCGACGACAAGGATGTCGCTATGGGTACGCTGGAGTTGAAGCCCGACGCTATTATGCTGAAGAACACCGTGGTGACGGGTAATGCTTCGAAGGTAATTGTGAAGGCCGACACCTTTATATATAATGCTTCTGCCTACCGTACACCGGAGGGGTCCGTTGTGGAGGAACTGGTGAAGCGTCTGCCAGGTGCACAGGTTGATGATGATGGTAAAATAACCATCAATGGTAAGGAGGTGAAGAAGATTAAGGTTGATGGTAAGGAGTTTATGACCGGTGATACTAAGACTGCCTTGAAGAACCTGCCAACAAATATTATTGAACGCGTGCGTGCGTACGATCAGAAGAGTGACTTGGCCCGTGTTAGTGGTATCGACGACGGCGAGGAAGAGACTGTACTCGACTTCGGCATCAAGACGGGTATGAACAAGGGTATTATGGTCAATGCCGACCTGGCAGCAGGTACGAAGGACCGCTATGCAGGCCGTATATTTGGCGGTTTGATGAAGGATGACTTCAAAGCATTCCTTATGACCAGTGCCAACAACGTGAATGACATGGGCTTCGGTGGTGGCGGTGGCCGTTTCGGTGGTGGCCGTCAGGGCTTGACAGCTACGAAGATGACTGGTCTGAACCTGAACTACGAGAAGACTGACCTGATTACAGTGGATGGTAGCATCCGCTGGAACCATAGCAACACTGACGCTGTTAGCAAGACGGCTTCCGAGAGTTTCATGAGCTCTTCAGTCAGCTCATTCAGCAACCGACTCAACAACAACCTGTCTCGTTCGAACAGTTGGAATGGTCAGTTCCGTATCGAGTGGACTCCTGACTCCATGACCAACATCATGTTCCGCCCGCAGTTTAACTATAATTCGAATGACGGACTGACTGATGGTGCGAGTGCTACTTTCAGCAAGGACCCCTATAGTATTACGGGTATTACAGACCCGCTGAGCCAGCTGGATCAGCTCGTCAATGAGAAAGACGAGGATAATAACAGCATTGTAAAGAACAGCAATCTTAGCAATAGTCTGACCTACAGCGATAACAAGAGCGTGGGTGGCTGGGGACAATATAACCGCAAACTCAACAATTATGGACGTAACATTACCCTGCGTCTGGGCGCTAACTACAGCGAGGGTATGAGCAAGTCGTTCTCTAATGACCAGGTAAAATATTATACAGCCGTCAATGGCACTCTGACTCCTGACGTGGAGAACAACCGCTATGCCGTAACGCCTACCAAGAACTGGGATTACAGCATCCGTCTGACCTATAGCGAGCCTATCATGCGTCGTACCTATCTGCAGTTCTCTTACCAGTATCAGTATAAATATAGTAAGAGCGATCGCGGAACCTATGATCTGAGTAATCAGGGTTGGGACTTCATGAGTGTGGTTCCTTCTTTCCGTGGCTGGGATGACTACCTGTCGCTGATCAATGTCGGCACGTACGAAGATTACAAGTCCGACAAGCTGAGCCAATTCTCTGAATACAAAAACTACATACATACAGCTGAGGTTATGTTGCGCGTGGTGCGTGATGCATACAACCTCAACGTCGGTGTACAGATGGTACCACAGAAGTCACGTCTCGATTATCGCTACCAAGGAAAAGAATACTCCGACATTGAGCGTACCGTAACCAACTGGGCACCAACAGCTGACTTCCGTTGGAAGATTTCGAATGTTAGCCAGATGCGCATCAACTATCGTGCTAATACTAGTCAGCCGTCGATGACCGACCTGTTGGACATTGAGGATGACTCCAACCCACTGAACAAACGTCAGGGTAATCCTGGTTTGAAGCCTTCATTTACGCAGAACATGCGCTTCCAGTATAACAACTACTGGCAGAGTCATCAGCGTAGCTTGATGGTGAATGCAAACTTCTCGACAACGAGTAACAGTATCTCGAACAAGACAACGTATAATGAGACGACGGGTGGTACGATTACGAGACCCGAGAATATCAATGGTAACTGGAATGCCTTTGCTATGGTGATGTTCAATACATCTATCGACTCTGCAGGCTACTTCAACGTCAACACGTTCACCACATTGCGCTATGCTCACAATGTAGGTTTCGTAAGCCTGCTGAACCAAGATTCTCAGGAGTCAGTGACACGCTCTACGACTTATGGCGAACGTCTTGCAGCCAGTTATCGTAACAATTGGTTCGAGTTGGAGCTGAATGGCTCTGTGGACTATATGCATGCCCGCAGCGAACTGCAGGAAAACAATAACCTCGACACATGGACGTTCTCATATGGTGGTAGCGTAATGGTAACTGCTCCTTGGGGTACGCAATTGTCGACCAACATGAATATGAACAGTCGTCGTGGATACAACGATGCTTCGATGAATACCAACGAGCTTATCTGGAATGCACAGATTGCACAGTCGTTCCTGCGCGGCAATGCACTGACCCTGTCGCTGCAGTTCTACGACATCCTGAAGGAGCAGTCAACCTTCAGCCGTTCTATCTCTGCTATGGCACGTACCGATACAGAGTACAACGCAATTACCAGCTATGCTATGCTGCACGTCATCTATCGTCTGAACCTCTTTGGAGGTATGGGTAACAACCGTCGTGGTCAGGGTGGTCCTGGCTTCGGAGGTCCTGGTGGCGGCGGTCGTGGTGGTCGTGGTGGCGGCTTTGGCGGTGGCTTCGGTGGTGGCCGTCCTGGTGGCGGTGGCTTCGGTGGCCCAGGCCGTTTCTAATTAGAAAGATTAATAATAAGGTAATAAAAAAAAGGCTGCGCCAAGCTCATTCAGAGTAGAGGCGCAGCTTTTATTATTATCTAAATTCGTGGATAAAATTCGTTTTAATTATCCAAATTCGTTTCTAGATATTATTGTTTGTCGAGTTCAGCGAGGTTGGCGGCAATCATCTCGTCGGTGACGGTGTAGTTCTGCAGGTCACCCTTAATGAACGACTCGTACGACGGCATATCAATCAGTCCGTGACCAGAGAGGTTGAAGAGGATAACCTTCTCTTCACCAGACTCCTTGCACTTCTTGGCCTCGCGGATAGTGGCAGCGATGGCGTGACAGCTCTCAGGAGCGGGGATGATACCCTCAGTCTGGGCAAAGAGCATACCAGCTTCGAAGGTCTCGAGCTGAGGAATGTCAACGCCGTGCATCAGACCGTCCTTGATCAACTGCGAGATAATCATGCCGGCACCGTGGTAGCGCAGACCACCAGCGTGGATGTTAGAGGGTTTGAAGTTGTGGCCCAGTGTGTACATAGGCAACAGCGGGGTATAGCCTGCCTCGTCGCCAAAATCATAGCGGAACTGACCGCGTGTCAGCTTAGGACAGCTGTCGGGCTCAGCGGCAATGAATTCTGTGTGGCGCTCACCACTAAGGTTGTGGCGCATGAAGGGGAAGGAGATACCACCAAAGTTAGAACCACCACCGAAGCAACCAATCACGATGTCGGGATATTCGCCAGCCATCTGCATCTGCTTCTCAGCCTCCAGACCGATGATGGTCTGATGCAGACCTACGTGGTTCAGCACGGAACCGAGCGTGTATTTACAGTTAGGAGTGGTGGTTGCCAGCTCTACAGCCTCGGAAATAGCAGTGCCTAAAGAACCTGAATGTGTCGGGTCCTTGGTCAGGATGTCCTTACCTGCACGGGTTGACATTGAGGGAGAACCTGTGACAACGGCTCCGAAGGTACGCATGATGCTAGAGCGATAGGGCTTCTGTTGCATGGTAATCTTTACCTGATAGACAGCGCAGTCCAGTCCGTAGATTTTGGCGGCATAGCTCAAGGCTGCTCCCCACTGGCCGGCACCTGTTTCAGTAGTGACGTTGGTGGTGCCTTCCTGCTTGGCATAATAGCACTGGGGCAGAGCAGAGTTGATTTTGTGCGAACCCAGCGGGTTGGTTGACTCGTTCTTGAAATAGATGTGGGCGGGTGTTCCCAGCGCCTCCTCCAGTGCGTAGGCACGCACCAGCGGGGTAGAACGATAATACTTGTACTTCTCGAGTACATCTTCAGGAATGTCTATCCAGCGATGCTCGGTGTCCAGCTCCTGTACACAGCACTCGCGTGGAAAGATGTGTGCAAGGTCATCTACACCCAAGGGCTGCTTGGTAGCAGGATGGATGGGCGGCATGGGCTTGTTGGGCATGTCGGCCTGAATGTTGTACCACTGTGTTGGAATCTCACTCTCTTGAAGGATAAATTTCTTCTGTTTTGTCATTGTCTATTGTTGTTGGTTAGTGATTACCGCCTGCAAAATTACAAAATAATTATGAATTATGCATTATGAATTATGCATTATTTTGTACCTTTGCATGCAATTATGACAACTATACTGATAGTATTGCTATATTTTGCCCTGTTGTTTGCCATAAGCCGATGGACGGGACGACGGGCAACCAACGAGACATTCTATCGTGCCAATCGTCAGTCACCGTGGTATATGGTGGCCTTTGGAATGGTGGGAGCCTCCATATCGGGCATTACTTTTGTGTCGGTACCTGGTATGGTGAACAGCATCGGTATGACGTACTTGCAGACATGCTTGGGCTTTATCGTGGGCTATGTGGTGATTGCGTTCGTGTTGTTGCCCCTCTACTACCGACTGAACTTGACGACAATCTACAGTTATTTGGGACTGCGAATTGGACCAAGGGCTTACAAGACGGGAGCTTCGTTCTTCCTGTTGTCAAAGATGACGGGGGCTGCTGTGCGTTTCTATGTGGTGTGCTGGATACTGATGGAGTGTAGTGGACTGAAAATCAATTTCTTCCTGGTTGTGATAGCGATGACAGCACTTATCTGGCTCTACACCCGACAAGGCGGCATCAAGACTATTGTGTGGACGGATGCCTTACAGACAGCATGTCTGTTTGGTGCCTTACTCCTTATTATATATAAGGTGATGGGTGAACTGGGTATGTCAATGGGTGATGCAGTGACGGCTATCAGTAATAGTGAACTGTCGCGTGTATTCGTTATGGATGACTGGTTCTCGAAGCAGAATTTCTGGAAACAGTTCCTGAGTGGTGCGTTCATTGCGATTGTTATGACGGGTCTTGATCAAGATATGATGCAGAAAAACCTGACTTGCCGCTCGCTGCGCGATGCACAGAAGGATATGTGTACCTATGGCGTTGCCTTTGTGCCTGCTAATCTGCTGTTTTTGTCATTAGGTATCCTGCTCACATTCTGGTATCAACAACGAGGTTTGGTGTTGCCTGCCAAGGGCGACGAGTTACTGCCTGTTTTTGTTAATCTAATCTCTGACCTCTCACCACTAACCACTCACCTCTTCATTCTTGGTATGGTGGCTGCAGCCTTCTCCAGTGCCGATTCTGCTCTGACGGCACTGACCACCAGCTACTGTGTGGATATCTGTGGACGTGCTGACGACGAACACTTACGACGTCGTGTGCATATCGGAATGGCTGTGGTTTTTGTCATCTTTATCCTGTTATTCAGGGTGCTCAACTCTACCAGCGTCATCGATGCTATCTATATCCTCTGTTCCTATACGTACGGCCCATTGTTAGGCTTGTTCGCTTTCGGACTGTTGACGAAACGTCAGACGAACGACCGTCTGGTACCTTATATCTGTGTAGCATCGCCCATCGCTTGTTATTTGCTGGATATGGTGGTGGCCCAACTGACAGGCTATCGTTTCGGTTACGAGTTGCTGATGCTTAATGGGCTCCTTGCCTTCTCCGCCCTTTACCTTTTTAAACGTTAACCCTCGCCTCGGATCTTTGCAAAGTACTCCTTGGGTTGTACGCCCATAACGCGCTTGAAAGAGGTGGCAAAGTATTTGGGGTCTTTGAATCCTACCTGATAGGCGATGTCGCTGACGCGCAGATCTGGGTCTTCCTTGGCTAACTTGCAGGCTGCCTTAATACGGATGTCACGGGTGAAGTTGGTGATATTCTTGCCTGTCAGCGCACGGATCTTATTATAGAGCGTACTGACGCTGCTGCCCATATCGGTGGCAAAGGCCTGACGGTCGTAGTCCGTGTCGCTAAGGTGGTCGTTGACACATTGGGTAGCGCGACGGAGAAACTCCTGGTCGGCAGAGTGGGGGGCTTGCATGATTTCCCACAGGCTGGTGTTTCCTTCTTCGTAGTTGGAAGGAATGTCGATGGTAGGTACGTGCAATTCTATATCGTTAGGAATATGGAACTCTGAAGAGGTTCCGCTCTCCAACTGTTCGGCATCGTAGGCATCTTTCTTGATAGGCAGTTCTATAATGATGGTGTTTCCCTGGCGTTCGTAGTACTCACTTCTGAGAGACCCTCGGTGGCAGTTCACCAGATAGTGGATGATGAGCATTCCGGTTTCGCTGATTCTCGGACCGTTGTCGCTGATGCGAATGTTTATGCTGTCGTATTCCTGATTGGTGTAAACGGCAACGGTTACCTTTCCACCGTGATTTAGACGCTTAGCCATATCAGACAGTAGCAAAAGCAGTATTTTGTCTAATAGCTCTGTGTCAATCCAGCCCATCATACTCTCTGGCTCGCATTTAATCATGAAGTCTATACCTCTGTGCTCTAGGAAAGTCTTTACATTCTCACTGCTTATAAGAAGGAAGTGCATGACATCATTGTTGCTGACATGCAGACCTATTTTTTCCGGCAACGAAAAAACTTGGTCTCGTGATGTGTGGCGTAGCTTCAAACTGATAATGTAGGAGGCTAATAGGACGATGATGATGACGAAAATTATATCGCTCATGTTACTTCTTTTCTGCTTTTGACGAAACAAAGATACATTTTTTAGTGCTAAATGCATCGATAAGGACGTTAAAAAGATGTTAAATGGGTGTATTTTGGTTTGAAAAACGTTATTTGAGGTATAAAAAACGTGTAAATAACGATATTTAAACCATATTTAATGTTATCTGAACCTGTAAATAATATAAATGTATTACCTTTGCAATGTCGATAAGAGATTAGCGAATGTTTTATCGCAAAAGAGTGTTTCATACTCTAAAGTCATAACAAGAGATTTTTAATGGTTAAGGTTTATGGTTGATTAATTTAGTTTTTACAAGGAAAAGCCTCGCTGTGAAGCGAGGCTTTTCTTATGTTTATCGATTTAAATCAATTGTTATGATCCATTCTGTTAATGCTCCAGTAGGAACCTTTCAGCTTCGATAGCTGCTTGGCAGCCTGTGCCTGCAGCGCTAATGGCCTGACGATAGACAGGATCGGCACAGTCGCCGGCTACAAAGACGCCAGGGAGCTTGGTGCGTGGTGTACCGTCAATCTTCTTCAGGTAGCCCACCTCGTCAGTGTCCAGCCACTCCTTGAAGATATCCGTGTTTGGCTTATGACCGATGGCCAGGAAGAAACCATCAATCTGGATGTCTACCAGTTGCTCGTCAGCCTCACCCTTACGCTTAACCAGATGGGCGCCTTCTACACCGTTCTCACCAAAGAGACCGAGTGTGTTGTGCTCAAATAGTATCTCGATGTTCTCAGCAGCCATCACGCGGTCCTGCATGACCTTTGAGGCACGCAGGAAGGGCTTGCGGACAATGAGATATACCTTCTTAGCCAGTCCGCTCAGATAGAGCGCATCCTCGCAAGCTGTATCGCCACCGCCGACCACAGCAACAGTCTTTTTGCGGTAGAAGAAACCGTCGCAGGTAGCACAGGCGCTAACGCCCTGTCCGTTGTATTTGCGTTCGTCGTCCAGTCCAAGATATTTGGCTGAGGCACCAGTGGCAATGATAACAGTCTCGGCCTCTATTTCGTTATTATTCTCGTCCCATGCTTTATAAGGTCGGCTGGAGAAGTCGACGCGCACGATAGAGCCATCGCGGATGTCGGCACCGAAGCGCTCGGCCTGCTCACGGATATCCATCATCATCTGGTTGCCGTCTACACCCTGCGGATAGCCGGGGAAGTTCTCTACCTCCGTTGTCTGTGTCAGCTGACCACCAGGCTGCATGCCGCTATACTCTACGGGCTGTAGATTGGCTCTGGAAGCATAGATGGCTGCGGTATAGCCTGCTGGTCCGCTACCAATTATCAAACATTTTACGTGTTCCATTTATTTTAGCAGTTCTTCGATTTGCTTGGCAATATTCTCGATTTTCTCGGTGGGCTCAAAGCGGGCTACGACCTGACCTTTCTTGTTGATGAGGAACTTGGTGAAGTTCCACTTGATATCTGCCTTCTCCTTGTAGTTGGGATCGGCCTTGGTGAGCATGTCGTCGAGGATGTGGGCAATGGGGTGCTCCATATCCCAACCAGCAAAGCCCTTCTGCTCCTTCAGGAACTGGAAAAGGGGCTCAGCATCGTCGCCATTGACCTTGACCTTCTTGAAACGGGGAAATTCGGTGCCGAAGTTGAGCTTGCAGAACTCATGGATGCTCTCGTCAGTACCAGGAGCCTGCTGGCCGAACTGGTTGCAGGGGAAGTCGAGAATCTCGAAACCCTCAGCGTGGTACTTCTTGTACAGGGCTTCCAGCTCGTCGTACTGGGGAGTGAAGCCGCACTTCGTGGCGGTGTTGACAATCAGCAGTACTTCGTTAGCATACTCTTTCAGTGAAACATCTTTTCCTTTTCTGTCCTTGACAGTGTAGTCGTAAATGGTTTTCATTTGTGTTGTTTTTGTTGTAATATTTAATATATAATTAAAGTCGCATCATTGCTTTGCAGCAAAGATACGACTTTTTTGTGGGATAACCAAAGGTTTTATGATTTTTTAGTCATACCAGACCCATTCGCTTTCCATCTTCGACTGAGAAATGTTCTCAACTTGGTTCTCTATATCGTCAGGCAGATTGCAGAAGAAGTCAATGCCAGTCTTCTGTTGGAGACTTTGAATAGTGACAGCATAGCTCTTTAGACTTGTTGACGAATAGCTGTCCTGGGCAATCCAGAAACCTGTAGCCTTGAAAGAGGTCCCTTTCTTGCCTAATACGGCCATAAAGAAGTATTTGGGAACGGGAATCTTGTTGGTTCCGCTACCAAGATACTTGATAATCCATTCTGACTTGTCGATAGTGCCGCCCTTGCAGACAAAGAGTGTATCGAAATTGCCTGCCCAGGTACGTACCTGTGTTTCCATATTTGCCCATATACCTGCGTTGAACTTATTGTTCTGTGGCTGCATGTTGGTAATGTAGAAAGTCTGGTAGTTGGCTTCGGTAGAACGCTGGCGGTCTGCAGAAGGACAGATATGGCCGTGATCGAAGCCTGAGCCCTTGAAAGGATCGGCTGTAAGTCTGTATTGTGCGGGAAGATCTGGGTCGTTGGGGTACTGGCACTCTGCCGACAGAGTACCGTCGTTCTTTGCGGAGTATCTTGATACCTGCGTGCCCGTCTTATAATTGTCGGCATACATCTGGTAGCAACTCCAACGCTGGGCGTGGATTTCGGTGTCCCATTCCACGCTGTAGTTGACGCCGCTTGTATTTGTCTTGTCGTTCAGTTTGCCGCTATGTACCACGACAACGCTGTTGCCACCTTTCAGGGCAGGGAATTCAAGGTTATACTTGGCAATTTCCGGACCAGAACTCTGGCGTTCGTCGGTTTGGACGTCAGTTTTTCCGCCTGTTTTTCCGCCAATGTTGTACTCATTCTCATCGTCTCCGCAAGCTACGAAGGCCATGAGTGCTAATGCTGATAGGAATAAATGAAGTTTTTTCATAGTTTTGGATTCTTTAGTTGTGTTAGTTAGTTGTTGTAGGTGTCATTTTTTGAAAGGTAAAGGTGCCCACAAGGCATATGCAACTACCCTGTACGCACCTTTAAAGTCTTGTTCGGCGTGAAATATCTTTATTTCTTCGCAGCCTTACCGTAGCGGCTCATGAACTTATCAACACGACCAGCGGTGTCGACGAGCTTGCTCTTACCGGTGTAGAAGGGGTGAGAAGTGCTCGAAATTTCAATCTTTACCACAGGGTAAGTTTCGCCTTCGAACTCTACGGTGTCGTTAGTCTTTGCGGTAGAGCGCGAGAGGAACATATCGCCGTTGGACATGTCCTTAAACACGACGGGGCGATAGTTTTCTGGATGAATACCTTTTTTCATTTTACTTGTTAATTATTATATGTTACTTGTCTATTGTGCATAAATGCGGGTGCAAAGGTACGAAATATTTTTCATTCCTGCAAATCTTTCCGATATAATTTTATTAGATAAGCAAGATGCACATATCACCTCAAGCGTCTTAAGCATGTGTCTTAAGCGCCTCAAGCGTCTTAGCGTCTTAGCGTCTTTTTTAAAAAACACACAGACATAGAGAGATAAATAGTTAATATATATTAATTATATTATATATTATATATAAGGTACGCGTAGCTTTGGTGTTTTGCTTGACCGATTTACGCATTTCCGGAAAAAATGAAAAAGACGTTGAGGCGCTTAAGACGCTTCAGACGAAATACGCAAAACAGTCTAGCGGGTTTACAAATTTTAACACAGAGTTGCAGACAGATTATTTGTAAACGCATGATTTTTTTCGTACCTTTGCATTGTCAAATTTAGAGACAGATTTTGCGCGGCAGGCAGGAAAAATCAGCGCTCTGGCCAAGCAGGAAAATTTCCCTAGGCAGGCCGCAAAAATGAAGTCCGAAACGAGACACGAGAACAAAATCCTATGTTTAACTAAAAATTATTACAAATTATGGCATTGGCAGTGATTGTTTCTACAAGTCTATTGAGTATCAGGCATTGTTCGCGTGAGATGGTACGACGCTGCATGTGGTATTCCCATGGGCTTACCTGCAGAAGGCGTCCCTCAGAACATGCATCGAAAGATTCTCCTGCGGGCTTATACAATGGTGGAAAACCGTTTTCTCGAACCAGGATGAGTCGGAAACCTCGATTCATAGCTTCGCGCATTACCTCCTTTTCGCGCGTAGCAATGGCTGCACTTACTAACACGCCGCCTCTCTCACCGCAAGCCAGCCATTTCTGCTTGTAGTCCGCATACTCCTTGTCGGTATAGGCGCTATGGACGATGACAGCCACCTTGTCAGGGATGTTAAGCAGGAAGCTATTGCCAACTAGTTGGCAGTGCCACTCTGCAATGTCGGTATAGTGCATGGTGGTGAAATAGTCGGGATGTTGCCGCTTGATGGCTAAGCGGCGTGGGTTGTCATCCAAGTAGTGGAGCCAGTTGTCGAGTTGGCCGTCTTCAAGTAGTATCTGGTCATTGTAGCCACTCTCGAAGAGCAAGGGGCGGTTTAAGCCCGCAGGAGAAACTGCGGGAGTGGTGGTTTTCGCTACTCCTGTCGTTCCCCGAGTTTCCACGACTCCTGTCGTTCCTCCAGTTTCCACTACTCCTGCCGTTTCTCCGGCAGGTATTGCAGATAGCCGCCACCACGCCCTCGTGCATCCTACCTTGAATCCCCTTACCACATCACCGAGATGCTTGCCGTCAGGCATGTCCTCCTTTACTCTGACAATCATGTGGATGTGGTCAGGCATTATGCAGACTTTCCATACCTCTACCATTTTATAGAAGTATGGAATCTTCTGTGTCTCCTCGTTGTAGATGATCTTCCCGAGTTCTGTTAGCTCCACGTACGCACTTTGGTTATTGGTAGGCATAACCAGCTTCCCCAATAGCGGCTGTCGGCCATCAGCCACAAGAGTTAGCATATAGGTGCCCTTGCGTTGATAGTTGTGCCACGGTTTACGGCGCTTCATGTTGTGCTTCGTCTCTTCGACTCTAATGCCAGCCTCTATAGCCTCATCTTTCTTCATGGTCATGATGTCTTTATGAAAACGGCTGCACGCCGGGGTGGGGTGCAGCCGTATATAATGGGTTTTGTCTCTTATCGTTACTTGCCGTTGATGGTTACTACGTAGCTTTTCTTGCTTGCAAACTCTGGTGTGTTTCCACTGTAGTTTACAACCTTTCCACATATTACAACCTCGTTGCCGACAGCTATTTGCGTATCGCCTTCCTTCCATTTCTGCTCACTTGCATGATAGTAGGTGCTATAGGCGATAAATTCTTTGCTACCTGTATTTCCATCATCAGTGATATTGAATGTAGCAGTACCATATTGGGCGCTGTATTCAAATTTAATAGAGCAAATCTTACCTTTGACGTAATAGTCTTCTGTAGAGGTTGTACCACTCTCCATTGCTGCTACGATGTCATATATCTGAGATGCTGTAAGGGGATTGTCCAGCGTACCAGTGCTTGATCCACTACCACCACCTTCGCTGGTCTTGCCGTTTAGTGAGTAAAGATATGCTTTCTTGCTAGCAGTTTCCAAAGTTCCGCCATAGTTGGTTATTTTACCATGGAGAACAACATCATTACCTACTGCAATCTGCGTGTTACCTTCAACCCAAGACTGGTTATCGAAGTAATATACACTATAGGCAGTAAACTCTGTGCCACCCGTCTTTCCGTCTTCAGAAATATTGAATGTTGCGGTACCATATTGGGCACTGTACTCAAACTTGATAGAACAAATCTTACCCTTGATATAGTAGTCCTCAGTACTAACTTCTTTATCGCCGAGTTTACTAGCAATTTCTACGATAGCTGCTACATTATAGGGGTCGGCTTGAGTTCCTGAACCTGCAGCATCTCCAGAAGGAGTGTCGCCACCGCTACCAGCTTTAACGAGGCTAACGAGATAGTTGCCCTTGGCAATCTCAGGAGTCACCTTGCTATCCTTCACATATTTGTAAAGCTTACCAAATACGATGACCTCGTCACCTGCTCCAAGAGCATCAATGCCGCTGAACTTTGCTCCATCCAGTCCGTCACCGCTGTAAACGGTAATAGCGTTGGTTTCTGTTCCATCCTCAGAGATGAGGTAGTTAAGATTGCCAAATTTCTCGAAGTTTGCCTGAGAGGTGGTAACCTTTACAACCTTACCCTTTACGTATGCATTCAACTCACTCTCTTTACCATCTTCAAGAGCATTGATCTTCTCTAATGCTTGGGCAATAGAAAGAGGTGCGTCTTTAGTTCCAATGGTCTCGCCTGTGTCTCCGCCACCAGAACCGCCACCGCCAGCTTTCACGCCGTTCAGCTCAACGATGATGCTACCCTGGTCGTATTCGGGAGTAGTGCCTTTGAAGTTCTTAATGTTACCTTTGATAATGACGGCGTCACCAGCCTTAATGATTGTAGCGCCAGCCTCA
>JAEEGH010002219.1_pt1 | contig 52833 bp, 40 predicted proteins | sample 9134181 | NCBI WGS metagenome assembly JAEEGH01 (sample SAMN16246544, study PRJNA631951) | gut metagenome | biome: gut microbiome; feature: rumen; material: DP-attached | host: Bos | place: Iran: Karaj | collected 2018-10 | reverse complement strand
GTGATATAATCGTCGGTACCGATCTTGAAGCCTTCAAGAATATCTTCCTTCAGTGTCTTGGCGGTGAGGAAGATGATGGGCACATCGGGACTGGCAGCATGAATCTCCTGAGCCAGCGTGAAACCATCTTTCTTTGGCATCATCACATCGAGTACGCAAATATCGAACTTGTTTTTTAAGAAGGCCTTGAATCCGGCATCGCCGTCGGCACAGAGTTCAGCTACAAAGCCCTTGGCCTGCAGATACTCACGAAGCAGCATTCCGAGGTTCTCATCATCCTCGCAAAGCAAAATTTTCAGTTTGTCTTCCATAATGGTGTTTGTTTTTATTGTTAATACTATGAATTATCTTCTTTCAGAAGCGGAAGTTTGATGGTAAAGGTAGTACCCTTGCCGAGCTCCGACTCACATTTGATCTCGCCCTCATGGAGGGTGATAATCTTCTTCACGTAGGCCAGACCTAAGCCGAAGCCCTTCACATCGTGCACATTACCCGTATGAACACGATAGAACTTATCAAATATCTTACGGACATTCTCTTTCTTGATGCCCAGACCCGTGTCGCGAATGGAGAAGCAGAGATGATCCTTCTCGTTCCAGGTACGGATATAGATATCCAACGGCTCCTCTGGCTTGCGATACTTCACGGCATTGTCCATCAGATTAGTGATGGCATTCTGGAAATGCACCTCATCGACAAAGATGGCTGAATCGACAGCTTCTATCTCGGTGTAGATCTTTCCACCCGTATGCTCCACACGGAGAGAGAATGAGCCAGCGACTGACTCCAGCAACTCATTGAGGTCGAGTTCTTTCTTCTTAAAGGTAGCCTGCTTGCGGTCGAACATCGACATCTGAAGCACCTTCTCCACCAGGAATCTCAGACGCTTGGACTCATCATTGATGACACCACCTAAGTGCTGAAGCATCGAGGGGCTCTTGGTGACTGACTCGTCGTTGAGCATCTGTGCTGCCAGTGAGATACTGGAGATCGGTGTCTTGAGCTCGTGCGTCATATTGTTGATAAAGTCGTTCTTGATCTCGTTATAGCGCTTCTGACGGAATATCACAACGATGGTGAAAATAAAGGTAATCAGCAGAACGACGGTAAACACCATAGCCGGGATCATAAACCGCACGCTGGAGAAGATGTAGGCGTTCATGTCGGGGAAGTGAACCTTCACGATACCCATCTTCGGAGAGGGGTCGTTGCGGAACAGCGTCTGCTTGTAGGTATATTCCTCACCTTCCTCAGTGTAGTCGGGACAACGGTAGATCTCACGCCCATCGGCTGTCTCCACGCGGAAGTGATAAGGGATATTCACACCATTGTTCATCAGCTCAGCGCGGATGTCCTGATCGAGGAGCTTGAAGTTGATACGCTCCTTCAAAGGACGATCGGAGGCTGTATAGAGGATATTATAGACTACCTCGTCGAGCAGAGCCTTCTGATAGACATAGCGATTACGAACAATCTCCTGCAACGACTTCGAAGCCTCGGAGATGGAGTTCTTATCAGTACGCAGAATCATGGCCTTGGGCACATTGGCGGGCTTGATGGCGAAGGTCTTCAGTTCGAAACTGGAATAAACAGTACCATCGTCGGCAGCCACAGCAAACTGATGAGAGTGCTTGATGGTGCCATCGAGGCCATCGACCATGACAGAGTCCTGCTTAAAGGCCTTACGTTCTGTTTCCTTCACATCCTTTTCCAGATAACGGAGTGTCTCATTCATCTCAAGGTTTCGAGATGCCTGATAGAGGCTACGGTTCACGGACTCATCGAACTGTTCCTTCTTCATCTTCGCCATCTCCTCAATATAGGAGAGCTGAAGCCAAAGAAGACCTACAAACGAGAGTCCCATGACTATTGCTATGATCCAAATCGTACTTTTCTTCATATCAACGGCAAAGGTAAGGCATTTCTTAAATACAAAGTACTATTATGTTAATTATTTCGACGATATTTTACTAAATTAACAGATATTGCATTTATGGTTGCAGTATTTTAAATAATGAATCCCCATTGCAAGACTGCAACGGGGATTCATCTTACTATATTCAGAAAGGATTAGTCTTCTTCCTTCATCTCTTCCTCATGCTGCTTGATCAGAGCCTGCTGGATATCGTTCGGCACGAGCTCATAGCTTGAGAAACTGGTTGTGAACGAAGCACGTCCACCAGTGATAGAACTCAGGGCGATAGAGTAGCTGGAGAGTTCCTTGAGAGGAATCTTGGCAGAGAGCTTCTGATAGCCTGCCTCAGAATCCATACCCATGATGATGGCACGACGACCCTGGAGGTCACTCATTACATCACCCATGTAGTCGCCAGGAACGAGCACCTCGAGATCGTAGATAGGCTCAAGCACCTTAGGACCGGCCTCCTTGAAGGCAGCCGAGAAGGCGTTACGAGCAGCCAGCATGAACGAAAGCTCGTTAGAGTCAACTGGGTGCATCTTACCATCGTAAACAATCACACGAACGTCGCGAGCATAAGAACCTGTCAATGGGCCCTGCTCCATACGCTCCATAACACCCTTCAGGATGGCAGGCATGAAACGGAGGTCGATAGCACCACCAACAACTGAGTTGATGAAGACGAGCTTACCACCCCACTCCAGATCAATCTCTTCCTTACCCTTGATGTTCATCTTGAACTCCTGGCCGTTGATCTTGAATGATGTAGGATCAGGCATACCCTCAGTGTAAGGCTCTACAATCAAGTGAACCTCACCAAACTGACCTGCACCACCCGACTGCTTCTTATGACGGTAGTCGGCACGAGCCATCTTAGTAATCGTCTCACGATACGGAATCTTCGGCTCGATATACTCGATCTGGATCTTCTCATTGTTCTCCATACGCCACTTCAAGGTGCGCAGATGGAACTCACCCTGACCATGGACGATAATCTGACGGAGCTCCTTCGACTGCTCAACTACCCATGTGGGATCCTCCTGACGCATCTTCTGAAGAGCAGCCATCATCTTCTCGGTCTCAGCCTCATTAACGGCCTTAATGGCACGAGAGAATTTAGAGTTAGGATACTTAATGAAGTTGAACTTATTCTCTACATCCTTACCATTCAGGGTGTTACCAGTCTTTACATCCTTCAGCTTCACAGTACAGCCGATATCGCCAGCACGCAACTCATCAACCTGAATACGGTTGGCACCTGCACAAGCATAAAGGGTACCGATACGCTCCTTAGAACCACGATCAGCATTGGTCAGATCGTCGCCACTCTTTACAACACCACTCATTACCTTGAAGTAGCTTACCTCACCGATATGGGGCTCAACACCAGTCTTGAAGAAATAGAGAGAGGTAGGTGCAGAAGCATCGGCAGGAATATCCTTACCGGCTGCATTCTGGATAACAGGCATCTCACTTACAAAAGGAACCACGTTGCCGAGGAACTCCATCAAGCGGCGAACACCCATGTCGCGACCAGCGCAAACACAGAATACAGGGAAGATAGAACGTGTAACCAGACCCTTACGGATACCCTCACGCATCTCATCCTCGCTGAGATCCTCGCTCTCGAAGAACTTCTCCATCAGTGTGTCATCGCCAGCGGCAGCAGCCTCAACGAGGGCAGCCTTCCACTCCTTGGCCTTCTCCAACTGATCGGCAGGAATATCCTCGATGATAGGAGCACCACCCTCGGGCTTCCAAGAGTACTTCTTCATCAGCAATACGTCGATAACGCTGTTGAAGCCAGCACCAGTAGCGATAGGATACTGAACGGGAACGCAGTTAGGACCATATACATCCTTCAACTGGCTCAGAATCTGATCGAAGTCGCAGTTGTCGCGATCCAACTGATTAACGAGGAAGATAACGGGTTTCTTCAGTTTCTCTGTGTTGCGGAAAGCATTCATCGTTCCTACCTCAGGACCATACTGGCCATTGATGAGGATGACAGCCTGATCGGTCACGTTCATAGCGGTAATTGAACCTCCTACGAAGTCGTCACTTCCTGGACAGTCAATGATGTTGAGCTTCTTGTTATTCCACTCTACATGAAAAACAGTTGAGAACACCGAGTAGCCATATTCCTGTTCAACAGGGAAATAATCGCTCATGGTGTTCTTACTCTCTACGCTACCGCGGCGCTTAATGATGCCAGCTTCGTAGACCATTGACTCGGCAAGAGTAGTCTTGCCGCTACCCGCACTGCCAATGAGTGCAATGTTTTTGATTTCGTTTGTCTGATAAACTTTCATATCAATTTTGGTTTTAGGATAAATATTTCAGTCTAAGCGGGGACTAAGGTAGTTATTTTTGAGGAAATAGCCAAAAGATTCTTGGAAATATTAAACTAAATTAGTACTTTTGCCCCCAATATGGCAGGAATCTATATTCATATACCTTTTTGCAGGAGCCGTTGCATCTATTGCGGTTTCTATTCCACGACAGGGTTAGAACTCCGTCAGCGGTATGTAGATGCGCTATGCAAGGAAATGATGATAAGAGGTGAGAAGCTAGAGGTAAGTGGTGAGAGAATAGATATTGAGACCATCTATTTCGGAGGGGGAACACCCAGCCAATTAACGATTCCACAACTGAATCAGCTCCTTATATATATTAATAAGGTATATTCTCTTACCTCTCACCACTCACCTCTCACCTCTACAGAGATCACTATTGAGGTAAATCCTGACGATGTAACCCCAGAATACGCCACTGCAATAAAGCAACTCGGTGTGAATAGGGTAAGCATGGGAGCACAAACCTTTGACAACCGTCGTCTGCGATTCCTGAATCGTCGCCATACAGCCGAACAAGTGTCTGTGGCCGTAAAGATACTCCGTCAGGCAGGCATACAGAATATCAGCATCGACCTGATGTACGGTTTTCCTGACGAAACGCTGGAGGATTTGGATGCCGACATCACCCAAGCCCTAGCGCTCGACGTAGAGCATATTTCCTCTTACTGTTTGATGTATGAAGAAGGAACCCCACTCTATCGGCTGTTGGAAGAGGGCAAGGTTTCGGAAACCGATGAAGAGTTGGAGCGACAGATGTACTATCATCTCATAGACCGACTAGAAGCTGCTGGTTATGAACACTACGAAATATCCAACTTTGCACGACCTGGCTTCCGCAGCCGACATAACTCGTCGTACTGGAATCTGACTCCTTACATCGGTCTCGGCGCTGCAGCTCACTCCTTTGACGGTAAAGCCTATCGCCGTTGGAATATCAGCGACATCCGACAGTATATAGAGGGCATAGAGAATGGTCAACCACGTTTTGAGGAGGAACTGCTTGATGAGAACACCCGCTATAATGACATGCTGACTGTAGCTCTGCGCACCAATGAAGGCCTCGACCTGAACAAACTCTCAGATTACTATAGGAACTATTGTATTTGCGAAGCCCAACACTACATCAACGATGGACTATTGCAGCTCTCACCAAAAGGTCATCTACATCTAACCCGTATTGGTCTGTTCGTCAGCGATATGATTATCAGCGACCTGATGCTTATTGAAGACGTTTGATGGCAAAATAATAGTAGGCTACAAGCAACGGGTAACCTATATAATATAAGGTAGTGATGCTGAACACCACATAATCAACTGCACAGATGGCAGCCAGGCCTCCTAAGTAAAGGATTGCCTCACCCAAGGGCAGATGCTTTGTCACATCATCGACTGTAGCAATGGAGACAATGACAAGAGCCCACACAGAAGATACAAATAAGCCTAAATGTAATGGCAAGGCAAAGGGATTGAGCGACGGATGATAATAGAAATGACGCCATGATTCAGGGCCGAATACCTGAATACTGCTATAAATGACAGCCGAAGTAGCCACCAACAGACACAATACTGCAGGATAGAACGACGGGATATCATTGAAATGCACAATCTTTGCCCCTAGCCTCATCAATCGTCGCACACCATAGGCAGCAACAATGACAACACAGAAAGCCAAGAACACTAACAGATGGACATCGGAAAAGAAATCGATGAACTGGCTAATCGGATCATCAGGCGACACCTTGGCCAGCAGTTCGTTCTCATGTGTCCAACCAAAGGTAAGTTGATCGCGAGCCACTTTCACCCAAATGGAATCAATGGTATCTGATGGTACCGTCATAATATCGGCCACCACAATCCGTTCGTTCTTGTGGAGTGTGATCGAGTCCTTCTGCAGTTCCAGTCCCATTGCCTCTATCTCTAAGGATACCACCTCAGGCACGGCCATATCCTCTGGTTGCTGAGCCACCACCACCAAGGAATCACCCGTTACAACGAAATTATAATTCTGCGTATAGTGATGAGTGGTGTAGAAAGAGATGGAGTCGAGTTGCTGCTTGGTAAGATCCCAAGCATCTGGCGTTATCGGACCACGATTATAACAAGAAGTAGAGAATAGAATAGTGAATAATGACAAGAGTAATACCCTCATCAATCTTCTAAACGTATTATGATATCTCTCACCTCTCACTACTATATACATTCATCTGGCAGCGGGTACAATCAAATTCAAGACGGAAGCGACGGCCATCGCCTAATACCAAAGAGAGAGGCTCACGCCAAGTGGGGCGTTTACCACCACGCTTCACACAATAGCCAAGCGAGTATCGCAAACAATGGCGACACTGCATGATAGGTCCATCACCACCCTTAAGCTCATAGGCCGATAACTCATCGGTACCATAGAAAGCGGCCGATTGATGGTTGGAGATATTATTCAGATAACTAAGTTCTTTTACTCCTGGGCAGCCCGCTACCCTAGCCCTCTTTACGTTGTGATTGGTCTGGCTCAACGCATCAATCAGTTGGCGACGCATATCAGAGAGTTGGCTGTTGGGGATAAAGTAGTTGAAATCTTCAGGCACATCAACCTGAGTACACTCGTAAATGGTATCACCAAGTTTTGAAAGCTGGCGTACCAGATTCTCGCGAGGCGACTTCTGTGCCAACTGATGTTCGGCAACGAAATGCACCTTAGCATTGCCAGCACTCAGCTCAAAACCATCATTTACTGCATGCAACGAGATACTTACTGGTATCTTACGCGTAGCACTAGGTTTTGAGAGAATCCGTTCAAACTCTTGGTCGTTGTTGCGATAGAGCGACATTCCTGGGCGCAAAGCTGCAGGCATCTTGAAAGGATAGATACGATTGCCCACTACACGGTTGGCACGAAAGCCTTCGAACTGCCGATCCTGATTCAAAAAGCAGAGTCCATCGCCATTAGCGAAACTGGCTGTACCAGCCACATTGAATGAGTCGCCACGAATCTCTTTCACTTTACCAACGAACTCGCCAACAGCCTTAGGGGTATCAAATGAAGCAATGCCCGGTTGACGTCCATTCATAAAATAGGAGGTATAACCGCGATTGAAAGTGCGGTTCAAATTGGGAGTAAACGTATATTCGCAACGTCCCTTCGATGCACGACAATAGTCATCAGGATGCTGACGGATAAAGGCATTCAGACGCTCGCTATAAGCAGCAGTAACGTTCTTCACATAAGCCACATCCTTTAATCTTCCCTCTATCTTAAATGACACTGCTCCAGCCTTAATCAGGCGTTCAAGATTATCACTCTGGTTCATATCCTTGAGCGACAACAGATAGCGTTCATGTTCTATCTCTACCCCATCAGCATCGAACAAGGAGAAACGCATCCTGCAGAACTGAGCACACTCGCCACGATTGGCACTACGCTGAAAACAATGTTGCGAAGCGTAGCAGATGCCTGAATAACTAACACAAAGAGCTCCATGTACAAAGACCTCAAGTTCTATATCAGGAACCTCGCTATGTATTTCTGCAATTTCTTCTGCTGAGAGTTCACGAGCCAGAACAGCACGCGAGAATCCTATCTGCTGTAACCAGCGTACTTTCTCTACTGTGCGATTGTCTGTCTGAGTAGAGGCATGAATCTCGAAAGGCTTATCCTGCATAAACTGCAGCAACCCCATATCCTGCACCAAAACCGCATCTACACCAATCTCTGCCAATTGGTCGATTAAGTGATGGACCTCGTCGAGTTCATTGTCATAGACAATGGTATTGAGTGTAACATAGATCTTAACGCCAAAAGGATGGGCATAAGAGCATAACTGACGAATATCATCCAGACTGTTGCCTGCTGCAGCTCGCGCTCCAAAATGAGGAGCCCCAATATATACAGCATCGGCACCGTGGTCGATAGCCGCGATGCCACATGCTAAATTCTTTGCCGGAGCCAACAGTTCTAATGGAGTCAATGCCTAATACTATTTAATATCATCAATATTATACGGCGTTTCCTGGTAAACATAGTAGTTTATCCAGTTGGCATAGAGCAAATTGGCATGAGCACGCCAAGTAACAACAGGCGGATTATCAGGATTGTCATCCCGATAATAATTCTTCGGCAAGTCTACATCGTCACGAATACCACGGTCGCGCTTATACTCATTGTCAAGCGTATTAGGTGCATACTCCAAATGTCCCGTTATATAGAACTCGCGACCATCTCTCGCCATTACCATACTCACCCCACAATCAGGTGACTCTGCGATAAGCGTCAGATTAGGATTGGCAAGAATATCCTCTCGATGAATCTCAGTATGACGACTATGAGGCATCATAAACACATCATCGAAACCTCGGAATATCGGCAAAGGTCTGTCAATAGGTGTCTGCGGGAAGATGCCGAACATTTTCTTGGCCAACGGATATTTGGGAATACCATAATGATAATAGAGTCCGGCCTGAGCCGCCCAGCAGATGTACAGAGTACTGGTGACATGAGTACGGGCCCAAGAGAAGATGTCGGTGATTTCATCCCAATAACTAACATCCTCGAATTCCAATTGCTCAACGGGAGCACCTGTGATAATCATACCATCGAACTTCTCATTTCGCATCGACTCAAAGTCACGATAAAACATCATCATATGCTCAATAGGCGTATTCTTAGGTGTATGACTCTTCAGTTTCATAAAACTGATTTCCAACTGAAGCGGTGTATTCGAAAGCAGACGCACGAGGTCTGTTTCCGTCGTAATCTTCAGCGGCATCAGGTTCAGTATGACAATCCGTAGAGGACGAATATCCTGTGTGGTTGCCCTGGAATTATCCATCACGAAGATATTCTCATTCTTCAGAATATCTATCGCAGGAAGTCTGTCTGGTAATCTTAATGGCATGAATAAAAACTGTCTTTAAAACTTCAAGATGCAACATGAGACATTGTCAAGTCCACCTGCAGCAATAGCTGCCTCGCACAACGCATTGGCATCAGCGCCTACTGCCATCAGGCTGGCAATCTTTTGATCGTCCAACATATCCGTCAGTCCATCACTACATAACATATATATGTCATCCATCAGTATATCCTGGGTCATTCTCACAATATCAATATAGGACGTTGAGCAGCCACCACCAATACAATTAGTGATAATGCTGGTGTGCTTCTCTTTCCCAAGAAGATTACTCAAAGAGTGATCGGTCGTAAGCTGCAGAAGTTCGCCGTTACGATAACGATATAATCGACTATCGCCACAATTCATGGAATAGTATTCTCCTTCATAAAAAGCGAAACAAACCAAAGTTGTGCCCATTCCTTTAAATTGTTCATCGGCACGACCTTTTGATGCAACCAGATTATTTATGCCGTCCAGCCATTCCACCACCGTTTCATTAAACTCACTGGGGCCGAATCCTGCTGGAAGGTCATTGTAATAAAACTGAAGGTTATGAAGTACATCACTACTGGCGATGTCGCCGCGATTATGGCCTCCCATTCCGTCGGCAACAGCCACAATATAACGATCTTGATTAGTCAGATCCACCCGTGTACAGAAAACGTCATTTCTGACGAAATGGTTTCCCACGAGTATCATATCCTCATTCTGATGTCTCACACAGCCAATGTTACTGGCTGCTGTTATATCAATTGTTATCATTATACTTTATCTGATTATAACCTGTAGATTGATGTTTGCAATCGTGAGCACGTCACCATTGTTCAACGACATATCTACATCAGGCTGTATCGTACGCTGGTTTACCTTCGTACCATTTGAGGAGTGCTTGTCGGTTACACACCAACCTGACTCTCCCTTGTATTTTAACTGGGCATGAACACCTGAAACATAAGCGTGCTGTTCAAAGAACTGGGTATATGGTCCTTTACGACGTCCGATGATAGCACCATTCATAGCTACGATACGTATGTTCAGACTATCATTAGCGAGTGTGAGCACAGGCATTCCACCTCGTTGCTGTACACCTGACTGAGAGACGCCCATACCCGTCGACATATTCGTCGAGAAATTTGAACGAGCAGACATTTCTGCCTGGTTCTGAGCCTGACGGGCATCGGGACTGACCATCAGACCTCCGCAGTGCGTACAACGTCTGCCGAGTCCTACGCGACCACACTGATTGCAGAAGAGCAATGCCTGTCCGCATTGGTCACAATAGTGGGAATCGTTCTCTATCTCTTCTCTACAAGTTGGACAAATAATCATCTTTTATTTATATATCTTCTGGTAATATAATCTGATATGTTTCCTTAGTCACCTCGTCTGGCGGCATATGTGATACACGCTCAGAGAGCTTCTGAATCGTTGAATCGAGCAGATTGCGCATCTCTCGGGCATTACCCCATGACTCATTCTTGGCAAGTACCATCTTATAGATGGTGTCAAGGGCCTTGAACTCTGCAGCTTGTGAGAGTGTGTACTGCTCCTTCTGAGCCATGTGCTTATAGATAGCCAGCAACTCGTCTTCATTATAATCCTCGATATGAAGCTTATGGGTAAAACGACTGGCCAGTCCGGCATTCATAGTCAGGAACTCTTCCATCTTATCCTTATAGCCAGCTGCAATCACCACAAACTTACCACGATCATCTTCCATTCGCTTCATCAGGGTATCAATGGCTTCCTTACCATACTGGTCGCCACCATCACTCAGCGTATATGCCTCGTCGATGAAGAGGATACCACCCATTGCCTTGTCACACATATTGTTGACAATCTTTGGTGTCTCGCCCATATACTTACCCACTAATGTGGCTCGACTTGCCTCAATAACACGAGACGTAGGAAGAATATCCATCGACTGGAGAATCTCACCCATCTTTCGTGCTATAGAGGTCTTACCCGTTCCAGGATTACCTGTCAGGATAAAGTTCATAGACATCTGCTGCACCTTTCCTGCCCCCATAGCGGCACGTTGTTTCATGAACATGCTCTGAACGGCCAGACGACGGATAGAGTTCTTGACGGAGCGCATGCCGATAAACTCATCGAGTTCGTTGAGCACCTCATCCAACGGACGAACGGCTTCACTCTGAGCCATTGGCAGGTCATCCTTTGTCAAGCTGTACATATCCTTCTCCTGGAAGCCTGGATCATTCATCTGTTTGACAAGTCGCTGACTTTGCTTCTCCACTGCCCCATTGAAGATACGGCGTGCTTCACGGGCATTACCGAAGTTCTTGTCACGACGCAGATAGAGCTGTTCAAACTGGCGATGAATAGCCGCGCGGGTATCATCATCGATAGTGAAATTCTTTCCTTCTGCCAGATGCAGGAATATCTCCGTCAGCTCATCTGGTGTATAATCATCGAAATGAATCGTCTGTGTAAAGCGGCTCTTCAGACCAGGATTGGTATCGATAAAGTCATGCATCTGGTCTGTATAACCAGCCACAATACAAATGAATTTTCCACGATCATCCTCCAATCGTTTCAAGAGGGTGTCGATAGCCTCAGCACCGAAGGTGTCTCCATCGCTCGACTTCAACGTGTAAGCCTCATCAATAAACAGCACACCGCCAAGAGCCTGATCTACCAACTGATTGGTCTTAATAGCTGTTTGTCCAGAATAGCCAGCCACAAGTTTAGCACGATCAGCCTCGACCAACTGTCCACGGGCAACAACGCCCAAGGTCTTAAAGATATCAGCCATGATACGTGCCACAGTGGTCTTACCTGTACCTGGATTACCTGTAAACACATAGTGCTTACCCTGGAATGTCTGCGTTTCTCCACGACGGATCTGCAAATTGAGGAAAGCCGTAAGGTTCGATATTTCCTTCTTAACAGAAGTAAGTCCAACCAGACCATCGAGTTTCTTGAGACAATCCTCAACATTCACGGACTGCGGAGCCTCATAAGGAATATCCTCCTTATTAATAGTCATCAGTTCCTCGTTGCTCATCGACGAGATATTTACGCCTTGCAGACGCTGAGCCTGCTTCTTGCATATCTGATCGAAAAGCGTACGCATCGTACGACCATTGGCGAAGTCCTTATCGCGTGAGTTGTACATCTCCGTAATCATTTTACGGGTAAGTTCCTCAGCCTCAGGTGAGAAGATATACTTCTTTGACTTGGCAAAGACAAGCATAATCTCGAACAACTGCTCTGGTGAGTAGTCCTTGATATCGAGGAAATAGTTGAAACGACTGCGGAAACCTGGGTTAACACGGAACAGGTTCTCCATTTCCGTACGATAACCAGCAGCTATGACGATAAACTGCCCACGATCGTCCTCCATACGTTTCATCAGCTTCTCCAAGGCCTGGGCTCCCTGATTATCACGATCACCTGAAGCACTTAACGGCGCAAGGGTATATGCCTCATCGACAAAGAGAATTCCACCCTTTGCCTTGTCACACAAGCGATCTACGACCTTAGGAGTCTCACCCTGATAGGGGCTCACCATCTTTGCACGATCAACTTCTACGACATGTCCACTATCAAGATAGCCGATAGATGCCAGAATCTCACCCAGCTTACGGGCTATCGTTGTCTTACCAGTACCTGGATTACCCGTCAGGATAATATGCATCGACATCTTCTCCTGCTCACCGAGTCCGCGTTCAGCACGCTGCATGGCATTCTGTACTGAGTAGGCCATCTCCTTGACGGCACTCTTAACCTCGTCCATGCCGATAAACGTATCGAGATCTTTCAATATATCCTCTACCGTACGCTCCTCAGGTACATAGCCCTTGATATCACTCTTCTCAACCTGCTTGGCATCAGCACCACGACTGATAAACTGCGTGAAAATATCCTCAGAAGTCTTGGTTGCTAAATGACCATTACCGAAAGTCTCGTCCTTAATCTTAACCTGATACTTGAAGTAGCGCATCAACTGATTCTCAGCCTCAGGAGAGAATTCCGTAATGCCATATTTCATGCGCAAGTTAAGCTTACAGATCTCAGCCAGTTCCTGATAACCTGGTGTCGTCATACGGAAGGTATACTTGAAGCGGTTAGCTACAGCTGGATTGCTCTCAAGGAAATCTTCCAATCCTTTTGTCAGACCTGAGATAATCACGATCGGATTATCCTCCCACTTATCCATCTCCACAAACAACTTGTCGAGCGGATTTACCTGATTAGAGTATTTATCGGGCAACAGTTTCTGGACATTATCAAAAAACAAGATGCCATTCTTGGCTTTCTTGATATTTTCATCCCACTTGTCGACGAAGCGCTGATAGTCAACAGCATCCACCATCGTCAACTTCGGCTTCTCAATAATCTTATGCTGATAGAAATAGTCACGGAGTATTTCCGCCAAAGCGGTCTTACCCGTACCAGTCTCTCCTATCACGATAGCATTCACTGAGATGCGGACATTGGCAATATCCTTACGGGAACGCAGATAGGCATAGGTGTCGACAATCGTCTTTAGCTGACTCTTTACCTCGTCAAGCCCCACCAGCTTATCAAGCAAATCCTGACTGACAAGCGGTTGACCACACCACTTGCAGAACTTCGCTACGCTTCTGTTTTCTTTATGACAATTTTGACAAACCATTATTCTACATCCCTTTCTAATTGCTTGATTACTTTAGAGGCATTGATCGTTACGTCGCCAGGATTGCTGACATTCATAAGACTCGGACTAAATATGATGAAGTCAAGGACGAATATCAGGACTAGCAGACTCCACAGTACATAATGGAGTACACTCTCGCCACTGATAGAACGTACCTGATCCGTCACGTCATTAAGTAAGCCGAACTTAGAACCCTTGAACCTATAAGACTTGGTCTTAAAAGTATAATACAAAGGCTCAATTAATGTTGACTTAATATCATTATCCAGAACCTCGGTAATCAGTTTATTGTCAGCTTTCTGATCTCCTCTGAAGTCTGTAAGATGACAAATCAGGATGTAAACCAAGGTAATGGCGACAATTGCCAGATTAAAATAGCCCGGATGGGACTGGCTTATATACTTTAATATAATAATAGGTATAAACGAGGACAAAGCACCTACCAATCCCCAAAGACATGAGAAGGTAATGTCGTAGCCCCTGAAGTATGCTCGTGTACCAACAATCAAAGCTGTCATACCACCCAAGGGAAGACCGATGCAGAGGAAAGTATGTCCTAAAAGATAATGCGTATCCTTCACACCGAAAATCATAATCAGGAGAAGCCACAGACCACTCAATACATAGAAACTTGTACGCCAGATATTCTCCCTTCTCTTGGCACGTGCCCAGTTATCACGCACATTCTTCACCCTACCAGATGTCTCCTCACGAGCATCAACAAAACGTTTGTAATAAGGCTGTGAAGCATCTATCTTTCCCAGGGTCATCAACCAATCCTCCAAGGAATGTTCGTAAGCATACTCTGCAGAGAAGTCGGCAAATGGGTCCTCGTGATAGAATACCGCCATCCACTGAGCCAAGGATCCGCTACGTAATTCATTACAGAACTGTGACAAATTGTTCGGATCGAGATTCTTACCATCCGATAGTTCTGTTCCATCGGGCATCAGATAAGTCGGAGTTTGTCCCAAGATACGACAGAAACGATACAAAGCTGTCTTAGCATCGTATGCTCCGAGGCGTTCACGATTCTCTTCGCTCTTGAAATCGAAACAACGATTATGCTCGTTATACATTTCCGTCCAGCCATGCAACTGTGCATAATATGAGAATCTGCCTCCAATCTCAATCATATCGATCATCTCCTCCTGGAACTCCTTATCAGAAAGATGCTGGGCCTTCTTCAGTCGGTTAGCCAACTGTTCTCCAACCTGCATAGGCGTAAAAGCGTTTTTCAGGTCATAGGCTGACTCACGATCAAGGTTATACAACACCTTATAGGCCAGCGCCGAAGAATAAGGCTGTCCCTTTGTCATGATGCGCAGACTCTCACATGCCATATGGTCTTCATGACTGTACATCCATGAGAGAAGACGTCCATCAGTCAGTGAATGCCACTCATCCTCCGTCAAAGTCTCACGACCAAAGGTCTTCACGATTTCCTTGATACTTGAGGATGGATATTTGGCCATCAATGGAATATCTGGATCTATCTCGAAGACCAGACGCATGATGGGTATTCGCATATCATTCTTTTCTGTTTGTTTGAAATATGAACGAATACGATCCACATCACACTTAGTATGCGACTCCAAATAGAGGAACAATGAATCATTAGGATTCGTCAGCAGCACACCATAATCATTCTGATAGCTCAACACAGAAATAGCAATACTATGCACATCGTCACAAAGATTTCCCTTGACATCCTTATATGGGAAAGTAGGCTCCATCATATATACTGCCGACATTAGACCTGCGCGCTGATCAGCAGGATAACGATTGACCACGATATCCTTGACGATGGTACTGAGTTTCTCATTACCACATGACTCTAACCAAGAACCAATCTTGCCATTATACAGATAACCGATAGCAAGTTTCTCATTATCAAGAAGCATCGGAACCAGCTCATGAATATTGTCGGCTACGAGATTCTTGTCAGGATCCACAATGAAACTCTTATACTTCAGGAACGGTGACGAGAGATCCACCTTCGGACTTCCGCCCTGGAACCACTGTTCCACCTGCTCATATCCCCAACGGTTGATCGGATTAACCACTGTCAAGCCCTGCACGATCATCTTAACTCGCTCAGGCAGTTCGTTGATATGAGGCAGACGACCTTCGTTCTTCTGGCGCATCATCACACGCTCATTGGTACTCATCGGATTCTCGCCCAACCAGAGCGCCATCAGACAAATACCAAGAGAGTAGAAGTCGGCTGCAGGGGAAATCTCTACCACACCATCGATCACATCTGAGTACATCTCAGGCGCAGCATAAATAGGCGTACGAGCCTGAGTGGTTTTATGAGACTTTCCGTCCTGCTCAATGATACTGGAGATACCAAAATCGCCCAGCACTAACTCTGTATGTTCTTTATCGCGGAAGAACAAATTGCTGGGTTTGACGTCCTTATGAAGGACATTACAACCATGACAGTAAGCCAGAGCTGCGGCTCCCTGAAGGGCTATACGACGGAACTTGTCGATATCGCCTCCCAGTTTATAGTCAGCCAATGATCCTCCCTGCAGATATTCCATCAACTCATAATAGCGATGCTTGCCGTCCACATAGGTTTTACCATAGTCGAACACACGGACTATCATCTCAAAGTCGAAGTTCAATACTGTCTGAAGAATAGTCTTGTTAACGTCAAAATTCGGATAATAGATCTTCAGCACGAACTCCTTACCGTCTTTCTCCACAAGGAATATCTGGGCCTCACCAGAGTTATCGCTCAGACACTGGACGTTTCTATAACTGACACCTTTCAGCATGAAACTATTATCATTGACGTCTTCTTGCTGTGGAGTCTGTTTGTCGGCTCTGACTGTTCCACTCAAAGATGCACTTGTCACTCTAATAGTGCCATCAAGGCTGGCTGGTCGCATGGTGCCATCAAGATTAGCAGGACGCATGGTACCGTCAAGATTTGCCGGACGGACTGTTCCGCCTAGATCTGTCGAACGCACCGTGCTGTCAAGGTTTTCAGGACGTATAGTTTTTTCCGTACTCATTAGTTATCGTCTTTTATTTCTTTTCTTGTATTTTTACCGAGAATAATCCATTTTCCTCCCATCTGGGGCTTGGCACATCCGCACGGACTTGAATGAAGAGCATGCTTAAAGTTGCACTCCCATGCCAATCTTACACCCTGAGGCTTACAGGCCATCGCATAATTACGAACCTGGGCCGGCTTGGGCTGAGGTGTCTGAGCCATCTTCTCCAGAATCGCCGTAAGTTTATCAAGACGCTCCTGCTTCTTGGCATTATACTCTTCCTTACTCATGCGTTTATTTCTCGGCTCGGGTATGACCGGATTAGCAATACCTCTATCCTCTGCCAACAGCTTCAACACGCGTTCACGCAACTTGATATTCTTCTGGTCGAGAAGGATATCGCGTTCGGAATTATATGGAAGGGTCATCTCCATCTGCTGAATTTCGTTGGCTAGAAGCTGCATTTCCTTATACTCAGGCTGCTCTCTAATCATTTCCATCATCTGACGTGCTTCGTCAGTCAATGGAGTGCCACACTGCTTACAGAATGAGAAGTCGTTCAGAGTGTGACACACTGGGCAGACAATTCCGCCACGTGGACTACCACACTCAGGACAGAATGCTTCTTGTCCCGTAAGATGAGCGCCGCAGAATGAGCAAACATCTGTTCGGATATAATGGCGACAGGTCTCACAGAAATCGGCATCAGGCTCAACAGGTGCGCCACAGTTCGGGCAGGATGTCATGCCAATCGGATTTCCACAGGAAGCACAGAAGAGAGCATCAGGATCATTGACAGTACCACAATGCGGGCACTGCACGCCATGAGCGATATTAGCCTGCATTGCTTGCTGGGCTATGGGCTCGTCCATGCGCTCTCTAATTAGTTCCTCGCGCTGCAATTGCTGAGAGGCCCTATCAGTTCGTTCTGGGTTTTGCGTAATATCATCAATCATACTATAACACGTGTTTTAACTTATAAGTTAGGTGCAAAATTAAACAAAAAATATTAATATACAAAAAAAACCGCCGTAAATTTACATTTACGACGGCATTTTTATGCTTTTTAGTGTCAAATTACCACAATTGGAGGCGTTCTGACTTCGGAATGAACATTTTATCGCCTTCTTTGACTCCAAAGGCATCATACCATGCTTCGACATGCGGAAGGGCTCCGTTTACACGCCAACGACCCAGTGAATGGGGATCGCTCTTGGTGCGGTTTCGAATCTCCGCCTCCGTAATATTGGCAGCCCAAACACCAGCATAGGCATGGAAGAAACGCTGATCGGCAGTCAGGCCGTCCTTCTCTTCAAGGGGCTGGCGCTTTGTGGCATTCTTATAAGCAGCCCAAGCCACCTGCAGACCTCCGTGGTCAGCCAGATTCTCACCAAGCGTCAGACGTCCATTACCCTTCAAGTCAGGCAGCACATTAATGGCAGAGAAGAAGTCTGCATACTTATCCGTACGAGATGTAAAGTTCTTTCCATCACTTTCCGTCCACCAGTCCTTCATGTTTCCATCCTTGTCAAAGCGACGACCCTGATCATCGAATCCGTGAGTCATCTCATGACCAATCACCACACCGATAGCACCATAGTTGAAGGCATCGTCGGCAGTCGGCTCAAAGAAAGGATACTGCAGGATACCTGCGGGGAAGCAGATTTCATTGGTGGTGGGATTATAATAGGCATTAACCGTCTGAGGCGTCATATGCCAATCGTCACGATCCACAGGTTTGCCTACACGATGCTCCACGCCCCAAGCCTGCCAGAACTTGGCACACTCCTGCATATTGTCGTAGTAAGATTTTTCCGGATCGATCTGGAGTCCTGAGATATCCGTCCACTTGTCAGGATAGCCCACCTTTACATAGAAGGTGTTCAGTTTCAGCAGGGCATTCACCTTCGTAGAATCGTCCATCCAGTCCTGAGCAGCTATACGTTCGCCAAGGGCAATCTGAAGATTCTTTACCAACGTAATCATGCGCTGCTTGGAAGACTCAGGGAAGTATTTCTCCGAATATATCTTACCAAGAGCCTCACCCATCATACGCTCTACCTGACTAGTACTACGCTTCCAAAGCGGATGGTTCTCTTTGCGGCCAGACATCACACGACCACGGAAGTCAAAGTTTTCTGCAACAACGGCATCACTCAGATAGTTGGCAGCACCAGAAATGACGCCCCACTCCATCACGTCACGATACTCTGCTGGCGTGATGGCACCTACCAATTTGTTGGCACCTTCGAGGAACGCAGGCTGTCCTACAACCATTTCCTGAATATACTTGACATCCACGCCCGAGGCTTTCATCACCTTCTCCAAAGGCAGATTCGGATATTTCTCTTTAAACTCCTTAAGAGTCATCTTATTATAGTTGGCCTCAGGGTCACGAAGCTCCGTACGCGACTTGCTGACCTTGGCCAGTTCAGTCTCCACTTTCATGATGTTCTTCATCTTCTTCGCGGCCGCACCTTTACTGAAGCCAAACAGCTGGAACATCTTGATTATGTGCTTCTTAAATGCCTCACGGATATCTGCCGTAGCCTTATCGTTGTCAAGATAATACTCTTTCAAGCCCAAAGAAAGTCCATCCTGATAGACGTTCAGGATATTCTGCGTGGCATTCTTCTCGTCGGCTCCGAAGCCAGCATAGAAGAACTCCTGCTCTCCGTAGGGAGTGAGTTCCAACTGGATGTCGAGCAATTGGGCATTGGTCTTGGCAGCCTCCAGACGCTTAATCAGGGGCATGACAGGAGCCACACCCTCATTGTTACGACGCGTAGAGTCCATCGCCAGCTTATAGAGGTCACTAAGTTTCTGCTCAATCGTACCCTTTTCATAGGTGTTGCTCTGGAGTTCGGCAAGGATGCCGTTGATACGCTTGTCGTTGTTCTCCTGCAGCTGGTCGAAGCTGCCATAGCGTGAGTAGGCTGCGGGCAAGGGATTTTTCTTCATCCAGCCACCACAGGCATACTCGTAAAAGTCATCACCAGGACGCACGCTGGTGTTGAAGTCGGTCTTGTCCAGACCAGAACTCAACGGCTTCTGTGCCATCGTCATCAAAGAGATGGAAGCCATTGCCATCATTGTTACAATTTTTTTCATAAATCTATTATTAGTTTGTTGTTAAACTTTCGAGTTCTTCACTGAGTTTCTCCCAGCGCTCCACCTCCTCGTCGAGGGCTTTCTTCGTCGAGGTGTATTCGGTTACGAGGGTCATATCCGAGGCGTTCTCAGGAACCATCAGCAGGTCGTCGAGCTCCTTCAGCCGCTGTTCCATCTTCTCAATCTTGCGCTCCGACTCCTTGACAGCCTTTTCAGCACGATTCTTACGTTTCTGGAGTTCCTTATGCTCAGCATAGCTGAGGGCTTTGGAAAGTGTTCCCTGATTGTTCCCTTGGGGGGAACTGGGAGTTTCCTCGGAGCAAACCGGGACTTTCCCCGGAGGAAACTGCTGGTTTCCTCGGAGCAAACTATTGGCTTCCTTCTGGCTCTTTCCAAGTTCGCTTAGTTCTGATATCTTCTTTGCCTGGAGGAAATCGTAGATGCCACCCAAGTGCTCTCTCACTTTTCCGCCTCCGAACTCATACACCTTTGTTACCAGACCATCAAGGAACTCACGATCGTGGCTCACGATGATGGCTGTTCCGTCAAAGGCTTTGATGGCCTCTTTCAGCACATCCTTCGAGGGCATATCAAGGTGGTTCGTGGGCTCATCGAGAATCAGCAGGTTTACAGGCTCCAACAGCAGACGGATCATCGCCAGTCGACTACGTTCGCCACCACTCAAAACCTTTACTTTCTTGTCTGATTCCTCGCCACCAAACATGAAGGCGCCAAGGATATCGTTGATACGCAGACGGATCTCGCCCTTCGCTACGTTGTCGATGGTCTGGAAAACAGTGAGATTCTCGTCGAGCAACTGTGCCTGGTTCTGGGCAAAGTAGCCAATCTGGATGTTGTGGCCCACCTTCAGTTCACCTGTATATGGAATCTCGCCCATGATACACTTCACAAGCGTTGACTTTCCTTCACCATTCTTGCCTACGAAAGCTACCTTCTCGCCTCGTTTGATGGTGAGTGTTACGTGATCGAAAACGGTATGGGCACCATAATCCTTACGTACATCGTCGCAGATGATGGGGTAATCACCACTTCTGAGACAAGGCGGGAACTTCAGGTGCATCGCAGAGTTGTCCACCTCATCGATCTCGATAGGAACAATCTTCTCCAACTGCTTGATCTTCTGCTGAACCTGAACAGCCTTCGTGGCCTGATAACGGAAGCGCTCGATGAAGGCTTTCATGTCAGCCATTTCCTTCTGCTGGTTCTCGTAGGCTCGAATCTGCTGTTCGCGACGTTCTTTTCGCAGAACGACGTATTCGTTGTATTTCACCTTATAGTCGACCACCTGTCCACAGGAGATTTCCAACGTACGATTCGACACATTATTAATAAACGCGCGATCGTGGCTTACCAGCACCACTGCACTCGACGACTGGGCCAGAAATTGCTCCAACCACTGAATCGACTCAATGTCGAGGTGGTTGGTGGGCTCGTCAAGCAGGAGCACATCGGGTTTCTGGAGGAGTATCTTGGCCAACTCGATACGCATGCGCCAACCTCCTGAGAATTCTGAGGTGGGGCGATCGAAGTCGGAACGCAGGAAACCAAGTCCTATCAGTGTTCTCTCCAGTTCGGCCTCGCGACTCTCTGCGCCCATCATCAAATAGCGTTCATGCTCTGTGGTGTACTTCTCAATCAGTGCCAGATAGCCTTCACTCTCATAATCCGTACGCTCAGCCAACTCCTGATTCATCTGATCCAGACGTTGCTTCATCTTTGTAATATCTGCAAAAGCTTTCTGTGCTTCTTCGCGCACCGTTGTATCGTCCTGCAGAACCATTACCTGTGGCAAGTATCCTATTCTGCAATCGTTAGGAATACTCACATTTCCAGCCGTAGGTTTCTGTTGTCCGCAAAGTATTTTCATCATCGTCGACTTGCCTGCACCGTTCTTGCCAACAAGGGCAATACGGTCTCTGTCGTTGATGACGAAACTCGCATCCACGAACAAAGGCTTGACGCCAAATTCCACTTTCAGTCCTTCTATTGAGATCATCGTTTATCTACATATTTATAATCCTTGAACTGCTCTTTCGGGAAACGAAGCATCTCGTCTGTGATGCCTCCCGATTTGAAGTCCGATATCTTGATGGTGGTCCAAATAAAAGCCACTTTGATGCGCAATCTGATGGGGTGATAAGTCTGCCGCTCCACCAGCGCATGAATCTCCTTCATGCCTTTCTTGCCCTTCTTGGCCTTGAGCGTCAGCATCAGCCCTTCAGGATCTTCGGCCACACTATAGTCATAGTTATCGGGCTCGAACTTGAACTTCTGCGAATACTTGTCCGACTTATTGTTCTTGGCACTATGAACCTCCACTTCTTTTTTCTTTTTCTTTACCGTAAGTACGAGTCTGCCGTCATTCCAGGATCTCATCTTGGAATCCTGAAACTTGCTCTTCTTACCTTTATACCAAATGGTGCCATTGGTTTTATAAATGCCAGTTATATTCACGTCATAGTGCAACGTGGCCCCTTGTTCACCAAATACTTGCTGGTAGGCCTGGTTGAAAATTCGTCGCGCCTGACGGGAGTTGGGCGTTTCTTCCGCATGCACTGAACATAATACGGTCAACAGCATCAACACCATCAAAACTATCTTATTTCTCATCATTTTTTCAGTTTCAAGTTGCAAAAGTACTAATTTCTCATGGAAATTCATTATTTTTGCACACAAATTAACGATTTAAAAGGCATACAATATGGAAAAGAACATCTTCGCCCAACTAATTGCCAGCGCTCTGAATCTTCAGGAGCGAGCCGTTGCAGCCACTCTTGCACTGCTCGAGGAAGGTTGTACCATACCTTTCATCTCCCGTTATCGCAAGGAACGAACAGGCGGACTCGACGAAGTACAGATTGCAGCTATCAGCGACCGTTTCGAGAAACTGCAGGAGATACAGAAGCGCAAGGAAACTGTTGTCAAAACCATTACAGACCTTGAGAAGATGACGCCTGAACTGGAAAAGCGCATCAAAGATTGCTGGGACGCTACCGAACTCGAAGATATCTATCTGCCTTACAAGCCTAAGCGTCGCACTCGTGCCCAGGTGGCTCGCGAACAAGGATTGGAGCCTCTCGCCAAGATTCTCATGCTTCAGCGTGAGCGCGATCCGGAACGCACCGCAGAAAAGTATGTAAAGGGCGATGTGACCAGCGTCGAAGACGCCATTAAGGGTGCTCAGGATATCATTGCCGAGACCATCAGCGAGGATGAACGCTCACGCCAGCAACTTCGTAATGCCTTCAGTCGTCAGGCATTCATCACCTCAAAGGTTGTGAAAGCTAAGGCTGATAGCGATGAAGCAGCTAAATACTCAGACTATTTCGATTGGGAAGAACCCCTGAAACGTTGTTCCTCACATCGTCTTTTGGCCATGCGCCGAGGCGAGAGCGAAGGCATTCTCCGCATCAGCATTTCGCCAGATGACGAAGAAGCCGTTGAACGCCTGAAGCGCCATTATGTCTATGGCAACACTCCTTGCGGAAAGTTGGTAGCAGAGGCAGTTGAAGATGGCTACAAGCGATTGCTCAAACCAGCCATTGAAACAGAGTATGCAACACTCAGCAAGGAGAAAGCCGACGAAGAGGCCATCCGTGTTTTTGCAGAGAATCTGCGCCAGTTGTTGCTGGGTGCGCCATTAGGCCAGAAACGGGTGATGGGCATTGACCCTGGTTTCCGTACAGGCTGTAAAGTAGTGTGCCTCGATGCTCAGGGCAATCTGCTGCATCATGAAGCCATCTTCCCCCACCCGCCCGTTAACAAGCGTACCGAGTCGGCTCTTGCCATTCAGAAGATGATCCAGAAATACCAGATAGAAGCAATTTCCATCGGTAATGGCACAGCCAGCCGCGAGACCAATAACTTCATCAAAGATGTTCTGGCTGGCAGATTCAATATCGACACCAAGAAACAGGTAGAGACCACCCAACCGCAAGTCTTCACCGTCAGTGAGGATGGCGCCTCTGTCTATTCTGCCTCAAAGATCGCCCGCGATGAATTCCCCAATGAGGATGTCACTGTTCGCGGAGCTGTATCCATTGGTCGACGACTCATGGATCCGTTGGCAGAACTCGTTAAGATAGATCCCAAGAGCATCGGTGTTGGCCAGTATCAGCACGATGTAGACCAGACAAAACTCAAACATTCTTTGGATCAGACTGTCGAAAGTTGCGTGAATCTTGTTGGCGTGAACCTTAATACGGCCTCACAACATCTGCTGATGTATGTCAGCGGCCTTGGCCCTACCCTCGCCAAGAACATTGTTGACTATCGTCGTGAGAATGGAGCTTTCACTTCACGTGCTCAACTCAAGAAGGTTCCACGCCTCGGTCCTTCTGCTTATCAGCAGTGTGCAGGCTTCCTCCGTATTCCTGGCGCCAAGAATCCACTCGATAATTCAGCCGTTCATCCTGAGAGTTACGCTGTTGTAGAACAAATGGCCAAAGATCAAGGTTGCTCTGTGGCCGACCTTATTAATAATAAGGAAAAACGCGAGGCTATCGACATCAAACGTTATGTGACTGATGAGGTAGGTATTCCTACCCTTACAGATATCATGAAGGAGCTGGAGAAACCCGGTCGTGATCCTCGAGAACAAATTGAGGAATTTGAGTTCGACAAGAATGTCAACACCATCGACGATCTCGTTGAAGGTATGGTTCTTCCAGGCATCGTTACCAACATTACCAACTTCGGCGCATTTGTCGACATCGGTGTCCATCAGGATGGACTGATTCATATCTCACAGATGGCCAATCGCCGCATCGCCCATCCTACGGATGTAGTCAAACTCCACCAACATCTCAAGGTGCGTGTCATCGAGGTTGATCAGCGTCGCCATCGCATCTCGCTATCACTCAAAGGATTATAACGAAAAAGGCCTCCCGATTTGGGAGGCCTTTATTGATAAAGACATTCTTCTTTACTTTACCTTCTCCACGATAGCCTTGAAAGCCTCGGGGTTGTTCATGGCGAGGTCAGCGAGCACCTTACGGTTAATCTCGATACCAGCCTTAGCGAGGTTACCCATCAGAACAGAGTAGCTCATACCCTCCTGGCGAGCGGCGGCGTTGATACGCTGGATCCACAGGCTGCGGAAGTTACGCTTCTTGTTACGACGATCACGATAGGCATAAGTCAGACCCTTTTCCCATGTGTTCTTTGCTACTGTCCAAACATTCTTGCGGGCACCGAAGTAACCGCGGGTAAGCTTCAAAATGTTCTTACGCTTTGCTCTTGATGCAACGTGATTTACTGATCTTGGCATAATTCTTCTTACTTTAAAATGTTAGACAATAGGATTAACGGAGACACAACAGGTCGCGTACCTGCTTCATGTTTGACTGATCAACGATCGTTGTACCAACCAAGTTGCGCTTCTGCTTCTTGGTCTTCTTTGTCAGAATGTGGCTGTGGTAAGCGTGACGTCTCTTAACCTTACCTGTACCGGTGAATGTGAATCTCTTCTTAGCACCGGAATTTGTCTTTACTTTTGGCATTGTTTTAAAAATTTAAATTGTTATTAATAATCGGCGGCAACGCATATACCGGGCGCGCCGTCTTCTTTTTTCTTTTTTACCTTTCGGTTTAATCCTCAGTATCCTGAAGCTTCTTCAGTGCATCAGCACTGATTTTGGCATTGGCGAAGAGTCCACCGTTTGCTGGCATCTCAGCCTCCTTAGCTTCTGCCTGCTGAGCAGCCTTCTTGGCTTCCTTAGCCTCAGCCTCAGCTGCCTCACGGTCGCGAGCCTGCTGACTCTTTTTCTTCTCACCAGCCTTCTTTGGAGCTAGATAGAGGAACATCTTCTTACCTTCGAGCGAGGGCATACCCTCAACCTTTCCTACCTCCTCAAGATCATTTGCGAAACGCAGCAGCAATACCTCGCCCTGCTCTTTAAACAGGATGGAGCGTCCGCGGAAGAATACATAGGCTCTTACCTTATTACCCTCCTCAAGGAACTCCTTGGCATGCTTGAGCTTAAACTGATAGTCGTGCTCGTCGGTCTGAGGTCCGAATCGAATTTCCTTCACCTCCACCTTCACCTGCTTGGCCTTCATTTCCTTCTGGCGCTTCTTCTGCTGGTAAAGGAACTTGGAGTAGTCGATAAGACGACAAACGGGCGGATTAGCGTTAGGGGAAATCTCTACGAGATCCACGCCCTGTTCGCGGGCCATGTTCAGAGCATCACGAGTAGGAACAACGGACGAGCCATCGTCGCCTACGATGCGGACTTCACGTACTCGAATCTGTTCGTTGACTCGATACTGATTCTTCAATTTGTCATTCTTCATCAACTGCTTTTTAGAAAATCGGGTGCAAAATTACTATAAATTATTTAAAATTGAAGATTGAAGATTGAAGTTTTTGTTGCGTAGATACATTTTTTATTGTTTTTTAACAACTCGCCTTCAATTTTCAACCTTCATCTTCAATTTTCACTATTCACTTCTTAGAAGTCTTTTGTCATTTCTGCTACACGAGCGTTTACCTCGTCGATGAACTCCTGAATGGTCTTCACGCTCTGCTCACCACCGCCCTGAGGACGAACGGCTACAGTACCATCAGCAGCTTCTTTCTCACCTACGATCACCATATAAGGAATACGCTTCAACTCGTTGTCGCGGATCTTACGGCCCAGCTTCTCGTTGCGCAGGTCGATGGTAGCACGAACACCACCCATATCAAACTTCTTGGCAACTTCCTGAGCATAGTCGTTGTATTTCTCTGACAGAGGCAGAATAGCCACCTGATCAGGTGTCAACCACAAGGGGAAGTGACCTGATGTATGCTCGATGAGCACAGCGCAGAAACGCTCGAGTGAACCGAACGGTGCACGATGGATCATCACAGGAGTCTTCTTCGTGTTATCCTCGTCGGTATACTCCAGCTGGAAACGCTTCGGCAGGTTGTAGTCCACCTGAATAGTACCAAGCTGCCAGCGACGGCCAATGGCATCCTTGATCATGAAGTCGAGCTTAGGACCATAGAATGCAGCCTCACCGTATTCCACCTTGGCGGGCAGACCCTTCTCCTGGCAAGCCTCCACAATAGCCTTCTCAGCCAGAGCCCAGTCCTCGTCTGTACCTACATACTTCTCATGATCGTTAGGATCGCGCAGACTGATCTGAGCCTCAAAGTTGAATCCGAAGGCGGTCAGCACGATACCGATGATATCCATTACGTTCAGGAACTCCTGCTTTACCTGGTCAGGACGACAGAACAGGTGGGCATCATCCTGAGTGAACGAACGTACACGAGTCAGTCCGTGCAGCTCACCACTCTGCTCATAACGATACACCGTACCAAACTCAGCAATACGCAGTGGCAGATCACGGTATGAACGGGGCTTCCAAGCGAAGATTTCGCAGTGGTGAGGACAGTTCATCGGCTTCAGCATGTACTCCTCATCCTCCTCTGGGGTATGGATGGGCTGGAATGAATCCTTGCCGTAATGAGCATAGTGGCCAGAGGTGACATAGAGGTTCTTCGAGCCGATATGTGGAGTAATAACTTCCTGATACCCAAAACGTTTCTGCACTTTGCGCAGGTGATCCTGCAAACGCAGACGGAGCTCAGTACCCTTCGGCAACCAGATGGGCAGACCCTTACCTACCTTATCTGAGAACATGAAGAGTTCCATCTCCTTACCAATCTTACGATGGTCGCGCTTCTTAGCCTCCTCCAGCATCTCGAGATACTCATCAAGCATCTTCTTCTTGGGGAATGAGATACCATACAGACGCTGCATCTGCTCGCGATTGGCATCGCCACGCCAGAAAGCGCCAGCTACAGAGGTCAGCTTCACAGCCTTGATCTCGCCGGTATCCACGAGGTGCGGACCACGACACAGATCGGTGAAGTTACCCTGTGTATAGGTTGTGATAGAACCGTCTTCAAGATCCTGTTCGATGTGCTCGCACTTGTAGGTCTGACCATCGGCAGCAAACTGCTTCAGGGCCTCAGCCTTAGGTACCTCACGACGAACCACAGGCTCTTTTTTGCCAGCCAGTTCCTTCATCTTAGCCTCAATCTTTGGGAAATCGCTCTCCTTGATGCTCTCGCCGTCCTTCAACAGCACATCATAGAAGAAACCATTCTCGACAGCAGGTCCGAAACCGAACTGGATGCCAGGATACAACTCCTGCAGTGCCTCTGCCAACAAGTGGGCCGAGGTGTGCCAGAAGGTATGCTTACCCTGCTCGTCATCAAACTTATAGAGCTCGATGGTAGCGTCCTCATTGATAGGACGGTTCAGCTCTACTGTCTCACCGTTTACACCACAGCTTACAACGCTGCGTGCGAGAGCCGGAGAGATGCTCTCTGCAATCTGGAAACCAGTTACGCCCTGCTCATACGAGCGAACAGATCCGTCTGGGAAAGTAATGTTAATCATATCTACAATATATGTTTGAATTTGAAATTGCCTGCAAAGGTAGTGTAATTTGAGCGAAATACAAAATAATTAGGCGAAAAGTTATTTCTCGCGGTACTTTTTTATCACACTGTAGGCTTGATAGAGGCCTAATTCGCCGGCTTTGGAGAGGTCTTCGATGCCCTCGGAGACTTTCTTGGCATAGATCTTGGCTAAGCCACGATTATACCATGCCTCTGCCAAACGTTCCTCCAACTGAATGGCTCGCGAATAGTCATCGATGGCGCGTTGGTAATCCTGACGCTGAGCATAGAGATTACCTCTGTTATATAACAGGTATGGATTCTGCGGAGCCAACTGGATGGCGGCAGAGAGATCGCCTAAGACATTGGCTGATTTCAGATCGATATTCGTACCCTCTGAGGCATTGAATTCATTGATCTTAGCCTGACAGACGGCACGCTGCCAATAGGCAATCGACGATGTAGAATCTATCTGCAGACAGATGCTCAGATCATCAATGGCATTGTCGAAATTCTGAATGGTGCCATAGGCCACAGCGCGAAGCAGAAGCAGAGGTACGACATCGGCAGTGGATTTCGATTCATCAATACGGGTACTCAGGGAGTCGATATAGGCAAACGTCTGCTTCATACGTTCCTCGCTGAGGTTCTTCTGTTCAGAAGAAATAAAGATGGTGCGAGAATGAGAGCGCTGGTTAAACTGATCGACGCTGGCTTCATAGGCCATATCGTTTTTCACATCGCTCTGCGGCTGAATGAAGGTGAGTCCGTACATTGGCTGCCAAGTGAGATCAGCCTTGCGATTCTGTACCCTACCCCGATAGTCACTCTTATATTCATGCTCCACCTCCTGCTCATCGGCCACAACAAGCTGGTTATATTTCTCCAGGTCTTCATCGCTACGCTTACGCATCTGCTTCTTAGAGAGACGAGGCTGTTTACCATAGCGCTTATCCATCTGGGCCTTCAGGATACGGAACTCGTCGAGTTCGGCCTGTTTGGTATTGCCCAGACGACGATAACACGATGCACGATGCTGGAGTCCAAACCAGAAGTTGGGATATTCCTCGATCACCTTAGAATAGTCGCGAATGGCGGCTCTGAGATTACCTGTCTGCTCCAACAACAAAGCACGATTGAAGAGAGCCATCAGGTTGTCGGGCTCGAGTTTCAGCACGAAGTCAAAATCCTCGATACCACGATTATCATCACCCACCTGAGCACGCAGCAGTCCGCGGTTATAATGGCCTAGGAAGTTGTTGGGCTCCAAATCAAGGGCTGTATCATAATCGGCCATGGCTCCACGCAGGTTATTCTGATTGTAACGCGCCAGCGCACGATTGATGTAATTGCCTGAATGCTTGGGCAGCAGATGGATACTCTTGGTGAGGAACTCCTCACCCTCCTTCCATTTCTGACGGGCCAAGCTGATGACGGCACGTTCTGCCCAGATGCCACCATCATAAGGATCGAGTTCCAGACTCTTATCGAGCGACTTGACGGCTTTCGTGGTATCCTTCTGAAGCAGATACACCTCAGCCTGCATGGAATAGGCTCGTGCATATTTCGACCAGCGGGTGGTCATCGTATCAATTTGGGCCAAGGCAAGGTCATAGTTCTTGTCTTGAATCAGACAGAGCACACGATTGTGCCAAAGGCCCTGATTCTCAGGATCATAACGAAGCGCACGATCATAATCAGACACAGCCTCCGTATACTTCTTCTGATTGATACGACACAGGCCACGAAGCTCATAAGCACTCACCACATAGGGATTGCGCCCGATGGCCTCTGTGCAGTCGTTTTCTGCCCCACGGAAGTCATCGAGATAATATTTGGCTACACCACGGAAGAACCAAGGTTCAAAGAGCCAAGGTTTCTGACTGATAGCCTGATTAAAATACTGAATAGAGAGGACATAGTCCTCATAATAGAGCGCCGAGCGCCCTATCATAACCAGACGGTCGGTATTGAACTGAGCCAACGCGACCAAAGGCCAAAGTAAGAAAATAATTAAAATGCGGCGCATTTTAATTATTTCCTGACGGGTTTGGTCTTATAGCCACAACGATAGCGGCCCTGAATCAAGGCACGGAGCTTACTCTTGATAAGCTGTTTGCGAAGTGGAGAAATGCGGTCAACGAACATCTTTCCATCCAAATGATCGAACTCATGCTGCATGACACGGGCCAGATATCCCTCAATCCACTCATCATGATGCTGAAACTCTTCATCATCCCATTCCACATGAATGCGAGAAGGACGCACCACCTTTTCATGGATGGCAGGAAGCGACAGACAGCCTTCCTCGGAGGTATCAGTCTTCGACTCATCGTACTCCACGATATGAGGATTGATAAACACCTGACGGAAGCCCTTGTATTCAGGCAGGTCGTCCGACAGCACATCGAGATCGATCACTGACAATCGGATAGCCTTACCAATCTGAGGAGCAGCCAGACCGATGCCTTCCGACTCAGCCAGCGTCTCCCACATATCACTAATCAGTTCTTTCAACTGTGGATAATCAGGTGTAATATCTTCGGCCACCTTACGAAGCACAGGCTGGCCATATATATAAATAGGTAAGATCATTTACTATTTGACTATTTAACAATTAGACAATTTATCTCCTAGAGCGGAGATAGTCTTCGAGAATGATCGTGGCTGAGATTTCATCGACGAGGCCCTTATCCTGACGGGCTTTCTTCTTCAGGCCACCATCAATCATTGCCTGATGGGCCAATACGGAAGTAAAACGCTCATCGAAATATTCAATAGGAACTTCGGGAACTGCCTTACGCCAACGGTTTACAAACTGCTGCACACGCTGCAGATTCTCACTGGGCTGACCATTAGGCTGTCGTGGTTCTCCTATCACAATCCGTTCCACTTGCTCCTTAGCCAGATAGGCCTTCAGCCAGTCGAACAACTCCGATGTAGAAACAGTCGCCAATCCTCCGGCTATGATCTGCAGAGGATCGGTGACTGCTATACCGGTACGTTTCTTACCGTAATCGATGGATAATATCCGCGCCAATACTAATATTATTGGGCGTTATAGAGCAACCATGCATCAGGATAAGTAGCACGGAGCTGATCACGACTGTTTACAGCGCTCAACTTATCGCTGAATGTGGCAGCTACTACACGGAACATATTATTAGCCTCGTTCTTAACGATCTGTGCATCATAGCCAGCATCGCGGAGACGCTGCTGCAGACCGTCTGCATTAGCACGTACGCCAAATGAGCCAACGACTACGCTGAAAGCCTTCAGACCATTACCGCTTACCAGTGACACATTCTCCTGACGAACAGATACGTTGTCGAGATTGTCAACTACGCGAGTCTCGTTAGCAGGCTTAGCCTGAACAGGAGCTACAACAGCTGTCTCTTCTGTCTGCTGGGGCTGCTGAGCTGTGTCATACTGCTTTGCCTTCTCGTAAGCCTTCTTATAGGCACTCTCACTTGATTTACAACTTGTAAAAGCCATTGCTGCGCATAAACCAACGCATAAAAGGGTGTACTTCTTCATCTTTTTTAGTTATTTAAATATGTTATTAATTCAATATTTGCTGCGAAATTACAAATTATTGGGCAAATACGAGCGAAAAAGGCACATAAAGTTTGTTAAATCGGGAAAAACACAACTTTTTTACAAAAAAATTGGCTCTTTTTTGCGTTACATTCGAAAAGTTTTGTATATTTGCACAACAATTCATTACCATTTAATTAAAACAATAGGATTATGAAAAGTTTAGGTTACTTAAGCGCATTTCTTGGCGGTGCTATCGCCGGCGCAGCTCTGGGCATCCTGATGGCTCCCGAAAAGGGACAGGACACCCGCGTAAAAATCACCGATGCAGTTGAGGGTTTCCTGAAGAAGCACAACATCAAACTCAGCCGCAAGGAAGTAGTTGACCTCGTTGACGACATCCAGGACGCTGCAGAAGAAGAATAAACTATGCTCTCCAGCGACAAGAACGTTGAGACAATAGCACAACTGATTGAGGTGCTAAAACACTACCTCGGGCTTCAAACGGAATATGCGAAGCTCGACGCGATTGACAAGGTGGTTCGCCTGTTAACGGCAGCCGCCTTGGCTATCGTCTTTATCCTCATCATCATTGCTGTCCTGATGTATTTCTCCTTTGCCTTCGCCTTCTGGTTGGCAAACTATACGGGTATGGCGACCGCCTTCTTTATTGTATCGGCCCTCCACCTGTTGATATTCATTCTGTTTGTCATTTTCCGCAAGGCTTGGATCCAGAAGCCGTTGGTACATTTCCTGGCAGCACTTCTTCTCGGCAAATAAATCTTTCTAATCACTTTCTATGCTTCCCGTTAAGAAACCCATACACGAATATCGCACGCTCGATGAAATCCGTCAGCGCAAGGAGGAACTGTTGAATGAAATCCAGCAGGACAATACACAGTTTACCAAACTATGGCATCAGGTATTCCTTAAGAAGAGCGAGAATTCGAAGGGTGATTATATTGCCTCGTTGGTAAGCAACGGATTCATGGCTGTCGATGCCATTCTGTTGGTAAGGAAACTGATGAAAGGATATGGTTTCCTGTTTGGAAAGAAGAAAAAAAAGAAGTAAAACCACCAAAAGAACAATTGCTCTTTTGGGTCATTACACAGATATCACTTCCCCATCGTATGCCAGTTCTACACCTTCTGGCAGATGACGATTTACCTCCTTATGTAAGCCGACGTCGTGACACATGTGAATCAGTAACGTACGACGTGCCTTTACCCTTCTGGCAAAGGCTATAGCATCATCCACCAATTGGTGTGAATGATGGGGTTTATCGAAACGCAGGGCATTCACCACAAGAACTTCAACTCCCTCCAGATATGGCAACTCTGAATCGTCGATGGTTTTCATATCTGTGATATAGGCCAGTTTACCTATCCGATACCCCAGGATGGGCAACTTACCATGCATCACCTCTATCGGCATGATATCGAGATCGCCTATACGAAGCATCTTGTGAGGCAGAATCTCATGGAGTCCGATGGCAGGAACCCCAGGATAGCGGTTCTCTGCGAAACAATAGGGTAACATCTGGAGCATCGACTCTTTGGCATAGGGATCGGCATAGACATTGATCTCGCCAAACCGACAATAAGGACGGATATCATCCATACCTCCCATGTGATCATAGTGAGAATGGGTAATCAGAATACCGTCAATCTTGCGGAAGGGTTGTGGCAGAATCTGCTGACGGAAATCGGGACCACAGTCTATCAGCACGCGAGTGGTATCCGTCTCCACCAAAGCAGAGCAACGGGTACGTTTGTCCTTGGGGTCTGTACTCTGACACACCTCACACTGGCAACCAATCACTGGTACGCCACACGATGTTCCTGTTCCTAAAAGAGTCAGTTTCATATAATGTTCACTTCTGGGTGAATATCTATATCGAACTTTGCTTTCACGTCCTTCTGAATCGCCTCGCAGAGCGCCACGATCTCAGCGCCAGTAGCACCACCACGATTCACCAGCACCAATGCCTGCTTATCATGAACACCGGCTCGACCTAACGATTTGCCTTTCCAGCCACACTGGTCTATCATCCATCCTGCGGGAATCTTTACGTTGTCTGCATCGATCTCATAATGGGGCATTCCCACGTATTGCTCAGCCAACTGCTCATACTTCTCGCGACTTACGATGGGATTCATGAAGAAACTGCCAGCATTACCCATCACCTTTGGATCGGGCAACTTGGCATTACGGATATCTATAATCGTATCACGCAACTGCTGGGCTGTAGGCTCTGTGATATTCCTACGCTCCAACTCCGCACGGATATTACCATAATCCAAACGAGGCTGGAAAGCCTCACTCAGCTCATACTCCACGCTGATGATCAAGAAGCGATTCTTCCATTCGTGCTTAAACCGGCTCTGGCGATAGCCATACTCACATTCTGTATGATCAAACTCGCGAACAGTTCCTGTTGAAATCTCCACAGCCTTGATCTTACGGATCAAGTCCTTCACCTCAGAACCATAGGCACCGATATTCTGAACGGCACTCGCACCTACATCTCCTGGAATCAGCGACAGGTTCTCTGCACCGTAGAGTTGCATGGCGATGCTCTTCGCAACGATATCATCCCACACTTCTCCACTTCCGCATATCAGACTATTGCCCCTGCGCTCCACACCTTTACAGGCAGAATGGACCACGATTCCCTCATAGTCCTTCGTCAGTAGCAGGTTACTGCCACCACCTATTATTATATAAGGTATAGAACTCTCGCGCAGGATCTTCGCCACCTCCTGTGCTTCGGCTACTGATTCGTACTCCAAGAAACGGCTGCACTTGGCATCGATGCCAAATGTATTATGCGTTTTCAGATTATAGTTCTTGAGATCTATCATGTCATCAGTTTCGTCAGCAACCACTTGCCGCCTTCTTTCTTGAACCTCAGTTCCAGTTCAAGTCCGTTAGCCACACCTCTCAAAAGGAAAATCTTATCATTACCTTCCTTCTGAGGCTTACCGTAAATCACGTTATATATCGACTTAGCAGGCAGTTTCGGCGCGAACGCTTCCCATGTGTCAGCCGTAATCACACCTTCCATCACGTTAAAGTCGTCGTCAGGATCGGGACCCACGAACTGTACCGTTTCGTTCAGGCTCTTCACTTGGAAAGTACTGTCGGATGAGAAACGCTGGTAGAACTTCAGAAACGAAGCATTGATGTTCTCGTCGAGTGGGTTGATCCTCACTTCGCAGAGCATCCAGGCACCTCTGATTCTGCGGAACATATAGTCCTTCACCTGATTCTTCTTCAGTAATATCTTCTCCACCACAGCCTCGCTCACTGCCGTGTCCTTCATCAGCGCCATCTGCTTATCATCGTTAAACAGCAGCGTGTAGTAGCCCTGACGCATAAACAGATGCTCCATCTGCCACTGACGTTCCTCCATCTGCTGCACCTTATCGCCCTCGAAAATGCGGAGGGGGAATACGATGCGTTCTTTCTGCAAACGCTTGTTTGCCAGGAAGTTAAAAAGGAAATCATCGAACATGGCATCGGCCGCACGAGGCATCGGTGTCTCAGTAATCAACAGTTCCATGGTGTCAATCTCAGCCGTATCCGTAGAATCTATTACGGAATCAGCAGGTGTTTCTCCACCTTGGTTTGTTTTGTTCCCTGTACAGGAGAACATCAGCAACAGGCCTGCGCAAATCGCAAAAAATACCCTTTTCATCTACCGAAGAAGTATGCTAATCAATATGTTTGTTCTCTCAAATTTCGGCAAAGGTACAAAATATTCTTAATTCTTCATCATAATTCTCATTTTTTTTGTACCTTTGCACGCAAATTTGCAAATTTACGCTATTATGATACTTGATAAGATAGACGAACTTCTGAAAGAAGTACAGAATTTAAGCGCTAAAAACGCTGAGGAAGTTGAGCAGCTCCGACTGAAATATCTCAGCAAGAAAGGTGAGATTACAGCCCTGATGAACGACTTCCGCAATGTAGCTGCCGACCAGAAGAAAACGGTTGGTATGAAGATCAACGAGCTCAAGACGCTCGCTACTGAGCGCATCAACCAGTTGCGCGAGGACTGTGAGACTCAGGAAAGTGGCGACGAGGCCATCGACCTGACACGCACACCCTACCCCATTCAGCTTGGTACACGCCATCCGCTTACCATCGTTACCAACGAGATTATCGATATTTTCTCTCGTATGGGCTTTGTGCTGGCCGATGGTCCTGAGGTGGAGGACGATCTCCACGTGTTCACCAAGATGAACTTTGCTGCCGATCATCCCGCCCGCGACATGCAGGACACCTTCTTCGTATCTCAGCATCCCAACGATGTGACGAAGAACATTCTGCTCCGCTCTCATACCTCTTCAGTACAGGCCCGCGTGATGGAGCACTTGCATACTGAAGACGGAAAACTGTCGGAGCCTATCCGCGTGATCTGCCCAGGCCGTGTATATCGTAATGAGGCTATCACAGCTCGTGCCCACTGCTTCTTCCATCAGGTTGAGGGTCTGTATATCGACAAGAACGTATCGTTCACCGATCTGAAGCAGGTGCTGCTCTCATTTGCTAAGGAGATGTTTGGTGCCGACACCAAGATTCGTCTGCGCCCCAGCTACTTCCCCTTCACTGAGCCCAGTGCCGAGATGGATATCTCTTGCTTCATCTGTGGTGGCGAAGGCTGCGGCTTCTGCAAGCACACTGGTTGGGTAGAGATTCTGGGTTGCGGTATGGTCGATCCCAACGTGCTCGAGCAGTGCGGCATCGATTCAAAGATCTACAGCGGTTATGCTTTCGGTATGGGTGTTGAACGCATCACCAACCTGAAGTATCGCGTCAGCGATCTCCGCATGTTCTCTGAGAACGACACCCGATTCCTCGAAGAATTCGAATCAGCTAATTAATAAAGAATCCCGCCAGTTGGCGGGATTCTTGATTCTTTCATATCCTAAAAAGAACCTCCGTGAGATGAAGACGATAAAGCGATTACTGTTTGCCCTGACCATTGTATTGATGCCGCTGCCGATGGCGGCTCAAACGGATTCTGCAACCATCAAGCTTCTTGAGAAAGAGATGTACCGATTCTTCAGTTCATCCGAGAACGACAGCTTCATGCTTGTCACCGAACGACTGAAGGAGGCTTGTCAGGAGGCTGGTGCCAGTCAGGAACATCTCTTTTACAAGTGCTGGGCCAATCAGGCTATTTATTATTTCACCCGCATCAACCGCAATCGTGGTCTCAATATGGCACAGCAGGTACATGACTATGCCATCCAGCACGACAGCAAGTTCGGACTCTTTACCTCAACCTATGCTATGGCAACGATGCAGGGAAACCTGCGACGATACGACCAAGCCGAGAAAAGTTTTTATGAGGCTATCGACTATCAGCACCGCTACTTTCCAGACGAGAGTGCAGCAGCACCTTATCTGGGCTTGGCCAAGATATATGTCAACACCAACAGGCTGGATAAGGTGTTGGATTGTGCCCATAAGGCACTGGCCGAGCCTGGCATCATCATGCAGCATAAGCTGTCTGCCTGGAGCTACATCTGCTTTGCCTATGCTGACCCGCACTACACGAAAGACGACTTCAACCAGGCGTATGCTGAGCGTGAAAAGGTGAAACAGTCCTATGGCCACGATGATATGTTTGGCGAAACGGTCAACTGCTATTATGCAAGGAAAAACGGGCGTCTTGAAGAGGCCTTGAAGATGGCCAAGAGCTTTAATGCGATGTCCGACCGCCTTAACTTGACATCTGACATCTATGCCGAGATGGGTGACTACAAGAATGCCTATCTCTGGCATAAGCGGTATAAGAAGTATGTCGACTCCGTTAATACCGCCGAGGTGCAGCAGTTGTCTTATGAGTATGCATCACAACTTGATTTGTCGCGTGCCGAGAACGAGGCCAAGGAGCTGAGGCTTTCCAACCAGTCGATAGAGATACGGGCGGGCATTATCATCCTTGTTATTACGATGGCGTTTATGGGTTTCTATCAGTATCGTCGTCGCAAGCGTTTACAGGAGTTGCGTCAAGCCTACGACCAGTTGGAGGACACCACTACTGCCAAGGAACGTATCGATAGTGAATTGCGCATTGCTCGCGACATCCAGATGGGTATGGTCCCCCGAAAGTTCCCTGCTTTTCCTGAGCGTAACGACATCGACCTCTACGCTGTGATGAAACCCGCCAAGGAGGTGGGTGGCGACCTTTATGACTTCTTCATGCAGGGCGACAGTTTCTATTTCTGTGTGGGTGATGTCAGTGGCAAGGGAGTGCCTGCCTCGATGACAATGTCAGTGGTGGTCAATCTGTTCCGCGCGGTGGCCAAGGAGGGCTGTCCTCCTGAGGTTATTGCCAACCGACTGAACGACACGCTCTCTACGGATAACGAAAACTGTGTGTTTGTCACGATGTTTATCGGTGTGATCGACCTGAAGACTGGTCGACTCGACTTCTGTAACTGCGGACATAATGCTCCTATTTTAGGCCAGCACAGGGCTCATACCTCGCAGACTGTGTTCCGCTATATCGAGATGGAGCCGAATGCCCCCATCGGACTATGGCCAGAATTGGAGTTCAAAGGCGAGCATATCGACAATATCCACGACCACTCTCTTTTCGTTTATACCGATGGTGTGAATGAGGCCGCAAACAGCGATCAGGAACTCTTTGGCGAGAAGCGCATGCTGCATGTGCTCAACGAATCGAGCCAGCCTTTTGGCGAGCGCCTGCCCAAGAGTCGCTCTCACTATCTCATTGACAGGATGATGGCGGTTGTAGAGCAGTTCACGGGTGATGCCGAACAGAGTGACGACCTCACAATGCTCTGCGTACAGATAAAATAAGCCACAGATTCTAAACAGCCTGCTTGCACGGAATCCACAACCAGAAGGTGGAGCCTTTGCCCGCCCCGTCGCTATCCACACCGATCTTGCCTCCACAACTTTCTGCTATCGACTTGCAGATAGCCAGACCCATACCAGTGCCCTGAACAAACTCGTCGAGCTTCACAAAGCGGTTGAACACGATTTGCTGCTTATCTTTGGGGATGCCTGCGCCCGTATCTTCGCAGAACAGGTAAAGCCCATCGTCTTGGTAGCGGTAGCCCAGACGGATATGCCCTTCCTTGGTAAACTTCACTGCGTTGGTCAGGAAGTTCGTCAGAACCTGTTGTATGCGCCCGGGATCGATGGTGGTGACAAACGATTTGTAGGGATTGTCCTTCCAGAACTGCACTTCGGGCTTTTCAATGCGTTGTTGCAGTGTGAAGCAGATATCGTCGAACATTCTGGCAAAGTCTACCTGCTCAGGCTTGATGCTGATGACACCATCGGTCAGCGACGAGGCATCGATGATGTCGTTGATAAGTCGCTGCAGCATGTCACTCGAGTTTCGGATAATACGCACATATTCCGGACGCTCAGGTGAGTCGGCGAACGCTGACAGCACACTCGTAAAGCCTACGATGGCATTCAGTGGCGTGCGCAGTTCATGAGTCATCGATGCCATGAATCCGCTCTTCATCCTGACGCTCTCGCTGGCCTGTTTCGTCACAATCTCCAGTTCCTTACGGGCCTTCATAAAGTTCGTGATGTCGATCGAAACACCGAAGTGGCCTGTCACTTTGCCGTCCTTGTTGCGTATAGGTTTGCCGCTTATTTCAAACCATCCCTCCTCAGGACCAGTCGTTGTGTGATTGAAGTGGTAGATGTCGCCATGGAAGTCGTTGTTGAGCATCTCCTGACTATTCAGTATCTCAAGCGTGCGATGGCGGTCTTCTTCTGCCAGATAACTCAGATAGGTATCGAAATCCATACTGATCTCAGGCTCGCCAAGCTGACGGTAGTAGTACAGCATCCGGTTCTCGATGTCGCTGTGCCATAGGAATCGCTGACTGTTCTTCAACAGGTAGTTAAGACGTTGCTTCCGGTTCTCTATCTCAGCCTGCATCAGCTGGATGTCTTTGTCCTGTAGGTGCTTCAGGTGGTCGCGAGTACGGTCGTCGGTGACATCGAGGGTTGTAATGAAGTAGTTGGCTATCTCGCCATCGGCATTAAACAACGGCAGGATGTTGAACTCGATATAGCGGTCGATACCCATTTCCGGATAGTCCATATGCTGGCATACCAGCAGGTCATTGCGATCGTCGGGGGAATAGACATTGCGGAACAGTGGGACGTCAAACATGCAGACGCTTTCCCAGAAGCGCTTGGTCTCAGGGTCATCCATTCCACACAGCTCTTTCATCGAGTCGTTCAGGTCCATGAGCCATCCTTCCTTGCTGTAGAACGACATGGCGATAAATGGGATGTTAGACAGTCGCTCGTATTTCCTGACAAGCTCTCGTCCGGCCTTATCTTCCTCCATGTCCTGTGTCACGTCATGAATGGCGTTCACAATGTATTCCGGATGACCGTCGGCCGCAAGTTCGGATATGGCGTGGCCTTGGAAGTTCAGCCAGTCGGGTGCGTCATCGGTTCCCTTGTTCCATCGCTTGTTCAGTTCGAAATGTCTCTCGCGCCCCTCAATCAGCCTCTTCATCTTCTGGGTAAACTCTGCCTGTTGGTCGGGGTGTATCCGCCGGGTATATTCTGCCAGCGAGATGCCCTCCTTTGGCAGGATATGGCCGTAATGGTTGGTCATGCGATCGTTCTTGATGTCATACTCCATCACATTGAAGTTGCCCATGTGCAGCGCCTTGTACATCATGTCGTTTAGTTCTGTCGACCGACGGGTGGCGCTCTTCACGTGCGCTTTGGCCAGACGGATGAACAGGTAGATGAGGACTATCAGTATCAGTGTGCCTATACCTATATATAATAGGACAGGTGCCGACTCGTCTTTCACACGCTCAGGATGTAACCACTTGTCTTGCAGTTGGGCTATCACTCCGCTCTGCTTCAATCGTGAGTATTGGTCGTCCATACGCTCTATCAGGTCTTTGTCGTGCCCGATGATATGTATTTCGGAGATGGGTATGCTCACATCGTTCAGGATGATACCCTCTAATTGGAGCTCCTTGATTTTCCACTTCAGTGGCGCCTCGCCCCAGACGTAGTATTTGTAGTCGCCATTGATCAGCCCCGTCAAGGCCGTTTTGGGTGACTGGAACTCCATAAAGCTGGTATTGATGGTGTCGCCGTCTTGGAAGTAGTAGGCCGAATAGTCGCCAGGTTTGAATACGGCTCCTTCACGTTCCAGCTGTTTGAGAGTCACCATGCCGATGGAGTCGGAGTGCATAGCCACACGAATGCGGTTGTAGTTGACGATGTTCTCGGATATGGCATAGTGGCCTTTCCTATATCGGCGTGCATTGGCAAGAATAATGTCGGCATCGCCTCGCTCAAAGTTTTTCAGGGCAATGCTCCATTCCTTCATCACGTATTTCACGGGCAGATCGAGCTTTTCCATCACAGCGTTCAGCACATCGATGTTCGAACCTGCCGGCATACCCTTGTCATCGAGGAATTCGTAAGGCGGCTTGTCCCAGTCGCAGACCACCACTACAGGCCTTTCCTTATTGTACTTCTCACTGAGGCTCTGGGCCAACAGCGGGACTATCGTAGTCTGTAAGGCTATCAGTATAAACAGTATTCTCTTCATAAGGCTAAGCTAACTTATTACGTTTGATGACTGAGGCATGACAGGGGATGGTGATATAGACAGTAGTACCCAATCCTTCTTCCGATATGATTTCCAGCGTTCCTTCCATCTGGCTTATCAGCTCTTTGGTAATGGCCAGTCCCAGTCCTTTGGTGGTGTGAGCGCCGCCTGGCTTCTCTTGTTTGATCTTTTCGAGTTGTGCAGCCGGTATGCCTTCGCCAGTATCGTCGATCGAGATAATCAGTCGTCGGCCGATATAGTCGTAGCGCGCCTTCACCATGCCGCTCTTGGTATGCTGGGCAGCGTTGGCCGCTATCTGGGCGATGGCATGTTTCAGATTGTCGGCATCGATATCGATGACCAGTTGCTCGTAGGGATTCTCAACGACGTAGCGTGTATCTGCATTCTGGTATTTCATCCAGCCGGTAGTGCATTGCTCTTCGAAGATCTCAGCAAAATTGCATGGATCTTTCTTGATCTCCACCATTCTGGCCTCCAGCCGCGACAGGTAGAGTATGTTGTCGATGAGGTGTAGCAGGTAGTCGGCATTCTGTGCTATTCCCGCGCATAATTCTTCCTCATTGTCGGTAGGCGCATTCTCACCTATCTGCGACACATATTCCATCACGGTGTTCATAGGTTCTTTGATGTCTTGAACCATGTTCTTCACGAAACTGTTCTTGGTGTTCTCCACCTCCTGCACCTTGGCAGTCTCTATTGTCATCTGTTTTTCTAATGCCATCAGATCGCTGATGTCGCGCAGGAGTCCCAGATACTCCTTGATGTCTCCGTTTTTGTCGCGTTTTGGCTTCAGATTGAAATACAGTGTAAGCGTTTTACCACCCTTGGCCCGCAGCGCTGTCTGAATGTTGTGCTCTATCACCTTGTCGGCGCGGTCGTCCATGTCGTTCAACAGTCGCATGGCAGCACGTTTCGACTGTTCACCCACTAATGCCATGCAGCGTGTCTGTGTCAGTTTGTGCTGAATCTTGTCTGTGCCGTTGAAGATGGTGAGCGTGTGCGATCCTGGCGAGTATCTGACCAGTCGGATGTCGGTGTCGCCGATGGTGGCATCGATGGCATTGCCATAGTGGTCGAGTACGCCCGTCACCTGGCTCATCTCCTTCTGTATCTCCTGCTCCTGGTCAATACCGCTCACCAGCGTGGTGATATCGCGGCAGAAGGCAAATACGCCCAGCAGATCCTCGGAATCGTCATATACGGTCATCAGCTTGAACTCATTATAGACTTTCCCTTTGGCCTTGATGCTCCTGATCTTCCGTTCTTCATCCGGAATCCTGTCGAGGTCGATGATGTGGGTGGCGTTGAATCCGTCAAGACTCTCCAGATTCAGGTCGCTGATACCGAGTAAGTCTTGTATCGAGGCCTTTTCTTCAATGATATCCTCGGCTTCGCAGCAGAACATGTCGCAGGCCTTGGGATTGATGTTCACGATCTTGCCTTCCTTGTCGAAAAGCATGATACCCACTATCGGGGTGTAGAATATCGACCAGTAGCGCAGCGTCCGGTCTTCTTCGTCACGCTTTAGCTGACTTTCCTTCGTCACGTCCTTCTTGGTGCCGATAATCACTGTGGGCTTGCCTTCCTTGTCTCGACGCAGCACTGAGAGCACGATATAATAGTCGCGCAGATCGGTGTCTCCGCCTTCCACGTCCTTCGCCCTCAGACTGAGTGTCAGCTCTTCCTCTTTTTCGGTCTTCGTACCCTTCGACAGTCGTTCCAGAGCCGTCTTCAGTCTCACGAAGTCCTCAGGACTGTAGCGCTGTGAGAACTCCTCCATCGAATAGGTGTAGGCCACCTGTCCATTATCGTTGCGCCATGCAAACTGGTTCTTCTCGATGTCGTAGGTCCATATTCTCACCTGACTGGTCTGGAGTATCAGTGCCAACCGTCTGTTGCGCTTCAGGTTCTGCAGTTTAAGTTTGGTGCTCTGTATGCGGTAGCTGATGGCGTATGCACTTGCAAAGATTATCAGCAGGAGGGCTATTCCCGCCGCGTACCATATCCACTGAGGGGGCTCGGGTTTCAGTCGCTCGGGGTAGAACCACTTGTCCTGCAGTGGTGTGATCTTGTCGGCTGTGTAGAGCTTGGTGTAGGCCTCGTCCAGACGGTCGAGCAGTTGCTGATCGTTCGACATGAACTTATACTCACCGTGAGGCATGTTGACCGGTGTCAGTTGCAGGTTGTCTATATGGTAGCGGTTCATCAGCCATTTCAGCGACAGCGTGTTCCATACGATCTGTCCGTCTTCGTGGGCACTCACCTGTTGTATCACCTCTCTCAGGTCGCTACTTGGAATGGCATTCTCTCCCCATCCGTAGTCCATCATCAGGTGGTAGCTTATGCTGTTGGGGTTTACTATCACCTTGATGCCATCCTTGCCCAGATCGCGAAACGTCTTGATTTCCGTCGGTTTGCCCTTGGGTGCTGCCAGGCTCTGGGTAAACAGGGTGATGGCGTTATTGCCGTATAGTCCATACTGGTCGTGGAAGCCTACGGCCAGTCCTAGCATCAGGTCCGACTTCCTGTCTCTCAAATCCTCGAAAGCCTGTTGCTGTGGGCGCAGCCTGATGGTATAGGGGATATTGAGCTCTTTCATGATCAGGCGTATCAGGTCGATGTTGAAGCCGTCAGGCTCGCCGTTGTCGTTAAGGAAGGCGTATGGCCACAGGTCCCATGCGTCCTCATACACCAGCGGATGTTGCTCCGTATAGACTCTTGTCGAGTCGCCTTCAGCCGCCAGAGTCACCAATGGCAGGAAGGAACCAAACAGCAATGATACTATTTTTTGCAAGATGGAGGGTTTTAAGTATTTTGTTATTGACATGGTTTATGCAAATTAACCTTTGGGTTGCAATGCTTTGTTTGGGTACAAAGGTACAAAAAAATATTGATTCCACCAAATAAATTCCCATAAAAGTTTTAAGAAACTTTTCCTCTAGACCTATGGTAGTCAGTCGGGGTTTGAATCTCCCTCCCATCCACCCTTCCCCACCCTTCTCGGCTCATTCTTTGGCGGCGGCCACAGTGACGATGTAGGCGCTGAGGAGGACGAGGATGCCTGCGACGGGTTTGTCCCAGGTGAGGATATCCTGCCCCAACATGATGGCGACAAACGAGGCGATGACGGGCTGCAGGTTGGTGTAGATGGAGACGGTGGTGGCCTGCAGATACTTCATGGCAAAGGGGATGAGGAAGTAGCCAAGGGCTGTGGCGCCAATCACGATAAAGGCCATCTCGGCAATGCCGTCCCAGCCCCAGGCTGAGGTATAGAGTGCATTTGCGGGCAGTTCAGGAATGGCGATGGGCACTGTGACAACGGCAGAGATAAGGAACACATACTTCATCTGCGTCACGGGCGAATACTTCTCGGCCACATTACGCGTAATAATCAGATAGATAGCCCACGTGAGCACACTCAAAATGGCAAGTCCGATACCTATCAGATCGTTCTTGCCCGAGCCCATCGACTGACTCATCAGCACCATCAGGATCGCACCAGCGATACCCAGCAGCACACCCAGCGACTTCAAAGGCGTAATCTTCTCACCAATAGTCAGCGCTGCACAAAGCATCACAGCTATCGGGGTGAGTGTGGCAATCAGTGAGAAGTATACCGGACTCGTATAGTCGAGTGCCCAGGCGGTCAGTGTCTGGGAGATGACAAATCCCAGCAGACCACCAAAGAGAATCGTGATCAGATCCTTCTTCTCCACCTTCTCCTTCGGCAAGAAAGCAGCAATGATCCAGAAAAGGATGCAGGCGCCAAGACTTCGCGAAGCCATATAGCCCATGGGTGTTACCCATTCGTCGAGCAGCAGTTTGGTTACAGGTACGCCAAGACCGAAGATGGTGTTGGCCAGGAAGATGGCGCTGTGCGCCTGTAGTTTCTTATTCATAATCGATGGTTGTAAAAATCTAATCGTTCGTTCAGTTTCATCTTGGCGAATCTCCGCCATTCTGTGGCCTCGCCCTTCAAATAATCCAGATCATGCATTCTGGCGTATGCCTCCATCTCGAAGGGGTTCAGCAGATAGGCGCCATGTTTCATTTTCCGGTTGGCAGGGAGCGCCTTCAGCCAGTACCATATATATAATAGGTAGAAGCGCATCCACGAATCGCCACACGATTGGGCCTGTCTGAGATGAATCATCTCGTGATTCTTCATTTCCGAAAAGCCCTTGTTAAACTGATCGGCATCGGTCTGGGTGGGTGTCAGGATGGTACCAAAGAAGGTCAACCCCTCGTAGCCCTTACGCAGCCAGAAGGAGTTCACCACAGCAGGCATATCCGCCACCTTACTCGGACGAACAGCCCGCCACATCAGCGGTATCACTTGTAACATCATCCACATATTGCCCGCAAAGGTACGAATAAGCGAGAGAAAAACCAAATAATTTTTGGTTTTTCCGAGTGTGAGTACCTTCGGCGAAGCCAAAGGTACGAAGTTTCGTTGAATAAAACGGGGCGTTCACTGAAAAAAATTCCTGTTTACAGATAAAAAACCTACCTTTGCACCCAAATTCAATAATTAAACAATTAGAATATGAAGAAGATGAACTGTTTCTGGAGTATGATGCTGATGCTCAGTGCCTGCGCAGCCTGCTCCACTGAAAGCTGGGATGAGTGGGATAATGGAGAGAACAGCTACAACAACTCTACGACAACAAGCGACGACGACAACAAACCTACCAAAACAACAGGCGACGATGTAGCATCTGGCTCTTCTACCGCTGGCGATGTCACCAAGTTTACTGTAGAGCTCAACAAGAGTGCCATTTCCGAGACTCAGAAGGTCGACACTGGCGATGACGACTACATCGAGAACTCCTCGTTTGCCAAGACCATCACCATCACTTTCAGCAAGACGGGTTCTGCTACCGTGAGCGGCGATGATGCTGGCATTGTAGCCATCAATGGCAACGACGTCGTAGCAACCAACACCACCGAAACAGTCATCAAGTATGTGCTGACAGGCGAGACCACCGATGGTTTCTTCAAGCTTTACTCTTCGAAGAAACAAGCCATCGTGCTCAATGGCGTCAGCATTACGAATCCCGATGGCGCTGCCATCAACAACCAAAGCAAGAAGCGCACCTTCATTGTCCTCAACGACGGTACGAAAAATTACCTCACAGATGGAACAAAGTACAGCGATGCTACCGACAGTGAGGACATGAAGGCCTGCTTTTTTAGTGAAGGACAACTCATCTTCAGTGGCTCGGGCTATCTCGAGGTCGACGCCAACTGCAAGGCTGGTATCCGCAGCGACGACTACGTGCGCACCATGCCCAATACCAATATCTACGTCGATGCCTCCTCGGGCAATGGCATTCGTGGTAACGATGCTGTTATCGTAACGGGTGGCGTCATCAACGTCAACATCACAGGCACCGCCGATAAGGGTATCTCTACCGATGGCGAAGTACGCATCGACGGCGGACGAACCACCATCCTCACCAGCGGAGGCTATGAGTACGACTCAGACGATAAGGACTACAGCGCCTGCTCGGGCATCAAGGCCGACAGCATCATCAATATCAATGGCGGCGAGCTCAACATCAAGTCTACCGGCACTGGCGGCAAGGGTCTGAACTGCGACGATCAGATCAATATCAACGATGGTGTGGTACGCATCATCACCACCGGCAAACGACAGAAGGACAACAAGGGCAGTGTATCGCCTAAGGGCATCAAGGCCAATGGCAATATCACCTTCAAAGGCGGACAGACCCAGGTACGACTCGAAGGCTCAGGCGACGGCACGGAAGGTATCGAGAGCAAGAGTGAGATCCACGTCGAGGCTGGTACTGTGGAGAGCTATAGCTACGACGATGCCATCAACTCTGCCGGCAATCTCTATATCGACGGTGGCTATGTGTATGCCCGCAGTTACAACAACGATGGTATCGATGCCAACAAGAACCTCTACATCAATGGTGGTGTGGTGATTGCCGAGGGAGGCGCTCAGCCCGAATGTGGCATCGACGCTGCCGAGCAGTACAGGGCTTACGTGAATGGCGGAACCGTCATTGCCGTAGGTGGTGGCATGCAGGCTATCGACTCTTCTTCCAAACAGGCCAGCATAGCCCTATCCGTTCAGATGGGAACCACCATTGGCGTACTAGACGGCTCGAAGGCCATCCTCGCCTACACCACGCCCAGTCAGAACAGCGGCACCTCGCTCATGATCTCATCACCCTCGTTTAAGAGTGGCAGCAGTTATACAGTCCGTTCAGGATGCACCATCGAGGGAGGCACAGCCTTCTATAACCTCAAGACTGGATGCGCCATCGGTAGTGGCAGTCAGAGTGTCGATGCCACAGCCAGCACCAGCATCAGCGGTTCGATGGGCGGACCAGGCAACACCCCCGGCGGCCCGGGTCGTTGGTAAACCATAAAATAATGGAGTAACAATTTTGTTGCTCCATTATTTTTTCGTACCTTTGTCCCCAAATCATTTACAACTATGGATGAAATCAAGCGCATTGAGCAGTTGCGCCAGGAACTGCACCAGCATAACTACCGTTATTATGTCCTGAATCAGCCCACCATCGGCGATCAGGAGTTCGACTTCATGATGCACGAGCTACAGGATTTGGAAGCACGCCACCCTGAGATGGCCGATCCCAACTCCCCCACCCAGCGTGTGGGTAGCGACCTCAACGAAGAATTCCGTCAGGTGGAACACAAGTACCCCATGCTCTCATTGGCCAACACCTACAACGAACAGGATGTGGCCGACTGGTACGAGAGTGTGAAGAAGGGACTGGCTGGCGAGGATTTCGAGGTGTGCTGCGAAATGAAGTACGACGGACTCTCCATCTCGCTCACCTATGTCGATGGCAAACTCACGCAGGCTGTCACCCGTGGCGATGGTGTGCATGGCGACGATGTAACGGCGAACGTAAAAACCATCCGTAGTATCCCCCTGGTGCTGACGCCGCCTGCTGCTGGCGATCTTTTTGCACCTCCAGCCTATCCCCGCGAGTTCGAGATTCGTGGTGAGATACTGATGCCCTGGGCTGTGTTCGAGCGCCTGAACAAAGAGCGCGAGGAAGCCGAAGAACCCCTCTTTGCCAATCCGCGCAATGCTGCCAGTGGCACCCTGAAGAGTCAGAAATCGAGTCTTGTGGCCTCGCGCCAGCTCGACGCGTACCTATATTATTTATTAGGCGAGGAGTTGCCTGCCGATGGTCATTTCGAGAATCTCGAAGTAGCCCGTTCATGGGGTTTCAAAATCTCTGAGGGCATGAAGAAAGTCAAGACCCTCCAGCAGATTTACGATTTCATCAACTACTGGGATACGGCGCGCAAGAATCTGCCCGTAGCCACCGATGGCATCGTACTGAAAGTCAATTCGTTACGCCAACAGCGCGCCTTGGGCTTTACGGCCAAGAGTCCCCGCTGGGCTATTGCTTATAAGTTCAAGGCCGAACGCGTTTGCACCCGACTGAATGAGGTCACTTATCAGGTGGGCCGTACGGGTGCCATCACCCCTGTGGCCAATATGGATCCTGTGCAGTTGGCAGGCACCACCGTGAAGCGCGCCACGCTCAACAATGAAGACTTTATCCGCTCTTTCGACCTCCACATCGGCGATTATGTCTACGTAGAAAAGGGTGGCGAAATCATCCCCAAGATCGTGGGTGTTGATATCGATCAGCGTCCCATCATCGCCCAGCCTGTGGAGTTCATCAAGCGCTGTCCGGAGTGCGGCACACCCCTCGTACGCTATGAGGGCGAGGCCGCCTGGTATTGTCCCAATGATACGGGTTGTCCGCCACAGATCAAGGGGCGCATCGAGCACTTCATCGCCCGCAAAGCTATGAACATCGACTCCCTCGGCCCTGAGACCATCGACGATTACTTCCGTCAGGGACTCATCCATAACATTGCCGATCTCTACGACATCGATGTGCAGCAGATTAATGGCGACGGCAGTCGTACGAAGTCAGCCCAGCGCATCGTCAACGGTATCGCCGCTTCGAAAGAAGTACCCTTCGAGCGTGTGGTCTTCGCCCTCGGCATCCGTTTTGTGGGCGAGACGTCGGCTAAGCTGCTGGCGCGCCATTTCAAGAATATCGATGCGCTGATGAATGCAGGCCTTGAGGAACTGCAGGAGATTGAGGGTATCGGCGAGGTAATGGCCAAGAGCATCATCACCTACTTCCACGACGAAAAGAATCTGGCCATCATCCAGCGCCTGCGCGACTACGGCCTCCAGATGGAACTGTCAACTGTCAACGCTCAACTGTCAACTAAACTCGAGGGCCAGAGCATCGTCATCAGTGGTGTGTTTGCCCATCACAGTCGCGATGAGTATAAGGCCATCATCGAGCAGAATGGCGGTAAGAACGTGGGCTCCATCTCCAACAAGACCTCATTCATTCTTGCTGGCGAGAACATGGGTCCCTCCAAACTCCAAAAAGCCGAAAAGTTAGGAATCAAGATTATCGATGAGGACGAATTTTTGAAAATGATTGAATAACTGTCAATTGTCCGCTCGGCTTTGCCGCTTGGCTCGTCCAAGAACTAACAATCAGTCTTCGTCCCAATAACTGATGGTACGCGTCTGGTCTACCTTCATCGTCTGAGCACGCTGGCCTGTCTCCCAATACGTCAGGTTCAGCGTGTTCTTCGTCCAGTTACCATTGTCATCGCGTTCCTCTATGCTGTTTTTCATGTTGATGCTCATCACGCACTCGTTCTCCTTGTCGAACACCTTTTTGCTCTGTTGAGTCATCTCGCCATCATCATTATACTTATATTCGTTCACCACGCGCAGCCCCGACGATGGATTCACAATCGTCTGTCGGCGCAGGTTGCACTCGTCGTCGTATTCATACTCTATGCTGCTCTTCTCGCCTGAGGCCTCCTGCTGGGCAGCCTTCACGATATAGCCCGAACCGCTGTACTCGCGATCCACCAGATCCTTTCCTTCCAGCTTGCCCCACTCGTCGAAGTGCATGATAGCCTCCTCGCCCACGGGGTTCTCCGTAATCACCTCCTGCACGAAACCCTTCAGTCCCATGTTAGCGGCATCCTTGAAATACGGCGCCATGTTCATATAGAAATAAGTGATGGTGTGGCGACCTTCCTCGTCTATCGAGGTCGACTGTCGGATATAGCCGTAGTCCGTCATCGTGTGCAGCGATCCGTCGCCCTTCGCCTTGAAGTTGCCCCACTCGCGCTGCAGCTTACCTATCAGATATTTCCTGTTGCGCTCAAAGAGTTCACGGGTGCGATACGGGCCGCACTTCACGGTGACGTCGGTCAACAACTTCGTCTTCTCGTTCACCGATACCATCAGTTTCGCATCCTTGATGCCGTAGAATTCGCCCTTGAAATAATAGGTGTCAGCATCGTCTTCGGGCGATGTTACCTGCTGGAATCCTGCCGACTCCAGAGCCGGTATAAACACAGTGTCTGTACCTTCCAGTGGTACATCCATCAGCGTCATACACTTCACGTCCGTGGGCATCTGGCACCAGCCGTTGATCGCCCACAGCAGCAAACTCAATATCAGTAACATCTTTCTCATCAACGTGCAAAAGTACGGAGAATCATCGAAACTGCCAAATAATCAGCGAAATTTAACCATTTATTTGGTTTTTCTCTCATTTTGCACTATCTTTGCAGCATGAAAAAGGGATTAGTACTCGAAGGCGGCGCCATGCGCGGACTCTTCACGGCAGGCATCATCGACGTGATGATGGAGGCTGGTGTGGAGCCCGATGGACTCATTGGCGTATCGGCAGGAGCTGCTTTTGGCTGTAACTACAAGTCGCGCCAACCTGGCCGAGCCATACGTTACAACACTCGCTTTGCCAAGGACCCTCGCTACAGTGGTGTCCGTTCGCTGCTCACCACTGGCGACTATTTCAATGCCGAGTTCGGCTATCACATCATCCCCGCCAAGTACGACATCTACGACGATGCAGCCTTCAACGCCAACCCCATGCCGTTCTATGTGGTCTGCACCGATGTCACCACGGGCCGTGCTGTGTATCGTCGCCTCGACGAAGCCACACCTCTCGCCTACGACTGGATCCGCGCTTCGGCCTCCATGCCGCTGTGCTCCAAGGTGGTCGAGCTCGAAGGCTACAAACTGCTCGATGGTGGTGTGGCCAACTCCATTCCCTTGGAGTATTTCGAGAGCATCGGCTACGAGCGCAATGTGGTGATCCTCACCCAACCCGAGGACTACGTCAAGGAGCACAACCGACTGATGCCGCTCATGCGACTAGCCCTGCGCAAGTACCCCCAGATGATTGAGGCCATGGACAAGCGCCACATCATGTACAACCGTCAATTAGAATATGTACGCGAGGCTGAGCGCGCTGGTCGCTGTCTCGTCATCCGTCCCAAGGAGAAGTTGCCCATCGGGCATATCTCCCACGACCCCGACCAGATGTGGCGTGTCTATCATATTGGTCGCGCCGCCGGCGAAGAACACCTCGCCCAAATTAAGAATTTTCTCACCTCTCACCCCTAACCCCTCACCTCTAAAAATATGAGAATTGATATTATTACCGTTTTGCCCGAGATGCTGGATGGCTTCGTCCACGAATCCATCCTGGCACGGGCTGAGAAGAAAGGACTGGCAGAAATCCGTCTGCACAACCTCCGTGACTACACCCTCGACAAATGGCGCCGAGTTGATGATTACCCCTATGGCGGCTCTGCCGGTATGGTGATGCAGTGCGAGCCCATCGACCGCTGTATTACAGCCCTCAAGGCCGAGCGCGATTACGACGAAGTGATCTTCACCTCGCCCGATGGCGAACGCTTCGACCAGCACATCGCCAACGAACTTTCGCTCAAGGGCAACCTCATCATCCTCGCAGGCCATTATAAAGGTATCGACCAGCGCGTGCGCGACCACCTCATCACACGTGAAATCTCCATCGGTGACTTTGTGCTCACGGGAGGCGAACTCGTAGCAGCCATGATTGCCGACGCCGTCGTGCGCGTGGTGCCTGGTGTTATCGGCGATGAGCAGAGCGCCCTCTCCGATTGTTTCCAGGACGACATCCTCGCAGCGCCCATCTACACCCGTCCGGCCGACTATAAAGGTTGGAAAGTGCCCGATATCCTCCTCAGTGGCAACGAGGCGAAAATCCGCGAGTGGGAACTCGATCAAGCCATGGAGCGCACCCGCCGCCTCCGGCCCGATTTGCTGAAATAATAATAATCCCCGCCAGTTGGCGGGGATTATTATTATCCTATTGTGATGGTGTATCGGCTCATGAATGAGCTACCCGGAAGTAGGTGATTCATCAGCGGCTTGTCCTTAAACTCCCCGTCG
>JAEEGH010002216.1_pt1 | contig 52856 bp, 56 predicted proteins | sample 9134181 | NCBI WGS metagenome assembly JAEEGH01 (sample SAMN16246544, study PRJNA631951) | gut metagenome | biome: gut microbiome; feature: rumen; material: DP-attached | host: Bos | place: Iran: Karaj | collected 2018-10 | reverse complement strand
GTTTTACGTTATTTTAAATTTGATCAATAGTCGATTATGCCGCCACTGCATGTGGCAGTGTCAGGAAGTTCGCAGTCACATGGACGCTCACCATCCTGGCTATTTCTTCGAGATAGGACTGCTGTACTCGGAAGTCCTTGGGGATAAAGCCGTCGATATACTCCTTCGGCCATGACTTCAGCGACAGTCGCCTGCAGGCAAACTCTTCATTGAAAGGCAGGCAGCAACGCTTACTATGGATATAGCCGACAAGGATGCTCATCAGAACGTCCTCAAAGGCCTTGTTCTCCACTCTCACAGGTTTGCGCTCGTTCTCTACCTGACGGACGATCATCATCCGTCTGCTGTCACTCAGCTCTCCTAACAGGAAGGCAGAATTCAGCAGGTTACCCTTCATCTTCCTTACCTTGTGGGTATTGCCTATCTCTACCTCATAAGTCAACTTCTCCAGCTCATTCAGTCGGAGTCTTTTTTCTTCGCTCAACTGTTTCATAATACTGATAATTGGTTTGTAGTGTTATCCTGTACTTCCGGATGATGACTATACCAGGCCAGTTTCCTGAAGTCCACATTCTCAAAATGAATATAAAATGCCATCTCGTTCATCCTGGACACGATTCTCAGTCCCAGATGCTCCCTCAGCTGGTCGCTGTCGAGGTTGGTACTCACCACCATGGGAAGACGTAGCTTATAACGTTCTGTGATGAGTTCCCGCACCGGATAGAGGGGATTACCCCACCTGAGAATCTCTGCTGGTTCGCAGCCCAAGTCTTCAATACCGAGATACGACGGCCAGCTCATCAGGTTGTACCATTCCCGTGTGGCATCCCGTAAACCAGGAATAGCCGTGGCATCACAGATCTTCAGGTTCATCTCATCCGACACCAGCTTGTGTTCTGCCAGCCACCACAGCGTTTGACGCATGGCATTCATCAGTGTGGTCTTACCAGTTGCAGTACTGCCGTCCAGCACAATCATAAAGCGGTTGTCATTGCAGTCGGTCAGGAAATGGGCCAGTTTACTGATAACGCCATTGGTCAGGTTATTGGGGACGTAAGCAACCCTGCGCATGGCGACCTGCTTGCGATAGGCCATCTCTAGCATCGATGCAAGTCCCGGCTCATCAACAGCCAGCTTAGAGTGGTCGGTCATACCCGGCTGCAAAAGAATCCGTCCTTGAAGCTTCAACTCCTCTACGAGGGTCTTGATATCCATTGGTTGTCCCATACGCCTGTGTTATTTGTTTGTTACGATAAAAATTCTCCAGTACCTTCAGGAAGTGCTGCGGCACCATGATCCAGTCGAAGTCTGCTATCCACCCCTTCTGTCCGCTGCCATTCAAGAAATCGCTATCTGCGGCATTCCTTATGGCTTGCTTCACGCTGTCTATGTTTACCTGCGTTTCTGCTATCAGGCGTGTATAGGCCTGTCTGCGTTCAGGAGTCTTTACTACTACCTGCGGAATCTTCTTTCCTTTCATCTGCTCATTGAAGAAGGCAACGACTTCATCGAAGTTGTCTTTTTCAAAATCCAACTCCAAATTATTAGCCACCACCTCCTCGCGCGTATCACGCGTAGACTGTCCTCCTGCTATAATATTATTTTCTCTATATAAAAGGTGGGAGTGGTACGCTTGGCGGTCAAGTTGCTGGTCAACTTTTACCTCTGACTTTACCTCCGACTTTACCACGGGCTTTACCTCCAAATCTGCCCAACCAAGTGGTGTGATGGTGATAATCGTCTTGCGTGTATCTATCTCTCGTTCAATAAGTTTATCTTGCTCCAATCGCTGCAAGAACCTTATCACTGTTGGTTTACTTACGCCCCACTGTTTTACCAGTGAGTTGACTGTTACGAGTACCTGTCTCATTTGTAGGTAAACCTTTTGGCGGTTGTGGCAGACCTCCCTGTCAGCCCATGCAGCCTCGCGTCTCAGCCACATCCACCATTTCAGGTATCTCTCATCCTGTCCTACCCAGCCGTTCAATACTACCATCGGAATGGTGATATACCCGGCTGGGCGTTGTTGCTGTCCTTCTGTTTCTCCGTTTGACATCTTCTTCTAACTCCTTACAGTAAGTTTTTGCATTTTACGGCAGCAAACGCTGTCTCAATCTGTAACTTGGAATAGTAGTAAGGCGAGTTCTGGCTCGTACCCTTCTTGAATCCCTTGATCATGCCCTTACGCACCATCGCATCGAATTTCCTACTCATCATACTGTCATTGCCAAGCCAGGCCCTTACCTCCGAGGCCTTCAACTGGTCTTTCACTGGATCAAGCTTCTTCACTGCCGACATCGCTCCGAGAGTAGCGGCATTGGTAAGCATCGCTTGTAAAGTTGTAACTGGTATATCCATCTTTTTACCGTTTTTATATTTAAATTATAACATTTTGTACTATTTCTATAAAATTTCTCTGTTTTTTCTTGCAGATATCGGAGATAATACGTATCTTTGCACCCGAATTGCTGTCAAAACGGCTGCAAAATTACAACTTATTATAATTTCAACAAAGAAAAATTACAGTTTCATTCCGAAAAGACATAAAATTTAGCAAAATTTAAACATTATGACCACATACAACGAACAGGAAGCCATGATGCAGGGTGTTGCAGAGAGATTCGCAAAAGCTGCAGAAGAACTGCGTCTCACGGGACGACAGCTATATCGTGATGGAATCGTCGCAAACGACCAGGTACTGAGCAAAATCAAGAACGGCTGGCAGAAACCGACCAAAAAGGCTATTGAGCTCTTCTGTCAGAAATACGGCGTAAGTGCAGCGTGGTTGTACACCGGAGAGGGCAATCAATATCTGGGCAGGAGCAAGCCGTTTGGACCTCGTATTGAAGCAGGTGAAGAGAAACTGCTCTACAACACGGACTTTGAATCGTGCCTGGACAGCGACGGGCAGCCTATCTCTACTGGCAACGAGATAGCAATATCATTCCCGATGGCCGGAGATTTCGATTTCATGTGTATCAACACCGATAAGTCGCTTGCGCCAATCATCATGCCTGCTGACATCATTGCATTGAAGAAGTATTCAACGTGGGAAAAGTATATACCCGGTGATTTCATCTGTGTAGTTGTAACCAAAGAGTTCAAAGTACTCCGCAAGGTATCCCCCACACAGGGTGACGAACAAAGCATTACTTTCATTCAGATGATCGATGGCAATCCTGTAGAGTCCAAGATTCCCAAAGACATCATCCTCGAAATCTACAAGGTCGTAGGCAACTACCGCCGCCAGTGACACCTCCTACACGCAGCATCCCCCGACCAGTTCGCAAAGAACCGATCGGGGGATGCCCATATACTGCATGTGTGCGAGTCCGGCCATTGCCGTCCCACACTTTACATCATCTTTCAGCCATCATACATCATCCTTCTCATCAGCTCTTCTTCAACCTCACGACAGGACACACCCTTCCCGTACCCGATGAACCCACCAAAGCCGAAATCCATCAAGTACCCAGCCATACCAATATAGTTTGAAGTATAGAGCCTTTTCATTTATGAATTATCTTCTTGTCCCGTTTGTCGCTATGCCATAGCGACTTTATTGTTCCGTATGTTGCGATAATATCGCGACCCATTACAGTTCCATTGTTTATCGGAATCCTTTGTCCAACAGTTTAGACTGCACTACGTTAAACTTATACCCATACTTCCCAACCACATCCTTCACCAACTTTACGAACCATGATTGCGCTGTTGGCGAAATATATAGCCTTTCAATCAGAACAGATGGGTCAGATGGGATGTTCCAACCATTTTGCGATTCTTCCTCTTTCTTGTAGTCGAATTGCACGACGGCCCTTATCTCATTTTCATGTTTGAAAGATTCTTTCTTGAACCAGCATGGATTATCACATAAGCCCAAAGGTAACGAATAATCTATATACTCAACAGGTGCGATGATAACAGGTCCTGGGCAATGGGCTACCACAAATGAGTCTCTCAGTCTTCCACAAGTAGTCTGAATGGCTATCCCCTGTGACAAATCCTTAGTATAAAGCCGCCACATAGCATCCGACTCCACTTCATTCCTGTGCCAGCAGCTAATAAAGGTATTATACATGTGGCACTTGTCAAACCCTATAAGACGCCAAGCACTTATGAGATCCTTCGCATATTTTATTAAAGTCTCATTGCTGATAGGTTCCTTTGTTCCGACTGACTCAAATTCATTCTTTAAAGCTTCCACCAATGCATTGGTATATACGTTTTCATCACCAGTCTGTCCTCTCGCACCCTCAAAGGGATCTTCAAACTGATCTGCTCGGGCAAAATACAATGTCTTGGTTTGGATAATACTCAAAAACTTCGGTAAGTCCATGAACCGCCAAATCTTCACAGAATCTTCTGGTGGTATCAAATCACGAAGATAGCCAAAATTAACTATCTCCATTTCTTGCCCGCCTTGCTCATTCTTGAACCTTTTAACCTTCCACTTTTGCATCATCTTCGATTGTTATCGGTCCAGTGAACACCTCCCTGATTAATATCTTGTCCAGATATTCACGTTCATGTTTCGTCCAGTATGCAATAGCATGTTTCTTTTCCTGCTCTGAGAACAAGTATAGCGGCTTGTCTTGAAGTTGTATATTCTTACTATCCAAGAACTTATCCACCTGAGCATCAGTATAACCTTTCAAATACTTCTCCTTTGCCATTTCAAGAGCAACCTTTGAAAACCTGTTTTCCTCATTTCTCAGTGCCAACAGTTTCTTTTGAAACAGTTCCTCGGGAAAGAAGTTCCTTGAACAGTTGCTATAGTTATAAATCAGTTTGTTGATTTCTGCCACATGACGAAACTTGATTTTCTCAAATCCGGCCATCCTATTCATGTTCTCATTAGGCTTCATTTTCAGCACATACCCTGCTTGGTTGCCAGGCCTACCAAACGGCTGCATACCAACTGCCCTTAAATCAGGTTCTTTCTTGTCACCAGGCAATGGTACTGTCGGGTCAAAGTAGTGATAAAAGACACCATACTCATATTTCTTAATATCAGTAATCGCTGTATATGTATCAGTCTTCCAATCATATTTAGTTGCAGCGAAGAACGCTGCCACCCATAGATCCGTTGTCAAGTCTGTCAGTTCGGTCTTAATTCCGTAATGTTGCGCCAAGGCTTCAGCATCCACATCCAATGGCAAAGATACCATTTCTCCAGAACGACTTTTATAATAGATACCGTTTCTGAATATATGTGTTAGCGGATAATCATCTATCATCAGCTTCAGCTCACAAAGTTTCAGCCTCTCCAAAAACTGGTCTTCTGGCTGCATTCCCTTTTTCTTGCGTGTTCCTTTTCTCCACAGGCTTGGTTTAGAATCGGGATAGTAACTACTTTGTCCTCTATAATAGCAGTTCCAGCACAACCCAACTGGAAACAATTTAACATAGCCTGAAGGCATCATAATAGCATCAAACAAACCATCTTGGTCGTGGTGAGGCATCATAAATTCTGCCAATGCACCTTTTTCCAATGCCCACCATTCTTCACCAACAGTATATCGGTCAAGAATGTCAAGCAATGTCGGCAGTTTGCTTATTAGCTCCTCTCTTTTCTTTGTCCAATCAGTTGCCATTGTTGTTTGCCTGCTGATATTGTTGTATATCTCTTTTCAGCCCATAGTAAATATCTCTATTGTACTGCGACTGCATATCTTTCGGATTAATGCTATTCAGGACTCTTACAGCCTCTTCGGCGAATCGTTTCCTATCATTCACCCATTTATATTTATCGTGAGTCCATAGCATATAGCTACATCTGGCTCGATATACCTTTGCCCCAATCTCCCCATTTTTCAAGCGATTGCGCTTACAGAATGTTTCCACTTTTCTGATAAGTGATAGCCCTAGAGCGGTATATTCACTGGCCATGAACTTTCCCATCTCCATATAGACTTCTGACACAAGCCTCTTATCTCCACTCCTTTCTGCTACCTTCAATGCTTCTGAAAGTATCAGCAAGCTGTGTGCAACAGGATTCGGCATCACCATTACATTACTTTTCAACAACATAATCTTCACCTGAACAAAAAGTGGCAACGGCTGATTCAATGTCAGGATGTCAATCATCGTCAGAATCGAGTAGGCAGTCTTGTAGTCATGAAAGGATAGATATATTTTTGCTCGGGTTGTCAAGAGGTTGATAAGTGTTGGTAGTGCTACATAGAAAGGAATGTTCAATTCTACGATATTCTTTGTACCTAGCAAATAGTAGACTGCATCAATTGCGTTCCGGGCCTCATTATATTTCCCGTCACGCAATAGGGTAGCAGCATTACTTACTTTGGCCTGCAGATAATCATCCAAGGAGAACATATCAAAACATATCCTAATAAAAAGAAGAAATCAATACAGAAATCCGTGTATCATTGGGCATATGCTATTCTTGGAGTATTATAGGATCAACTTCTTCGACCAGTACAGCCCCAGCTTTCAATACGATGTTTTCCCCAATTTTCTCTTTATTATGTTGGAAACATAATGGAGTGATGTAAATCACACCTTCCAATTGAACATGTCCACCTTGTGATTCATATTCAGCCAGCGATTCATCTACATCTTTTCCCTCAACATGTTTGTTAATCTCATGCTGACGAATTAAATCTTTACAGACTTCGATGGATTTATTATTTTCTTTGTTCCATAGTAGTGTCTCGCATACAGAGCATTTCAGCGTTTTCTCATTTGAAAAGGCCATCCAATACTGTGTCCAGGAATCCTCAAAATCACCATCGGGCTTCCTGTTAGAGGTGTCTGACATGTTAAGAACTTCTGTGTTCTCTTCCAGTCTAATAACTTGGGGCTTTCTATGCTTTTCAACAAATTCATTCCCCGCTACAAGTAACCTTAATGAAATTGTCATATTATACTATTTATATTGATTCACATGTTTATTCTCATTCGCAAAGGCAAGCAGTCTATTAAACAACTCCACTCGCTCTGGTTTCATCTTCCCTGCATTCAACAGCTTCTTGTTGTGATGCAGCCAATTTACATACTTACCTCTTTCTTTTGCGTCATACCGCGACGGATTCCTCCCGTTTTTCTTGATAAACTCAACGATCTCTTCGTATTTGGTCTGCCAAGCCTCACCCTGTGTCATACCTACTTTTCCTCCCCAGGTGCCACCACCAGACGCTTCGGGTTCACATAGAAAGACATCCTCGAATGGCCCCTATTGAACCCTTTCTGAACAGGCGTAATAAACAGTCCCATCTCAGAATAGCCAACAATCTCCACGTGAGCGCCGTCCAGCCCGTCTCTTCCGAGCAAATCTCTCGTTGCGGGACAAATGTAAGGACCGACCTCAAACTCGTAGTGCGTCTTATCAACCCAGTACTGAATCATTGATCCGTCATCGTCGGTGTCTTTCGCATTCACCACCTGAACCTTTTCTCCACGCATAGCTTTATACCGCTGATACTCGTCCCAAGTCCCGTGAAATCTGAATTGGTCATAGGCTGGATATATCATAATGCCCAATGCTTCTACATACGACATATTGAATATCTTTACCAGCAAATCTGCCTTGTCGGGATATGGACAGTCAATATAGAAGTGCGGAAAAACGCCTTGAGCCTGCGTCCTGCTCACAATCTCAGTATCAAGTTTGTTCTCCACATTCTTCAGGAAATCAGCCATTTCTTCATCATTCACACCCTCTGGCTGCAAGATACCTTCCATCTTAAACAGCACGATCTCGCCATTCGGCAACTTCAACGGGCTTTCGCTGTACTTCACAACGCACCCGTTTTCCCTGTTAATTATGTACTTACTCATATCAATCACGGTACTTTAGTATAATTCACCATAAACGACAACTCTTCTCGTTGGCTCTGCTTGAAATAGTCATAGAGTTGGGGCATCACCGGCACAAATATCTTATGCTTTGTTACGATAGTAGTCGACAGTATCGGTTCTCCACCCGTATTCGCCTCATCCAGCTTCTTGTCCAATTCCAGCTCATAATAGAACGAAACAGATGATGTAATATCTGTAAATATATAGATAATTCTGTGCATGCTCCATATCACTCTCGTAGTATGAGGCAACAAGAAGAAGGGCCTGTTAAACCTGTCCATTTTGTCGGATAGCGCCAAAAACATCTGGTTTCCGTGCAACACTGGTGATACGACATTCGTAAACAGCAGCTTTTTCTCCGTATCATTATCCATCTCCAGTATAGGTGGTTGTGCCACCAATGCGTCGGGAGCCTTCTTCGGTATCTGCTCGTTTTCTTTTTGCTCTGAAGTCATGCCTGCTGTTGACACCACTTTCTCCACATCACCCACATCTGTTTCATCAACTGTCTGTTTCTGTCTCGTTGAGTTCTTCTCTAAAACGTAGTTAAGAAATTGGTCTACATCCATCTGGTCATCCTTAATACGCTCGTAAACATCATTCAGTTCCCCATAGTCGGTAGGGCTGAGCGTATAGGTTTCACGCTTATCATTAAACACACGGTTTATATAAGCAGCACGTGTCTTTTTGTCTGTAGGAATAAAACCAGCGAACAAATTATATAGCGATGTCCTCACAAAATCCTTCACCAAAGGTGTAAACAGATTGTACGAATCCTTGTATATCGACTTGATATTCTGAACATCAGGAGTATTCCTCTGAATGTATATTATGAAACCTCTATCTTTCAGTTGGGTATGATACTGCACCGTCATGGTGATTTCAGCAAATACCACCTCTACATCAGAAATAATATAGTCATCCTCGATGGTTCTTCTGATTTCACCAAGTATGATGGCCTCGTCCGTGTCCAGTTCTCTAAAGCTATACACCTTCCTGATTTCCACCTTATTTCCTATTTCTTCTACACCTAAGGCACTCATGCACATTCTCTGTACCTTCCTTTTCGGATTATCAGGGTGCAGCCATAGAAGTGTACTGTTCGATGAACTATACGAATTCTTAGTTGCCTCATCCTGTCCTGCATAATAGATAAAATTCTGAGGTTCATCTATTTCGGACATCTTTATTTCATTCTTCATCCTGTTCACCAGTCTTACAGTAACATTGGCAGCATTCTTCAATGAAAAATGATTCTGTAGATAGAACAGGAAATCCCTATAACTGTCTGCAATTGGAGAGCTTGCAATCACAGATGCCCACAGTTCCTCGATATCATGAAGTAATAGCTGTGCTGTTCTGGTCGATTCTCTTGATATTGCTTCTCTGCCTGCTGTTGGTTCCAGAAAGCTGAAATCCATTACACCAGAGAAATTAAAATTAGTTACTAGATTGATGTTTGCTAGACCAAAGCCATTATAGATACCCATGATACCACTCTCGTTGGTGTTTGTAGCCAAGAACACCTGCCCCCTCATAGGTATCCCACCAATAATCACGTCTGTCACCTTAATCTGAAGTCCTATTGGCTGATAATTATTATACGACAATTCATACTTGAACGAACTGTTTCGTTGAATCGTTTCACCCTTTGCCGATGTTGTGTTTTTTCTACTATAATCCACCTCCATTTTTTGTCCGCTAACAAGTGTACCATTAACAAACACTGGTATTTCCAGGTAGCGAACGTATGATCTTAGATACGAAATAGCGTTATCTACGGTCACCGATCCAGGTATTTCCAAAGTAGCAGTGATTTTTGTTCCGTATTTATCTGAATTATCTTCTGACTTGGTCAACACAATGCTTTGCTCATTCAATTTCGCTTTAATTGCTTTTGAGTAACAACGTGTATGGTCGCCATAAAGCATGGTGGAAAGCTCCAACTCCGTACATACTCCAAAGTTAGCCAATGCTCCTATTCCAAAATGTCCTATTACACCTGCCTCTTTGGCTTCTGGAGTGTTCTTTCCACTATTTCCAGCATACCAGTAATTATTTCGCAACGTATCGGCACTCATGCCAATTCCGTTATCCTCTATACTGACATTGTTAATACTAATCGTCACATCCACTCGTGGCGTAAACTGCTTATCCTTTGCCATTCTCATCCTAATGGCATCCACTGCGTTCTGTACGTTTTCGCGTAGCATTGCCAGTGGAGTATCGTATAACTGTACCCCAAGCAGTCTTATCATCTGATTGGAGTCAAATTTCAATGACAAGTACTCTTCCATATTCTTTTATACTATAATATCTTGTAATTGATGAATGTATTCTTGCAATATTCCGTCATTTTTTGCGACCTCATGAAATACCACATCATCTAATAATCTCCGCGCCAAATCTTTCCTCTTTTCATTCACTGCCGTTCCACACAGAAGGATATAGCCATCTAATGTTCTCAAATGCTCATACTGGTTAAAAATATACCCTGTATTGGTTTTGCTGATATATGCATCAAAAAACTTACCCACCTGTTCTTTGTCTAATCCCAAGGAAACCAATTCATCACAAGCCGACTCATAGTTGCCTGTCGTTTTAGCTCGTCTGTCTATCTCTAAAACATAGTTCATCAAAGGTATCTTTTTCAAATACACCTTTGCATGTATTTTATTATCTATACTATGTCTCACTTCCTTATACCGCCATACTGGGATTTTTGAATTCGCATTTGGGTTCCAGTCTTCTCTGGTATTGATGGCAACATCTGCTTCTCCATATCCCATCTCTATTTCAATGATATTATATTGTCGCTTCTGTCCGGGGCGGAGTACTTTTTCAAAACCGAACAAAGTTCCCGAGCTGATTAGCAGCAGTTTGTTCTCCTTTCTGCTTTCCTCAGGTTCCTCCATATTAGCATATTCCTCAGCCACTTGAGCTATGTGTTGGTGCCCAAAGAGTCCTACTCTCAGTTTATACATCAACATTAGCAGGAAAACACTTTTATCCATATAGTCCGTCTGCCGGGGTTCCCCATAATAGTTATGGTGCCACACACCTAACAGTAGATAGCCCTTCTCATACAGTTCTTCCAGCTTCTCGCTAATGTTCGTTATCGCATCTTCGTCTATATTACCACTCTGGTTTAGGTGGTCCAGCTTGTAATTGCTATTAAAACAAGCGAATGCTATCTTCTCGTTGTCGAAGGGTATTAGGTTCACGCCCTTTATGGGGTCATGTGGAAAGGTGTAAATCCCTTGATAAAAACGATCATAGAAATCTGCAAACAGTTCAAATCGGGAATTATATATACTATGCTGTGTTATTTTGAAGTATTTTCTTTCTTTCCAGTTCCACCTCACATCTGTCAAGATTGGAGCAAAATAGCTGTCGTAATCCTTGTCAGCATCATTTTCATCCGATGGCTCCATACTCTTGCCCGACCGATACCAGTTCACGTCGTGATTCCCTGGCACCATAATGAGCCTTTCTTTATGGCCATCCAAGATTAGCTTTGTCAGTTCTTCCAGCAACCACGTCACCTCTTGATACTGAGTTGCTATTTTCTCATCAGTATCTGCCCCTTGAATCAAGTCACCACTAATCACAATGAAGCTAGGCTTACGTATGCCCTCATGCTCCCAGTTCGCCATATCTTTCTTTATTGAATTCAATAGCGACAGATATGTTACGTCCTCAATTTTGTGTATATCAGATATGTGAAGTATCGAAAACTTATTCATAAGTCCATTATATTATTTCTAAAAAATTCGTCTCTTACCCCGCGATTCTATCGCGTAAATTCTTAGCCACCGCTCCCTACGGTTTTCCGTAGGGTTAATGCCCCATGGATAACATCTCACTCTCCACCATCTTCATAAGCTGCGGCATCATCCCCTCGATCTTCCGACACTTCACCTTGTTGAAATGATAATCGATATCATCCAAGAGTTCATTACACAACTCTTCGGGCATATCACCGACATAGCCAGCAGCCACGAGAGAGATGGCGGCAAGTTTGCGGGCATCCTTATTCGCTTTTAAATGCGAAGCACCCAGTATGATGGGCAGCATCTCATATAGGATGTTGCAATAATGCAGAAGTTCCGAGAAATAATCGTCATCCTGCAGAAAGGCATCAAGCATCTCTTCTTCGTACTGTCGAAGCAGCAAGAAAAATTTCTCCTTGCGCATTTTGCTCTTGAAGAACTGAAGCTGTGTCATTGTCCAGAACATAGCATGCGACAGTACAATACGATCCTCAGAGGAGTGATAGTAGAAAAGACTATCATCCTCCTTGGTATGCATTTCCTTCAGCTTCTGCTCCATCGGAACAAACCACTGCTTACGTGCCTCTCTCAATTCCTCTTTAGTCTTTGCCATTGTTGCCAATATTATAAAACTGAAAGCGAGCTATGTCCCTATTGGAGGTTGCACCCTCAACCAACAGTTCTCACAGCTCGAATATCAGTAGCCTTATCTTTATTCACACTTATTCACCGCACACCAAAATACTTCTTTATCTTCATCACTGATTCCTCCACAGGTCCCAAATCCTTGGGATAATCATCTATCCCACACATTTTCGCCCAGAAGTCTAGTATATTCACCAGCAACAACGTGTATTTCGGATTTTCTTTCACTATCGCATCATATATGGTGAACAGGCGCTTATCCTCCCTCGGATGTATCTTATCCTCCTCAAGTCGAGGATTCAGCATCATAAAAGACCAGAAAACTAATAGCATACCTACATTTGCCGAAAACCTTTCTTCGCCTATTATATCCTTGTAAATACTCCAAAACGCCTTTGCATCCGCATCTACCTCATCTTGCATCTCTTCTGGCTTTTCGAGATGTTTCAACTGGTAGTGAGCCAACTCATGAAGCATACAAAACGCCATGCCATAAGTATAGACTGAGTTCGTACGCTCTGCGTATTTCCCCTTCATGTCAATATCATACAATGATTTAATGTCAATATCCAACCGAATGTCTTGGATACTTGCCGCTAACATATACTCATTTTTGAGTCTTTTCCCAAAATCAGGAACCAATAACTCTGGAACAATTTTTAAGTATGCCAAATACCTCTCAACCTCCGGCTTGCAAAAGTCTGGGATGAGTGGAAGTACCTGCTCTTTGGTCATTTTGTTAGTTTCCTCTATGCTTTCCAAAAATGCGTCTGTTGATATACGACAATCTGCACACGCATTTTCTATCACTCTCCTATCCAACATCTTCAGCACCACATCACACAGCAGCCAGAAATACTGGCAATAGGCTGAAGACAGATATACTTGCGATGTTTTTCCATCCTCACCCAACTCTATTGAGGCAACTCCTGAAATATGCGAACCTTTGTCTGTCAGTTCCACCTCATTCATTAGACCAGTTTTTACGGAATCCAATATGTTCGCACTAATCACCTTTTTCAAGAATCCGGTGATGTTCATGTTCAGCGAATGAACAGGATATAATACTTGTTCCATACTCCTTTTATGGGTTTAATACTTTGGGATTAAAACAAATCGGCAGCTCTGCTTGCGCCAAGCATTTCGTCGGAATAATATCTGGATGCTGATCCTGATGCAAGTCATTCTGAACATCAACGGCTGTCTTGATGGCCGTGGCTTCATGACATTGATAAACTCGAATTACATTATTCGACTTCAACAAATCTTTTGCACACTCGATTAGGTTATTAGTATAATAGCTTCCATTCTTCGATGGCCATGACGATTCTCCTTCACTGCTAGAGTACATTCTCACCAGTTGTGGAGCAGCATTCATTACCAACTCATCATATTCCTTACGTACCTCATCACGCAAAGCTCTCTGCATGGGGGTGATACCTCTAGAGTTTCCATATATACTCAACGGCGTTGTTACTAAGCAACGACAGCAATCCAAGATATTCAGCTGACGAGGGGCCAATCCGAAAAACGAGTTTTCTTTCAGCAACTCCAAAGCTGGATTAACTTCAAGTATAGTGTCACCCTTCACGCCACCATGTCCAGTGAAATAGACTATGACGTAGTCGTTGTCCTCGGCCCTTATATCGTCAATAACTTTCAAGATTTCATCAGCCAATTTGTCTTTACATTCCACGATTTCCTCTTTTTCCCATGCCCCACCTTGGAGAGACATCAGAAATTTTGAAAAACGTAGCATATCCACTGGTGTTGCATTCAAATGTCTTGAATTACCAATTATTAACGCTTTCCTTTTCATTGTCATTACTTCTTTCGTTCCTTCAAGTTCCGTTTTTTGTCTTCTTCCCCACTGCGGCACAAACAAATAACTACAAAACTCCCAAATAGCCTTCAAGTACTTCATACTTATTATCTTCATTATTCCAATCCGCTTTATTTCAAGCCTTTCATTATCGGACAAGCATTGCCAGCTTATACTTAGCCCTCCAGACAAACGTCCTGGCATATCTCGGAATATACTTGAACATATATACCCCAAGCCCTGATTCAACAGCATCATCGATGGCGAATTCACATCGTAACAAATCATTGCCACGAACCATATTGAAACTCAGAATCTTGGCATCATTCATCACGTTCTTTTCGTGAACCACCTCACACCACATCCGCTGATTCTTGACGCATTCCAACTTCACTCCCTTGATCTTCTCAATTGACGCATGGCCGCCATATCCAAAGATTCCTTTGATAGTATCAGCATCTCCACTCTCTACCACATTCACAAAATGATTCGAGGGATAACGAACCCGCATCATGAACTTATCATCTGCGTAATACTGAAACCCATCATCATAATTGATAAAAGTTCCGTCGCTTACCACAGAAGCCCGCCGTTGTATATCTTCTACGAACCTTACATTCAGCGCATCGTCATTGTCAAGATAAGTCGATAATACCCGCTTCGCCTTTAGGCGTTTCACCATCTCTTCTCTGAATATTTCTGCAAAACGCCATCCATTTTCAGGTTCCACGAAGACTGGGGTCAATTGAGAACACCCTTTCTGATAGGCAGCAATCTTCTCCTTATAGCTGTCAGGAGTCATGCTATCAAACAGCGCAATCCATTCGAAGTTCTTGCATGTCTGATTCTTTATCGACGGCAGGCAATACTTCTCAAATAGCGAAAACCTGTGTTCAAGCCATTTCGTCGTCCTCACCTTCTCACCGTCTTTTGCCTTATTCCACAAAAGAATATTGAACCGTGTCAGGAAAAAATGTTGAATAGTAAAAGGTTCCATATTACTCTTCTCTCATTGCATCACGTATCCCATGAAACACGATACTTGTCAAAAACCTCATCGTGGCTATACTCGGCTATGCGGTTCATTCAAGTTTGCGACTTTCAAGAACTCCCACACGTCTTTTACCAATCCTTTCATACCCACATCTCATCAACGAGTACACCCCATATCCAATCAAACAGCCCACCGTATTGTGCATCACATCATCCACTTCTGAAAAGCCTCGTTTGAAATAAAACTGTATCGTCTCAATTAATACCGATACACATCCGCCAATCAACATTACTTTCCACCACGTCATACTCCGAAATGCACAACCTAATAGTATTCCTATTGGCACAAACGCCACCACATTCATAATATTCTCATACAGCAAGTCATTCTGACCATAGCTCCAGAACGGCTGAAAATCATGCCCCCTCCTTTCACTATACTCTCTGAAAAACACGGTTGAACAAAACAACAGGGCTAAATAATCCACAGACAGTATCCTGCATAAATATCTCAAACCTTGGTTTCTACCGTAAAGTACAAACATCAGTACTGCCCCAATAAGAAATACTATTGCCAAACCCGCATATACTATGGCTGGCACATTTTGATATAGTCTTATTATGTATTCGAGAAAAGTCTCCTTCATATTCTACTTACCCCTTCACCTCCAATTCATAAACATTGGTTTCCCTCTGCTTAAAACCAAGCGACCTGTACAAAGCATTTGCCGCTTCTCTCTTTGGATGCGAAGTCAGGCTAATATTAACGTACCTCAAATTCATACGGGCATAATCTATCAAATGCGCCATCAACTTCTTTCCGAGTCCTTGACCACGATACGCAGTCTTAACCACAACAGCTTCTACATCTGCTTTTCGTCCCGTTGGCAAATCCGAAACGCACAGAGTCGCACTGCCAATTATCTTCCCATCGTAATCAATCAATGCAAACAAATGAGTTCCTTGCGATTCCATAGCTCTTGCCAATAACTCTGATGTTACATTTATTCTAGGACTAAGCTCTACAAACAGATCTTGGAATTCCTTCACCTGCTCTTCTTTGACAGAAAATAATTCTATCACCTCCATGGTAGAACCTCTTTTTATTTATCACTCCGGTCTATCACAGCATCCCTTATCCCATGAAACACGATACTTGTTAAAAAACGTATCGAGTCCAGCGGAAATATCCTTGCGTGATTAGCCACATCGTTTATTCTTCGTCCCATAGAGCAAGCCTTTTTAATCAAGTACGGGTAATCCCCGTAACTCATCTCCCTGTTATGTCCCATATTCCCGCTCATGAGAATGAACTCCTGTATTCGCAGTGCCTTCCTCTTCCATCGATCAGCAGGAGAATACATTGGCATAGCCTCTACAGGCATAGCCAGTACCTCGACAGCAAACGCTCCAAAAGCCTTCCATTCAGTCATCAGCCCTGCCTTCCGAATTCGTTTTTCCAGCAGCTCCACATCAATCTCATTTCGATAAATCCACAACAGCCTACACCAGTCGCAAATCTGCCTTAGTCCAAGGCCGCCTTTATAGAAATGCTTCAAGAAGTGAGTAAAGATAAAAATCACATCATTATCAGCACTCGGCAGAAACACCTGTGTTTTACCATTCATCCACGATCGAACCTGGCCACCATAGAAAACAGCCTTCTGTGTTTCATCTATCAACCAATCTACTTTCGACGAAAGTTGAGTACGAAGCGAGCCATGCAATTCCACAACCCACTGGTCCGCTCGACCTTGGTCGCTTGTTCCGAAGGTCTCAAGAATCGTCATACTCAGATGCTTCTGATATCCCCATTCTGTTTCTACAGAACTGGACAATGGTACAAGAAGTTCTTTTGCTTTATCATAGTTATCATGGCTCAATAGCAAGTCCACATCCCCGCAAGATCTCCATAAAGGACGCTCATAGCACTGGGCGACACCTTGGCCTTTCACCAATACTGCATAGATATCCGAATGACGCATTTTCTCAATCAGCGTCTCGATAAAGCGATTCATGGCTGCATTCTCTTGTTCCTGTTGCAATGATTGGCCAATGAATTGGAGCAAATACTCCTGAGGAGCCTTTTCGTCCACCACATGCTCCAGTCCAGCCGTAACAAGCCCTACAACAGCCTGTTCCTCAGCCAGGCGCATTACCACCTCGTAATCCACCTCACCTAATGGTAAGAGCCGAGCCTCCTTTTCCCAAAGCCCGGCTCTTACTAATGTCAAGAATGCTAATGTATTCTTATCCACATTTTCAGTTTTATTTGGTCGTTTTATTGCATGTGTTTCACCAACTCGTTGGCTTTCTGATACTCCTGAGGATTCCCAATATCAATCCACGTTCCATTCAGCGGGAATCGTATAACCCTCTTCCCTTCTCCAATCAGTTTCTCAATCAAGTCCGTTGCGTTAAAGAATGTATCGTCAGGAATCTCATTCAGGGCAGAACGCTTAATCAAATATATACCTGCATTTGCATAGTAATTATAAGTTGGTTTCTCTATCAGACCTTGTATCTCTCTGCCCTCCAAGTCAAAGATGCCGTATGGTACAGACACAGTATAAGGTACGGCAGCCACACTCATTTCTGCATCATGCTCTTTAAAGTGAAGGAAGAAGTCCTCATAATTGATGTTAGTGAATAAGTCACTATTCATCACCAATACTGTATCATTATGGAATTCCTTCACAAACCTGATGCTACCAATTGTCCCCAAATACTTTGGTTCTCGTACAGTTTGGACTTTTACTTCCCCACGTGGTTCTGCGAAATGCTCTTCGAGCTGCTCTCCAAGATAGTTGACAGTCACGGATATATTCTTTACACCATAACTGATCAATCTATCAATGTTATGGTCAATAATAGCTTTTTCCCCAACCTTCAAAAGTGGCTTGGGTGTCTTCTCTGTTAACGGGCGAAGTCTTTCACCTTTGCCACCAGCCATCAAGACGGCATCAATGGGAAGTCTGGTTTTATATTTCTCAAGATTGATGATTTCAACAATATGGTGCTCCTTATCCAGGATTGGAACTAAACGCATCATTAAATCCCGCTGGCGTTTAATCTCCTTGACATTATCCAGATCTTCAACCTTCATATAGTTGAAGCTTTTGTGCATAATCTTTTCAACCTTGTCATTCACAGAGGCGCCAGCGATTAATGCTCTACGGGAATCTCCATCTGTGAGAGTTCCTACCATCCGGTTCTCATCATCTAAGACAAAAAGCACAAGTGGTTCTGGTGCTACACTGTTAATACAAGAGAGCGCCTCCAACAAAGTAATATCCTTGCTAATGATATGGTTCTTCATCATCCTAACAATTTTTCTTTTAATATCAATTCAGCGACTTTCCAGTCAAACGGATTATCTATATCAACAGAATATAACTCAGACATAGCGTATTTACGGATTCTGGTAAAGTGTGCCAAGCCCTTCTCCATTAAACTTTTTGCATTAATCACATAGATTGACCCGTTCTGCTGCCACACGCTTGGAGCATCCTGGCGACGTTCTATGGTACCTTCACCTTTACTGATAGTAAGCAATCCTTCCTCATTCTCTTCAAAACCATCGTAATAAGGATTACAAGAAGACAACTTCACACTTGTCACCATATCTATACTCTCATCATATAATGCAACTGCCTCCTTCAAGAATTCAACCTTACGGAATGGAGAAGTAGGTTGTAAAAGCACTACTGCTTCATAATGCTTACCCTTATCAGCAAAGAACTTCCATGCGTGTTGAATCACCTCATTACTACCACAAGTATCCGTTGCCAGATAATCAGGACGCTTGAATGGCACTTTCAATCCATAGTTCTCAACTACCTCAATGATCTTGTCATCATCTGTAGTGACACAAATATTCTCATCGTTCGTAAACTGCCGAGCCACATCTATGCTATAGCAAATCAGAGGTTTGCCGTTCAGCGGTTTGATATTCTTATAAGGTATTCCTTTACTTCCTCCCCTTGCAGGAATGACTACTAATACTTTCACGCTATTTTTATTGTTGTTCAACATTTCTATCACATAACTCTTGATAAAAGCACTTTGTAAATGAATCTGCTGCCGTAGAATTCAAATGGGTTATATCGGTATATAGTCTGTAATCTTTATAATCATTATTATTCGACATGTCAATATAATTACCTTCGTAGCCATATTTTGATAAGGTTGTATTGATATACTCGTTAAAACCTGTGATAAACTCCTCCTGATAACATTGTAATTCATTATCTCGTAAAGGCATCATTAGCACATAGAGGCTGATATCTTTTGTCCGACACAGCTCAAGAATTCTTTCAAAGTAGTGTTTTTGTATATCAAGCATCGTCGTATCTCGATTTGCCTTGTCATCAGCTTTCGCCTTACCTTCGTCATCCATATATGAACCATTTTGTCTCAATATGTGAACAACAGTGCAATTGCCTCTGAACCCTCTATTTCTAACAAATCCCATCATCGTTCGACCAACTGAATTTTGTTTCGTTATGATCAATCTTTTGAGATTATTGATTTTTTCTTTTATTATCCAACTATTATAGTCTCGGATATAATCATCTCCTAACAAGTCATCATATACGTAATTCCTCGTATCAGAAAAAACTGAAAACTGGAAATAGTCCGTACCAATCACCAATGTATCTACCTTGCAGCGATTCTTCAACAAGTATTGCAACTTGTAATACATCTGGTTGTATGAATCATTATCATGAGAAAAATTATACCAATTACCATTCTCTATTACATCAGGATTTAGACGATAAATGCGGGAATTTCCAAGGAACCAACATGTAGCTTCTGACTTCAACGCATTTTCAAAACTCATCTCTATCTGACTTCTTGTATTTGGTCCATAAAACGACTCTGCCAAGTGGTCGTTATAATTGAAGATCAGTATGACGAGTGATATAGCGATTATTCCCAATAGGGAAACCTTTAGTAAAAACTTTCTCATGATTTCAGAATTGGAAATATATAAACTGCGTTTGTTCAAATGAACCAAGTATCACCAAGAATAATATAAAAACAACATACGAAACCCAACGTACAACGCTATTCTTGCTATCCATCAACAAAAGTCTATCTTGGTTCCTCTCTGCATATCTGTCAAACAAGAACACCAGAAGAAGAGAAGGTATGACATACACCATAACATTTATATCGAAATACAAACCTCCTCTATCAATAACTATCTTGTTTATCACGTTCACCACATCACCCAGGCTGTCTAATCTAAAGAATATCCAAGCAAAGTTTACAATAGAGAATGTAATCAAAACTCTAACAATGTTGATTAACGATAACCCCGTTGGTATGCTTTTTATTCTATCTCCGTATATCAGCCTTTCACCAATCATAAACAGACCATGCATTGCTCCCCATATTAAGAATGTATAATTTGCTCCGTGCCAGAGTCCACTCACGACAAAGACCACCATCGTGTTAACCATCCATCTCGCCTTGCTGCATCTGTTGCCTCCTAATGGGAAATAAATATAATCGCGGAACCACGTAGTTAGGGATATATGCCAACGCCTCCAGAAATCAGTTACCGTCTTAGCAAAATACGGGCGAATAAAGTTAGTTGGAAGTTCTATCCCCAATAGCTTTCCGGAGCCAATTGCCATTAACGAGTAACCTGCAAAATCCGCATAAATCTGGATAGTATAACAGATAGATGTAAAGAACAAAGTGTTTCCGCTATAGCTCAAATAATTGCTATATACTTGATCAACATATACTCCTATTCTATCTGCCAGACACATTTTCATTATAGCTCCAAGCAACAAGAACTTGCAGCCCTCAACAGCCTTATTATAATCAAATTGACGTTTAGTAAAGAACTGCGGCAGCTGCTTCTGTGCTCTGCTAATAGGACCGCTTAAAATACTCGGAAAGAATGTCGCATAGGCTAAATATGCAAGAACATCTTTCGTGGGCTCCACCTTTCGTTGATAAACGTCAATAGTGTAACTAAGGGCAGCAAATGTATAAAAGCTAATACCGACAGGGAGAATTATTCTCAATGTCGAAACACTTGCATGTCCGCCTAATAATGTGATTGAATCTGCAAAAGCTTGAATGAAGAAATTATAATACTTAAAGAAGAATAGTATGCCAAGATTTATGATGAGAGTAACCCATAGCACCAGTTTTCTTTTTTTATTATTATCTCCAACTCTCTCGAAGCAAAGGCCCGAATAGAAAGTGGACAAAGCTGTTAATAAAAGAAGCCCAAGAAAGCGCCAGTCCCAAAAGCCATAAAACAGAAGACTTGAGGCTACGATAAAGATGTTTTGAATGGTCTTCGTCTTACCAAAGACCAACCAAAACAACAAGAAAACTGAAGGTAGGAAAAGGAAATACTCAATAGATGATAACGTCATGTGAATCAGAGTTTAATAGGTTCATCAATATCGTAATCTTTCAAGGCCTTTGTTCCAACAACAACATCCCAGTAAACGGAACTAATACCAGCACCAGCCCTCTTTGCCACTAATTTATCATCAGTCAAGATTTCACCTTTCTTAATAGGCACTCTTGCCAAAATAGACTTTTGTACAACTTTGGCATTCTCGGCTTCACTTTTATTCGGACGTTTGATTCCATCACCAAGAGCAGCCTCAATGTTCCTTATCTGCTGAACCATCAACTTCAATTCTGCAGGTTCAAGTGAAGCTTTGTGGTCTGGTCCTTCCATATTACGGTCAAGCGTAAAATGCTTCTCTATGATCTCTGCCCCCAAAGCGACTGCTGCAACAGGAACTTCCAATCCCATTGTATGATCAGAATAGCCTACCTGGCATTTGAATGCATCACGGAGTGTACACATAGCCTTCAAATTCACCTCATCCACCGGGCAAGGATAATTGGTGGTGCAATGCAGTAATGCAACAGATGGGGCTCCAGCAGCCAACAAGGTATCGTATGCCGTTGCCACCTGTGCCAAGTTTGACATGCCTGTAGAAAGAATTACTGGTTTCTTTTGTGAGCCAATTTTTCGCAGATAAGGGATGTTAGTTACTTCACCAGATCCAACCTTTATCAAGGGCAATCCTAGGCTGACCAAGAATGCAAGACTCTCTTCTTCATCAGGGGTAGAGAGAAAATCGATTCCTATCTTCTTACAATAGTCCTGGATATAACGGAAATGGTCATAACTCAACTCCAGCTTTTTCAGCATATCATACTGACTTTCTTCCACACCAGTATTCTCAGTCTGGTAAGCAGCCTGACGCGCCTGTGCGGTCACAATGTTCTCAGTTTTCCAAGTCTGGAACTTAACCGCATCAACTCTGGCTTCCTTGGCGGCATCACATAGTTTCAAGGCTATGTCAAGTTGACCATTATGGTTTACGCCAGCTTCCGCAATAATATATACGCTCATTATCTTAGTATTTATATTTCAGCAAATGATGTTTATAGTGTTCTGCCTTTTCGGTGTTCTTCTGCTCCCAATCAGCACAGATTGCGTTATATGCCTCCTGATTAAATACCAGTTTGCCTATGTAAAACTGACAGGTATCTTTCGAGAACCTACGTTTAAAGAGGAATAAGGAATCATCCTCATTTCCGGTGGTTCCTCCACCAAGATGGAAACGCTTCACGCCTCTCTTCTGCAGTTCTTTGGCAGCCTCCCAAAGCATCAGGTTATTAGGTGAAAGACTTAGCTGAGTTTTGTCACTGCCGGAAAGATGATAGTGACCGTATGTGCCACTATACATAAAGATGGCAGAAGAGATAATCTTACCCACGGCATCTTTCACGCAACCCAGGAAACTATTGGGGATTCCTTCTACCAAATGCTTATAGTAATCGTCATCAAAATAGTAAAAGCCATCCGCAGAAAGCTTATCCATTGTAGAATCGTACAGCCGGATGAAATCATCCAGATGCTCGTACTTGTCATCCACAACAAATGTGCAGCCTGCCTTTTCCGCCTTACGGATTACGTTGCGGTTCTTGGAATGTATCTCGTTTGACCACACCTCATTCATCGTCTGGTCAAGGTTGATTGCAACCGTATGTCTGTCAGCAATCAAGCAGCCCACTGTATCAAACAACTCTTGATTCTGGAGCAAGGGATGAAACCTAACGAACCCTGCAACATAATGCTGTTTGCCCAGTTCTTCCACCATGTACTTCAAAGCCTTCTCCTTAAACGTATCATCAGCATTGTTCCAGACTGGTCCGCCATAACCGTAAGCTGTTTCGAAGTCATGGTATTCCTTCCCATCAAACTCAAAGGTTCGACGTAAGAATGGGAAAAGCATCATCTGCTCCCCTTCACTCACAACACAGCAAACCGCTTTCTCAGTATCGGTTTCATATAGACTGACATACTCCTCGCGAAAGTATATGTCTGTTGCTGCTGGTTGAAAAGTATCCAGGTATTGATTCCAATGCCCTACAATCTGTATATTCATCTTATATATTACTCTCAATGATACTTAGTATGCGCTTCATATCGCCAACCGTGTAACGTTGGTCAACAATGATAGAAAGCTCATGTTCTGCTAAATCTGATCCTCGTTTTAATCCGTCTTTGTACTCTTCTTCAACAGGCCAATGTACAGGAAGGAAGATATTGTTTGAGAACATAGCCTTACGCACCTTATCTCGATTCTCAATCCTAATGGGGACAAACAAAGGCACATGCTCTTCATCCACATCAACAATAGGTGTAATGCCCATTTGCTTTAACCCTTCAACGATAACCTCTGCATTTCTTTTCCTTAGAATAGCCCACCTGTGCCACTCCATATCTGCCAGTATGTTCTTCGAAAGTTGAGTCATATCAGTCAGATAGTCATCATCAATTTTCTCTTCACCAACATGATAAAGGTTTAAATAAACCTCGTCATTAAAGAGTTGTTGGTCACGAATGGCTTTTAAATATGAAGCAGCTATCTTATACTGAGCAAATTCATTGACTTTCTGAGGCTGTTCTAATCCAGTATGTTTTGCAACAACCCAAGAACCATCAGCTACGGGGAAAGCCTTTCTGAAACTGGAGAACGTATAATCTGCATCACTTTCTTCAAGCATTGCATAAGGAGCCTGCACATTATCCAGGATAATCATCATATCCTGCTGAATGCCCCTCAGCTTTGCTATCATAGGGTTGCAGTCTTTCAATCCATAATAATTGATAAGAAGAACGGCCCTTGACGTATCATACTTATTGGCAATATCCTCAAATCTCGGGTTCAACTGCTCATCAAGTTCATAGAACTCAACATTCATTTGGTTTTTCAGGGCCATCTGATACACTGAATCACAAAGGTAATCAGGGAAGAGCACTGTCTTGATACCCGTTTTTGCCTTTACTAAAGCAAGTATGTTATAGAGCGCGGAACGTCCGGATGAATAAGTCACTGCCCCCCTCACCATCTCTTTACGATTCAGGTATTGCTGCTGGATATTAATCTCAAACTCACCTCCAATTATCTTGTCTTCAACCATTCTTTCAGTTTCTTGATAATTATTTCAGAAGCATGACCATCGCCATAATATGTATCTACAATCACTGACTGGCTTTGCATCTTTTCTACAGCATCCTTTATCTCTTCAAACGATCTTCCGCATTGGATAACATTCATGCACAAGTGACGTCCTTTCTGACGGTCTCCTATATTAACTACAGGAATGCCCATAAACGGAGCCTCAACAATACCGCTACTACTGTTCCCAAGTACACCTGCGGCTTGTTTCATAAAGCTCAGATAACGTCTCTGTCCAAGAGAAGTGAACAATTTGAATTTTCCAGAATCTTGCTTAACCGCCTGCTCCCAGAAAGCGTTGATTTGCGAGCCGCCATAATCAGCATTTGCCTTACTGATTACAAACTGAACATCCTCCATTCCTTGCAATACTCGGAGTAGATTCTCAGCCATTGCCACATTCTCCTCAATATTGATTTTGGTTTCAGGGTGCAATGTGACTAAACACCATTTCTTGTCAATGTCTAATTTCAGGTTCTCGGCAAGTGCTTCTCTTGACATCAAATCAAATCGCGAGAAACTCTCCAACCCTGGTTCGCCTGCAGTATAGATAGGAGCATCTTTACCCAGCATTCTTCTTAGGTTCTCTGCAGAACTTTCCACACCAGGGAAATGGATAGCAGACATCATAGAAACCGCATTGCGCACTTCATTGTCAATGGCTCCTTCGGTTATGTCACCACCAGAAATATGGGTGACTGGAATACCTAATACAAGTGCAGCACTTACTATTGACAGCAATTCATAGCGGTCTCCAAGAACAACTATAACATCAGGATTCAAGTCTGCAAGAGCATCTGCCATTCCAATGGAACAATGCCCCATCGAGCGGACTATATCCCGCTTATTCTCAGATGCCAACTTCATATCTACACGGGCTGCAATGGGATATCCGTCCTCCTCAATGAATTGCACAGTCTTACCATGCTCTTTACTAAGATGAGCACCAGTGACAACAAGTTGTAGTTCCAACTCTTTGTCTTTGTGCACTCCGTCTATGACCCATTTTAATAAGCCATATTCAGAGCGAGCAGCTGTGATTATGCAGACTTTCTTTCCCATTTATAGAAAGTATGTTGTTCTTTATCTAATTCTAAAAAACGCTTGTCTGTTTCAGTTGTTTTTATGAAACCATTATTAAGCAGACATTTTTCCGATCCAATATTTTTATCGCTCACCCATGCAATAAAGTATTTTCCTTCATTATCTTTTACAACAAAATCAATTATTGCGGTGGCAACCCCTAAACCTGTATAACTTGATAGAACGCCATAACCAATCTCAATATAATCATCTTGAACAATAGCCGATAAGCAACCAACTATTGTATTTTCGATTAGGCATACATATTCTATTCTACCCGGATTGTGTAATCTTGCCTCGTATACTGATTTTAGCTTTTCATATGATGGCGGTTCTCTCCAACCACCCCATCTAATATTTGGCAAATCTGATTTAATATTAAAGTAACCATCAAAATCGGCCAAAGATGCTTTCCTAATAATCATTGTATTATTAAAGATTTAATTGCTTCCACAATAAAATTCACATCATCATCCGTCACATACGGTCCTGCGGGTATGCACATGCCAACCTTGAACAGGTCTTCTGAAACTCCGTTCAAATATGCAGGTGCATTTTTATAAACTGGCTGCTTGTGCATAGGTTTCCAAAGTGGACGGCTTTCAATGTTCAACGCATCCAAGCCCATACGCATAGCCTCTACATTGTCATTGGGCTGGCAATCAGTCGTTGCGGACTCTGCGGCATGAATCACACCTGCTGCACCACCAACTGCACCAGTAATAACCTGCTTATAGGCATTCTCCTGTCCTTTGACTCTCACGTCAGAATCAATTGTCATGGTACACAACCAGAAATTACTATCATATTCACCTGTATTCGGTTGAGTATGTACATGAATTCCTTTCACGTCTGCCAAGAGTTCCTCATAGAGTTTCTGAACATGCTTATGGTGGGCAATATGCTCGTCAACAATTGTCATCTGTCCACGGCCAATACCAGCACAAATATTACTCATGCGATAGTTATAACCAATCTTCTCGTGCTGGTAATAAGGATAGCTTTCACGATACTGGGTTGCGTACATCATGATCTCGCGCCAGCTGTCCTCATCAGGCGTAATCAGTGCGCCACCACCTGAAGTGGTAATCATCTTATTGCCGTTGAAGCTCAGCACACCATACTTACCAAATGTGCCTAATACCTGACCCTTGAACTTAGAACCAAATCCTTCAGCTGCATCCTCAACTACGGGAATGTCATACTTATCCGCAATCTCCATAATTCTATCAATCTTATACGGCATACCATACAGAGCCACAGGCACAATAGCCTTTGGTTTCTTACCAGTCTTAGCAATACGGTCTTTGATTGCTTCCTCCAGCAACTCTGGATCCATGTTCCATGTATCCTTTTCAGAATCAATAAATACTGGCGTTGCACCAAGATATGTTATCGGGTGTGAACTTGCACAGAAAGTAAAGCTCTGCACACATACCTCATCACCAGGGCCAACACCACAATTCAACAACGCCAGATGCACCGCCGCCGTACCAGCACTCAGCGCAACCACACGCTTCGACAGCTTTTCGTTTTGGTTATCGTTTTCGTTCACGAACTCTTCGAGATCATGTTCGAATCCGTTCACGTTAGGACCAAGAGGCACAACCCAGTTGGTTTCAAAAGCTTCATTCACAAACTTCTGCTCATTGCCAGAGAGGTGGCAAAGACAAAGAAGGATTCTTTCTTTTCTTTTTTCCATATATGAATAATTACATTCTTAATTCTTTGGGTTCATCAAAATCTCTTTTCCCACAAGTTTTTAAAACAATCAACCATCCTGTCTTTAAAACCAGAAATATATCATACCAAAACGACCTGTGGTTCACATAGTATAATTCTAATTCTAGTTTCTTGGGCAGAAACTCTCGCTCATACGACTCTTCATCTTCAAACAATTCGCCATGCGTATAGTCATACAAACTGGCATTACTCGTCAGTCCTGGCTTAACATCCAGGATATGCTTGAATTTGTCTACATAAACCTTGTCTGCGTTCTCCTGATCCTCTGGGCGTGGGCCTACCACGCTCATTTCCCCCTTCAATATGTTCATCACCTGGGGCATTTCATCAATCTTGGCTTTCCGAATAAATTTACCAAACGGGAATATGCGATTATCATTCTCCAGTGTAGTCAGTCTTATTTTTCCACTATCCACCCGCATCGAGCGGAACTTATAACAGTCAAACAGCTCTCCTTCCTTTCCAACACGTTTTGCCTTATAGATGGCTGGCCCCGGACTGACAATCTTTATAATAATGAATGTCAGCAAATACACAGGGCTGAATACTATTAGGAACAGTATGGCAAAGAGTAAATCAAAACAACGCTTAAAGAAATTGTACATACTTTCTCTTAATCAAGTTTTCTTAACAGAACAAACTCCTCAACTGCCAACAATCCCACTCTTAAGCCAGCAGCCTTATCTGTTTCCCTTAGATATTGCACAGATCTGGGATGAGGGTACTCTCGCAATTCAGTTGAATAGCAAGCAAATGCCTTATACTTTTGCTCTGCATACTTCTCTATATTCACAAAATAGTTAGGCATAAACATGGTATCAGCCTTGTTTGGCATCCACTCAGTTGAGGAAGGAACTCTATAGCAATAAAGCTCTTTCACAACCTGCCCCATCACTGGGCGCACAGTCACTATCGTACTATTATACACCTCTTGGTGATCACGGTTCACATCCCCCCAAAAGTGAGTAAACACGGTATCGGGTTGTACTTCATCTATAACCTTTTCTATTACTTGATTAATGACAACATGTGGCGTCTTGTCCAACTTCATGTCGGGCAACTCGCCATAATGAATAGTCTTGAATCCAAGTAAGTCAGCACACCCTTTGGTTTCTATCTTCTTAGCCTCAATGATTTCATGCAAATGGTCAGAATCCCTGTATTGAGAGGAACTGCCGTCTGTTACAATCAACAGATGACACTCTACCCCTTGAGATGTGAGTTTTGCAATTGTTCCGCCAGCACCCAGTACTTCATCATCTGGATGAGCAGCAATAACTAATACTCTTTTCATTATTCACCAATTACGCGTTCTGGAATACTCTTTATAACTTTTGCCGGACGTCCTGTAGCAATCGTCCAAGCGGGAATATCTTTGGTTACAATTGAGCCAGCCCCAATGATGGCACCATCACCAATTGTTACACCCGGCATTATGATGGACTCCATTCCAACCATCACTCCCTTGCCAATATGAATCTCACCTGTTCTATAACCTAAATCAGCCGCATTGTCTCCAACGCAATAACCCGTCAGATCTCGCTGATGGCACAACAATCTGCATCCGCTTGTTATGTGGGCATAATCATCAATATATATCATGTGAGCATAACTGGTATCCATCCTCACATAGTCTCCAAAAAAGGTGTTTTTACCCACATGGCATCCCATCTTCCTAATTAAGATTGGGCGCAATTTACGAGGAGCAAAAGGTTCCAAATAAAACCTGTCAAGCATTTTCTCAAGATGCTTCAGATGAATGTTCCTGAAGAACTGCTTAATGACACGCCACAAACTCACATCACCATACTCTTCTTCAGAGTAGTTGAAACCCAACGTACGCAACAATTTATATGTTGTGCTAAGTTTTTTCTTTTCCATTTATGCAGTTATTTTTCCTTTATACTCTTTAACCCACTTCACGGCATTAGAAGGTGATGTTAAGAAGCACAGGAATGCTTCCCAAACGGCATGAAGATACTTGTGCATTTTATAGTACACAAAGAACAGCACCCCGTGATGGCGACACAACACCTGTCTCTTTTCCTTGCCACTTAGCAGGTAGAAGTATTTCTTCTTGTTCTTAATAAGCATTTTCTGGCCAGCAAGTTTCTTGGGACCAGTCGAGACCTGTTCTCCTTCATGCTGGAAGTTTTTAATGAGTGTCACGGGTAGATATCCAAACCTTGGCTTAGCATCCAAAGCTTTTTGCATCAGAATATACTCCTGACAGGATGGTACTATATCAAAGCCACCGATTTTCCTTATGAAGTCGGTACGGAACATAAACGAGTTGGTACCTGATATATGATACATCAAGTGACTGCGGATCAACTCATCATTAGTCATGCCATCCCATAGCCGTTGGTGGCGTTCAGAAACAGGCTCTCCTGTCTCATACTTAAATGTAGCTCCGTCCATTACACATACTTCCCAGTTGTGCTCTTTCATTGCTTCTACCTGCACTTTGAGACGGTCTGGTAGATACATGTCATCATCATCCAGAAAAGCGATATATTCTCCTTTTGCAATATCAATAGCCCTGTTACGTGAGCCTGCACCTCCAAGGTTCTTTTCATTTTTAATATAATGAACCCTTGGATCTTTGATTCCCCTCATCACATCTTCTGTTCTGACCCTTTCTTCAGATCCAACTGGATTGTCATCCACTACTATTAGCTCAAAATCCTTACAAGTTTGAGCTAAAACAGAATCAATTGCGTTTTTTAGATACTGATGACGCTTGTATGTGGGTGTTATTACTGTTATCATTCTTGCTTCCTTACTTCCTCGTTGAAAAGATTAAATATGCTCCTCTACCCCACGGAAATGAACGTTTAACTCATGAAGATGCTCCAAGAGTGTTCCAAGCGGAGTTCCTTCTGTCATCTTAGCAAATGCATTGACGTCCTTGGGGAAGCACTTGCCACCATAGCCGAACTTTCCATCAGGACCAGGAACGTAGGTGTGGGTATCGTTGATATAACCTGAAAGAAGGACTCCTGTATGTACCTTGCGCCAGTCAGCACCCATCTGCTCACAGTATTCACGACAGGCATTGAAGTAAGTTACCTTATATGCACCAAACACGTTGTGCATGTACTTGGTCAACTCTGCTTCCAGAGGAGTCATCACTGTGAACTTCTTACCCACAAAAATCTTGGTGAGCAATTCGTGTGCTCCGGTGAAGACCATCGTCTGCTTTTTGAAGTCTTCGATGTGAGTGCGCTCGGTCAGGAACTCAGGCATATAGTGTACCTTATGGCCGGTCTCCTTGGATAGTCTATCACTTGTACCAGGAAGAATAGTTGTACGAACGAACACGGGTACATCAGGGAGTTTAGTGATAAGTTCCTTCATCAGAGTTAAATCCTGTGTACCATCATCTTCTGTAGGGACATGAATCTGCAGGAAAGCAATATCAATGTTACTCAAATCATCATTATAGCCCTTGTAGGGATCGCTGATGAAAAGTTTGCACTCTGGGTTGTTATGTTCCAACCAATCTTTGAGGGCTCCGCCTACGAAGCCACATCCAATAATACCTACATTAATCATTGTGTTTTTTATTGATTATTTTTTATTCTGCATCTTTAAAAGAAGGCTTCGGGCAACAGAAGGCTTCTTTTCCCAATAGTGGGATTCTTTTAACTTAGCGATGAAATCTTCATCAAATCTATACTTAAGAATTTTTGCAGGAGTACCCACTACAATTGCATATGGGGGTACATCCTTATTTACAAATGAATTGGCACCTACAACTGCGCCATCACCAATTACTACTCCTGATTTTACTATTGCACTCGCTCCTATCCATACATCATTACCGATTAATGTTCTTTCTTGTGTTGCATCATTTGAAAGATACGTAGATGTCGATGGTTTCCAATAAGGATGCTCCATGCCTCCAATTTGCACGTGTGGCGCAATTGATGAATATGCTCCTATCGAAGTGTTATTAATGATACAATTAGGACCCACATGGACATACGGTCCAATTGTACTGTTTCTTATGAGAACATGGATTTTTATATCAGAAAAAATACTCAATCGAGTCCCCTTCACATAAAAAAAGGGAAGTCGAAAGACTAAAAAGAATGACTTAATTACACGAGAAAAGAGCATATCAATTACTATTTTGATAAGACGAAAGTAATTCGCACTTCTGCGAAATCAATCCATATCGTAAATCAGACAGTGTATCGTATTGATCTTTAAATGTCACATCATCAAAAATTACATTTTTCCCAGAAGACCATGCTTGTGACAAAACTGTTGAATATGACCCAACAGCACTCTCAAGATTTGAGACGGATTCAAATATAGATACTTTTTCCGGGTATTCTATCTCCGACTCATAAACATATTTCTTCAACAAAACTAAATCACTATATCGCGGATGTGGTCTATATTTAATTGTTTTACCATTTTGTTTAAGATATCCCATAGAGTTAACAATGCTCTTGATTTGATCCTCAGAAAAAATGGCTAAGTAATACTTATAATCAGCATAAAAAGTAGGGTTTAAATAATTTCCTACATCTATTTTCATGGATGGTGGCAATGCAATATGAAATTGCGAGGGCTCAGCTCTCAAAGATTTAAACAACTCAATGTGATGATTGCTCCAAACATAGCACTCATCAAAATGAAAGAAGGAATCTCGGATGTTATACAACTTCTCACCATGCATCACATCAATATGTTTAATACCATTTTTGTGACAATATGCCGTAAGTACTGAACTGCAGAAAGAGAACTCCCACAATCGAATTATTACACGAGGATTATATTTACAAATCAAATCACTATACTTCGCAACATATATTGTTGTTTTGAAAACAAAGTATGGATGTAATGGAGCGTGAAATATTATATTCCAAATGAAGGACAAATCATATATACTTAGTGATGTCCCTATCAATGAAAACTCATCTGGGTGGTACTTTGTAATTACCTCCTCTGGAATAACCTCTGATACCCCCTTTGTCTCAACTATGCTTTCTATTTTATTTTTATTGATTCTTCTTATATTTATTCTTTTCAGCAAATAATAAAAAATAAAAAGAGGTAACAAGATAGCACCAAATATATTGAAAAATAGTATTTTTACACGTGGCCTGATAAAATGGTTCTGACAAAGATATTGTTTGAAACCTCTATCAATATCGTCTTTTGTTTCTCCTAGCGAGTCTAGGAAAGTATGCTGTTCCTCAAATGTGACTTCGAAAAGGCTCTTGTCGCCTTTTTGAAAGTAACGGAGTATTTTGAAACAATTCATCTTTGTCGATTTTATAATACAAGTCTTGGCAATTTACATCTTCTGCACATATTCCTACACAACAGATTACTCTTTATCACTTTGATATCTCAGTATTTGTGAATATAAATCAAAATACTTTAGTGCAACCCTGTGCCAGTCCATTTTTGAAAATGATTCTCTTGCCCCTTCCGCCTTGTTCAACCATTCTTTCATTCTGTGATAGTCCGGTGTATTAAAATTCATAATCAAGTAATCACCTATTTCCAGCTCTTCTTTTGCAATAGTTCCTATAATTTTTTCATTAACTAATATTTTTAGGCCTGTTGAGAATGCTTCAATCTCACAAAGTGCCTGCCCTTCCATCGTACTAGCATGGGCGTAAACATCTGCTGCAGAGTAATACTTATACAACTCATCACCGTTTTTATAACCAAGCAGTTTTACTTTGTGGCTTATTCTTTGTTCTTCACAGTACCTCCTAATAGCCTCTTCGTCAGGACCTTTACCAACTATCCAATATTCCCAGTTTTGGTTAGGATAGTCTTTTAGAATCTGAGAGAACCGCAATTGGCCTTTCCGCTCCTGAACTGATGCTACTGTGATGAAAACTATTGTATCCTCTGGAACTCCGTATTCCTGTCTAATCCGAATACGTTCTGTCTCAGAGAAATAAAAACGCTTCGTATCAACACCGTTTGGAATTATTGTTATTTTTTTTTCGTCTACACAAAAATATTTTATTATTTCATCCTTAGTCTCGTCTGTTAGTCCTGTAACATAGTTAGCATACAAACGAGCTGCTGATTGCGGATTTACGTTTCTCTGGAAAACACCATGGCAGGTAAGCACAATAGGAATCTTTTCTTGGTTGGCAAAATAAAGAGGTTCTATTCCACAACCATTCATATGAATAATGTTTGGTTTAGTCCGATTTAGTACCTTTTGAAAATTTGCCTTGTAAAACTCATAGCGTATAGGATTCACCCCAGAACTCTTTCGATATACTTTCCATTCATTAAATGTACGCAACGGATGCAGGAGAATATTTTTCAGCATTCTACCTATTAGATATTCATATCCCAAAAAAGTAACATGTTTATCTATTTTTCTGATTTTTTTCCCCTGTGCGTTTGTCGCATATACATAATAATCCAATCCATCGACTTTTTGGCGGCTTAAAAAATATACAACTTTGGCTATTCCTGTTGTATAATTTCCTCCTATTTCTTTAGGTAGTTGTCCTATTAATAGTACTCTAATATTATCCATTCTTTTCTTTATTTTAAATATGTAAAAGATGTCTATGACTGTTACTTCGAGCTATCGTTTATTACCTGCTGATATATCAATTTCATTTCGTTTGCAATAGAACGCCACGATTTATCTCCATTTTTATAATCACTTTCTATATTCTTAGAAAACTTATCAATCAATTCTGTATTACCAATTAGTGTAGCCATAGCTTTTGCTAAACCATCTATATTTTTGGGGGGAACAATTATGCCATATTTATTATTGATTACCATTTCTGGCAAACCTCCGACATCTGTCGCGATGCAAGGCTTACAGAATGCATAAGCAGACATCGTAACCCCGCTTTGCGTTGCATCTATGTATGGAATGACCACAAAAGCACAATTACGAATCAATGATGCCAACTTATCATCTGGTATAAAATCATTAATTATTTTAAAATAATCAAGATGTTCATATTCAGAAATATCAAAATAATATTCTCCTTTACCTGCCACAACAATGCTGACTTCTGGGTATTCTTCATGCAACCTCACCATCGCAGGAAACAGATACTCTAAGCCTTTATATGAGACCACGTTCCCAAAAAAGAGGATGTATCGCCCACAATCTTTAAATCTAAGCTCTTTATCATAGATATTTAAGTAATCATATGAACTTAAAGAACTGTTATAAATTTGAGTTCTTGGGGGGATTTTATATGTTTCTATAAATTCTGATTTTTGGTTATTATTTAGCAAAATCAGATTTTTTATGTTTTTAAAGGCTCTCTTTCGGTTGAATTCCTCTACCTTACGTGTAGCCGAAGAATGTCGTATAGGGTCGTGAACAGTTAAAATTAACCGTTTCCCAAAAAAATAATAAAAAAAATTATTATAAGAGGGAGCACTGGTAATATGAACGACATCGTATTTCTTTGATCTTAGAAATTTATAGACGCGATAATTATTCCATATTGAAAATAGTGAATATCCTTTTAATATCGAATTATAAATAACAAAAGTCTTTTCCAAGTTAACAAGTTTTCTGAACTTCTCAAAAAAAGGTATTGTGACAGCACTCGTGACTCCATCTTTTAAATCAACGCCTCTCAAGTCTATAGCATTAGAACGCTTATTTCTTGCCCCTATGATAATATAATAATCTATGTCAAACAATTCCTGAGCCTGGTTGATATATGATATATCAACATCAGAAAATGCCGCGCTTGAAATATATGCTACTTTCATGACCTAATAGAATTTAGTATACTATTCATCATTGAATGATAGCTTCTATTATATCTTTCTGAGAAAGATGATAATGAATTCACATCAATTAATCTAACATTATCAAATACTTCCTTGGGGCTTGGAATGAACGGGCATTTTGATATACAAGAGACTCGCGACTTTTCTAATCCTGCCTCTTTAAGAATATGTAAAATCTTACTAGATTTATCTGATGTTATAATACCATTGAGATACTTTATCCCATAGTTATCGAAACTAAAGAACGGTATTTTATTATGCAAGCACACTACAATTGGATGCATATTCTCACCTACATAGCCTTTGGAATATTTTATTATTGCATACCATTCTAATGGAGTTATGGGGAGTTTTATATCAATATCAACATTACCTACGCCTTCAACATCTGCATAAGGAAGATTTATACATGTCAATCCTTGTGAATGACAAAGATTACAAAAAGTAGCCAACCAATTATTGTCAACAATCTTATCATGAAAACTGACAATAATATACTCTTTTGGTAGCTGAAATTTGTTTCTAATATATTGTTCATTGGGTACTAAATGTCCAGCGTTATCATTAAATCCAAAAACAGGATCAGGCGTTACCAAGGGGCGATGGCCTTTACCTAAAATAGATTGGAACATAGATGCAGTCCACGAATCCCGAACTGACAAATATTTATACTGATGCACATACTTTGCCATCTCTTTTCTTGTTTTTCCCCCGAAATACGCATATCTCGAATCTTGTGAAGAAACAGACATGGCAGCAATCGGTATCGGTCTGTCCAAAAAGCGATTGAATGTTCCCCAGAATGGATTAGGGAAGAGTGTATCAGAGGAGGGATGTGAAATAGATATAAAACGTCGAGTTGGAAACTTTATTCTTTCAAATAATGAACGGTGTTGTGCTACAGCATCGCTACCAATAATAATAGCATCAATCTGATATTCATTTATAACTGATGCTATTTCATCATCAGTAGAACAACGACGCGTTTGTTTCCAAAGTCTTTCCCTCTCTAAACTAAAAACGTCTAAGACATCCTTACGGCAGTTCTTATTATACTTTTCAAGAAGATCTCTTGGTATCCAATCGACAACAATAGGATCACATCTAAAATTAAGTAAATAATAATATGTGGACAATAGTTGTAATTGAGCACCAAAATTACATGCTGAACAATAGGCTAAAACACCAACTCTCATACCATTTATTTTTAAACCAACTGTTTAATTGATTATATCGGAAATTTATAACTTATTACTAATATTTGATAATCTGATTTTTGAAATGATTAAAGCCCATGTGATAGAAAACAACACGTAATTATAATCATAGAAAAAAATATGCGAAATATTAGAATTAACCAAAAGAATTATTAGCATCGCCAATAACGGCCCTGCAAAAGGGGACAGTCTCCTTATTTCCAAATAAGTTAAACGCATTAATTGTATTACTAGGGATACTAGCACTATGAATGTAATTATTCCATAATCATATAAGAACTCCAAGAAATCATTATGAGCCGAGAAACCAATTTTCGTGTGAGTGATAACTGCGTTCCAGCCTCGTCCAAACAATATGGAGACAAAATCAAATTGCTGTATTTCAGCCCATAAAGTTGAATAAATATATGAACGACTCAAACTCTGTAAATCTTCTAAAGCACTAAACCTCACAGTCAAATTCTCAGATATACCATATTTATTAAGAATAAAAAGGCCAAACCATATTACTAAAATAATTAATAAAATTATCTTGATATTGAATAATTTATTCCGCCTATAATACTCATATAAGAAAAAGGTTACTAATGCTAAAGAAAAACAAATAATGCCACCTCTCTTTAATGATAATAGAACACTCACAAAAACCAATAACAAACCACCAATTCTAAATAAAGTATTTCTATTACATAAAACTAAAGGGAGAAGATATAGACAAGAATAAGTATTAAATGATGACGCTTTTTCTAAGTTCAAAACCAATTCATTTGAAAAGTGTTGATAACTGATTATAAAAAAAACAAAAACAGCGACTAATAGAAAAAAGGCTAATTTCTCAATTAGTTCAATCTTATATAAGTTAGAACAAAATTTGAAAATAAAGATTGAGAATGTAGCTGGTATTAAGAGCTCAATATACCTTCTAGTCGTCGAAACAGGTGACTGATTAAGATTTATTAATGTAAAAACAAGCACCAACAATACTAAAAGTGAGTTTGTATTAATAATTTTGTTTCTTGTAACAACATTAAATCCTACCCCAACTAAAGAAAGAGCAAAAATTGCCAATGGAAAAATTACAGAATTCGAACTGTTTTTTTCTAAGTTTCCCGCAAACATATTTCCGCATACATAACCATATAAAAGTAGAAACAATGCTATTGCGAGAATAGATTTTAAATCAAAATATATTCTTTTACTCATACAGGCCTAAATCGTATAATTTTTTATATTCAAATCCTTCTGACATTATTAATACCCCTTTTGACCCTCCCGTCCTTCCAGCTATATAACAGTTACATTTAGACAAAAGATAAGTAGCAGATAAATACCCTATTCCTTTCGAAAAAGTATCTAAGCCCTTGTTTTTTTGTTGGTTTATAGCAGCTAAATATCCTTTCTCTCCCATTTCATTTTTACTCACACGTTTCTGATTCACATAGAGGAGTTTCTCACCGAATTCTACCTTGAATCTATTAAGAACATCTGCATCTTCAGTCGCTAGAAACACATAATTACACCGATAATCAATCATAACTTTATGCACGTCAACTATGACATCTTCTGGGTTTGGCTGAATAGGATGGCCTTTAGGCTTAATCTTTACATAGTCTGTTCCACGGCATAATACCCCTACAACCTTTCCTTTACCAGCAAACATCTGTTGGTATATTTTTTCAAGATGTGTTTGGGTTTCTAAATTAAATCTGATATGTTTTTTAAATAATTCATGAAAATATTTTATTCGGGAATCATCTTCATAAAAAGGGTATTGTCCCATCAAATAGCGTGGAGTTGGTGAAGGGGCTTTTTTGCTTAATATGATATTCTTGCTACAAGCTATATCTGAAAGACTATAACCAGCTGGTTGTTCAAAAAAAACCTCCCATACATTAATCCTTCCTAGCTCATTCTCTTCTAAATACTGGTTTTTATAGTTCTTCATATCAACTATAGGAATGTATCCGTGATCCTCTGCATATCCTATATGCATCAAAACCTTATTAATATGCCACCACAAGCCGCCACTATTGTCAGGAACGCCATAGACGTAAAAAATCTTATCTGGGTTTTCATTACCATAGCTGATTCGTTTTTCACGGTTTTTATAACTTTTGTAAAGATTCGCTACAAAAGGTAATCTTATATTTATAAATTCCTTAAAATTCTTAAAAATCATATCCATAGAACAACAAGTATTTATTTGAAAGCTATTTATGTGCACCAAATTTTATACATATATTATTTCCAAAGGAACGTATAACAGTTCTCTCCTTATGACTAAGCACCCCGAAATAGCCTCCTATACTAGTACTAATGAAGGTAAATAATATTACTAATAAAACTCTAAACAAAGAAGGTTTTAACAAAAACATAATTATCAAACCTACTATAAATGAAATTATAATAGTGATAATAACAGGATAAAAACACTTATCAAAATAGTCTTTTACAGGGAATGTAGCCAATTTATTTGCGTAATACAGCCTTACAAAAAAGCACAGCATCTCAACTATTATCATTGTAATCAATACAGAATAAGGCGGGAGACCTATTCTGAGCATTATGTATGCAAAAGGAATGTTCAATAACAAAACACTAGAGAGGACGATTCTATATTGTTTAATTTTGCCTACAGCATCGATAGCCAAAGCAATTCCTGAGGAAAATTGATAAACTAACTGCATAATGATAACCAATTGACAAAATAGCACAGCGTATGGAGGAATGTCATCATGAATCCAAAGAGATAAGATTTGATCCATTTCAAGGATAAGAGGTATTGCCATAAAAGAGAAAATAATAGTTGCCATCTTTATTAATGAAAAAGACATCTCTATCATCGTTCCCCTATTACTGGCGCCTTCTTGTTGCATTAATCTTGGAGATATTGCTTTTTGTATACTGGCCGTAAAAGACGATAAAATACCATTAATGTGATTTGCTATCCCATATGAAGCATTAATAGCTGTACCTTTAAATAGGTTAAGCACAACAGCAATACCTTGATTCTTGCCTATCATAGCAACAGACCCGAAAGTATTCCATCCTGCATATGATAGCATTTCATGATACAGAGGTCGTGGTATCTTTTCTTTAAACCGAATATGAATTGCTTGGTATTCTTTATTGACATAAACAAATCTCACTATTACACCCAGTATTGAAATACTCGCTATCCCTAAACCATAAAAAACTAATTTATCAAACCATGCAAAACTCAAGGAAAGGGCTAAACACAATTTCAAAACGGATTCTACTATAGCAATCAAGGCAAAAACAAGCATATTTTCATATGCATTCAGAGTTGCGTCAAAAGGGACAGACAGAATTGTAAATAATGTACTTACTATCATAAACTGATAAAGTATTGTCGCCGCCTCAAGTCTTTCACTCTCTATGTTAAGAAACCCATTGAACAAAAAAGGCGTCAATACTTCTAGGAGTACAAATATCACAACACCTAGTACTATATGAATTCTAATGCTAGCATTATATACTTCATTTAATTGTTGAAGATTGTTTTTCCCAATCGTAACAGACATATAGCGTTGAGTTACAACAGTCATTGAACTATTTAAAAATGCCAACATCGCAATAACTCCAGCCACCAAACTATAAAGACCATAGTCTGATTGCCCTAGTGTTCTTAACACAATAGGAACTGTCCACAAAGAAATGACTACATTAATCAGTATCTTAGCATACAGTATTATTGTATTGACAATTATTCTATTATTGGATTTCATGAATGCAGATGTTAGTATCTTGATTTTTTAAGCCAACAAGTGTTATTGAAAGGAATCATAAAATTATATTCATTTGTTTTGTATTATTTCAATACATTTTTTTAATGAGAAGAGCCAGTATGGTATCGAAATCCTAAACGATTCTTTAATTTTACTCTTATCCAATACAGAATATGCCGGACGCTTGACACGGCTTGGAAACTCGTTGCTATGGCATGGTTGAATATCACACTTGTTTTGTCCGCTATACTCAGCTACCATCTTTGTAAAGTCATACCAGCTGCATACGCCTTCATTCGAAAAGTGATAAATACCGCTTTTCGAATAGTTCCAGTTTCCAAGTTTCAACTTCCATTCTTTCTTGTAATCTTCAATTGCAACGAGTATCGCATCTGCAAGGTCACGGGCATAGGTTGGAGTTCCGACTTGATCAAAGACAACTTTTAGTTGTGGTTTGTTTGCAGTCAAGTTGAGCATGGTCTTCACGAAGTTTTTTCCAAACTCACTATAAAGCCAGGCTGTACGGAAGATAAGATAATCAACACTAGTAGCTTGGATAATCTGTTCACCTTGCAGTTTGGTCAGGCCATATACTCCTGTTGGAGTACCTTTCTGATCTTCCTTACAAGGGGTATTGTATGGATCGCCTCCAAACACATAATCAGTAGAAATATGAATGAGAAAGCCATTCGCCTCTTTCATGGCGATTGCTAAATTCTCAGGGGCTTTTGCATTGAGCAATTCAACCAGTTCGTACTTATCTGGATCTTCTGCTCCATCCACATTAGTCCATGCAGCACAATTGACAATAACATTAACATCATTTTCCTTCACCATTGCACGAATGGCTTCAAAATTTGTGATATCCAGCTTGGTTGTTGTGATATCTACATCATCGCCAACTAACTTGTGAAGCATCTCCAAAGATTCAGGATGCTCATCACAAACATCAGTGAAAATATATTTATCTTCTGCGCCTGTGGCGACAATGCGCATTTCATTGCCCAATTGTCCATTGGCACCTGTAACGAGTATATTCATATCAATATAAACTAACGTTAATATCAAATGGACTATCAAAATCTTTCAATAAGGTATGTTTCGTATCTTTCTCACTAAGATTGGCTTTTTCCGTTGGAATACGCCAATCTATTCCTAAGCTCCCATCTAGAATACTAATACCTCCGTCAACCTCAGGATGATAGAATTCATCACACTTATACTGGAAGATAGCCGTTTCACTTAACACTGAAAATCCGTGGGCAAAACCTCTCGGAACAAAGAACTGACGGTGGTTCTCCTCGGTCAGTTCTACAGCAACATGTTGGCCGTAAGTAGGGCTTCCTTTACGGATATCAACTGCAACATCTAGCACAGATCCCTTTACGCAACGAACTAATTTGCTTTGTGTATATGGAGGCTTCTGGAAGTGTAGACCTCGCATTACACCGTATGAGGACATACTCTCGTTGTCTTGAACGAAATTGATAGTATGGCCAAGAATAGATGCAACCTTCTCATCAAACTCTCTTTGCGAGAAACTCTCAAAGAAATAACCTCTCTTGTCACCAAATACTTTTGGCTCTATAATCAAAACGCCATCAATAGCGGTCTTTATAACTTCCATTAAACTTAATCTTGGGTGAGCGTCCTAGAGTTGATTTCCTCCTTCATCTCGTCAATGACTTTCAAGAGGTACTGTCCGTACTGATTGTTTAGCATAGGTTTAGCCAACTCACGCATTTTCTCTTCTGTAATCCAACCATTGCGGTAGGCAATGCCTTCAAGGCAGGCGACCTTAAGGCCTTGTCGTTTCTCAATAACTTCTACAAAAGTAGAGGCTTCTGCAAGGCTGTCGTGTGTACCTGTATCCAACCAAGCAAAGCCACGACCAAAGACCTGAACCTTCAATTCGCCATCGTTCAAGAACTCTTGGTTCACTGTGGTGATTTCCAACTCACCACGAGCAGATGGCTTGATATGCTTAGCTACATCAACCACTTTATTCGGGTAGAAGTATAAACCAACCACAGCATAGTTGCTCTTAGGTTCCTTTGGCTTTTCTTCGATACTAAGGCAATTGCCTTCTTTATCAAACTCTGCCACACCATAACGCTCTGGATCAGATACCCAGTAACCGAAGACCGTAGCCTTGGCATTCTTTTCTGCATCTTCTACTGCTTTGCGAAGTAAGCCTGTAAAGCCGGAGCCATAGAAGATGTTATCACCCAACACAAGGCAAGCAGAGTCATTGCCAATGAACTTCTCACCGATGATAAAGGCTTGGGCAAGGCCGTCAGGGCTTGGCTGTTCTGCATACTCGAAATGAACCCCATAGTCAGAGCCATAACCAAGCAGGCGCTTGAAACCGGGTAAGTCGTATGGTGGTAAGCATCCAATCCCTTTTTGCCATAAGCCTTAGCCCCAGCATTTGCTGGGGTTCTGGGAAATCATAAGGTAATTGGATTTTATTGTTTTTATACGTTTTTAACCTAATACCTCCTGGGCAATGAGCTCATAATCACTCCTGCCTTCGGTGACCGACTTGAAAAAGCCATTGAAGAAGTCAAGTGCCGCTTTCTTCTGGAGTTTGCAAGTTTCTATGAAGGTGAGCCATGCAGCAGCCACCTCGCCGCCCTTCTCACTGCTGAATCCGCCAAAGTTCTTCCGCAGATTCGTGAATGGACGAACGGCACGCTCACAACAGTTGTTGTCTATTAGTACACTTCCCACATCAATGTAGGCTATCAGTGCCTTCCAGTTGTTGTGCATGTAATTCAGAGCATGCTCTAATTTACTGGAGACTGTCACTTCCTTGCTCTTTATCTTGGCGAGCAATGCCATCGCCCGCTGATCAAGTTCATTGAGCACTGGTATCGACTCAAGTCTTCTGGCTGTCAGTACCTCTTCCTCTGTCCGATGGAGGAGGATACCCTCCAGTTCCACCTTGTATAATATACCTATCAGATTGATAAATTCCTGAGCCTGTTCGTCATTGTAGTCTTTCAATGCTGACCAATATATGCGGCGGACATGTGCCCAGCAGCACGCATGGGTACAGCCGTCAAGCTTGCTGAAATAGGCGTATGCATTGTAGGCGTCAGTCATCAAGGTTCCCTTGAATCCATCGAGAAATTCCTCAATCACCTTGCGCTTCCTGCGACCGAACAGGTAATAGCAGACCTTTGTCGTCAGGTTGACGATGACCCACATGTAACGCTTCACATACTTGTATACACCATTAACCTTGACCTTGGTCCAAACCCATGTCTCGTCGCAGTAGATGCTTGTACCCATCTTCAGAAGCTTCTTCTTGATGTACTTCTTACCACCTTCTAACAACTCTGCTCCACGGGCAAGCCAGTTCAGGATGCTTTGCTTTGACATACGCATCTTCTCATTGAACATGCGGTACATCTCACGTCCGCTTGACAGCGCATACTGGAATCTATTTACACCAAGGTCAGAGAGCATAGAATAAGTAGCACTTGTATGAGGTACAAGGCATGGCATATCGTATTTAGACTCGTTGACAAACACACATTCACGCTTCTCTTCTTCATTGGATTTGGGTATGAAGAAGGGGAATTCATTGCCATTCTTGTCACGCACCCATACATACAGATATCTGTCCTGGCGGGTGAGGCTGATACGGTCAAACTGGTCAACTGGCCTTGTGTAGCGAATAAACTCCAGCCCCATTTCCTTCAGTTTCTCTAGATCACAGTCATGGACGACACATATGTCTGCACTCATGGTCTTGTAATGGTCCGGGCGATTGCTCAAATCGCGGGGTTTCTTCTCCTGGGGCTCTGCCGGAGCAGCATCCTCTTCTTCCTCATCCTGGCCATCGTCAGTTGGAGGTACATCATTCTTGCTTCCGTTCTCGATGTATTTGTCCTCGTCTTCATCCTTGCTACCGTCAGAAGCAGGATTGGAATCTGATGAGCCCTTAGGCTTCTCGCTCTTCTTTCCATGCTGGCCACGCTTGCGCATAGCCAATTCGCCTTTTAGCTTAGCATTCTCCTCCTTCAGCTCCTCGTAGTCCTTGGCTATCTGCTCAAGTTTCTCTATCCTCTCTCCCATCTTCACGTTTGCATTCAGGAGAGACTCGAGACCATCGAGCAAGTCATCTATTCGTTTCTGATAACCTTCACGTTCCATATCTGACAGATGTTCACCATATACCGATGATGCCTCTCGTTCCAGCTGCATCTGGTACCGGTTCTGCATAATCATGCGTGCTACATCTAACTTCAAATCTGCCATAATATGAATCATTTGCTATGCAAAGGTACATAGTTCCTATGGCAAATCCAAAAGCATAAATACTATTTAACATATTGATAATCAGTACTTTAATCCAATTTAAAGCCTTGCAAGAGGGCTGTAGTACCACCCTATTCTGCATACCCCAAAAGAGCGGCAGAAAGGCTCCAATGCGGCTTGCGGAAGGTATTTTAGCAACACCCAAATACCTGATTATCAATTTGTTATACATGTTTTGAACTGTAAAAAGCACTGGCAAGTTATGCATTTTTAACATAGAGAAAATGCGGGTTAGGCAACTTTCTCTTTGAGTTTGCACCGAATAGGCCCAATCTTCTTGATGACTGGACATTCCAACATAGCAACCAGGTATGAATACTCTAACACATATATTGGCTGCAGTCCATCGAACTCAAGTCTAATGAAACTCATGTTGCCATCAAACCGTTGTACATACAGCTGGCATTCGTTATTCTCATGACGGATGATCTTGACTAGCTTCTGATCCTTGGATGTAAACACATAAGCTGTGCCTTCTTCCATCTTTCCTGTAAGGGTGCGAACCACGCCACATAGTTTGTCGTATCCTCCTCGCATATCCTTATAATTAGGAATATACCTAAATCTTGTTGCACCGGTTAAGCTAAACATAATGACTGAATCTTATTAATGAAACATACCAACTCGTCATAGCTCAACTTATGATGCTCTATCTTCATACCGTTACTCAAGCCAATATTGACATATGAGACGCATTTCTCCTTTTTCTTGGGCTCCTGTGGGGGCTCGTGTTTAGCGATTTCTGCATCTGGAGATCCCGAGACCACGCAGTTGACAACTGCGGGTTGAGTGAATTTCTTCTTGTACCATTTCTCAAAAACGTGATAAGGTACGCCGTTTGACTCAAAGTACTGTGTAACAGAGATACCACTTTTACTACCTTCCTCAGAGTACCGTTTCCACAGGATTTCAATGTCTTTACTACTTATTGCCATAACTTCTGTTTTTAGAATTAATGGCACAAAGGTAATAACTATATATTAGACCACCTAAAAAGGGGTTGGATGCTTACGTATGGTGTTGAGATAATCAGAATATCCCTAATCCCAGCCAGCAGTAAACCACCATATGAACGTAACCCCGATTTTACGGGCTATTCCGCTAACATGATTTTTTGAAAAAATTATCTGCTTTGTTAATAGGGCTGCGAAAGAGTATCAAGCAACCCTTTTTTCTTGTTTCTTACCAAGAGTATAATTGCAGGGAATCATCGACCTGTAGTCATCATCCCCATTCATCATACGAGTCAGTATGTCCTCAACATACTCACCAAAGTCGATGTCGTTCATCTTGCAGCTCTCATACAGAGAGTACATGAAGGCAATATTCTGTGCTGCTTCATGGCTGCCAGAGTTCAACCAACACCTCCTACCCATAGCAATGTGCCGAAAAACGGATTCGACCGCATTGTTATGCATTTCTATTCTACCATCATGAAGGAATTTCTTGAAGGCTTTCTCGTCATCGAGGATGTAGTTTACCGCTCGCATGACCAATGCACCGTATTTGTCTTTTTCTGCCCTTATCTTCTTCAGCAGGCTCATTATCTTGCCCACTATCGAAGCACTGTAGTCCACTCGGAACCGATATCGCCTCTCTGGCGTGTAGTTCCTCGCCTTGGCTTCCCGCTCAATCAGGAACAGGGCATTTATAAGCTGTATCAGCACCAGTACGCGATGGTCAGAGACAAAAGCGTCTACCAGATAGTGGCGGGCATGTTGCCAGCAAGCCTGGCGCTGCAGATAATACTCCTCAAGATCCTTTTCCAATGCAACATACAATGGAGCACGGTCTGCTGTGAAACACTCTATCAAAGAACCACGGAAAATCTTCTCCTCTGGAATCTCATGACTACGGCTACCTTCCTTATACAGCATTACGACCACTTTCTTCTCAAGAGACAGAGCTGCATGGATATACTCAGTATTATACTTAAATTTCTCCTCCAAACTCTTACGACTGCGTACCAATATGCGGGTCTCATCATTCTGCACAAAGCCGCAGCTCCTAATCACCTCAAGCATCAGGGCCTCCAAGCGTACTCTCAGGTAATCCATTATCTGGTGGATGTATTTGTTCAGAGTTGACTGGGGGAAGTGGCACTTCATGCTCTCAAGCATCCTAATGACATTCTCCTCACTCAGATTATAGGCAAACTTCGACTCGAAGTAGAACCGGCAGAAGCTCGGCATAAGCGGATTATTCTCCACGATAGTCTGCGGCCTCTTGCTGTTCATCGGATCCTGACCCTTCACATTGAACCGACCAATCTTGTATGTTTTTGTATAAACTTTAGCTGGGCTGTAATAGAAAAGCTGTATCGTCCACTCATCCTTTTTACCCTTGCGGACAATTGCCTTGGCACCCTCTGGCAGATTGGATGTGTCCACACCAAACGACTTCAGCACTTCTGCAGAGAATGTATAACGGCCACGAGGCTTCTTGTCCCTTTTATCCTTCTTCTTAGGTGTCGGGAGCTTAACCTTTGGGGCCTCATCCTTCTTTTCGGAGCCTTCGTGTACTTGGTCACCGGCTATGCTATTTTTACCAGACAGTTCATTATCAGCATCCTGAGATATAGCCTGCAGAATCGCTTCAAAACCCTGTTCCCTTACCGTCTCGTCATCTATGTCAAGCTGGCTGTTCAGGAAGCGCATCCTGTCGCTGTTATGGTTGAACAAGCGGTTCTGGATGACCTTGACGATGGACATCATGTCTATCTCGTTTGCCTTGGCCTTATCAGCCATCTCCTGCACCTCATTAAACTTGGCCAGTTCCTCCTTATGGGTCTCCTCGATCTTTGCAACATTGTCTTCCAGTTCCTTGATTCTGGACTCTGCTACAGAGAGCCTGCTTTTGGTGTCATCCAATTCTTTCTGTAGCCGGGAGTTCTCCTGACTATTTTCCTTACGGAGGCTCTCAATCTCTGAAAAGTGTTCCTCAAGCGATATATACCCAACACGAGCCTCTTTTGACCATTCCTCCCTCTCAAGCTCTATGGACTTCACATGGGCATCCCTGTCGGCCAAGAGGTTCCTTAGCCGGGTATTCTCCATCTGGAGGTTCCTTATGTTGATGTCCTTTATGTCCATTTTTGCTTTACTTTAACGATACAAAGGTACTCATTTTCAGCGAGATATGCAACTTTTTGGAGTTAATAAGTGTTATATAAATATCTGATTATCAGATAGTTATGTTAATTATTATAATCCTTTTTTGTTGCTTCAAGAGTGGCTATCCTTTCCTCTGCTTTCTGCAGCAAATCTTTCTCTTTTTGAATCTCCTTGCGAAGATCCGTCTTATATCTGTCAACGTCGGCCAGAATCTCCAGAAGATCTTTCTTCCGTTCCAGCAGTTCACGAGCAGCTGATACCCACTGCTCATGACTGATAGCGCCGCTCCTAATGTCCTGGTCTACCTGACGGGCACGCATTCTCAGCATTTCAATCTCCTCACCAAGATTATCCATGTCAGCCTGAGTATATTCACGCTTCTTGTTCATCTTCGTCTTCTATGGCAATTCGAGTCTGTACTGATGTTGAAAAAAGAAGTATCAACAGCTCACGGCTTATTCTGTGACATCTACGGGCCTCCCTGAAATAAGGACTCAAGAAACGACCGTCGTCAAACCACTTCTCGTATATCACAAATCCATTCAAATCGTAGTGCAGGATCTTAACCTTACGCAAATCCTTCGAATAGAATATAAATGCTTCACCATAATTATGCGGATCACGTTCCATCACCTCACGCACCACTTCCGCCAGTCCTTCACGTCCCTTTCTCATGTCCGTAGGTGTCGAACTCAGATAATACATAATGTTACCCTTGAAGTTCAGCATGGCGAGGAAAGGCTCTGAAGCAGGCTTGTTACAGCCGCCAGGTTATTACTATTGATGTCTATAAATCCACCATCAGGGCTTTCTAGTCTCAGATGAGAAACCTGCCATACCGGCTTGGGCTGCTCTTTCTCCTCCTCGATAACCAAGGGAATAAAAGATTGAGGCTCTGGGGCTGGCGTCTGAATTGGTCGTGGCTCATTGGGATATGATCTCTTGTATTCCTGCAGCCATTTGTAGTCGATGCCTTCTGTCTGGCAGTACTTGCGGAGGCTGCGCCCGTTCCGATGCTGGTTGAAGTCCTGCATCACTTTCTCGAAATATTCCTTTGTCTCCATAACAATAAAAGTTTAAACGGAGGCAAAGGTACCTCTTTATATTGATATCACCTTACGTTCATATGGTGGGTTACCAGCCAGCATAAGCGCACTGATGGGATAATAAACCATTGGCTTATCATAGATGGGAAGGAGTTGTTTTGAAACTCCTTTCGTTATTGGATAGAGGCGTGTTCCACTGCCTCCTGCTAAGACAATTCCTTTCATATATTTTGAGTTTTTTACAATTTACCTGAAAGGACAGGCCCGCTGATTATTGAACCTTTTTTTATGAGAGACCAGCGGGTTCCCCGCCCATTATATCTGGGACATTCAGGTTGTGCCGAAAATCCTCCTGTCCCATGTGCGGCACTGAGTTCGCATAAATATCAGTTGCCACGAGCCTTTTACATCTTTTGATCCAAATTCTTTCCTTTTTCCACGTGTTCAAAGTTTGGTATAAATGTTTTAATGGCGTCAACTACTTGAGTCTTTGTAAAATTTTCTTTTGAAAAGATTCCTTCCAACTTCTCAAAGAAAGAATCCACTTCATCCATGTCGTGACGAGTGGTCTGTTCAACTACACCAAGCGACTGGAAGCGTTGCATATCTATCTTCTCACCAGGAACATAAAACTCCTCATAAGCCTTTTCACCAGTGGTGTCGCTCTTAAAGTAAACGACAGGATATTCTGCTATCACAGAAAGACCAGAGTCATGAACCTCAGTGTTTAATGAAGCAGCAAATGCTTTGGCTTCTGAATCAGAACCACATTCTTTCTTGCTAAAGCCTTCTGCTTTGACAAAGTCATCGCAGATGTTACTGAAGGTTAGCATCTGGTCTTCACCCAACTTCGGGAAGAACACTTCACCGCCTTTTCCAAGAATGCAAGCCAACATACAAATCTGACCAGACTCTTCAGGACTTACAAAGTAGCGCTTAACATCGCTCGGAGCAGCCAAAGGCTGACGCTTCTGCATACGGTGAATCCAGCCGTCTGGAAGAGACCCATTCGAGAAGGCGACATTCGCAAAGCGAGCCGTCGTCACCTTGAAGTATTTGTTATAAGCCATCACTAAGTCTTCCATAATTCGCTTGCTGGCACCCATAATGTTCACAGGGTTAGCAGCCTTATCCGTCGAGACACAGAAGAAATGCTTGGGAGGATAGACCTTCAGCAAATCCATCAACTTCTTAGCCTTGATGTCGTTATTCTCAATCAGTGCCTGAACGCTATAGCGGTCTTTTTCAGAACGAACGTGCTTGTGAGCAGAGAAATTAGCCACAATATCAAATCCCTTCTCCTCGCGGAATATCCGTTCAAAGATAGGATCTGCAAAATTCAGCGTATAACAGCGGAACTCATCAGGCACATAAAGACCATTAGTCGAACGAACATCACGTACTAGTTCAGCCAGCCCATTCTCATTAAGATCAACAACTACTACGCTCTTAGGCTCAAAACGAAGCACGGCCTTGATAAAGCTGGAACCAATACTTCCTGCACCACCAATCACGCATACCTTCTTTCCCTTAATCTCTTCTGTCAGTTTTTCCTTGTTTGCATCTATATCGTCAGCAAACATACTAACAGGGCGGAAAGTAACACTATCCGCAATAAACTTATCTAAAATAAACATATATGTGATATTTTCAAATTACTTTAATAAATGCACTTGGCTAACCAATAAGATTGCGATGATAGCACAACCCCATGATAATGATTGGATCTATATCCTCCTTTGTGACTTCCAACTGCGGACGAAGAAGTCCAACTAATCTGAACCATGTTCTTTGTGTAATCAATAATTATCTTTTGATATAAATAGCATTTACGATAATCCTGTTGTTTGAATTCATTTTCAATCTATCACATGCGGTTAAGAACAATTAATTATCTCTCGTCGGATTTACATACATCTTAACACCGTCAATAATATAATAACCAGGTTTAGTTATTTTGTGTACAGCTATACCCTGCAAATCATAAATAGAATGTCTACTATTGTCACTACTTTTTGATGTATACCTTATGCTAGATAAATTATCTACGTGTTTCCATGAAACCGTTCCATCTTGGTTGAATTGTATTGTTCTCTCAATCCCATCTGCTCCACAAACAATTAGATTTCCATACACAACAGTTTCTTCAGTATTACTACCGCCTAGCATCACTTGGTTTTCCTTTGTATTTGACGTACCAGCACCAATAGCTATTGAACCCGTCATTGCCTTTGTACCGGTTCCAATGGAAATGGCATTGTTGGTTTGTCCAGATGCAGGAACTAAATCAGCTGATGCGCCAATCACTATATTCCCATCACCTTGGGCGAATTCCCCCCTTAAGGCTCGATATCCTATTGCGACATTGCCATTTGAATGGTTAAGAACTCCAGCGTTAAACCCAATTAAAACATTATTTTCGCCACCATCTCTGCCAGCCATATTTCCAATAGAGACCGATTGATTTCCAGATTTCATATTTGCTCTATATCCAATTGCCACTGCGTCATGAGTGTCTTCAGTATTCATAAGCATCGCGAAATTTCCTATTGCAACATTCCTTTCCAATGTTACATCCTGTTGTGACAATTCTTCATTTGCCAATGTTCCTCTTCCTATTGCAACATTATCATAACCATACTTCGTTCTATACATTGCATCAGGTCCAAGCCCCATATTTCTTTCGCCGTACTTAAGTTCATGCAAAGCAAATGTACCGATGCCAAGATTCTGAATCCCACTTTCAAGATTTGTTAATGCGTTATGCCCAACAGCTATACTTCGCGTCGCATTCAGATTGCTGGCCATAGTTGTATTATCACCTATGGCAACATTCCATTTCCCGCCTACAGAGGACTGAGTAATCCCTATAGAAATACTATTCTGAGAAATAGAAACACTATATGGTGTAATTGTATCGGATATCTCACAGAACCTAAGGTTACTTAACTTAAATGCCTTCCCTGAAACGGGTATAATATTCAAAAAACCTCCATCTCCTCTTAGAAGTAACGACATCTCTTTAGTCAAATTATAAGGATCTGCAGCTCTTCCATTTCCGATGTTTACGTGGAACGCATTTGTTAATGTCCCTTCATCTTGCTCAACTCCGAAAAAATAATCTCTTCCCTGTTTCGTTTCTATTTTGAAAACAAAGGCACTTTTTTCGCTATCATCGAATCTGGTAATGTAACCTTCTCCGTAACTCCAAGCTAACGGATTAAAAGATACTTCACAGTTATTTATGAGATTTTCTCCCAAATATAACGTTTTCTCACCCTCTACATTTACTAATGACTGGCCAAAAGAGAATGTGCTTATAAATAATAAAGCCAGAAATAAAACAAATATTTTCCTTATCATACTACTAATTTTATTTTATAAGTTCTACCTCAGCGGGAAAATTTACCGCAATTATTTCATCTATCTCATTGCATCCTTTTCAACATCAACCAGACACAATCCTATCAGAATCTCAAATCACCTAATCTTGTTTCAACTTCACCTGCCTTTTCTCTTGTTGCACAATCGACAAGCGCATCATAACTATCATTTCTATGTCTTTGCATATTTTCTTTCACTTCTTTACAAAAGCCTGCATAAAATGCATCATTACGACTATTGCCATTATCTCTCTTACAATTAACTACTATATGAATCAGAGAGACAATTGCATAAACACTCAAATAAGAGCAATCATCAGGTGGTTGCTCATGCGATGCTTCGCAAGGCAATTATTTAATGTACCGTCCATTAGGAATCTTATCATGTATTGATATTGAAAGGAACAAGTTCTTGTCACTATACTGTTATTTTTATTAAACTTCGTTTAAAAGTGTATATTTTTGTTTTCTCGTCAAACAACAGGCTTTTCAACTGGTATCAGATTTTACCTTTACACGTCTGGATGTTTTTTTTCGTCTTTTCTCCTCTTTGCCTCCGTCATCATCCCTTCAGCCCCCGTCTCAACGCTCTACGAAATTAACACTTGTTTACTCTTTTGGGATAAAGAATCTTAAAGCCCTTGCATGTTCCCCGGATTTTTACTAACTTTGCATAGAAATGGCCGGAAAAGGCTCAATTTCCCGGATGTCTGATGAATGTCTGATGAAAGGAAAATCGGGTATGCCGTATTTCTATGAGTATCAGGCTGTTACGCGGAAGTTCACATTAGCATAATAAACTGGAGCCGATGCTACCCGCACCGCCTATAACACATACTTTCTTATCTTTG